>Ga0207094_1123_pt1 | contig 11246 bp, 6 predicted proteins | sample Alteio_BWMinHeat_90_FD_153518 | JGI IMG/M metagenome (GOLD analysis project Ga0207094, IMG submission 153518) | Enriched cells from forest soil in Barre Woods Harvard Forest LTER site, Petersham, Massachusetts, United States -... | ecosystem: Environmental > Terrestrial > Soil > Temperate forest >... | reverse complement strand
CCATACCAGGTAGTGGTAATCGTGGATATTATTGATAAGGCGCTGGAGCGCTTGCCTATTAAGCAGACGAAGAGCATCCGCATTGTCAGGATACATTCCTAGATTACGAGCCAATGTCCCGCACATTGCATCAGCAGCCAAATTCTGGCGATCAGCTGGATGAACTGATTTGATTGCTGCTACTTTTTTATCAGCTTCGGTGAACAAGCGCTTGGGTATGTCTTGTTGATGGAGGAGGGTTATTGCCTGGGCAAGGTGTAAGTTATTGAGGGAACCAAGGAACTGCCGATTGATGTCCTCTTGGCCAGCTATAGCAAAAAGAGCACTTGCCCACGCCTCAGGAATTGGTCTGGAAGAATAATATGATAGTACATCCAAATGAATGAATGCTATACGAAGAAAGTGTTCTAAAATGCCAGGCCCTGTAAGAGCAGCGTATTCTTCTGAGATTTGTTGTGCAGATATGGCAGCTGTTTGTTTTTGATCAAAGGCTGCTTTTGTATCTGCGGCCGACGTGGGTGTAGCAGATGCTGTCGCATGAGCATTTCTGTTTGCCCCCTGCAAAGTAGTAAAGGCAACGAGGGTGAGGGCAAAAATCTGTAGTTTCATGATGTTCTCCATTTCAGGGGTATAATAATGTCAGATACTAATTTAATGATAGAAATTTATGAGTCAACGGGTCGTGGGGGTCAGGAGCTTGGTATCTGAAGGATAGTTTCTATGTGAAACTTTGAGGGGTGCTTAAGCCGCCTGTGTGATCCAGGGTGAAAAGGGCAAAGAGATGGGGGGGAGATGCTTGCAGGGGTAGCTACACCGAAGGGCACAAAAAAAGGCCGGGTACTGAGCCCGGCCTTCTGAGGTAGTGGTTAGCAAACCACACGTTTTTTGTCGACTGCCTTTTGATACGTTCTGCCGAGGAACACCGCAAGGAAGAGCCACACGACTACAAAACCGTAGCCAAGGTAGGCACTCCAGAGAGCGTGTGTTGCACGGCCGGCCACCGCGCCATAGCGGTTAACCAATGGTCCGAGGAGCATGTTGAAAATTGAGCCACCTTCTTTGGATGCACGAGATCCGAAGGTTTCAATCCACGCTTGTGATTTAAAGCGTACATCTTCCGTGGTCGGGATGTAGAGAAGTTTCATGGTTGGGCCGTTGAGTGCGTAGTTGATCGCTTTAGAACCAACCATGAGCCAGAACAAGAAGTTCAAATGGCTGATGGTGATGAAGCCGGTAATTGCGGCGGCGATGATAACCGGAAGTACCATCAAAGAAACGACAACACCCAAGCGGCGAGGAATGTTGCTCACACCGAGGAGTAGGCAGAGAAGGGCAACGGTGTTGACCCAGCTGCCATAGGAAGCAATAAATTGTTTGTACTCGTGGCCCTTATAGGTAAGTGACGCTACGTAGTTGAAGTGGAGGTCAAAAATGGTGACGATGAATTCAAAGAAGAACGGAATGAAGAACATGCCGATGAGGTACTTGTGCTTGAGCATCAGCTGGAGGCCTTCAAAGAACCCTGGTTCTTGTTTTTCTTCTTCAGCTTTCTCGTTTTTACCGTGGAAGGAAACGAGAAGCTCTTTCGGAGTTGCTTTGAAGAAGTATGTCAGTAATAGCACTGCGGAAAAGGTGAACAATCCGCAGAGCAATAATGATGTAGCTGCAGTTTCTTGGCCGAGCCATTGAGGAAGCTTGGTAATGTACTGAGGACCAAAGATACCGCCGAGCTGGCCGATAGCGACCACCATCGGGAAACCTTTTTTCGCAGAATCAGGCAGTGTTACGCTGGCTGCAATCGCCCAGAAGAGTGCAATCATCAACGAACCATAGCTTTCTACAAAGACATACCATGAGAAGGCAATTACCTTGGTCATGATAGCAGCAAAGCCGGTACGAGCAGCGACGATTTCAGGAGATGCTTCACCCCATGGAGAGATGAGGCACAATGCAAAGAAAACGTTCAAAGCCGCATAGATAGTTGAAAGTACGTAGAACATGCGCTCATGTTTGAAGCGCTCAACCAACTTACTGTAAAAAGCAACTACCGGAATAAGCACGAGAAGGGAAACGGTTTTTGCATAGGGTTCAAGGTACGCACCTTGTTGTGCAACACCCGCAGCGTCAAAATAGGAACACATGATCGTAAAGATGGACTTTTTCAAGGTCCGCATGGTCCAATATGAGCCGATCAATGTGGTGAACACAAGGCCCATACGCGTGAACTTTTTAAACTCTTCTTCTTCGAAGGACCCAAACACCGGTTTGACGATCCATCGTAATAGCGAAATAACCATCCCTAAGCTCCTCCTAGAGTGAGTCGGATAAGTGTGAAAAACATTGATTTTGACTAGAAAACGAGCTGATCATAGCTATTTTTTGTCAGAGAGGCAAAAGAGGTATACCAACAACCACACTGCTCCTATTCCTATCGCATATCCCAACATCGCACCGGGAAATGCATTAAGTACCATCATTTGTACCGATTTTGCAGTAATGAAACTTGCTACACCAATTGGTATTGCTTTCAATGAGTTGCTGCCTAACAACCAATATCCTGCAATCAAGAGAATGCTCAAGAGCAGCCCTTGTGCTCCCCAGAATAATAATGAATCTGGGTGGCCAATCATTGCAAACCCGTAGATAAGCAGGGGCAATAGCGTAAGAAGTGCATGCTGTTTGCCGATGAGGCGTACTAAGGTAAGCAGCGCAAAAAGACTGCTGCTGATCGAAACTAATACCATGAGCTCTGAGCCTGCAGCACCAAGCCACGGAAAAATGGGATCAGAGCTGGTGTATGATGCCCACCATGGGAGAGGGTAGAGAGCAGGTATATGTGCGAGGGTGCCCACATTGCGCAATATATGGGGGCCAATGGCTGCGGCGATACCAATAGTGCATGCAATGAGGGCCGAAGAGAGCTGTAGAATGCCGGTCCATTGTGCGGAGATCCAGGTAATAATGACTGCAGATGATGATGCTTGAATAAGCATCGGAATGAAATTTTGTAATAGGCTGACCACCATTTGGTTAATAAATGGTTTGCTGGTCATTAAAGTAAACTGTATCTCAGGCAACTTATTTATAAGAAGTGCAAGCCCAAGTGTGAAAATAGTGAGGAAAATCTTCCAGAAAACTGTCCATGAACATTGCACGGTTGAAAGTGCATAGAGTGCAACTGCAATGAGCAAAATCGCAAGTAGTCCTTTACCGAGTCGCTCAATGGCATCATAGAATGTTTTATTATTAGTATATGTACGTGACCAATGTTCCGGGACATGCATATATTTCACGCAGTTGCTTAATTGGTTGCCGGAAAGCGTAACCGAAATGCGGGCCTGACCTTCGGGCAATGGGCATTGCGTAGGTACTGAAAATATAAATGACCAATCAGTGCGGGCAGGATGTTTTTCGGAGCGCGCGCTTACTTCTTCAAGATGTTTCCGGTCGATCCCATACTGAGCCTTAATAATGGTGATTGCCTGCGCGCGAGCGTCATCTTGATTTAAAGATTCTATTGCGCGGTTTTCAGGATATCTATGGTAATATCCCATAACATTTCCTTGGCCGTTCAAATACAGATCATATTCTTCTGCGCGCTCTTGAATATCCCCCGTAAACTTTGCAAATCGTACTATCCAAAGTGGTGGCCAAATAAATCTTTTGTGCAGTAGTTCGTGATATGCAGCATGCCCCCCTGTTTGCCAAGCAAATTGTGCTTCAGGTGTGAGTAGTCCAGATTTGTCATCCACAAGCGCGAATACTTTCCACTCATCAGAAAGTTGAATTCCTTGTTTTGCTAACACACTCTTTGCTTTTTCAATGGCCTGGGCGCTGGTGATGGTGAGTGGTGGTTCATCAGACGTCCAGCGAAGAGCTACTCCGGCGGCAACTATTGCCAGTGCAAATAGTAGCCATGCAGTTCGGGTGGAAGAGGTTCTATGGTTCTGTTGATTAGTGTGGTGGATTTCGGCTTTTTCTACTTCCGGATGCCAGGAACTGTTGTAGGCATCAGCAGATAATTTACGCCAGTGACCGGCTCTGAAGTAAGAAACGAGTACAATAAATAACGGAATTAATCCCCACGCAATCGCAAGGCTTTGGTTGACCCAGGCGCCGGGTGCGGAAGTCATAAACAACGGCATGGCCATGAGTACCAGGTCGTAAGTTGCATGGGCGAGAATAGGTACCAGCAAACCAAAGCGTAGGTACAAGAACCCAAAGACTAACGAGGGAATAAAAAGCTCTACAACACGGGCATAGCCGGGCAACATCGGGTAATCGGCGTGTGCGGCGCCAAAGATAAGTGCCTGAACTACCATGCCGAGTACAATAAAGAGATTTCGTTTACCCAAGCGCTCACCAATGAGCGCAGCACTGGCAAGTGGTACTGCGCGGAACACTAACTCCTCCCAGAAACCAGCATATAAGGAACGTGCAGCGGCGCTGACCCAGGGGAAATATGACGCCAAAATATTAGGATCTACCATCGGGTCCGACGGCATCCACCAGCCAAAGAAGGTGCGGGCTACTAAATAGGTAAGGGTAAGCATGGCGAGATCAATGGTGACCATGAGGTACCCACCCACCACCCGGCCAAGTACGGGCAACGAGCCTGCAATAGGGCTGCTCAGTAGCCGCCAAAACTGCAGATGATGGCCAAATGCCTTACGGGTCAGCGCCTCGGCAACCGCGGCAGCAGGCAGCAGTATCATAATAAAGGTGCGCAAAAAGCCGGTGATAATATCCACAAAATAATCGAAAAGAAAATTACGACTACTCATTGACGTATCGTAATTCATCCAGGCCTGCGGAAGATCGTTGAGTGGGGTAATAGATTGTAAGATGGCTAAAAAGAGGGCGCATAAGAGGGCGGGACGTAATAACAGGCGCCGCTCACGAGCAAGAATGAGAAACCCGACATAGCACCCGAGCAGAAGATACAAAATCCAAAATGCGGTGGTAGCAAGTTGAGCAATAGTGTCATTGGTTGCGCGAATTTCAGAGAATCTACGATAAAAGCCCTCTGGAATTTTTATGAGATGTTTGACCTGCGTAAGCTTGTCACCAACTACGGCCAACGTGAGGCGGTATTTACCCTCACCACCAATGGAAATTCCTGAGCGCTCATAAGTGAACTGGTGATCCACACGTCCATTGGGTCTTTTTTCTTGCGAGGCCTCAACAAAGATGTAATCGGCAAAGTTAATAAGCCATTGTTTTTCAGCGGTAGATTCAGCAATCTCGCGTGCCTGCACGGCAGTCAATGCTGCGCCGGGGGTTTGTTCGGCAATAGTCTCCACAAATCCATACGGGGTGCCATCGGATTTAAATATAAAGGTGACCTCATTCGCCTCATGTTCTTTAAAGAGTCGCGCATGCCAGGTGTAGGGACTGTACAGAGTACCCGTAATCATGGCGTTAAATGCGGGGCTACCGCCACCTTCTAGTTCTACAAACTTCTGAACAGCATAATCGGTTTCAAAAGACGCGGCGGTGTGCGCATCAGTGGGCCCGATATGCAATGTGGTGGCAATCTGCTGGGCTTTTTCAATTGCCTGCGTGCGCGACATGGCAATTGCAACATTGGCTATCGGCATCGCCTTAGCAAAATAGCGAATCGAAAACCATAAACAACCTGCACAAAGAATAATAAATACAGCCCAGAAGCGAGCTGTGCGCGAAAAGGATTTGATCATTACGTACCTTAATTTTCAGAGAACAAATTCACGAGCTCGTAAACATGGTTGAGCCGTAAAATATTTGCAGTAGCATGCTCAATTTTTTGCTGAGATGAAACAAAAATTTTTCCGATCCCAAATTTTTGCGCTTCATTAATATGGAGATTAATGAGATTGATGGGCTTGATCTGGCCCGTGAGGTAGACCTCACCGAGCGCGATGGATTTTGAAGGTAATGGTTGCTGGAAGTAGCTGGAAAGTAGCGCAAGAGCGATACCCAAATCGGCGCCACTCTCTTTAATTTTAAGGTTGCCGCTCACCTTGAAGAAAATATCATGGTCGCTCAGGCGGATCTGCAGATACTTTTCCAAAATTGCCGCCATCAACACGATGCGTTTCGGGTCCATGCCGGTCACCACGCGCTGCGGCATGCCAAACTTTGAAGGTACCGTGAGCGCTTGAAGCTCGATGAGGAGCGGGCGTGAGCCTTCTAATGAGCTGATGAGTACTGAGCCCGGGGTATCGCTGATGGAGTTAATCAACGATTGGTTGATGTTGGGTACCTCCACCATGCCGTTCTCTTCCATCTGAAAGAATCCGATCTCATTGATGGCTCCAAAGCGGTTTTTTACCGAGCGTAATACCCGTGTCTGCCACCGATCTTCGCCCTGGAGGTAAAAGACGCCGTCGACCATGTGCTCCAACATTTTCGGGCCCGCAATTTCCCCTTCCTTTGTAATATGGCCGCTCGCAATGATTGCAATATTATTTTCCTTAGCAAGGCGCATGAGGTGGAAGGCAGTTTCACGCAATTGCGCAATGCTGCCCGGTACCGTTTGTATCTGTGCGGCGTAGCAGTTCTGAATGGAGTCGATGATCACGAGATCCGGCTTTTCCTGCGTGACGGTGGTTATTAAGGATTCTAATTGTGCGGTGTCTGAAAAAAGTACCGCACTGTCCCGGCAGCCAATACGCTGTGCACGCAGCGTAACTTGCTCAAGCGATTCTTCGGAAGAAAAATAAAACACCCGTGCTTGTTGAGAGATCCGGTCAGCAATTTGCAACAGAAGTGTTGATTTACCAATGCCCGGATCGCCGGTGAGTATAAGAAATGAGCCGGGCATAATGCCACCGCCGAGTACCCGATCCCACTCTTCTAACCCGGTACGCATACGGGCCGTCGTTTGCGCGGTAAATGAGCTCAACGGCGCCATGGTCAGCACGGCCGCTTGGCTTTGCTTGCTCACTACTTGGGCTACCGTGCTACTAATACTGTTCCACTCTTGGTACGAAGGGCAACAGCCTACCCATTTGGGTGGCTGGAAGGCGCAGTTGGTACATTGATAAACGGTTTTTTGTTTCACACGCTTTCTTGCTCTATTTCTTCCATGGTACGTGTTACACCTTCGGTAACATGATCAAGCAATGGGTGCTTATCAATCACAAAGCAGTTGCGGCAGCGTGCTTGGTACGACTCCTGAGCACCCACCAAAATCAACGGGTCGTCGTAACTTGCTGGTTTTCCGTTCACGATGCGTTGCGTTAAATGAGCCTCTTGGCCACAGACCATGCAGATGGCTTTGAGCTTTGTGGTCTCATCAGCGATGGCCATTAATATCGGCATAGGGCCAAAAGGAATGCCGCGGAAATCAAGATCAAGGCCTGCTGCAATGACCCGTTTGCCATTATCAATGAGTGTGCAGATGATGTTAATGATTTCCGTAGGGAAGAATTGAACTTCGTCGATACCAATGACATCGATATCTTTTTCGACCACCGCCAAAATAGTAGCCGCATGCTCAATGGGTATCGCTTCAAATTTGTTGCCATCATGCGACGCAATAAATTCGTTGGTAGTACGATCATCAAGACTGTGCTTGAACATCACCACCTGTTGCTTCGCAAGCTGTGCGCGCTTAATACGCCGAATGAGTTCCTCGGATTTTCCGGAAAACATAGATCCACAAACAACCTCAAGACGGCCTTTCTTTTCTGTCGACACACTGACTCCTTGGTATCAGGATGATGATGTTATGTTTGCCACTGTTCAAAAATTGATCTCAGCTTAACGGGAGTTTGATTTGGGTCAAACGCTGAATATTTGTACGTAATTGATGAGGTTTTTCCATAACTATAGTTGTGGTATGCATATCCCGCTATTTTCACAATCGTTCGCAACGTCGATTTTTTTCAATTGCAACGAACTCGCATTTTGTGCGTAAACAATTACAATTTCTTTCATCAAAAAAATACCATGTTCATCTAGGGGAAATATGTTGAGTCGCCGATCGCTATTTATAGCCTTTGCATTTATTAATGCGCCTTTAATGAGCTTACCTCACGTTTATAAAGCAAAATTCGAGGAAGGTGCTCATTATGCGCAAGAAAAGAAATTCAAAGAGGCCATAGCTTGTTACCTAATAACCGCAGCTCAAGATGAAGACTTAGAGCTCAAATGCTCCGCATTACTTAGGTTAATTTTTTATAGCAACTATGGTTATAAAGAAGCCAATGCAGGGTTGGCGTCAGCCTGGAATTTTTTTTGCGATATTGTAAATCAAGGAGAAGAACGGGTTGCTCCAGGAGTTAGAGTAAAGGCATACGCTGGTCTTGGTAGCCTGTCTTTTCAATGTGGGAAAAGCTATGACGATACCCTGCGAGCTCAACAGTATCTTGAGTTCTGTTATAGCCAGCTGGATCAAGTTGATCTGTTTGAAAAAGCATTTATCCATTTGTTTCTATGCAAAGTACTGATTGTGGTCGATGATATAAAACGAATGGCATATTTGCTGAAGCAGTGCCCACCACACCCTGAAATTATGTATGCGGTTGAGACTCATAAAGCTGTAGGTATGTTGCTAGGAAGTGGGTGCAAGCAAGATATGGCAAAGGCCATAGAAGTGTTGGAGACCATTATCAAGGACGTTCCTGGAACACACTTTGCTATGACCGCTTACTGGCATCTTGGTAGAACCTATCTCGAAGGTAGGGGGGGCTTTAATATCGATGAGTGGGGGCTCGCGGGAATACCAAAGAATCAAGATGAAACAATAGAAGTAAATATCCCTAAGGCAATCTATTGTTATGAATGTATCATCAATGATCCAATCGCACACAATGGCATGAGAGCCGAAGCATTTAGGAACCTGGGTCAAGCCTATTTGCAAGATTTAAAAAACCCTGCATCCATTCGCAGAGCTCTAGAAAACTATGAAGCCGCTATCGCGTTGGGAATACAAGGCTTTCTAGAGCTACGACAAATAGATGATATGCGCTTTATTGCGGTGGATATATATTCGGGACGAGGTGTTCCGGATTCTTCAGAGTTTGGGAGTGATTATAAGAAGGCGATCGCACACCTAGATTACATTTTAGCTCATTCTACTGATCGAGAAGATATTAGTAGGGCACAAGGAGTAATGGGCTGGTTATATCTCCAAGGCAAAGGTGTCCCTAAAAATTCTGAAAAAGCTCTCGAATATTGGAATAAAGCTGCTCAATCAACAGAAAGTCTTTGTTTTTGTCATATCGCTGCTTTATGTGATCTAGCTGCTGCTTATAGTATGGGACAAGGTGCTAAAAAGGACTTCAAAAAAGCATGCTATTATTATGATCTCATTGTTAATCCTCCGCAGGGTTGTTGTATAAGTCAGCCTATTCTGAGGGCTCGATTAGGAGCATGTACCATACTCGTAGATATCTATTTACAGGGTGGGAGTAGTGTTAAAAAAGACTATGCTCGCGCAAAAAAATATGCCGAATTAGGGTTGGCGATTGCCCAAGAGGGATCGCGTTTTCTTGCTCCTACACCACTATTTAATCAGTACCTATGTCACGTGCAGTGCCGTCTTGGTGAAATGCATTACAAGGGCCTTGGTGTAGCTTGCAATATAAAGAAGGCTCGATCTTATTTTCTTAATGCCATTAATAACAGCAATTTTAACGATTGGTTTAGTAACCCCGAATCAAAAGCACTACGTGCAGTCCTTCTTAAATTTTTTAATAATAAACTTCCTTTACCTACATCGGATTTAAAATGACCATTATTCGCGATGAAGCCATCATTCCTTCTCAGCAACTACTTCCCGAGCAACCACTTCCCGCTGAATCCTATTTAGTTGTTGAACAGTCACCGCCATTAGCTGGTGAGGTTGAGCTGGTCGGGGCAAAGAATGCGGTCCTTGTTATCATCGCCTCGCTGATTTTAACCGATGGTACTTCTATCCTTAATAATGTGCCCGATTCTGATGACGTACATCAGATGATGGCGTTACTCATGGATCTTGGAGCGCAGGTACAATTTTACCCGGAAAAACAGCAACTTATTGTCAACACGAGCACCATCAACCGCTACAGCGTGCGAGCGGAAATCATGCGTAAAATTAGAGCTTCGGCGTTGGTGCTGGGGCCATTGTTGGCGCGGTTTACGCGAGCAGAGATTGCAATGCCCGGTGGCGACCAAATTGGTGCACGGCCCATTGATATCCATTTAAAAAACTTTGTTCGCATGGGCGCTACGGTTCATGTTGAGGGTGATATGGTGACCGCTCATGCACCGAGCTTGGCACCGCGTACGCTGGTGCTCGATTACCCGAGTGTAGGAGCAACCGAAAACCTCATGATGGCAGCAGCTGCCATACCGGGCACGACACGTATTATCCACGCGGCGTTGGAGCCAGAAGTGTTGGACTTGATAACCGTGCTCCGGCAGATGGGTGCTCAGATTACCATCGAGCCGCCGATGACCTTGGTGATCCAAGGAACTACGTCGTTGCAGCCTATTGAACATACAATTATGAATGACCGGCTCGAGGCGGGCTCCTTGTTATTAGCCGCAGCGATTACCGGTGGGCAAATTGATCTGCCCAATGCCGATCCGAGTGTGCTCGATGTCTTTTTACTCAAACTAGAAGAGATGGGGCACCATGTGCGTATGGGGATGAACCAGGGCAAGGGTATTTCCTTGGTAGCAACGCCGCACCCACGTGCAGTCTCGTTTATAACTTCTCCGTACCCAGGATTTCCTACCGACTTACAAGCACCCATGATGGCCGCCCTGTGCTTAGCCGAAGGTCAAAGTGTTATTCATGAAACCGTGTACGAAAACCGCATGCTCCATGTACGCGAGCTGCAAAAGATGGGTGCCAATATTAAGGTAGAAGGTGATAAAGCCCGTATCCTTGGCGTGGAAGCACTCTATGGTGCACAGGTAATTGCAGGAGACATCCGTGGTTCCTGCTCGCTGGTACTTGCCGGCCTTGCAGCGCACGGTAAAACGATTATGACGGGTGTGCATCACTTTAAACGTGGGTACCAGGCGCTCGATAAAAAACTGGCGTATTTAGGCGCCAAAATCGCTTTGAAAGCTGCTTGAAAGTTCTGTCAATTCCTTTTCATTACAGCCTATTGAACATACGATTATGAATGACCGGCTCGAAGCAGGCTCGTTGTTATTAGCTGCGGCGATTACCGGTGGGCAAATTGATCTGCCCAATGCCGACCCGAGTGTGCTCGATGTCTTTTTACTTAAACTGGAAGAGATGGGGCACCATGTGCGTACGGGTG
>Ga0207094_1121_pt1 | contig 11275 bp, 9 predicted proteins | sample Alteio_BWMinHeat_90_FD_153518 | JGI IMG/M metagenome (GOLD analysis project Ga0207094, IMG submission 153518) | Enriched cells from forest soil in Barre Woods Harvard Forest LTER site, Petersham, Massachusetts, United States -... | ecosystem: Environmental > Terrestrial > Soil > Temperate forest >... | reverse complement strand
ACCGACGATCGATCTGCTTTGAAAGTGGGAGATGTCAAAGCAGTCTATAGTGCGGGGTGGTTGAGTGAGGTGAAGCAGATGTTGCAGTTGAGCGGCGGCATGCGGTATGTGGTCGGGTGAGTAGGTAGTGCGGGTGGTGGCATGGGCCACCTCACGGTCATACTTATGCTCGGTAAAGTGGGTTTTTAAGGTGGTAAAGATCACCTCTTTACCCGCTATTATCGCGGTAATGCGGAAGAAACCTGCGACGTCATGGTAACGATCGAGGACTGATGCCTATTCAGGACTGGCTTCAGGAGCTTCACCAATGCCAGCCTCCCCGGCGACCTTTTTTGCGATATCGCCATAACCTGTGGTTTGCAGGTAATTGATTACGCGTTGTGTGGCATGCGCATATTCTTGAGCTGCTTCACGCGATGTAGCAAGATGTTTCTGTCCATAGGTTACACGCCCAATTTCTAAAGCACTTGCGCCCGCTTTGAGGAGTTCTAAGACGATGTTCCCCATCCCTCGTTCAGCGGCGATCATGAGAGCCGCTTGAGGATTGCGGCCTTTTGAAGCGGTCGACAGGTCGAGCTTTTGTTTGAGAAGAAGTTTTACTGCCGCAAGGTTGCCATTGCGTACCGCCCACATGAGCGGCGTAACACCATTTTCATCGGGTACATCCGGCTTTGCCCCGGCGGCCAATAGGAGACCAAGAACGGCCGCACTGATATCTCCGCCTGGTATGATAGGGTGAATTCCCGGTAGTTTTAAAAGCCCGGTGACTACTTTTAGATCGTCCTCAGCGATAGCGCGGGAAAGAGCAGGGTTAATGTTGTGAGCAAGCCCTGCGAGGCGGACGAGGTCTGGGAAGAGGACGAGGTATTGCTGAGGAAGAATTCCATACGCGACAAGCGCATCAACGGTAACCTGAGTTTTTTTATCGCCGGTGAGTCCTAAATAAGTATCGATATCCTTATGCCATCTCAGAAAGTAGCGCCTTGCAAGGAGTTGAAGGAGCCCTGTGGGCAACTTTTTAAGTTCTGGGTGTATTTCAAGAAGTTTTCCGGTGGGGACTGGGTGGTCGAGGTTATCCAAATTACTCGCTGCGGCGGTAAGTTTTTTGTTATATGCATATATGAGCGCATCAAGATTACTCGCTGCGTCGGTAAGTTTCTTGGTATACGCATATATGAGCGCATCAAGTACCAGGGGCATGTCCATGACGTGTGCGGCAAGGATAAGCTCAATAGTGACGACATGAGGGTCAGGCGCTATTCGCCTAAGAGTCATGCGCTTGAGCGCTGTGGGGGTTGGTTCTAGTTTTTTATTTGCAGCATCTTTTCTGAGTTTTTCGTCAAAGAGTGGGTCGGATATTTTTTTGTTGATCTCATGCATAACAGCTTTTATCGCCTTAAGGGTATTGGTGGACACGTCAGGAATAACAACACCACCGGCTCCTTTATTTCTTTCCAATGTTGTTTTTACCAGATTTGATAAGCGTATGGCCATTGGCCGATAGATAGGAACCGCTGTGTTTTCTTTGCTGCCCACGAGTATCAAGTTTTGTTGATCACCTTCTTTGACTTCGACTTCGCGTTCTTTTGCAGGTTGCGCCGGAGCGGCTGAGGCGTTTGCTGCAGAGGCAGGTTTGTGCGCGGCAGCAGCTGAAGGAGCAGGCTTTGCTGAAGCGCGGCGTTTTTCTTCAAGAGCCTTGCTCTCAGCGAAGGCTCGCTCCATTGCGGCGCTTTCTTCTTGGCTTTTTATCAGCACTCTTTGCCAGTCTTCACTGATTCTCAACTTACCCAGCAGAGCAGGGTCATCTTGTTGAAGATTAGTGACGACACTCACAATGGCTTCGTAATCATCATCCCTCAGTGTTGAAGGTTTAAAGTTGAAGAGTGATTGTAATGCTTTTTGTCTCTCTTCTTTGGTTTTGGCTTTTGCATAGTTCCCCAAATAGACCTTGGCAGTTTTACCTTCGTAAAAAGGCGGTTCTTTGCTGGCGATAAGTGGCAGGCAGAGTGTGAGTAAGAGAAACAGGTGCTTCATACAGATCCTTTTTATTTTGTTGAACTTCTCGGGGCGCTGACGCCGGTTTCTATTTCTGTGGCAATGTCCTTACGCCCTTTACTTTTGAGATATGTAATAACCTTCTCAGAAGGTCCATCAGGGTTTGTTGATGAACGAGGGCCGTACGCGATCCCTACTAAATCATCTGGATTTGCGCCTGCCTTGAGGAGTTCGAGAGCGGCGTCCCAGGCGCCTTCTTTCGCGGCCCAACCTAGTGCAGTGTAGCCGGGGCGGTAGGCAGACTTTCTTTTTGTGGTCAGCGAAAGATCCGGTTTGCGCTGTAGGATGAGTTTTATTATTTCAACACGATTGTGTAATGCTGCTTTTATAAGTGCGGTATAACCGTCTTTGTCTTGCATGTCTGGCTGAGCACCTGCGGCTAGTAAAAGACGAACGATATCAGTGTAACCCTCATCTACTGCGCGCATAAGTGCTGTTCCTGCAGGTATGCGTTGAAGTTTTTTTCCACCGGAAAACCCGATATCGGGGACATTCGGATATGCGCTCGCATGCAGGAGGGCATCAACCATTTCGATGTGTCCTCCAGATGAAGCACTCATCAGGGGAGTGAGTGCTGGGATGTTGGGGTTGATCCCTCTGACATGTAAAAGGCCAATAACTGCTTGCAAATCATCGTTTGCTGCTTCAACAAGAGCTGTTTTGGGTTCATCTGTAAGACGATCCTCACTCAATGCATTCACGTTCTCGGCAAGTCCTGGAAAATTTTTGAGATAGTTTGGATGAAGAAGACCGAAGTCTGAGAGCTCCTCCACGGTGACATGTGGTCTTTGATTGCCCGCAAGGCCTAGGTAGGTATCAATGAAGCCCATTCTCTGTTCTTTGGGTCGTCGTGGGTTTTCAGGGTATACCAGGGAGCAGTACTTCCCAAGAAGTGTGAGGAGTTCCTTGGGTAGTTTTGTGAGCTCTGGGTGCTTCTTCATGAGCTGGCCCGTTAAGTTGGTAGGATTATCACTTTTATAATTCTGGATACGCTCAGCATTAAGTTGACCCACCGCAGGTATAAGCTTTCTAGTATATGCATAGATGAGCGCCTTCAAGAGCAGTGGCGTATCCATATAGTTAGCAGCAAGAATGAGCTCTATGTCTACAGTATCCACAATCTTGGAGGCTATTTCTGCAAGCGTAGCTCTTTCACGTACCCCGGGAGTAAGCTTCATTTTCCAAGCATCGGCATAGTCTTTTAATCTTTTTTCAAAGCCAGGAGCGGTAGTTATTTCGTTGGCCTTCTTCATGAGACTAACGAGTGCTTGGAGGGTGTGGGTGGGCACTGCAGGCACTGGTACTTCATCGGCCTTATCATCATTTTCGAGTGCTGTTTTTACAAGATTCGATAAGTCAATGGCTACCGCCCGATCGATGAAAATCTCTTTGCCTTCTTTACTCGTAAGCTTTAAGCGATTTGAACCTGCTTTAACGTCTTCTTCACCGATGCCTTTTGCGGGTTTGGCAGCTGCTCCTGCGGCATGTTCTTTATCAGCGGCAGATGCGGACGCTGCAGCAGATGCTGAAGACGATGGTTTGAGGGACGCATGTCCGGGCAATGAAGGCCTCGACGTCGGGACGACGTTGTCTGCAGCGCTTGCACGAGCGGTGGCCGCTGTGTGTTTCAAGTCAGCGGCACTCGAATCAGGCTTTTTCGCGACGGGCGCAGATGGCTTTGCAGCTGCCGAAGCGATTGCCTCATTTTCGCTCTGACTTTTAGCGAGGGCTACTTGCCAAGGCTCATTGATTTTGATGCGGCCCAGCAGAGCAGGATCATCTTCTTGGAGGTTGGCAACGATGCTCACAATGGCTTCGTAGTCATCATCCCTCAGTGTTGAAGGTTTAAAGTTGAAGAGTGATTGTAATGCTTTTTGTCTCTCTTCTTTGGTTTTGGCTTTTGCATAGTTCCCCAGATAGACCTTGGCAGTTTTACCTTCGTAAAGAGGTGGTTCTTTGCTGGCGATAAGCGGCAGACAGAGTGTGAGTAAGAGAAATAGGTGCTTCATACAGATCCTTTTTTAACGGCTGGTTAGCCGGTGACAATAGCACCGTACATAAGTGGCGAATTGTTTGTGAAGCTTTCCCAATTGGAAAGAAGCTTTCCTTGGACAACATGAGGGAAAAGTTACCGCGCCTGCAGGCTCTTTTTTTGCCGGATGGTGTGATAACTCACCGCAAAGTGGTGAGCGTAATCCCGGAGGGCCAGGAGAAGTTTGCCGGCATCGGTTTGTACATTTATGGGGGTCCCCGTAGAGTCATTACGTTGAAAGAGGGTGGCTGATTGGTCTTTGTGGACGCCGGGAGTAGAGGGTTTTGCGAGCGAGATCATGGGTACCTGGGGCACCAGATCTTCCACGGCATTAAGCTGGCCTTTGCCGCCATCGATAACAATAAGGTCGGGCAGATCGTCGAGATTTTTGTAGCGACGGGAGACAATTTCTCGTAATGCCGCGTAATCATTTTGTTGTGTGAGGGAAGTTATTTTGAAGCGGCGGAACTTATTTTTCTCCGGCTTACCGTCCACAAAGCGGATGCAGGAACCAACGATTGATCTGCTTTGAAAGTGGGAGATATCAAAGCAATCTATAGTGTGGGGTGGTTGAGTGAGGTGAAGCAGATGTTGGAGTTGAGCGGCGGCGTGGGGAATGTGGTCGGGTGAGTAGGTAGTGCGGGTAGTTGCATGAGCAACCTCACGATCATATTTATGCTCGGTAAAGTGGGTTTTTAAGGTGGTAAAGATCACCTCAAAGTTCTCCACATATTCCTGGAGCGTGCGTGCTTTTTCGAATTGAAAGAGCAGGTTGTGTTTCATAATTTGTTGCTTGAGCGTGGCGAGAAACTCTTTGTGATTGCCCGCGAGTGCTTGTTGAGCGAGGGTGATGCGAAAACGGTACCCTGCCTCATCAAACTGGCCGGTACAGTTACCGGGGCAGAGGTCGAGGTGGTAGTCCAAGCAGCCGCCGGCGATTTTTTTGTTACACAATTTGAGGCGGAAGGTTCTCAACAGGTAGGCATAGGCTTTACGGGCGGGCGTGCGGTGTAAAAAGGGGCCAAAATAAGTGCCTTTTTTACGCTTGTCGCGCGCAAGCTCCATTTGGGGCACTGCTTCGTTGGTAAACAAGAGGTAGATAAACGGCGTGCCAAATTTGAGGAGCACATTAAAGCGGGGTTGATGTTGTTTGACCAGCTGTGCTTCCAGCAAGAGCGCTTCGGTTTCGTTCTTGGTCACCACAAAGGCCACATCGGCTATTTCTTGTACGAGTGCCTTGAGCTTGGGATTGGGGTCGCCCTTTGAGCGCGCAGAACCGGCCGTGTCTTGAAAATAAGACCGGACTCTGGTGCGGAGCACCTTTGCCTTGCCGATATATATAACTTGATGATGCTGGTCTTTGAAAAGGTATACCCCGCTGGCACGAGGGACCCTTGCCAGTTTGCTTCTGTCCATGGTAATAATTCTAGAGGGTAAAATTCTAATGGCAAATGGCTCTGCCGCGGCTAAAGGATGGTGAAGATCATGGGTATACGGGAAATAATGGTTTTCGGGGTACTAGCCGTGGCAACCCCCCTCTCCGCCACTGAGCAGCGGGCCTCCAACAGCCAAAAAACCTATTTCAGTGCCCTGCAGTGTCCCTTGCCATCAAACCGGTCATGTACCGCCGTGGTCTGTGCTGATAGTGCCCTGGTGGTAGCTGGCGGATATTTTGTCTACAAAATGCTGCAGAGCCCGCTGCCTTTTTTTTCAAGTTATACGCTCGGCCTCGCGGTAAAATGCGCGGTGGGTGGGCTTGTTATGCGGGCAATGATTTCACATATTTTAGATGCGGGTAAAGATCCAAAACCGGTGCGCACGAAAAAGACCTAGTGGCTGCCAAAAAATTGGGTATATTGAGAAAGTTCTTCTGTTGCTCAAAAAATTTCGGTCACAAAGCCTTCCCAAAGTTAGGGGTTTTGCGGACCATCTCTTACTAAAGGAACTCGATCATGCCACGTACAAAAACAATGGTGACGGTGCTGCTTGTTGCGCTGGGAGGCTGGACAGGTTACCGGGGATACCAATATTTCTTCGACCTGAGTAAGCCGTCCATTGATTTGCAGGGGATTGCGTCCGAGGGGTATTGTGCGGGTAATGTGCAATGCACCTTGGTAGGTAAAGATAATTTTAAAGTCTCTGAAGTAACGGTGATGCTGGATAATGCGCCGCTGGTCAGCAAGCGGGTGAATAAAAAAGAATTTGAACATCCGTTCGCTATTGATTCACGGCAGCTGGCTGATGGGAAGCACACCTTGAGGCTTGAGGCCGTTAAGGGTGCGTATCATAAAGAAAAAACGGTAGCAGAGCGTACCTTCGTGGTAGATAACCAGCCCTTGCAGGCGGCCTTTGTGCGGCCTAATAGTGATCTGAAAGTATTCCAAGGACGAACGCTTCACTTACAGTTCCAAGTGAACAAAGAGATACAGACCGCCCATGTAAAGGCGATGTCACGTACTTTTGATTGTGTTCGTGAATCCAAGCACTCGCCGGTTTATGAAGCCTTTATTCCTATTGATGCCGAAGAGGGTGCAAATGAATATCTGCTGAATGTTGAGGTGGTAGACAAAGTGGGTAATACCCAGCAGCTGGCACAAAAATTTCAAATATTGCCCTTCCCGTTTAAAAAACAGACGTTGGTGGTAGATCCGCTGATTAGCGCGCAGGAAAGTTAATTAGGAAAACCGGAACAAGATCTGAAGCAAAAAATAGGGGAGCTTGCGGGCCTTTCTCCTAAAGACAAACTTTGGAGAGGTGTGTTCTGTGTACCGCTCGATATGACGGCGTTAACCTGTGAGTACGGTACCGTACGTACTACTAAGGAGCGCGGACGCTACATGCACAAGGCAGTAGACCTTGGTGGCAAGAAGCGCAGTGTCGTCTGGGCGGCACAAGATGGGGTGGTGGTTGTTAAGGATCGCTTTGAAAGAAGTGGCAATACTATTGTCATCGACCATGGTTGTGGTGTATTAACTCTCTATGGACATCTTGATACCTTTGCGAACATCCAACTTGGTCAACGCATAGAAAAAGGTAATCCGATTGGCATCATGGGTAAAACAGGATTTGCAACAGGCGACCATGTCCATTGGGCGATGCTGGTGAATAATGTGGAGGTTGATCCAATGCAATGGACCAGCCATACTTTTTAAAATGGTGAGTTAGATCTCGCGGGATGGAGATTTGGGTGTATTTTATCCCACGCAATAATCGCGTATACGCATTTCTGATCACGCGCTCACGCTTTGAGTGGGGCGCTTTGACGTTGGTCTTTGCACTTGCGTTGGTCACGCTCTGGTGGTTTGTCTGGTATGTGCCGCTTCAAAAGCGCATGCTCCAAGCAGAGCGGGATTACACCGCACTCTGCCAACAACAGGCAGCACTCGTACAAACAGCGCATGAGATTAATACGCTGGAGTCCCAGATTGAGGTGCTACGTACCCAACTGCGCCAAACATTAGGCAACTCGAGTGTCGGGTACAAGCGGCTCCTGAATGCACTCATTATTAATGTGGTGGAAAGTGGGCTTGCCCTTAATAACTGCTCATTAAAGCTGCCGGAAAATAAAGAATGGTGTCGCATTCACCCCGTGGAATTGCAAGTGGCGGGCTCGTTTGGGCAGCTCATATCTCTCTTACAATCATTAGCAAACCAAGAAGGTGCGGTGTTTCTCAAACATCTGACCATTGCCCGACTTGAGGATCATAAAGTGAATGCCACCCTGCTCTTTTCGCTCATCGAATTGGTGGAGGCGTTTCATGGGGTTTAGGTTGTTACTTTTGCTGGTGGTCACACCACTCTGCGCGTCGGTCAAAGATGAAAAAGACTTGTTAAAAGCTATTGAGCATCTGGTGCATGAGCCGTTGACTTCGCTGGCATTACAACGCGACCCGTTTTCCTGGCCTGCACTCGTGCAAACGGTAGCGCAGACGACGAGCCGTCCCAAATCAAAACCCAAACCAAAAGCGCCGGCACTTGCCTGGTCGTTGACGGGTATCTCCCTGACTAAACGGGGCAACTATGCACTGCTTGCTGATGGTAAAACGACTAAATTGGCGAAGGCACAAGAGCCGCTGGGCAACGGCTGGCATGTCGCATCGATTGGGCATCACAAGGTGCTCTGCAAACACCTGAATGGAGCAACGCGCGAACTGATTGTGTGACGCGCTGAAAAAATGAGAGGCGAGTATGAAATGGCTCTGGTTAGTGATCCTGCTCGGGGGTATGCCCCTGAGTGCGGGTGTTGTCTTAGACTCTGATGCTGCCATAGAAAAATATCTGACCCATGCATTCTTTGATCGCTCATTGCAGAGCAAAATAGTAACCGTACGTTCACGTGCAACATCTATTGAAGATCTCATAGAGCTTATCGGCGTGAGTGCCGGTATCGACTTTATTATTGATGAAACGGTCAGCGGCTCGGTAGGGCGTGTGAACTTTGAAAATCGCCCGGCAGGAGACATACTCCAAGTGCTCTCCGTAAAAAACCGCCCGCGTCTTGCATTCATTAAACAGCGGGGTATGTGGCGGGTGATGACGTATGCTGACGCCGTTGCGTTGCTGAAAAAACTCCAACAAGAACCCGTAGTTCGTTGCTGCTTTACCCTGCGCTATGCACGCTGCGACGAAGCAATGCAGGGGCACATTGAAACGATGTGGCAACATATTACCCAAAATGGCCCTCATCCAAGCTCCTACTGCACCATAGAAAACGAGAGTAAGAAGGTTTTCTTTCGCGGCTGGCGTAAGCATGTGCGGGAGATGAACAAGTTTTTAGCGGAAATTGATCGTGTTACCGACCGGGTACGCATCGATGCTGTCGTTGCCGAAGTGGATAGCAAGTACGAAAAGCAACTCGGGGTAAATTGGACGGCCCTTCACCAGCCGAACGGTGAGTTCTCCCATGTGATGCTGGGATCTCCTGAGATGAGTGGTATGTCACAAGCAGCCCACGCAAATCTCCAGACGAAAAAATCTTCGGTATCTCTGCCCATCACCTTCGGCGGTAATGATATTAACCTCCAGCGCTTACTACTCGAACTTCATGCGGCTGAAATGGAATCGAAGGCCCGTATATTATTAAAGCCTTCGGTGCTGACCAATCACTCAGAAACGGCGGAGATACTCATCGGTTCCAGTGTGCCTATTAAAACGCTTGTTGAAGATGTAACCCAAGGAAAATCCCGCAATGTCCAAACGGTCCAGTACAAAGATGTGGGGACTATCCTCAATGTACGCCCGACGGTATCTGCTGACCGCAAATCGGTGCAGCTTGATATCCTCGTCGAAAATTCCTCGGTGGTAGGTACCGATGCCGACCAAGCACCGGTGATTAAAACTATTCGTACCCGTAACAAGGTAACCTTGCGCAGCGGTCAGACTACCGCGATTGGCGGCCTTATGCTCCAGCGTGAAGATTCTGATGGTAACTATGTCCCAATTCTATGTCGGCTGCCCATCATCGGCGGCATTCTCTTCGGTTCTAAATACCGGTCTCACCAAAAGAGTCAGCTGATTATTTTTATTACGCCGACCGTATCCTGAACGGCACGTTCCCGCTCAATTTTTTGCTTTCAAATTTTGGCAAAAAAATACCCTTCAACTTAGAAATATAAGCTGAAGGGTTAGGGGGTGAATAGCACCACTTTTACATGACACTATTCGTTCAGGGACCTTGGTAATAACTGCGTCAAGATAACAATGGGTTTTGGCCGAGTCAATTTCAAAAAAGTTCTTGGATGAGTTCGTTGATCTGTTTGCCGGAAATGGACTGCATTGCACGATAAAAATTTTCATCATATTCACGTGTTTGAATGACCACCGGCATCGCAACGGCATGGCCGAGCACGAGTGCCTGCTTTTTGCTATCAAGTGAGGCGAGGACCGTGCGCAAATTATTGGCATGGGCGATACCCGTCATCACCGCTTGAATATCTTTTTCATCATTGAGCTGGGCAACAATTTTGGTACCGATCTGCGACAAAATTTCTTCATCGATACCCGATGGTCGCTGGTCGACTACTAATAAGGATACGTAGTACTTACGCATTTCGCGGGCAATGGTACCAAAGATAGTCTGTTGCGCTGCAATGGGGTTAAGAAACTTATGTGCCTCTTCGATGCAGATCATCAGTTTACGTGGCTCATCTTCTTTGCGTTGCGAGCCGAGGAAGTTTTCCGTTTTTTCAATGTACCGCGCGTGGATACGCCGGGTAATCAGCGCAGCAATCAGCAGGTACACAAAGGTAGAGGTGTAGTTACCAAACTCCACCACGATACTTATCCCGCGATCAAGATACTCGAGCATCTGGTCGATGACGGTGGTGCGTGTCCCCCCTGCACCAATAACCCCTGCGGTTAAAAAGGGCAGCCGCTCTACCCGCTTTAACTTGCGATAGAGTGCGGCAATAGATTCTGGATGTGCACCGAGCTCCTGTGCAAAATCTTTGAGCCGCTCACCCTGTGCTAAAAGTACCGAGAGCCAATCATGCTGGTACCGTGCTGAGATTAAATAGGCGGCCTCGAGTGCGGTTGAGTGCAAATTCAATTCCTGCTGCAACGACAAAATATCTTCGACGCGTATCGCATGGTACGGCAGTACAATCTCCACATCGGGCGATCCGCCGCGGCGCCTGGTTGACTGAGGGTCTAATGAAAAGAGTGCAACTTTGTCGGGGAACAATGTTTTGAGCCCTTTTACAAAAGGGCCCTGTTCCTTGCGCGCTTGTAAGCCATACTCGCTGTGCATATCAAAAATCAGCACACTCGCCTTTTCCTGTTTGATCATCCCCGCCAAGATCAACCGCGTAATAAACGTTTTACCCGTACCCGATTTACCAAAGATGCCGTTGCTTCGTTCCGATAACCTATCTAAATCAATGCATACCGGCGTCTGCATATCCAAAGGACTGCCAATATTAAAGTACCGATTGGTGCCATCATGCTCATCGCCAAAGATCAAGGAGACATCTTCTCGATCAGCCTCAAAGACACTCGCAAAGTGTGAAGGAATAGTTTTTACCGGCATCCGCTCATGAGCGCGGTTGAGCATCAATAGGGGCTTTAAGGTAGCGCTGGCATAGATGTCTTTTTTCTTGAGCGCCTGCAACAACAGTGGCTCTTGGCCCGAAGGGGGAAAGAGCAAAATATCGGGGTTGGTAACCTCTAAGCTCAGATCGGTAATGAGTG
>Ga0207094_1120_pt1 | contig 11287 bp, 9 predicted proteins | sample Alteio_BWMinHeat_90_FD_153518 | JGI IMG/M metagenome (GOLD analysis project Ga0207094, IMG submission 153518) | Enriched cells from forest soil in Barre Woods Harvard Forest LTER site, Petersham, Massachusetts, United States -... | ecosystem: Environmental > Terrestrial > Soil > Temperate forest >... | reverse complement strand
ACTTCCCGCAGGAATATAATTTGTACCCGTATCTCCTGGCAAAACAACCATTGAGATTCCCGTAATGGGGATGCTCGTTCCATAAGAACCCGCGGGGTGCCCCGGTGCGCGGCCATCATCATTGATGCCATTGTACCCGATACCCATCCTGTGTCCAGAGTCAAATCCGATAAAGTCATCGTAAGGATAGCCAATATCTATGTCGTCCCATAACCCCATCCTGAATTTATCATAAATATTTGGCGACCTGTTAATTATTTTATAGTCATAATAAATGACATTGTCAATCAGTGTACCTCTTTTATAGCCATAAGCCATCGCATGTATCTCCACGCCTAAAGGTTTACCATTAGATTCGGTATGGGTAGGTCCATTGTCACTGAATACCCACCACAAAGCCTGATCGCCAGGTATATCGGGATACTCACCAAGCAGCGGTTCGTATATTCCATTATGATTCAAGTCAACGAAGGGAGCCATATCGCTTGTGACTGTAATCGCAGCACCCCCACTACCCTGTGCATTCGCGTTTCCTTTTGCGGGCCATGTTAATATCATAGCGGGTGTGTTACTTGTGGAATGGGTTTTCAATTCCCTGAAGTATTGTATATCAGTACGGTTTACCTTCCATATTTTATTCCAGATTGTAGCAGAAAGCAAAGTGACCGTACCACTTGTGTCGAGCGGTCCAGGCCAGTAATCATTACCTTTTTGCCGATAAGTTTGTGCAGCAATATGTAACTGGCCTATACTATCATAACCTGACATCCACAGAGCACTGGCGAAATTTATATTTGTTGGCGCGTCCGCAGGAAAATTGCAATGGGGAAATCCTGTTGAAGGATCCCAGAACATATCGCCGTGTACCAATACTGAAGCGTTGATATTGTTAATATTTATGAATTCTATTGTATTGAAAGGAACTTGCGCATTAGTTCGCAAATTTTTTGTCAAGCAAAATATTATTATAAAAAAAGTGAATAGTTTTTTCATAGATTTTTTCATAGGCCTTTTTAAATAGTTGAAATAGCAAAGTCACAGGTTCGTCTCCTATATAGACGTGTAATGTAGATGGAATCTTGGGTTTAAGACATAGATAAGTTACACAAATACTTATAATTGCCTGAATAAATTCAGAATACAATTGATCTACTGAGCCATTAAGCCATTGCGCAATTAAGCATTATCTTTGCACCCTTTATGACACAGGAAAACCTGAAAGAGATGCGGGAACGCATTCAACACCTGCATCGCTTTCTACGCATTGATGACCGAATGGCTAAGCTGGAAAATGACCGGCAACTGACCCTCTCACCCGGTTTCTGGGACGATAATGCCCGCGCCACCGCCACGCTCAAAGAAATAAAGATCAACCAATACTGGATAGGGTTTTATGAGAAAGTAAGGTCTTCCATAGAGGATTTTGCTGTACTGTTCGACTTCTGGAAAGAAGGCGAAGCAAAGGAGGAAGAGGTAAAGGAGATATATGACCAGGCAAGGAGGGAAATTGATGAACTGGAATTCAAGTCAACACTGAATGAGCCGGAAGATGAGATGCCGGCCATGCTGGTCATAAACAGCGGCGCAGGAGGCACAGAAAGCCAGGACTGGGCGGAAATGCTGCTGCGCATGTACCGCATGTATGGGGAGAAGCAGGGCTGGAAGGTGAGCGAGGTAGATATACAATATGGAGATGGCGCCGGCATTAAGCAGGCTACTTTAGAGTTCGACGGGCCGTTTGCCTATGGGTTGTTGAAAGCGGAGAGCGGCGTTCACCGTCTCGTCCGTATTTCGCCGTTCGATTCGAATGCGCGCAGGCATACTTCTTTTGCGTCGGTATTTGTATACCCACTTATAGATGATACGATAGATATACAGGTGAGCCCGGCAGACATAGAGTGGGCGTTCTTCCGGTCAGGTGGTTCCGGCGGTCAAAACGTGAACAAGGTGGAAACAGCGGTGCGCATAAAGCATATCCCCTCAGGCATTGTTGTAGAGTGCCAGCAGGCGCGCACACAGGGCGAGAACCGGGAGAAGGCCATGACCATGCTGAAAAGCCGCCTCTATGAAGAGGAAATGCGCAAGCGCCAGGAAATACTGAATGCGACCAATTCCAATAAAAAGAAAATAGAATGGGGGTCACAGATACGGTCGTATGTATTCCATCCGTATAAAATGATAAAGGACCACCGAACCAATTATGAGGTAGGTAATGTGCAGCCTGTGATGGATGGGGAACTGGATGATTTTATTAAAGCGTATTTAATGACAACAAATGCCCCTGATACCCCCGTCCCCTAAAGGGGAGTCAGGCATTTAGCATTTTGACGAACATTAGGCATACAAAAAGGAATTTAGCAGATTTGATTAAAAACATTATTAACACAAAAGCCCTTTACAAATTCAGGGTAAAGTCCCTTTAGGGATTTAGGGTGTTTATGGACGTTAAGAAAAAAATATTTGACCTGGGATTATTACGGCGGATCTACACCTTTACTATGCCGTACCGGAAAACCCTGTACACTGCCATGATATTGGCAATAGTTCTCGCCGTTTTATCTCCACTAAGGCCTTACCTGATAATGGTATCTGTAGATAAGTATATCAGTAAGAATTTATTGCTTGGTTTGATATGGATAAGCGTATTCCAGTTTGGCCTTTTGCTTGTGGAAAGTTTCTTGAGGTTCTGGTTTCAATATCGTGCAAACTGGCTGGGGCAAACCGTGGTAAATGATCTTCGTAACAGGGTCTTCAAAAAAATACTGTTCCAGAATATTTCTTATTACGACCATACGCCTATTGGCACACTCACTACCCGAACCATCAATGATATAGAGTCCATCAATGATATTTTTTCTGAAGGCATTATTTCTATTATCGCAGATATTCTTACTATCATTTCCATAATAGTCGTAATGCTGGTCACCGACTGGCGGCTTACCCTGGTATGCCTGACTACATTTCCATTGCTGATACTTGCTACCTGGTGGTTCAAGGAGGCGGTCAACAAGTCTTTCCAGCGTGTACGGAATGCAGTGGCAGCACTCAATGCTTTTGTGCAGGAGCACCTTACGGGTATGTATATAGTGCAGGCCTTTGCTGCTGAAGACCGGGAGATGGGGAAATTCAACGAGATAAATAAAGAGCATCGCGATGCAAACATAAAAGGCATTTTCGCCTATTCCGTGTTCTTTCCAATCGTAGAGATCATACTGGCATCGTCCATGGGATTACTTGTATGGTATGGCGCATCGCGCATCCTGCATTACGGCGCGTCTGTGGGCGTAATCATTTCGTTTGTTTTATACCTGAACCTTTTGTTCCGTCCGCTGCGGATGATGGCTGATAAATTTAATGTGCTGCAGATGGGTATGATAGCCGGTGAGCGGGTTTTTACGGTACTGGATAGCACTGAATACCTCGCAGATAACGGCAATCTCAAATCGGAGAGAGTAAAAGGCGATGTTGAATTCCAGGATGTTCATTTCAGCTACAAGCCTGGTGTGCCGGTGCTCAAAGGAGTGTCTTTCAGACTGGACGCCGGGAAAACACTTGCGGTCGTGGGCCATACAGGAGCGGGCAAGACCTCCATCATCAGTATACTCAACAGGTTATATGAAATAGAGAGTGGACGGATACTCATTGATGGACGCGACCTGCACGAATACGATATTTACAGCCTGCGCAACCATATAGGTATAGTACTGCAGGATGTATTTCTTTTCTCCGGCACCATTGCGGATAACATCACACTCAGGAATTCGGATATACCGCTCTCCAAAGTGAAGGAAGTGGCTAAAATGCTGGGTATGCATGACTTTATTATGCGCCTGCCCGGAGGCTATGATTTTGATGTGATGGAGCGTGGTAATACATTATCCCAGGGGCAACGGCAGCTTTTGTCTTTCGCGCGGGCGCTGCTTTACAACCCTGCTATATTGATACTCGATGAAGCGACATCTTCTGTTGACAGTGAAAGTGAACAACTGATACAACACGCCATAGATACCCTAATTAAAGGCCGCACATCCATCGTCATAGCCCATCGCCTCTCCACCATACGCAAGGCCGACGAGATAATAGTATTAGACCACGGCATTATTAGAGAGCGCGGCAACCATGCCTCACTCATTGCAGACAGGGGCACTTACTATGACCTTTATACTGCTGTGGAGAAGATGAAGGAGAAGGAAGAGGTGTAGCATCAGTTATAAATATTTGTTTCTTAATCAGGAAACTTTTACTTTTGTTATATATTGCCTATGAATGAAAAATTCAGTGTTCGGTTCTTATCTGAAGTTACAGACTTTCTTGATGAACTTGATGAAAAGTCAAGAGACAAAATAATCTATAATATCTACAAAGCGAGAACCCTGAATGATGTTGAATTGTTCAAAAAACTTGTTGATGATGTATAGGAGTTCCGGACGCTTTATAATAAGACATTTTACCGGCTCCTTGCATTTTGGGACACCACCGAAAGTGAACGAACGCTTGTAATAGCAACAAATGGCTTTACCAAGAAAACAAAGAAAACTCCCAAAACTGAAATTGAAAAAGCAAAGGCGATCCGCAAAATTTATTTTGAACAGAAATTAAATACAAGAAAAAGATGAAGAATACTGAGAAACTAACAATGTACAGCCTGGACGAAGTTACGGACAAGTATATCGGCAAGACCGGAACACCCAAACGCGAAGCATTCGAAAATGAATTGAGGATTGAAATGCTTGGGAAAGCAATTAAGCAAGCAAGACAAGAAAGAAATCTTACACAGGAGCAACTCGGTAAATTAGTAGGCGTTCAGAAGGCCCAGATATCAAAACTGGAAAACAGTGTAACAGATGCGAGATTTGACACAATCCTTAAGGTTTTTAAAGCATTGGGCGCTAAAATCAACTTTAATGTTGAATTGCTAAACCAGAATGTTCAGCTTGGTTAAGACAATATCAGATGCAAATAGCCGACCATCTGGTCGGCTATTAAAATATGGCTTGATTCGAATTTATTTTACTTCAGCAACCAGCCTTTTGAATGATTCCGGCTCATTCATAGCGAGATCTGCAAGTACTTTCCGGTTAAGGTCAATACCTTTTGCTGCAAGCTTGCCGATGAACTGGGAATAACTCAAGCCTTCTTCGCGCACAGCCGCGTTGATACGAACTATCCACAAAGAGCGGTAGTCACGCTTTTTCAGCTTGCGGCCTACAAACTTATAGCCCTGGCCTTTCTCCAGTACGTTTTTGGCAACGGTATATACGTTCTTACGTTTACCATAAAAACCTTTGGCTTCTTTCAGTATTTTCTTTCTCCTTGCGCGCGATGCAACCGCATTTACGGAACGTGGCATATATTTAAAATTGATTAACCCTAAATCCCTAAAGGAACTTTAAAAAACCCGGGTCTGGTTTAAAAAAATATTTCAAAAAAACTACACTATTTATTACTGCCTGCTTTTTGCAGGAAACTATATTAACACAAAACAAGCATACGTTTCACTAACCTTGCATTGCTTGGATGCACAAGGCCATGAATACGCAAACTGCGTTTACGGCTTTTTGATTTCTTAGTCAGCAGATGGCTTTTGAAAGCCTTATACCTGCGTATTTTACCCGTACCTGTAACTCTGAATGTCTTCTTTGCACGTGAGTGCGTTTTAATTTTTGGCATAACCGCGAATTTGGGACGGCAAAGGTAGCAAATTTTTGTATTGGAATTTATAAAAAATTGAATGTTCGCTGTATTTTTTTTATTTTAATAAAAAATCATTTTACAGGATATTAAAACGTTCTTTAAAAACTGTACCTATTCTACCATATCATTTATTATTTTTACTGCCGAGAACCAACGAGCATGACGATATTAAGATTCAGAATTTATTGGGAAGACGATGACCAGACTTACCGCGATATAGAAATATCAGGCAGCCAGACTTTCCTTGATTTTCATAAAATAATTATCCTGGCTTATGAATTTGATGGCAAACATCCTGCTTCTTTCTATGAGAGCAATGAAAAATGGGAACACGGCAGGGAATTAAATTCTGAAGTTCTGGTAAATAAAAAGGATGCTCCTGCCCTGTCTATGATCAAAACCCCGGTATCTGCCTTGGTTTCAAATCCCGACCAGAAGTTTGTGTATGTATATGACCCGGTAAAAAAATGGACATTTCTTGTAGAACTTATAGGGGTGGCAAAAGAAGAAATGTCGAGAAAAGTATATCCGTTAGTGGTAAGGAGGGAAGGGATAGCGCCTGCACAGTATGGCATAAAGGGAGTGAACCCGGATAAGATAATGGAAATAGAAGAGAAATATGACCTGGGCGCAGAAGAGATGGCGGAAGGCTTTGGTAATGAAGGCGAGGAAGAAGCCGGGGAAGAAGCCGCGGGCGAAGAGGTTTTGGGTGAAGATACAAATGGAGGTTTTGAGTAATTGGTCCAAACAGTATATATCATATCAGGGCCTACAGGTGTAGGAAAAACGGATGTTGCCATAAAACTGGCGCAGCGGCTGGGAACAGCGATTGTCTCTGCTGATAGCAGGCAATGCTACCGGGAAATGAGCATTGGCACTTCAAAGCCCACCGCAAAGGAGTTGAAAGTGGTGAAACACTACTTCGTTGATGAATTCCCGGTTACAACATCGCTCACGGCAGCCGACTACGAATCCCTGGCGCTTAAATACCTTGCTGAAATATTCGCAACACATAAGACGGCAGTAGTATGCGGCGGTACCGGCCTCTACATAAAGGCCCTTTGCGAAGGCTTGGACGAGATGCCTGAAGCAGATCCTGTGATCGTGAAGCATGTAACAGATGAATATATGCTGCAAGGGCTCACCTGGCTGCAAAATATCATGAAAAAGGAAGATTCTGAATTTTACAGCACAGGGGAAACGCATAACCCCCGGCGAATGGTCAGGGCACTATCGTTTATACGCACCACGGGTACAAGCATTACCCAATTCCACACTAAGACTAAAAAGCTAAGGCCTTTCAGGATCATAAAGGCAGGTTTGGAGTTGCCGCGCCAGCAACTTTATGACCGCATCAATGCCCGCGTGGATAAAATGATGGAACAAGGGCTGCTGGCCGAGGTCAAGGCGTTGCTTCCGTACCGTAACCTGAAGAACCTGGACACGGTAGGTTATGCGGAATTATTTGACTTCCTGGACAAAAAATGCAGTTTGCCGGAAGCTGTAGAAAAAATAAAACAACATACCCGGAACTATGCCAAGCGGCAGATCACCTGGTTCAGTAAAGACAAAGATATACATTGGTTTAGAGCAGATGATAGGGACGTGGTGGAGAAAATAATGGCGTTGGGTGTTGGAAATTAGGAATTGGGATTGCGATCAGCGATGAAATTTATTTTGTCAGTATTTAATGAACCCCTTTAGCGCTTTGTCTTTCAGTGTTCGCCTGGTTTGCCTTACTACCATTTCCCCATCGCGGCTGCCATTGTTATTACTGTTGCCTTCTATTGTTACGAGGGAAACGCCGTTTATACTTTCAACAAGCCCGGTATTACCGGTGCCGTGGCCGTAATCAAGTATCATTTGATACCCGGGCAATATTAATCCGGAGTTGGCAATTGTATCGGCGGCATTTATGCGTTTATCAGCAGTAGTCCTGTTCCAACAATCCATTACGCCCCCTGTTCTTACGACCGGGTTAGGTAAGCCACCCGGCAATGCAGCCTGGTTGTATGACCAGTAAACCAATAACTAGCACCAGGCATAGCCGGGATTGAGCCCGACGGACTTTAAATATTCATTTACCATAGGGCCGGAATTCGAGCCATGGGGTATTTCTTTTTGTCCCAACTGGCTTGTGATAACCTACAAGGCAATACCCGATATGCCAGATGCCGACTGCGCCTCCTCAAATAAGGCGGTCCAGGTTTGCTCGCCTACAATACCATCCGCGGTCAAAATGATTTGCCTGCTGGAATGCTTCGACATCGGCAAGGGTTTGATTCCCAAAATCCCCGTCAATTTTTAAAGGGCCGTAGCCTTTAATATTCAGTTGTTTTTGTATCGCTTTAACGGTATCGCTTTATGCACCTTGTGTAATTGGTTGTCCCGCGTAGGTTATATATATTATATTAGTTATATTATATTTAATTAAAAAACAGGTATTATTTATTTTTTTGCCACAGAGTAAGGTCAGTACACTGAAAAGGCAAACCAGGCTTTTATGATAATACGGTTTTTGTGGTATTATATGCGGCTATCGGTACTTTGCCTTTTTACGGGGTTTTGGTTGGATATATTGTTTGGGGTGGGGTTAGCGGCTTGGGCTGTTCGAGCTGTCGGCACATGTTTCAGATGGATACGGATATCCTCTGTGCCGACAGCGATTTCATTGGTAATGGTCTCTACCATATACCGCTTTTGCTCAAAGGACATGGAGTTCCAATCGTTGTACAAATTCTGTGCGTCATTTAGTATTACGTCAGACGATCTGTGCTGTATCTTTAAGAAGTCGATCTCGGCTTGCATCTCCGGCAATTGATTATTTAATTGAATCAATCGCTCTTCCATTGGCCTATATTTCTCAGCAAACACCTCCTTGGAAAGCTCGTTGTTCATCCGCATGTTGATGAAATGATCCATCTTTTTGTTCAGCGATTCGCGTTCCGAAAGAATTATCGAAAGCAGATTTTCCCGTTCTTGCAATTCGGAATCCAGTTTTTCGAGATATTCGGAATTCGACATGCCCGTAAGTAAAAAGGTTTTTAGTTGGTCATGGTAAATTTCTTCAATATCTTGGGCTACGATTCGGTTCTTGCACCCTGGGCAGCGGTACGTTGGAAACTTGGACGAGTGGAATACATACATTTTCTTGTTACAGTCTGCGCACTGGACGTATCCGGCAAGGAGGTGCTTTGGTCTCGGTCCCGGTTTCTTGTTCTTTATGAGTGATTCATCCAATATGCGATTGCATGTTTCCCAATCCTCGACTGACACTATTGGTTCGCAGGGATGTATTGACCATTCTTCCACCGGTTTCAGTTTAAAGGTGTTCTTATTCGCTACCCGTTGGCTGTAATTGACCCTACGTTCACCTTTGGCGGATGAATCCCGGAGTAGCTGGCAAATGGTCGTATCTGAGAACTTCTTGCCGGTTCTCGACCGGTAGCCGGCATCGTTTAAGTGTTTGGCTACGACCTTCTTTCTCCGGTATTTGAGGAACAGTTCATATACCAGCTTCCGTATGGGAGCATTCTCTTCGTCAATGACGAACTCCTTCTTCTGTCCTTTTTCTCCAACCCATTTGTAGCCAAAGGGGGCTGTGCCACCTAAGCTTTTGCCAAGTTTTGCCCGGATTGGGATGGAGGCGGCTACCCGTGAGGCTATCTCCTCGCGCTCCCATTGAGCCATTGCGGCAATCATGGTGTAGAATAGTCTACCTGCCGGGCTACTGGTGTCTATGGCCTCCTGCAAGGAAATGAGGTCTGCATCTTCGTGTTTGAAGATGTCTGAGAACTCTAAGAGTTCTTTGGTGTTTCTGGCTAATCTCGCCAGTTTGGAGAATATGAGGCCGGTAATGGCGCCGTTACGGATGTCGGCTAACATTCTTTTGGTTTCCGGGTAGCCCATGACGGACTTACCGGACAATGCTTCGAGGTGGTATACGGTTATGACTTCCCATCCCTTGCTTTCTGCGTAGAGCCTGGCTCTTTTTTCGTGGTGTTCGGGAGATTCTCCCCGTGCTTGATCTTCGGTACTTACCCGTATCCAAATACCGACAGCTTTGCTTTGCTGCATATGAATACAATATTTTTCGGTGAAAAAATGTGATTTCTACGCTATCTCTCAGTGCGGGAACGATGTTCACATAGTAGAGCCAAAAAACAAGGATTGGGGTTGGACGCTAGATGCGATAGCGATGCTAATTTACAACAAAATTTGTGATTTATTTCAACTTATAAAAAAAATAATTTTCTCTCCAAGGGAGCATTTAAAATAGATAAAATTAGTTAATTTATTTTTATAATAATAAAAATATTATTCGAGTTTTGGTTGAAATGACCACATCTTGTTGGATCCCATTTTTTACTATTTATCACCCATCCAGCTGGCATTGTGGCATCATAGCAAACTTCTAAAATAGAATTTTTAGGTAGCTCATCATATTTTCTTATCTGATAAACATTATAAGAAATTTGTCGAGGATTACCACAAGAAGTTGGATTATAATAATCATTTACTTTTATCCATCCACTAGGAATGGGACTGTCGTAACAAATGTCCATACTTTGACAATGTCCAGTAAACGGTAGCAGTATAAGCAAAAAATAAAGTAATTTAGTCATGTCGATAAGTTATGCAATCAAAAATATATAAAATCTAATACATTTACAAGCAATTTACGTTTATTTCTTTCCAGTTTGCCGAACAAAGTCGAACTGAAAATTCTATGAAACTTGTCGATTATTTTAATTTGTTTGTAACTATTTTTTAAATAACCAGTATTTCCCAATTGCGATTGTTTGTAAAATTAAATTACGTTTTTGTGGTGGGGCATTAAAGTAAAACAGTTTACTTATGTCATCAATAACTGGCCGCGATTGAACAAAATAGGCATGGTCAAAAAAATCAGAAGTAATTAAGTTGGACGCGTCTACAGTTTCGATACTGTCTCTAATAAAGATATGTTTGCCTCCTTCCCCAACCCGTATATCATGATGTACCTTTTGCGATGCGATAAGTGCCTTATCCCGCGATGATGCGTACAAGGTAATACGGTTACTGATAGATAATATTTTGGGAGCAATCTGGCTTTTGAATGTTTCTGCGTCAATATCAGGAGCAGCTAAAATAATCTGATCGAATAAAACCCCCGGATGGGTACTTTGCATGGAACTGAGAACTGTAGTTAATGCTCTGTTTCCCATGCTGTGAGCAATCAGGTGGATTTTCTTGGCATTTGTTTGCGTTACTACTTTTGAGATAAAATCATTCAAATGTGGAATTGCCCATGCAACGGACTCTTCATCAGCAGTGTAACCAAGTACAGTACCTCTGGACGGCCAGCTAAACATTATGGGGGCGCCTTTAAAGCCTAAATCAAACGCCAACTGCGCCGTCCTTTTTGCTGCTTCATCAAAGGTGTTGTTATATCCATGAATGAACACAAATGCATCTCTTTCATCTGAGTTTTCTACTATTGTCTTAATTTTTTTAAAGAAAGTCTCATAATCTAATGGTTGTATTCCCAGCGACAATATATATTTTGTGGAATCTTTTCTGTTCCAGAATTGAAAGGGCCACGGTGCCTCAA
>Ga0207094_1117_pt1 | contig 11636 bp, 6 predicted proteins | sample Alteio_BWMinHeat_90_FD_153518 | JGI IMG/M metagenome (GOLD analysis project Ga0207094, IMG submission 153518) | Enriched cells from forest soil in Barre Woods Harvard Forest LTER site, Petersham, Massachusetts, United States -... | ecosystem: Environmental > Terrestrial > Soil > Temperate forest >... | reverse complement strand
AGTGAGGTGACCCAAGCAGTAAATAATAGAGAGGTAGAAAATCGTCTTATATTTTCCCCAAAATCGATCCGAAATCCAAGCTCCTAGAACCGGTAAAAGATAACAGGCGCTATTGAAAAGATGGTAAGCGGCCTCCGCATTCTTATCTGCCATCAAGAGATGAGAGGTCATGAAAACTACGAGAATACTGCGCATTCCGTAATAGCTGAATCTCTCACAGGCTTCGTTACCGACGATATATCTGATTTGTGGCGGAAAACGATCCGTGACATCGTCCTTGACACGTGCGACCGCCGCTGTTGATTGAGACATAAGTTCCCCCCTTTAGGACTTTCCCCAAAACTGAATTGATTTCCCCCCGCTCCTGAGCCCCCAAATGAGATGAGGGCTCCCCCGAACGGTGCACAAAGTCTTACGACAGTTTTTCGATTTATGAAAGCTCCCTTTAAAGTTAGAATTCCTTTTGAAGGGGTGTCTAAGCCTATTCCAGATCCAAAACCGATTCTCGCTTTTATTTTAGAAGAGGAGCTGCCCGTCCCCGTACTGGAGGGGTTGGTGAATATTTTTAGGAACCGCTCCGATTTTGAATCGGTGCGGGGCGCCAAGCTCAACGTTTGTCAACCTGGGCTGGCTACCGCAGGACGAGGCGTGATTTTTCTGGTGCTCACCCAGGGTAAACAGCTGGCTACCTTGGGAAGGGAGATTGTCGATATTCGAAGGGATATCCCAGATACGCTCAGCCCACTGCTGGTTCTTAATTTGGTGGAGCATCCTAAAATCCCGAGCCTATTGAGAAAATTAGGCGTGACCGAGGTGTTTTCGGCCACCATCCGCCGCCGCGGTTTGGAGCTCAGAATCGAGCGTTATCTAGCGGCTGTAGAATCACGATGGTCCAAACACGTCGATTCGCGCGCAGCCAGAAAGCCCAGGGAAAAGCAGGATTGGAAAATCATTGAAGAGCCCTCTCTGGTGGTGCGCGAAGATTGCTGGTTGGTGAGCCATCAAAGTAAAATATCCAAGTTCAGCAATATTTGGATGATTAAAATCATCGGTCCCAGTCGATTCGTGGGGAAGTGGATAAAAAAGGGGCCTTTGGATACAGAAGGCGAGGGTGAATGGGAATGGGAAGTTTTTAATTCGCTGGATAAAACTTTTGGGACGGAAGGCAAAGCATGGCGGTTTTTTGGAAAAAAGCCGGAATTTGTCGAGTTAAAATGGAACTTCATGGGGAAGATGCCTCAGCTGGCTTTGTGGCAGGGACTGGAAGAATTAGCCCAACGCTTTTACTGTCTTGAGCCCTCCACTTTACACATTGCTCAGAATTCCTATCATGCAAAGAGCAAAACAGCCGAGATTAGCGCCAGCTTTGAAAAAAATCTGTATCTGACTCAGAATATGGATCTGGGAAGCGATCCGCCTGCTGTTTATTTTGAAAAGGACGCGGTTGATACAATACCTGGAAAAAGCGATTTGGAGTTTGAAACCCCACAATTCAACTGGAATAATCAGCTTGAGCCAACACAAGTCGAGCCCGGAAAGCTGGTTTTTTTTGAAAAAGCGGTTCAACTCTTAGCTTCTCAATCCGAACTCTTTCACCTTTTAACGGATCCCGTGGTGAGAGAGGGCCATTTAAGAGAGGCGGGCGAACAGTTCTGTGATGGAGTATTTTGGAGCAGGGGGCAAAAATTAAGAATTAATATTAAGGTTGATAAATTTGAAGTGGAGTCGGGAAGAATAACCCTCCATTCTACGGACGATTCGGATATGCAATCCGTATTGGACCAGTTAGGGGCCAACGTATTGACCCGATATTTTTTAAATTTCAACGATCGGCGCGCTGCGGTTTTCTTTCCAATCGAAGTCAATGCTATTCAGACGGAGGGAGGGGAGATTTCGGTGCCAGTACCAGAGGAAGTCTACGAAGTCCAAAGACGAGATTACCTAAGATTCAACATCCCCGCCGAAATGGATTTGGGGCTGGTCTTGAAGTCTGGCGAGGTGGACTTATATCCCGCTTTGCAGAATTTAAGTGCGGGGGGCTTCGGTGCCCTTTGCAGTCCCTCCGGAGGGTTGTCGTTAAAGAAAGGAACCGCCATTTCAGAAGTCCAATTGAGCATCGGTGAACGGATCATCCGTTGTAGCGCTATCATCCGTTATATTAAAAAATTGAACGCAGATTCAGATTCGGTTCGCTTGGGGCTCCAGTTTTCAAAAATCGACGAAAAAGATCGGCAGACGATAGGATTATTTGTTTTGGAAGAAAGCTACGAGTATTTACAGCGCTATTTGCCGGTTTAATGGATCATTCAAAAAATTCCAGCGATGTGCCACGGTATTGATTTTTGGCCATTTCTTCAAAAAAACCCTGGGAACGAATTGCGGGGGAATTGCTTGCTGCTTCAGGTAGCATCCAAAGGCCCTTGGGCGTGAGTCGCCGACTTTTAACAGAATCTTTTAAGTAAGTCGGAATGATCACATCTTTAATATGATTACAAAGCGCGGGATCCAAAACCGGGAAGGCCACTTCGAGGCGCGAAAAGAAATTGCGCGGCATCCAATCCGCACTGGATAGAAAAAGGAACCGAGTGCTGCCAAAGAAATATATCCGACTATGTTCCAAGAATCGATCGACAATACTGATCACTCGAATATTCTCACTTAAGCCTTTGACCCCAGGAATAAGCGAGCAGGCCCCTCGAACCACTAGATCAATTTGCACTCCCGCTTTGGAAGCGGCGTATAGGCTTTCAATGATATTCTGGTCCACTAATGCATTGACCTTGGCAAAGATCCGGGCTTCCTTGCCTTCCATCGCTGCCAGAGTCTCCATCGAAATCTGACTGAGAATTCGGCGGTGCAATTGAATAGGAGCGGAAATCAGCTGCTTAAAGGATTTCGGTATTTCCTCTTTTTGTACGGACCGAAAGAAATATCGGATATCCTCTCCGATTTCCTGATTAGCGGTGAGTATCGAGAGGTCCGTATACTGCCTGGCAGTCTGGGCGTTGTAGTTGCCGGTGGAAAGATGACTGTAGAAAATCCGCCGCCCATTTTCTAGACGAGTAATTAATGCCAGTTTTGCGTGAATCTTAAGCGCGCCGAAACCGAAAACCACTGCCACTCCAGCTTGTGTCAAATCTTCTGAGAGCTTAAGATTATTTAATTCATCAAAGCGGGCCCGTAATTCAACAAAAACCCGGATTTTCTTTGTTTTTGCAGCTTTCTTTAACCATTGCACAATGGGAGAAAGCGCATCCGTGCGATAAATGGTCATCTCAATGCTCTCCACTTGAGGATCCAAACATGCACCCCGTATCCAGGAAATAAATGCTTCAAAAGAATCGTAGGGATGGTGAAGTAATATATCTTTCTTTCGGAGAGTTTCGAAACTCGGTCGGTCGCAACGTAACGGCAGCGGAATATAAGGCTTCAGTGAGGGAAAACAAAATCGGGGCTGATTCACATAAATTTCCGAAAGACGATTCATGACGCTCCAAAGGCCGTGTAAGCAAAGCGTTCGGGGCGCTGGGAAACTTTCTGAGGAGCTCAGGCGCAGTTCTCGTACAATGGAATAGAGCAGTTCCCGGCTGATCTCCCCTTCGTATTGTAACCGCACGGCTTTTCCCCGATCTCGGAGTTTCATGCCCGAGCGAATGACATCCGGTAAAGATTCAGGGTCGTCTTCTTCCAAGTCTACAGAAATATCCCCGTCGCGGGTGACCCGGATCAATCCGGGAGCGCCTTTTGTGTCGAAGGCTTTGCTCGCGTGCAATAAAAGCAGATCATCTAAAAAATGAATCCTGACTTGTTGATTTCCGTTCAAGGTCTGCTTAAAAAATGCGGGCGGCAGAGATTTTGGGATTTTGATCCACCGTCCGTCGGCAAGCAAAAATGCAAATTGCAAGTTCGCCAAGTTTTGAAGTTCTCTGATGTCAAATTCCTGAGGGGGATCGAGGAATGGGAAAATGGATTCGAAGAAAATCTGCCGGCTCTCCCGAAAAGCAATGGGATCTTTTTCGCTTTTCCTCTCTTCTTTCGTTCTTTCGCTGCGTTTTAGGAAATGGATGTTGCAGCTGGTTAGCTGTTCTTTTAGATCTTTAAAAATACGTGTTTGCTTTTGGTGTAAAATCCGAACTCGATCCAGAATTTGCAGCTTCGTTCGTATCCTCAATCGGACTTCGGCTCCATTTCCCTGGCGGTTGAGTTTTTCGATTGAACTTGCCAGCGAAGCAAAGCGAATCGTAAAAAATTCGTCCAAATTTGAAGAGCTGATCGAAAGAAACTTAGCCCTTTCAAAAAGTGGATTAGAAGGGTTCCGAGCCTCAGCCAGAACCCGGTCATTGAATTGAAGCCAGCTCAAATCGCGGTGAATATAGGGCCGACCCGGAGCCGCTAGCAAACTTTTTAGTGTCGGTAAACGACGCAATCGCAGGATCATTTTCGCCGGGATATCATCACAACATCTTGGGAAAGGATATGGGTGGTCAGAAGCTTAACAGAATCCTAATAGAAGGTCGCCCCCACCTTTTGGTAGCGTAGGTGCGTCATTTACAATGTTGACGCACCTACGCTACCAAAAGGTGGGGGCGACTTATTTAATGCGCGTCATGCTCCTGGAAATCCTTAACGTTTGGAAAAAGATTTCTGATACTTGCTTTATTGGCAGCATTGTTGCCCGCGCCGAATACGACTCTAAGGTTATATTCAGGAATATCCTTATTTAAAATCGGTGGATTCAAATTCACGTAGATATTCGGAAGTGAATTCAAAAAAGTCTCGATCGCAGTTTTATTCGCTTGAGCATTAATGGCCAGCAAACCATTTTTAAAACCAGAGGACTGCCGGGTGACCAGAATGCCTTCCAAACTCGGGCTGAGCTGATTTTTATTTGGAAGAAAAGTATGAAGAGTAGGCAAAATTGCGTTTAGTTCACGCAGCGAAACCTCTGATTGAACGATTATACTTCCGTGTGCCTCAATATCGATAAGGGAATGAATCATCGAGTTGATCATAGTACTTGCTTCTTCTAAATTGGTTTCCGCTGCTAAGGTGGCTATTAATTGATCTAGATTAAGACTATCCACCCCGACCTTCAACTCCCCAGCGGTAGTCAGCCTACCGAGATGAACCATAAGTGCGGGATCAATCCGTCCCGGAAATGGTCGAGGAAAAAACCGGGAGTAATCATATTCGAACCCTGAAATATCATTTGTGAACCGGATTTTGGCCAAGCTCCTTCTCAAAATCGAAGGATTTGTCTCGTTTGCCACTAGCTTGTGCAAAATATCAATACTTTGAGCTAGGGTCACAGTATCATCGAATTCAACCAGGTAATTGGAAAAGAACTGAAACTCGTCGCGCAAATTTGCGAGCGCCGTTTCTTGGTTAATTGTGTCTTCATGAGCCGGCAGCTGATTGATGAAATTCTGCGCGTCAGTGGACGATTGATTATAATTCAATCTGACAAATCTACCTTGGGGGCCGTAGCAGTTTTCGTTCGGTGTGAGCTCAGCATTGATAATACCTTTCGCCCGAAAATTCATACCTCGCGCCATGGATTTAAATTTCAGAACTGCCGGAATCGTCTCCGACAAAGTGAGTCGTGAGGAATCAGTTTCCAATCCTTCGGTAAAAACCAGAATTCTTTGGCTGTCGATTCTAAACTCCTGGTCAATATTCTGTTTTTCGAATGCACCCGGCTGACTCAGCAAAATATTTTTTACTTCATCTGCGCTTGTGGAAAAATTAATTAAGATCTGGTCGCGATTGCGGCTTCCCGATCGCACCACTGCAAAAACAATTTCGTTGTACCAGCGACCCAAAAGCGCGGGATTATTTTGAATTGCCGTGAGTTTATTCATCGCATCCAATGCCGAAAAAATATTTTCGGTCCTAAAGCTGACACTAGTCCCTCGAGTTATTCGACTAAAATCATTAATTTTCGACACCAATTCCTTGCTCTTGGCCGCCAAAACTTGCGGATCCGCATTAAACTGAGCAGCTTGGGATGGCGTACCGATGATGGAAGGCAAATCGGTGGGATCTGAATCATGGAGATTTTGGCAAACCACCACTGGCGGAATGGCCGGAACCGGAATATCCGCCGCTTTCTGCACACCTGGTGCCGCCGGGGTTGCGGGAGTTTCGCTTCCTCCGCAGCCTGTATAAGCCCAACTGGTGCATAGAACCAAGGCGGGAAATATACTTTTTCTCTGAAAAATAGAAACCGGAGAACGTAAAACGCAGTGACGGAAGCGCATGGTAAAACTCCTTACTAAATTAGATGGTTACTATATAACGCGGCACGTTATCTGATTTGCTTCTGAGATACTAGTAGAAAATTGCGTGAAAAAAAAGAATTGACGCACCTGCGCCACCAAAAGGTGGGGGCCACCTATCTAAACGACACTAAATGATAATTCTTTTTCCCTTTGCGTATCACCAAGTGGGATCCGGCAATGAGGTGTTCGAGCTTTAGGCTATGCGAGGGATCCGTAATTCTCTCGTTATTGAGATAGACACCACCGGCTGCGATTTCTTTTCGAGCCGCACCCTTGGATCCAAGAAGGCCGGTTTCGACCAACAAGTCAATCAGTGGAAGTCCTTGACCAGAAAGCGCCTCTCTGCTTTTTTCAGTCTTCGGTGCACCGCGAAGAAGGTCCATAAGCGTTTTCTCATCCAACTCGCGAATGCTGTCCCCAAAGAGAGCCTGTGAAGCTATGACCGCCCGGTCCAGTTCCAATCCGCCATGCACCAAATGTGTGACTTCCCGGGCCAGACGGATTTGAGCCTCTCGCTTCTCAGGATTCTTCCGGACCGATTCTTCCAATTCGTCCAACTCGGAATGGGAGAGGAACGTGAAAAATCTTAAGTACTGCATCACATCTGCATCCGCTGTTTGAACAAAGAATTGATAAAACTGGTAGGGCGAAGTTTTGTCGGCATCTAACCAAATCGTCCCTTGTTCGGTTTTTCCAAACTTCGTTCCGTCCGATTTGGATACAAGCGGATGGGTAAGTCCAAAAACTTCGGCACTTGAAGCGGTCGCAGGATTAGATTGAGAAGCGTGCATCCTTCGGATCAGCTCAATGCCGGCTGTAATATTGCCCCACTGATCCGAGCCGCCGATCTGAAGGCGACATCCGTGATTCTGATTCAGGAAATAAAAATCATAAGCCTGCAAAAGCATATAGGAGAATTCGGTATAAGAAATTCCATGCTCTCGATCCTCGAGCCTTGCTCGGATAGATTCCTTTGCCATCATATGATTAACAGTAAAATGCTTTCCTACGTCCCTGAGAAAATCGATATAGGATACGCCTTTGAACCAATCCGCGTTATTGACGACTTTTGCCGAATTCAAATCCAAAAAGCGCGAAATCACCTGTGTCATTCCACGAAGGTTCTCGGCAATTTTTGAGTCGTCCAGAAGGCCACGTTCCAGGGATTTTCCGCTCGGGTCCCCGATCATTCCGGTGGCGCCACCTACTACAGCAATCGGTAGATGCCCGGCGAGTTGGAAACGCCGAAGTGTCAAAAGCGGTAACAAGCTGCCAATATGTAAACTATCGGACGTCGGATCAAACCCCACGTAGAGAGTGACCCGGCTTTTCCCAAGAAAGTTTTCCAGGCTGGGGTCGGTGACTTGTTTTACAATTCCCCTTCGCTGTAGATCTTCAAATAAACTTATTGTATGAAAAGTCATTAAACTACCATAGCGTAGAGTGATCTTTCGGGCTAGAAGTTCGCTAGAAGTTCGGAAGATTAATAAGCAAGCTGGGGAGCTTGCGGCCCGGGGGGGGACCATGAAATCATCTTTAATCGCAGCTGCAGGCGCGGCTGCCGTAATCTTTTTTCAAACTCCGCTGCAGGGAGGGCAGAATCCCGCAGAGGAAACCCTGAAGGGGCTCCATTGCGAAATTCTTGATGATGCTCAGGGAATTCCGCATATCAAAGCTGACGGCGAGGATGCGGTTTTCGGTTGCTATGGTTATGTCCACGCACGGGATCGAGCTTGGCAGATGGACTATTTTCGCCGAACGGCGCAGGGCCGCACGGCCGAGCTTTTGGGAACTGAAAGCATCCGAGCCGATTTTTTGATGCGATTATTAGGCATTTACGATCGGGCAAAGAAGCTTTTTGAAGGCCTGAATGCAGAGCAGAAATCTCGGCTCTGGGCTTATGCTCACGGCGTTGATCTCGGTATGGCCGAAGCCATTAAACGAGGTTCTTACGAGTTTAGAAAATTCGGTTATTTTCCAGATCCATGGAAACCCCAAGATTCAGTCGCGATATTACTTTTAGAAAGTTTTGACCAAACCCGAGATCCCTTTGAAACCCAGATGAGTGAGGCTGATGAATTGAAAAACTTCGGTCCAAACGCTGCTTCTCTTTTTGATCGAAATGGAATTCCCTGGAATACGGCCGTTCTGAAACCCGGGGAGTATCCTCCCTCTGCGGCCGATTCGGCCAATGGCTCCCCCAAACTATCTATTCAAAATGAGCTGACTGCCGCCCGCAAAAGCCTGATCCAGGACCTGCCCGAGCTTATGCCTTACCTAGGTGACGGCAGCAATAATTGGGTGATCGCGCCCTCGCGCAGTGAAAACGGAAATACGTGGCTTGCCAATGATCCCCATCTGGCTCTCGTCCATCCTCCATTTTGGCATTGGGTGCATCTAAAATCCCCCGCGCTAGATGTCATCGGTGCAGCAGTGCCGGGATTGCCTTTGATTGCCAGCGGGACTAATCGCAACGTCAGCTGGGGACTCACTAACTCATTCTTGGAAGCGTCACGAGTGATATTCGTGCCGAACTCGGAGCTCAATACCGCTTCCACCCATACTCCACTGATCTGGTTTCGATTCTTTGGCATTCAGCTGCCATTCTTTTTCCAGAGTTTTCACAGGACTGCACAGAACTTCCCGGTATTGCCGCTGCCCTCGCCGAAGGGCCAATCCATGGTACTTTTATGGAGCGGCTTTGATTTGAATTCCCAGGAAGTCGGTGCATTCCTTGGAATGATGTCGGTGGATTCGGCCCGGAAAATGGATTCGGCTTTATCTCAAATCGGAGTACCAAGCTGGAATTTTGTTTTCGCCGATGGCAAGGGAGAAATTGGCTATCGAGCAATCGGCAGAGTTGGTCGGAATACGCAATCCCGAGCTTACGGGATTCCCACTGAAAGTTTGGAAAACCACTCGGCCGGATTAGCTTTTCCGGAGATCTTGAATGCTGAGGAAATGCCCCACGTTTTTCAACCCGCCCATGGATATGTGGTGACCGCCAATAATCGTCAGTGGCCTTCGGATTCAAAGTTTGATCCTGGCCGTGGTCAAGCCACTAGTTTTCGGGCCTATCGGATAGAAAATTTGATAAATCCGGACCCGTCGGTAAAACATACTTTGGAATCAATTCAAAAGATTCAATGTGACCAGTTCGTCACCGATGCGTCTTTTCTAGTCCCAAAACTCATGCCATTTCTAGATACTGGATCAGGATTTCGACCCGAATTGCGAGAAACCCCGGCTATCGAGGCATTGACGCATTGGGATTACGAATCGGGGGTGGATTGCAAAGCCTGCGCGGTATATCGCCGCTGGATGGATCGGCTTTTGGCAGATGCGCATCTGGATGAAAACGCCCTTTATCGGATTCTCTCTACTCAGGACTTCAATTGGGTGCCAAATTTAGTGGAAATTATCCAGAAAGATTTTCGAGCGGCTTTGGATGATTTGAAGATTGGTGCCAACGGGGATTTGCCGAACTGGGGGAGTCTTCATCTGGCATATTTTGATCATATTGCAGGGGCCCAGTATTTTAAAGCCAGGCCTATTTCAACTGGGGGCGATGATAATACAGTTAACCCCGGTGGCGGAAGTTTCGTGGCCGGGATTTTCAGACATCAACATGGAGCTTCGCAACGATTGATTGTCGAGCTTTCGGCAGACCAACCTCCGGCGGTCTATCACGTTTTGGCGGGAACAAATCTCGATCAAAAAAATCGCAAGCTCGGTGATCCGGATGGCGAGTGGGAGCGCTGGGCAAATTGCGGGCTCCAACGTCGATTGTTTCCATTGGAAAACTGGTCGGGTGCAGTAGAACTGAAATTTTAGTGCAAAATGGGCTTTATCACCGGTTGGATGAGGTGATAGGCTTTGCCGTAGTCGCCCTCCAGTGAGCCTTGGTTGACGTGGATAAACCAAACGAATCCTAATGAGATCACCAATTCGGCGATCCAAAGTACTGAAAGCAGCTTTTTTGCTCGGTCAGGAAAAAGATAGGCCATCTGGATCAGGAAAATAAACTCCAAAGGAAAACTGACCATCATATAATATCGACGAATTACAACTGTCGTGGCAGTCATCAATATTCCAAATCCCCAGAACCCCGCGTTTTGAGCGAAAGCGGAATCCGATCCCCTACCGATCACTAACCTCGATAATCTCTTCCTCTTTCGAAAAGCTCGGTAAATGCCTGGAATATAGATTACCAGCCCAACTCCCAGCACCAATGCATGAGCGGCTCCCACAATATAGGTGGGCGCTCTGCCGACCAAGGGATAACGGGCAAACTCAGAAATCCGCTCCAAAGTGTTCTGACTTCGTAATAAACCAAGCGGATTGCCTAGGTGGAGCCCCAATGGATCAGTGATCCAAAAAACCCAAAATTTGAGCTGCATGGCTTCCTCGATTCCGGACGCAACAGTGCCGCCGGCGGGATGAGTCAAAACCCATTTCAGCCAAGGCAATAGCGGGATCAGACTTAACAAAGTGCCTAGCATCCATGCGCGCCAATGGACTTTTTTTCCAAAAGCCAAGGTCCACAGCCAAAATCCCGCGCTGAAAAAGAAACCACTCATGTGGATCTGTCCTAAAACCGCCCCAATCAGTCCCCAAACAAACGCCCCACCTTTCTTCTCCCTGCGCCACCAACCCATCAACATGAGAATAGTAAAAAACGGGAGAAACGGCTCTGGCCAGAGTTTGCGTTGGTAAAAAACCTGAAACGGATTGACCATTGCCAGGGCAAAAGCCCAAAACCAGATCGGTCGTTCCGGTCTTCGGACAAACCACTCGGCGAAAGGCAAAATCATTAAAATTCCAAGCAGTGCAAAGCCCTCGACTGCGTGATCCAGCTCTGTCGGTGTTTTGGCTCCCGTGAGCTTTGCTAAAACTGCAAATATCCATACACTCATTCCCGGATTCGGAATGTAGACGCCTGAAGGCATCCCGATTAAAGGCCACCCAATGGTGGTCCCCACCTTTTGGCTTTGAGTATAATTATATTCCTCATCTTCCTTATACTCCATATCGTTGACCCAGCAGAATCGCAGGAGAGAACCTAGAATCAATGACGCGAGCAAAAAAAGTTTCCAGCCGCGGCTCATGAACCGGAAACCCGAGACTCTTTGGCCGATTTGAGCATACTCAGTGCTTTGAATTCCTCCACTCGAGCGGCAGTATAGGAATCTTTCCATTTGAGCTTCTCCATATCGTTAAAAAGGGCCGGGTGAACGATCACTTCAAAATCAGGATTTTTTGCCAGCTTCGATCGAAAAAGACCGTGGTCTTGAAAATGGATGGGTTTGGGATAAAAACAAGGACTAGTTTGAAATCCTTGTTTGTGCAATTCAC
>Ga0207094_1115_pt1 | contig 11705 bp, 11 predicted proteins | sample Alteio_BWMinHeat_90_FD_153518 | JGI IMG/M metagenome (GOLD analysis project Ga0207094, IMG submission 153518) | Enriched cells from forest soil in Barre Woods Harvard Forest LTER site, Petersham, Massachusetts, United States -... | ecosystem: Environmental > Terrestrial > Soil > Temperate forest >... | reverse complement strand
TCTTCTGCATCGCGTTAGAATAATCGACTACAGCCGCTATTCCTTCGGCAAGGATTTCGTTATTGCTTTGAATGACGCATTGAGGCGTAAGATATTTTTGAAAAGACGCAGCGTCCGCCTCATTTCCAGGATTACCAATGTAGGCAAGATAAACAAAAAGATTAAGTAATAATTCGATCATTAATTAACTCCTTAAAGAATGTTCTAAAGCAGTTTTTGCATCGGTCTTATCGTCGCGGTATTTCACAATGATCGGGGCATTCAGCGACAATCCATGTTCTTCAGCGAATTGTCCTTTTATTTTCCTGGAGCCTGCTACAACAACAGCGTTGGCAGGTATTTGCAACGGCACACCCTCAGAAGCTGAAATGGTGCATTCATTCACCAAATCATAGACGCGGCTTGACTTCGTCAATATCACCCCTGCTCCAATCACCGCGCGATGCCCCACATGCGTCCCTTCGTAAACACCTGAATTTCCACCAATAAATACATCGTCTTCGATCACAACAGGCAGCTCGCCAATCGGCTCCAATACCCCCCCAACCTGCACTCCGGCAGAGAGATGGACCCTTTTTCCTATCTGGGCACAGCTTCCAACCAGCGCATGGGAATCCACCATCGTCCCTTCATCTACAAAAGCTCCCACATTGATGAACGATGGAGGCATAATGATCACGGATTGGGCTACATAAGTTCCTCGCCTGACAGAAACACCGCCAGGCACCAAACGGATTTTTTGATCAGGATGAAACTGTCTTATCGGAAATGTATCTTTATCAACAAACGACAATGCCTGGTCTCCCATGGCGACCAATTGGCCTAAGCGAAAGCCCAATAAAATGACTTTCTTGATATCCGCATTAACTACCCAACAGCCTTCATGATTTTTCCGCGCAACACGCACCTCGCCCGATTCGAGTAAAGTTAAAAACTCTTCGAATTCACTTTTGGCTTGTTCGTAAAAAGAGGCTCCTATCAACTCCTGAACTGATAAACATGTATAGGACAATAGCTTGTCTATCACTGTTATTGTTTGCATGTCAGGTCCTTTCCTAATTTTACATATAATTCAACGGCCTTTTCTAAATCGGCGATTTTAATTTGCTCGTGTATCGTATGGGCATCCAAAATGCAACCAGGCCCCAACAAAAGGGGCTCTCCGATGGCCCGCAAATAAGGGACGTCCGATCCAAAAGCCACAACATCCGTTTCAAATCCATTGACAACTTTTAAATGTTGAGGATCTGAACTCGACAAGATATTTAAGGCGGTTTTGGGGTTGATGTTGGCCCGGATCAATTCCTGAATTTTTTCGGCCTTTACCGTCGTCCTTATGTTACCAACGGCCATAGCTTCATCTGCCAACACGTTGTGCGCCTTACCTCCATGCATGACGCCGATGTTGCACATTGTCCTGCCCAGGTCCTTGTCGGACGGCCAATCAAAACACACGAGGCTGTTTAAATCCTTCAACAATTGGTGTATGGCAGAATGTCCGGCATCCGGATAGGCACTATGCGCAGCCACCCCTTTGGCTTTCAACTCAAAAATCACAATCCCTTTCATCGCACGCACGAGTTTAAGTTGTGTCGGCTCCCCATTGACAACATACTTCACCTTGACCCCAAATTTTGCTGCCGCTTTGGCACCGGCACTATCCGTTTCTTCCCCCACAACAAACAGCAAACCCACCGGAACTTTTTGCTTTTTAAGATGATCTGCTGCCACTATCATGCAAGCCGCGATCCCTTTGGCATCGCACACGCCCCGTCCAATCAATGCTTTCCCATCCTCCGACAGCTTTGGTGGAATGAAGTCTGGAACCGTATCCAGATGGGTTGTAAAAAGAACTTCCGGATCTGTATCAGATGCAAAAGCCCACAGGTTGTCTCGCCCTTTTTCAGGACCAACCGGCTGACGTTCCGTTCTCCAGCCCGATTGCTTCAAGACCGACTCCAAAAAATCTACAGAAGCCTTTTCCTGGCCTGAAGTCGCATTTAGCTGGCACAGCTTTAATATTAAAGGGACTAGTTCTTGTTGAGTCATTTTCTTACTCCAATGATTCTTGCGTCCAATGTAAGTTCTCAAAAACCATGACAAATGATGATTTTTTAAGAACTTACCATCCAGTATAAAACCTGGCGGATAAACAAAAAAGAAGAAATTAATCATTGACTTTTTACGTTTTTTTCTAAATACTTTTTTTATTATCTAACCAATGGTACCCCCATGAAATTTTCAGTACTACTCCCTACAAAAGATCGTCTTGAATATCTTAAATTTACAATAGAATCTGTTCTTAAACAAGATTATGATGATTGGGAGCTTGTAATTTCTGACAATGCCTCACGCGAAAACATAGGAGAATATATAACTTCATTGAATGAACCTCGCATTAAGTATAGTCGGAGCAAAGAAGCCCTCACGATAACTGAAAGTTGGAACCGCTCTCTTGAGCTAAGCAGTGGTGAATATGTAATCATGCTGGGTGATGATGACATTCTGCTCAAAAATTATTTTCAACTGGCTGAAAAATTACTTAACCGCTTTCATCAACCCGATTTAATTTATACCAATGCATTTTTATATGCCTATCCAAACACTCTTCCCGGTAGACCGCAAGGTGTCTTTGTTTCATTTGGTTCTACGGATGCAATGCCAAAACATGAAGAGCCTTATTTGTTGGCTCAATCAACGAAGCTTGCATTGGTCCAACAAATGATGAATTTCCATGCTACCTTTGGGTCAAATATGCAGCATGGTTTAATTCATAGACCATTAATTGAAAAAATCAAAAAACAAGGAAATGGGAAGTTTTTTCATTCACCTTATCCCGATATTTACGCAATGTGCGCTTTATTTATGGAGTCAACTCGTACTATTGTCTATCCCAAAGAGATGGTAGTAATTGGAATTACCCCTAAGTCACATGGATATTACCTTTTTAATAGCAGGGAGAAAGAGGCCTTAACGTTCTTAAAAGCCCATGAAGAATTAGCCGCTATTCCAAGCATTGAATCTATCCTTATTCCGGCTTCTACCAGCATGCTAAGCTTTTGGTTGGGGGCTATCGAATTATTAAAAATCAACTTTCCTTTAGAGCAATACAAATTAAAATTAGACTACAATCTCTATAGAAAAATGCAAACAACGCGTATCATTTCAAATTTTTTAAACGATCAAGCCATGTATGGTTTTGAATTTAAGGAACTCATGCGCCGGCTGACATTAGTAGAAAAAGCAACTTTTGTTCTACCTCGTATGATACCTCATTTCATACGTTCTTTGATCCCCAAGACAATTAAAAAGAAAATCAAAACTGTTTTGAAATATTTCAAACCTGTACAGCAACCAGAAGCCCCAAGTACCCTTGCAAACCCGTTTATTAAGCCTCCTGAAAACTCAAATGAACATCATTTTTCCAATGCATCGGAAATCTTTGAGAAAATAGAAGCAGATGATTGCATAAAATAGCTTATGGCAGATTAACATTTTCAACAGCTTCTAAAATATTGCTAAATTTACCCTCAATTCTTTTCGTCGAAAATTGAGGATGCGAAATAGATTGAATGAGTTGTGCACACCACCCTTCTTTCCGTTTTGTCGGAAGTATCCGGACACAGAGAGACAGCAAGTACAACGGGGTCGAGTAAACCGCTTTTTCCCACCAAAATAAATATCTGGACAAATTCATGAGGTCTTTTGTATTAACACCCTTTTTAAGGGCGAATTTATAATAATGGTCTAATACCTGCAAGAAACGATATTTGTTGTAGGAAACCTTTAGATCAAATTCCTTCCCAAAATTCGTTCTTACCGTCTCCATGGCCAACAACCAGGAAGAAATCATGCTATTCCCCGGTATCAAGTGTTTTTTCATTCTTCTAGATACTTCGCTTTCTGAAGTATTATTCAAAAATTTGACGCCCTCCTTTTCGTTACCACTAAAATAAAAGCCTCCAAACGACTTAGGAGTAATGCCTATAGCAACTAAAGGAAAGGGAACCGCCAGGATACGCTCTGCTTTTAATAAAGAAGCTGTTGTTGCATAGTAGTCAGGGTATGGAGATTGAAAGAAAGGACCATAGCATTGCATTTTTTTGATAAACTCTTTACTGAATAAAGAAAATTGAATGTTATAATTAAATTCGTTCCTAAAGTTCAAAACTTGCCTTACAGCAATATGTGCTTCAGATTTATCTAAATAAAAAGGTTCTTTTCTCCCTTCCAGAAATGAAGCGTTTCCCCATTTCAACAATAAACCCTCGGGATGTTCCGGAAAAATTCCAGGGTACGCATAAACTAAAGCACTATTATATATCATTTCAGGGTAATGATGCTGTTCGAGCAATTTTGAAGTCGTTCTAAAATAACCTTTTGCCAAACAATCGTCATCACCTAACATGATGATGTAATCACCCGTATTTTTTTCTAACGCATTATTCCAATTGTCAGTAACAGGGACAAATGTCGAAGTGCGGAAATATTTAATCCGCGGATCTGCCAATGATGCAATATAGCCTTTAATATCTTGCTCCGAATCATTATCTGAAATAATGATTTCCCAATTTTGATAATCTTGTTGCAGCACAGACTCGATAGCATATCGTAAGTATTCCTGACGGTTTCTAGTGGGCAATAAAACAGAAAATTTCACCTTAACGCCTCCTTACATTGATGTCTTTCACTCGACGGTAGAAGTGAATCAACGTTCTTAAAATTAGGAAACAGCTCCCAATAACCGGTTGAAATAAAACTGTATTGTTCAAACGCGCCAACAAACCAAGCAGCTTCTGCTTTTTATCTATTGGATAGTAGTCTTGAAAAATCTTCATTAATTCAATAGCAGCAACATTGTTTTTCATTACGATATATCGATACATATGATAACTCGTCTCATTCCTTAACATTTTTAAAAATTTTTCCTTGATAACGATTTTAGAATCATCGGATACGCTGGGATTGGCAATAAGCCTATTGAGCATGCGTTCGCTGGCTTTTAGATACTTATCATGCAGCTTAACCGCATTTTTCATTTCAGAAAAAAATGCACCGGTAAATGAATTTTCATGAAGAGAAAAAATTGCACATAATTTTTTATTAATCACACAAGGGTACTGAGCTGAAATTTGCAAAAGATAATCGGAGTCCCATCTTAACTGAACAACTTCACTCCAATCCGGAGTTATATCCTTTACGGATTTGCTCTGAAAAAGAATACCAGTAGGAAGGGGAAGTGTATTATACGAACTAAGCATTTCCAAAACACCATCAGGAGCTTCATAGCACCCCTCCCTTTTCCAAGCAGAAAGAGGATCCCAAACGATGTCCTTCCCATCGTTTTGTCCTACACCACAAGCAACAAAAGCAGCTTTAGGATACTCTTCAAAACTTTTTATCGCAGTTTCGAAAAAACAGGGCATTAGATAATCATCGTCGGAAAGCATAGAAAAATAAGGCGTCTTAATATTTGCAAAGGCATATTCATAATTAGCCATCATTCCTATATTCGTTGGATGTCTATGATATTTAACCCGCTTATCTTGCCTGGCAAATTCCTGCATTAACTCTTCGGTGCCATCATCAGAATTATTATCATATACAGAAATTTGAAAATGGGGATACGTTTGCTGAAGCACGCTATTCACCGCTCTCTTTAATAAAAGAGGCCGTTTGTAGGTGGTAATTACAGTCGTTATCAACTCTTTATATGGCATTGACATACTACTCCTTTAAAGAGGCTATTGGTTTAACTTCGTCCAGGGTTCGACCAGCTTCGGCTGTGCCAGACAGATCTTCGTCGTCGGACATGGCTCTGCCATGCCCTCTTCATTCAGATCGCTTCGCTTCAGTCTGGCTTTGTCTCGCTCGGCCGAATCTTTGGACGAAGTTAAACCAATAGCCTTTAAAGATTCACCATATTGCCAATAACTATCTACCGCTGTTGCATTGACAACATCGGAATGCCGTTTCGTCTGAAACAAACGAATTAAAATTTTTAAAGATCCGTGAAGGCACTCAAGCACCAAATGAAAAGAAGGAACATAGCTGCATAGTGTTGCCCAGAAAATCAAAAGCCTTGTGCGAACACCTAAAGCATAATGCTGTTTAAAAACTTTGGCTGCATTTAAAGCTACCGCATAATTTCTTCGACCAATGTTACGCCACATGCAATCACCAAGGGTCCTTTTTATTCTCTTTATAAAAGTTTGCTGCGCAAGCATTTTTACAGATTGCAAAACATTTTCATTGTTTGAAAGCCTCTTAAGCAAGATATTTATTGATGAAATATAGGTTTCCAACCCTTTTGCCGATTCCAGCAATTGATCATAAAACACACTACAAAAGGCGTTAGAATGCACCATATAAACTGCGCAGCTTTTTTTTGTGATGACAATCGGGAGTTGCGCTGCTATTTTCATAATATAATCAGGATCCCACAGAAGCTGAATTTCTAAACTCCAATCCGGCACGATATTTTTAAGCTCACCCCTATTAAAAAGGATTCCGGTAGGGACTGGTAACTTCCCTTCTGTGTCGATCATTTCTAGGATTCCATCTGGAACCTCATAATAACCTTCTCTTTGCCATCGAGTTAATGGATCGCCAACGAATACTCCGTTTCCATTAATCTGTACAACCCCACAAGCTGAAAATCCGGCATCCGGACACTGTTCAAATGCCTTTAAAGCTGTTTCATAAAAACAGGGAAGCAAGAAATCATCATCTGAAAGAAAAGAAAAATAAGGAGTATCTATACGAAAGAAAGCATAGGCATAATTTGCCATCATGCCGATGTTTTCCGGATGCCGATGATATTTTACCCTCGCATCCCGCTTCATAAAGTCTTGCACAATCGCTTCTGTTTCATCGCCGGAAGCGTTATCATAAACACAAACACGAAAATCGCCATGGGTTTGTTTAAGCACGCTTTCTATAGCTCGCTTCAACAACTTGGGTCGTTTGTAAGTAGTGATAATTGTAGTAATCATTGTCTTTATGTGTAAATTCTAAAAAAACCTGGCATGGTAACATTATTTGCCACGCTTTTTGGAGAACTTAACTTTGTGTCTGCCACCAATCAATAGTTTCTTCAAGGCCCGTTGCTAAAGAATACTGCGGCCTCCAATTTAATTCATTAAATAATCTCTCCACATCTGCCAGGATAACAGGTGGATCATCAGGTGCAGCTATAACCCCATATTGCACACGGCCCTTGCCGTTCAATTTATCGGCAATGAATTCTATAACATCCTTCAATGAAATCGGTTGGCCCGAGGCAATATTGATGGCCCCTTGCAGTTCACTATCCAACAACGTAGCAAAGGCACCGGCAACATCCTTGACATACATGAAATCTCTGATTTGCTGACCGTGAGTACATAAGACAGGCTCTTTTTTAAGAAGACCCCGCACTACCGAAGGGACTAGCCTGGAGTGGTATTCATGCGGACCATATAAAAAAAAAATACGCCCCCAAGCAAAACTTAAACCGATATGTCTGCAATAGGTGTCGACAATTTGAAAAAGGGCCGCTTTGCAGCAGCCATAAAGAGTACTTGAACCGATTAAAAAAGGACTCTCATGATATTTATCTGCATCAAGTTCCCAATCATATTCGGCACAGGAACCCGCCATGACGACTCTTTCTCCGCCATGTTTGACAAATTGCTGCAACAGGTGCAAGGTTGCCTGGACCCAGTCGAGATTATTAGGAGAGGTCCAACATTTTCCCGGGATAGCATACCAGGCAAAGTGTAACAAGTGGGAAGGTTTAATTTCTCCAACCAATTGACTTATCAATTGGGTGTTCAACAAATCGCATTGATGTTGTTTAACACTATTGGATAGGTCTTTTATGAAGCTGCGAGATACGGCATGGACCTCATACCCTTTATCTAAAAGAGGGGAAATGGCATGCCGTCCAATGAATCCTGATGCTCCTGTCAGTAAGACCTTTCTTATCATAGAAAATCAGCGTATTGTTGATCTTTTTGAGAGATGATACTAGGACCTACTCCCGGCCACACAATGTTAAAAGCAGGATCATTCCAACGAACTCCGCGGGCATAATCCGGAGCAAAACATGCAGACATCTGATAAAAAACTTCTGCATTATCTTCAAGAGTTAAAAAGCCATGTGCAAAACCTTCCGGGATATAAAGCATATGGCGGTTTTTGGCAGACAATTCAACGCCGAGCCATTTCTTGAAAGTAAGAGAATTTGCACGCAGATCAATGATCACATCATAAATCGATCCCATCGTACAGCGCACGAGCTTGGCTTCGCTCATATCACCTGCTTGATAATGCATGCCTCTTAAAGTGTTTTTATGTTTGTTGAATGAAATATTACACTGTTCAAGCTTGGGATTTAATCCGTGCTTTGCAAATTCCTGTACGCAGAAGCTACGGGCAAAAAAACCCCGTTCATCTTCAATAAGAGTAGGCTCAATGAGGCAAACTCCTGCCAATGATAGAGCAGTAAATTTCATCCAATCACCTCTGTAACTGGAATAGGGGTAACAAACTTCCCTCCCCATGAATTTATATACGACATCTGTTGCATAATTTCAGTCTTAATGTTCCAAGGCAAAATAAGAAGATAATCGGGCTTTGTTTTTTGGATCTCATCCGGCGATTTGACAGGGATATGGGTTCCGGGTAAGTATCTTCCTTGTTTGTGAGGGCTGCGGTCGACGGTATAAGCGATGAACTCTTTGCCGACGCCGCAAAAATTCAACAGCGTGTTTCCTTTTGCTGGCGCTCCATAGCCAATCACAGTTTTACCTTGTTTTTTTGCTTCTTTCAAAAACTTGATCAAATTTTCTTTTGTTTGGGCAACGCTTTTCTGGAAAGATTTGTAGACAGGGAGTTTATCCAACCCAAAAGCCATTTCACGTTTTTTGAGCTCTACTATTTTTGATGAAATAGGCTTGGAGACATCTTCAACGTGTTTTGCGAAAATGCGCAATGAACCCCCATGCGTTGTTAATTCTTCAATATCAAACAATGCCAAACCCTGCTTTGCAAACACCTTTTCGACAGTCAACAAAGAAAAATAGGAAAAGTGTTCATGATAAATGGTATCGAATTGATGCTCTGACATTAATCTCAAAAGGTGAGGGAATTCCATTGTTATCACCCCACGAGGTTTTAATGCAATCTTCATACCGGCTACAAAATCGTTCAAATCGGGAACATGGGCCAAAACATTATTCCCTAAAAGCAGATCAGCTTGAAAGCCTTCTTTAACTAATTCATTTGCAGTCTTGACCCCAAAAAATTTCGTTTGCGTTGGAATGCCTTTAGCAATGGCAACATCGGCAACGTTAGCTGCCGGTTCTATCCCTAAAACAGGGATATTCTTCTCTTTAAAATATTGAAGAAGATAACCATCATTGCTGGCAATCTCTACTACTTGGCTGGATTCATTGAACTGAAAGCGTTTAATCATGTCGGTGACATATTTTTCTGCATGCTTTAGCCAGCTCTCAGAATAAGAAGAAAAGTAAGCGTAATCGCTGAATATCAGATCCGGTGTTTCAAATTCTTCCAATTGGACAAGGAAGCAGGCATCGCATACATAAGCATGCAATGGATAAAAAGGTTCGCGCCCACTTAGATCTTCTTCCTTAAGATATGAATTGGATAAAGGACTCATTCCTAAATCGCAAAATGAATGATGCAAAGGTGCTTTGCAAAAACGACAACTTTTACCTGGCATCTTTCTTCTCCTAAACCAAGGCCGGAATTTGTTCATAAAGCTCGGTCAAGTAGGCTTCATACCACTGTATGGTTTCCCTTAAACCTTCTTCCAAATTATACGACGGCTTCCAACCTAACAGCCGTTCCGCTTTTTTAGAACATAGTGTCTGATCTTGAATTTCGGCCTTGGCTTCATTCAAGATACGCGGCTTAAGGTCAGGACGTTTCATCAAGGTCTGAATTGCGCCTACGATATCCAAAACACTATAAGGACGGCTTGGCCCAAAATTAAAACCCTGTCCTTTGATTTCTTGTCTTTCTACATTTCGCGCCAAAAGCAAATAAGCTTCTACCACATCCTGAATGTAAATATAGTCCCTGGTAAATAACCCATTGCTCCGAATAACAGGAGCTATTCCATCAAAAAGGCTTCTTATTGTTCCCGGAACAATACGACTCCAGTTAAGATCGCCTCCACCGAAAATATTCCCACAACGCGCAATGGCGATCGGAAGTCCATATGTGCAAGCATAAGATGAAGATATCAGGTCTGTGCAGGACTTAGAAACATCATATGGGCCATCGCCTCTTAAAGGCATCTCTTCGGTATAAGGAAGCCTTGGACTTGTTCCATATGCCTTATCGCTGGAAGCCACGACAATGCGTTTGACAAGGCTTTTGTGTTGTCTGCAAACCTCTAAAAGATTATAAGAACCCCTGATGTTGGCTTCAAACGTAGGCAAGGGATTACGCAATGCTGTTCCAACGATTGTTTGAGCACCTAAGTGGAATACGGTATCGACCTCGTGCTCATTGATGGCACGGTCGATCGAATGGATATCTTCTAAAGCGCCATTAACAACGGTTGTCTGATTAATCAATTTCGTGCGCAACAAGTCGCTTTGAGGATCAAGATCCCTGACTAAAGTGATAACACGGGCTTTCCCTTTAAGTAGCGCCTTCACAAGCCACGTACCAACTAATCCTGTTGCACCTGTTACTAAAACACGTTTGTCTGTCCAAAATTCAGTCATATCGTTAATCTCTGTTTATTCATTAAGGACTCAAGCAGCTGCTGATTGTTTTCCAATTTTACTTTATCATCCCAAACTTTCCAGGGGGCTTTTCCCTGCTGCCATAAATTTTCCAATAATTGGTATTCCCGAAGGGTGTCCATTGGCTGCCAAAAACCTTTATGGCAATAAGCGTTGAGCTGATTCTGTGCCGCCAGAGTTTCTAAAGGAGTTCCTTCCCAGGTTGTTTGGTCATCCTGAATGAAATTGAAGACTTCCGGTTCCAATACAAAAAAGCCCCCATTAATCCAGCCTTCTTTAGATTGATTCTTTTCCGTGAATTCAACAACTTTATTATCATCAAGCACAAGGCCGCCGAAGCGCGCCGGTGGATGCACGGCTGTAATAGTCGCCAAGCGCTTATTGGATTTATGAAATTTGATCAAATCGATGATATTAATATCGGAAACACCATCTCCATAAGTCATTAAAAAGGTTTCATTGCCAATCCAGTTTTGCAAGCGTTTGATTCGGCCTCCTGTCTGGGTGTGAAGGCCTGTATCAACAAGATGAATTGTCCATTTTGGTTGCTTACCATCGAGTATAGTTGTTCTACCGGTAGATAAATCGATAGAGATATCATTGTTAACAGCATAAAAATTAAGAAAATACTCTTTGATTACTTCTGCCTTATATCCAAGCGCGATAACAAATTCGGTAATACCATGGTAAGCATAAATATTCATGATATGCCACAGCATCGGCTTGCCGCCAATTTCCACCATAGGCTTTGGTATAGATCCTGTTACTTCAGATAAACGGGTTCCTAATCCCCCCGCAAGAATAATCGCTTTCATAAACTCAGTATCCTTAAAGTTAACAGCTTTTATACAAAAAAACTGATTATTTTATCCAGTTCCAATTATTTCCTAAATGCATCCCCTCCTGAGAAGATGGAAAACGGGTGTTTTTCTGTTGGGC
>Ga0207094_1114_pt1 | contig 11711 bp, 8 predicted proteins | sample Alteio_BWMinHeat_90_FD_153518 | JGI IMG/M metagenome (GOLD analysis project Ga0207094, IMG submission 153518) | Enriched cells from forest soil in Barre Woods Harvard Forest LTER site, Petersham, Massachusetts, United States -... | ecosystem: Environmental > Terrestrial > Soil > Temperate forest >... | reverse complement strand
ATTCCAATGGCAACAGCTTCTCCATGGGAAAGGGAATAACGGGTTAGGCGTTCTAAAGCGTGTCCGATGGTGTGTCCAAAATTGAGCAGGGCCCTTTTCCCTTTTTCCTTGTGATCCTCTTCCACAATCCCTTTTTTGATGCGGCAGCTCTCAATAATAGCCTTTTCAACAACTTCCGGATCCAATGCTAAAATTTGGCCGGAATATTTTTCCAGAAAATCGAACAGGTTTGCATCGGCAATAGCCCCATGCTTAATTATCTCTACCGCGCCGTTAGAAACCTCTTTTTGAGGCAGGCTCTTAAGGGTTGCAATATCGATGATCACCTTCCTGGGCTGATAAATGCACCCCAGCATATTTTTTCCTTGCCGGACATTGATGCCCGTCTTGCCGCCGATGCTCGCATCGACCATCCCAAGAAGCGATGTGGGGACCATCACATACGGAATTCCACGGCAGTAGGTGGCAGCGACAAAGCCTGCCACATCAGTAGCCACTCCCCCTCCCAATGCAATCACGCAGGTATCGCGGCCAAGGCCTTTTTTTAGCATCTGGTTTTCCAAAAGCTCCTTTGTCTTTCGCGTTTTATTCTTTTCCCCATGTGGAAATGAAAAAAGATAAGCTTCCAGACCTTGAGAAGAAAGAGCTTGGCGAAGCTTCTCTCCATACGAGGGAGCTGTCCTGTCATCGGTGATGATGGCAAACCGCGAGCCGAGAGTGGAGAAGTAGCGTTCCTGATCATTCAAAATTCCGCTTCCGATCTCAATTTCATACGAATGGGATGGACAAGGAATATTACACGTTAACTTCCGGTTCATAGTTTTACACACCTGTTTAAAAGGAGCGCATCAGCCAATACCAATGCCGCCATAGCTTCAACGACAGGGACAGCGCGAATTGCAACACATGGGTCATGCCGCGATCCGGCAGGAAGCTGAAATGAAGCCTTCTCTCCTGTCGTCGTAAGGGTCTCTTGCGGCCTCATGATGCTTGAAGTCGGCTTAAAAGCAACCCTGCCAACGATAGGCATCCCTGTTGAAATCCCCCCCAAAATCCCTCCGGCAAAATTCGTTTGCGTCTCCACTTTTCCAGCGTCCTGGATGAACCGGTCGTTGTGTTCCGATCCTTTCATGGCAACGGACCTAAATCCGGACCCTATTTCAAAACCTTTGGTGGCAGGCAAGCTCATCATGGCATGTGCAAAGTTGGCTTCCAATTTTTCATAGACCGGATCGCCAATCCCCACAGGAACAGATAAAGCCATAAATTCGACCACGCCTCCTAAAGAATCCCCTTCTGCCTTAGCTTTCTCTATCAACTCAGCCATTGCAGAAGCCGCTTTTGGATCGGGACAAAACACCGGGCTCTGGTACGTTGACGTGTGGATCGCATCAAAATCATCCCCTGCAATTGTCGCTTCGGCGCTGCCGATTTGCCTGATATAAGCGACTAACCTGATCCCATGATGGTCCAACAGCTTTTTTGCTATTGCCCCTGCCGCCACACGGCATGCTGTCTCGCGTGCCGATGAGCGTCCTCCGCCCCTGTAATCGAAAATCCCATATTTTTCCAACCAGGTGTAATTTGCATGGCCTGGCCGCAATAAATCCTTGATCGGTTCATATTTGCTCGAATCGACATCCTTGTTTGGAATGAGGATGGAAATGGGGGCCCCCGTTGTCTTTCCTTCAAAGACGCCTGAAAGAATCTCCGGAAGGTCTTTTTCCGTCCTTGGGGAAGTGTAGGCATTCCTTCCGGGAGCACGCAAGGCCAGCGCAGCGGCTATCTCTTTTTCATCGATCTCCAAGCCGGCAGGACACCCATCGATGACAACGCCGATAGCTTTGCCGTGGGATTCTCCCCATGTTGTGATTTTAAAAATATTCCCAAATGAATTACTTGCCATATTTTACATCCTATTTATAAAACCCCCGTGCCCGTGCCCTTGCCCGAAACTACGTCCGATTTATTAAACGCAAAGGCGCAAAGACGCTAAGACTGCTATCAATGTATTGTGGAATAATTTTTAATAAACAATACAACACACAAACTCTTTTTAACTTATCTTATTCTTTGCGTCTTTGCGCCTTTGCGTTTAATAAATCGGACGTAGTTTCGGGCACGGGTACGGGCACGATTTTATTTTTCCACAAACATATTGTCGCCACAACCCCTTCTTCACTCAATCCATCCGTCTCAACAATATGCTTTGCAGCCGCTTCGTATAGCGGCATCCTTTTTTCGGCCAATTCCAAAAACGCTTTCTCGGGATCGCGCGGATCCAAATAAGCCGGCACTCCACGCCATTGTATCCTTTCCCATAGCTTTTTAACAGGGGCTTTCAGATAGACCAAGTCGCCTGCCAACTGCAGCATCCGGATATTTTCCTCATTGCAAAGGCTGCCCCCACCTACAGCAATGATATTCCCCGACAACCCTTTTAATGAGGCTATCTGCTGCTTTTCAAGCTGCCTGAAAAACAAATCCCCCTCTTCGACAAAAATCTGACGGCAAGAAAGTTCCTTTCCCGTTTTTGCGGCGTAGCCATTCTCAATCAAACGGTCAGTATCGGCAAAGTGCCATTTAAGTTTATCTGCAAGTAACTTCCCTATGGTCGTTTTACCACTCATCGGCAACCCGCACAAGATGATGTTCATCCGAACTCCTCTATATTAGCCCCCAAGACATTGAAATCGCGCAAGAAGGAAGGAAAAGTCTTTGACACACATTCTACCGGCGATACAACAGTCTCTCCTTGAGCTCCCAAAGCAGCAACAGTCAACGACATCACCATGCGATGGTCATGATGGGAGTCAACCTGCGCTCCTTTCAAGGATGATTTCCGTATCCTGAGCCCATCTTCCGTTTCGGCAATGTCAGCACCCATTTTTCGCAACTCTTCAACAATGCATCGGATGCGGTTGCATTCCTTCTGCTTGGCGACAGCTCCGTTATAGATCAACGTCTCCCCCTCGACAAAACAAGCGACCACAGCTAAAATCGTGATGGCATCGACAAAGTTGTTGATGTCCACTTCCACCCCTTTCAACCCTTTCCATTTTCCAATCCGTATTGTCTTATGGTCCTCATCGATTTCGATATCGGCTCCCATTCTTTGAAAGACTTTGATCAGCTCCTTATCGCCTTGCGGATCCTTCATGTCGATATTCCTCAAGACAAGCTCAGACCGGGTCACCAGGGCGCCTGCAATTGGAAATGCCGCCGAACTGAAATCGCCAGGAACAGTGTACTCAAACCCCTCATAACCGGCTTTACCGGCAAGGCGATACCGCTCAAAGGCATGGTTTTCGTACAAAATCCCCAGCCGATCGAACCAATCCAAAGTCAGTGCTATCCACGGCTTCTCTCCAGGATTCCGGACATCGAGTTCAATAGGTCCATCAGCAAAAATGGAGGCGATGAGCAATGACGACACGGGCTGGGAGTCTTCCCCATTGACGACAGCTTTTCCGGGTTTTATCGGCCCTTGGATAATGACCGGAGCATAATTATCGCCGCGCATTGAAAGGGCAGACACGTCCAATTGGGAAAGCGCGTCAAGCAACGGTTTCATGGGCCTCTGATGGCGGATGGAGTGGTCACCGGTAATCACAACGGGATGTTTTGCCAACGCCCCTATCGCAGAGCAGAAGCGGAGGACAATGCCCGAATTTCCCGCATTAATGACGTCTTTAACGTGATCGATCTTGCCATTTAGGCCTTGAATATCGATCCGGTTTGGAGATACATCAAGCACAGCCCCAAAATTGCGGCAAGCGTCGATCATGGCCTGCGCATCGCTTGATGGCAGATAATGGTGGATAACGCTTTTTCCTTTGCCCAGCGACCCAAACAGGATTGCCCTCAAAGTATGCGACTTCGACGGAGGAACAACGATTTCTCCCTGAAGCTTTCCCTTTTTAATACGATATTTTTTCATTTTATTCTCCTATCACATTCTTAACCTCAACATCACCCCTTTCAGGCATAGCGTTGCACACATTTTTTTTCGGCCTGAAAGGCCAGCCTGTCATAGCCCAGGCCATGAGGCCTGGGTAAATGCGATTAATCACGTAAGGCCTGTAAGGCCGACCTGAACCAGGAATCTCGTTTACTTGTTCAGGCCGTCCTTACAGGACTCATGTAATTAATCACCCTCACCCAGGCCTCATGACGACCTGGGCTGTGACAGGCTGGCCTTTCAGGCCGAAAAAAGGGCAAAAAAGAGGTGTTAAACACTACGCCTTCCAGGGGCGCTTCTGCTCTATTGCTTTTTTCAGCGCGTGCAACGCCTGATTGATATTCTCCTCCGTTTCAGAAAAAGCAAAGCGCACATGCCCATCCACCCCAAATGCCGTACCAGGCACAAGGGCAATGTTACCATTCTTAATCATCTGCTCACAGAATGCCACCGAATCCGTTATACCTTTAACTCCCATCGAGTACAGCGGAACAAAAGCATAAAGCGCTGATTCGATTTTATCAAGCTGCATGGGGAAGAGAGAATTATAAATACTTATAAACAAATCCCGCCTCTTCTTCATCGCAGCCTTCACATAAACATTGACCTCTGCAGCATTCTCCAATGCTCCCACAGCAGCCCACTGGCTTACCAATGCCGTTCCTGTCGTAGTCTGACTTTGAATACTGGTCAATCCCTTGATCACCTTCTCCGGACCCAACGCAAAGCCTACCCTCCATCCCGTCATTCCAAAACTTTTGGAACAACTCTGAACAACAAAAACCCTCTCGCTATGTTCCGGAAACGCGCCGCAAGAAACAAAACCCGGTTCCTCATATACAAGGCCGCTATAGACCTCATCCGAAAGCACCATTAAATCGAATTTTTTGGCGACATCCAAAATTTCAGAGACCTCCTGCCTTGTATATACAACGCCGGTCGGATTGCATGCGTTATTGAAAATCAGCATTTTGGATTTTTCGGTGATCATCGCAACAAGATCCCGCGGCGTCAGCTTCCACCCATTCTCCGCTTGGGTCGGAACAATGCTGGGCACCCCTCCAGCCATTTTGACCATATCAGGATATGAAACCCAGTACGGTTCCGGGATCAACACTTCATCGCCAGATTGCAACAGCGAATAAAAGAATGCAAAAAGGGCAAATTTTCCTCCACACGTGACCAATACATTCTCTTTCGCATATTGCGTCTGGCAAGTGGCATTCACCCATTCGGCCGCCAACCGGCGCAATTCCAGTATTCCTTCCACAGGCGGGTACGGATTGACTCCTTTCTTGACATGTTCCATAGCACTGTTAATAATGCTCGGGTGATTGTCAAGTATGGGATCGCCGGCCGCGAAGTTATGGACTAGCTCTCCACACTTCCTCTTTAACGCCGCTATGGAATTGATCGTCACTGTTGCTGATGCTGATATTGTTTTCATGTTAACTACCTCTTTAAACATTCGAGCCACTGTCCCAAATAATCACGAATGGCTTGCTGGTTATACTTTGCGATCTCTTCCCTCATCTCTTCATTGTCATGGGCCAACCTCGTAAAAGACTCAAAACCCGGTCCCGCAATCTTCATGCTCTCAGGATCATGCGAATTCACGAAATCAAAATAAGACTTCGAAATGATCCCAGGCAAGTGAGAAACCAATGCTGCCTGCTTATCATGCTGCCCTGCCCCTAAACAAGCGGGCTGCGCTCCCAAAAACCGGATCAGCTCATTGATGCTGTCGAGTCCGCCCGCGGTATTGTTTCCGTGCGGCACAACCACCCACGTCCTATTGACAAAAAGGGTCGCCTGACTATTTGCAAACCCGCTCTTCTCTTTTCCAGCCATCGGATGGGTGCTGATAAATTCCACGCGGCCGCACGATAACCTTTCGTAAGCTTTAACGATCTCTTCCTTGACACCGGCAATATCGATCACTACCAGTTTGTCCACGTTACCAGATTTTTCTTTTATCTTTTCCGCAAGCGGAATGATCGATGAGATGGGAGATGCCAGGATGATGAGCTCGGAGTTTTCTAAAAGCTCTTCAATTGTGGCATGTTCCCGGTCGATCCACCCTCCCTCACGGGCAGGTGAAACATCTTCAGAGGCCTGTACAAGCGTTCCTATCTCGATCGACGGATCCTTCGTTTTAATCGCTTTGCATATCGACCCGCCCATCAATCCTAACCCCACAATCCCCACTCTCCGGTATGGTTGGGAAAGATGTTGGAAAAATTGTTGTGCAATCCGGGATTCCTGCATGATCTCCTTATAAATATTCGAGATATTCATCTTGAGGATAGGATGCTGAACGACCGTTTCAACCTGACTCAACACGCTCTTCTCACGCGATTGGTCCGCAACCTCCTGGTGGTTCAACCTCTTGATCTTCCCTATCTGGTCTGCCGCCCTCATCCTTTCGTTAAGCAACGAAGCGATCTGGACGTCCAGCCAATCAATGCGGTCCCTTAACTTTTTTAATTGCTCCATGACATACCTTTCTTATAAAAACCCAATATTTTTAACATTTGGACTTCATTGCCAAGTCCATTCAATAAAACTTCTATCTCTTGCTGCTCCCTTCCGGCGAATTCAAAATCGATATAAAACAAATACTCAAAAGGACTCCCACGGATGGGCCTGGACTCAATTTTTGTGACATTAACCCATTCATCGGCAAAATGTTTAAGCATGCCAACAAGGACCTCGGGAATATGCTTCATCTTTATCAGCAGAGAACATTTGTCCGCTTTTTCTGTCCTGCCACCGGAATTTCCCTTTTTCACGATCGTCACAAACCGTGTATAGTTCTTCGGATCATCTTCTATCCCTTTCTTTAAAATTTCCAGTCCATAAAGTTCCGCTGCAGCGGAACTCGCTATAGCCACACAACTCGGATCTTCCTTAAACGCCACTTCCGCAGCAGCGGCAGCTGTATCCATATGGACAACAGCTTCCATCCATGGATGCCCTTGGAAAAAGCTGGAACATTGCTCCAGCGCTTTCGGATGGGACATCACTTTTATAATTCCCGCCAGCCGTTCCTCATGGGCAAAATTGGGGTCTGGCTTGTGATTTGTAATTTGAGAGTCTCTTATAGAAAAGCGAGAAATACTCTCAAATTGCAAATCGCATGCCTGAACCCAATTTTGCGAATTTTTCTGCGGTGCCGGAACAGCAAGGAGGCAATGCTCGATTTTTGTAAACCGTTCCCCAACTATTTCCATTTCAAAGCGATTCAAAAGGTCATAATTATCATAAATCGACCCAACCAGACTATTTTCAACGGGAATGACTGCATAATCGGCCTCTCCACTATCGACGAGTTCGAAAACATTCTGGAACGATTGACACCCTCTAAAATTGTTCTCTATTCCAAACTCCATTAAAGCGGTTATATAGCTGAAAGCGCCTTTAACACCCTGATAGGCTACCGTCTTCATGCGACCTCCGTCATGCGCACCGGCCTGCGTAATGTCTGCAACACCCCCTGCAATTGGACAGGCGAAAGCTGCTGCCTGGCATCAGTTTTGGCGTTTTCCGGATCGCAATGCATCTCGATCAAACACCCATCGAAATCATAAGCCGCAGCCTCATGGCATAACTCAATCACATTTCCCCTTGAACCTCCAATATGGGAAGGATCGAGAAGCATCGGCAGGCCCGTTTTTGCCTTCACCCTCATCGCCATCTCGAAATCAGGCAGATTGCGGTACCCCTTCGGATTGGGCATTTTTCCAGGAGAAAATCCCCGATGGCATATCATCAGCCGTTCCCGCGGGAATCCTTCCGATAAAATATGCTCGGCAATCCCCAACCAATGCCTTTCATCTTCCCACATCTGGTTTTTGAATATGAACGTTATCCCTTCCGGCCCTGTCGCCAAGATCTTCGAGATCTTCTTCTGCTCCATGTGATTCTGATTGCGGGACCCCAACCACACAATGATGCGCGCATCAGGCCCGAAATGCTCCAACGCATGCACAACCATCAACGCATGCTCGGCACTGATGATCTCTGTCGCAGGCACCAAGCCATGCGGAAGCGTCTCCTCCAACAGCAGCGGCAGACACATCCAACCCAGCCCTTCCCAGCCAGGCTGCGTCCGCGGCTTCCAAAGCGAAGCCCTAATCATCGTCACCCCCATCTGCTTCAAAACCTGCACGCAGTCCCTAAGCTGCTGGCGCGACTCCAAAGCACATGGTCCGGCAATGACCATTTTCTCCAAGTTACCGTTTATATTATCCATACACAATATCTCCCTTCGTTTTTTTTAAGACAAAAAAAAAGCCCCGCTTTCGGCGGGGCAAAAAAAAACCCCGCTTTTGGCGGGGTTCTATGTACACTTGTCAACTTTTTACAAGCGTCTGCTAGCCTCCCGCCTCTTGGGTTGTGAAAAAGAAATAAAAGTAGGCGCTAGGCAACATGTGACGCATTTTTAAAAAATCCTAATTTTTGAATTTGATTGGGATCCTATCAGATCCAGTTATTTTTGTCTACAACTTTTCGCTTTCATCGATGTCTTCTACTTTTAAATCACTTTCAATGTGATCTTCTGTCATTTCTATCGGTGGAACTTCGTAAGTGATCGACACAGATCTTGGTCTATGAATCTTAACTAGATCCACGTCTACTTTCTCTTTAGAGATTTGTCCCTCAGTAAACAGCTCCGCCTTAAGTTTAGGTTCTGCCGGCAAAACTTTCGTTTCAGGGACTTTTTTTGCTTTAGGGAGCTTGTTAACGACTCGTGTAATTTTGACTTTATCTTTTCCAATGTCAACTGCACTATAGGCGAGCTCTTGCCCCTCAACAGGCTTTTTTCCTTTCCCTAAAACTGAAGCCCGACGCGTTGCTGGCGATAAACTCATTCTCTTTCCTTTCACTGCCATGTCAGGAGCGAATTTAGATGGCAATTCTTTGCCTTCTTTTGACGTAAGATCCTTAGATCTAGTTATTTTATGACCTCTTAGACTCCCACGCCTTGAAGGCACGTTATCCGCTTGCCGGGAGAACTGTCCGTCATCAATAGGTCCTGTTTGAACTTTTGTTACTGCCATAAAAACCCCTTTATTTCATATTTATTATTATAACAAACAGACTATTTATATAAAATAATTATTTATATATATTAATAATTTATTTACGTATTATAATAGTTACTATAGCAATTTTGCTATTGAAGGGTTTTTATGAGCAGCGGATCAAACGTTACGGGGTCAGGGCCAAGGGGTGTTCCTTCGCGACTTCCCGGTCCGGTTTCGTTCGGTAAAGAAGAAATTCGACCTGGCCAAGTAGTCGCCTTCCTGCGCGTCGGCGAGAATAAGTATTATAGCTTTAGTCTCATCACAGGAAAAGAACACAACGTAAACACGTCCGGTACGCTCAATGTAAATTCTCCCGGAGTGCAAGACACAATATCCTACTGGACAACCCTTGTAGAACAAGATCCTGAGCTTTTTTTGGGGAAGGTTGCAAGCGCCGAATCAACACTCTCTGACCATGACGTCGTTGTTAAAACCGAAAGAACGAATCATTCGACAACGAAAACGACTATCCATGACAAATCCACAGTTGCAATCCTAAACGCTTTAATTGAAAAAACAATTGCTGTTGCACAAGACAACCCAGCCTTTGCTGATATCGCTGCTCCACGACGCCGCCCAAGAACTAACGATAGGCGGGATAACAGGAACAAGTCAAAAATCCCCCCTCTAAAAAGTATCGCGGCAGGCCCGCCATCCACCACTCCACCACGCCTCTTAACAACTCATAACGTTAAGCGAGGCGGCAAGAACATATTAAAGCTTCCGCCTCTAAATATCCCGTCAAGCCCGCCATCAAGGACAAAAACTAGCACTCCAGAATCAAGTTTGACTCGTTCAAGGAGGTATTCCAGCTCGAAATCTCTAGTATCAGATAGTGAGGCAGATGTAACAAACCGCTCTGTTTCAAGTGAGAGCGCCGACCTCACCGGCATCGACATCGACCTGGAAGAAAAACCGGTGGAAACCCAAGAACCGGTGCAAAAATCACCCCAGTTAGTGAATGTCGAACAGGCTATCGATCAATGTGCCAGCAAACGCTTCAATTTAGACCCCTCGAAGCTAAACGCGGACGAACGCCTTTGCCTGACAAGCATCATTTATGAATTGACCCCTGACGAAATGCCTAGCGATCCCACCGAACGCAAACTCATCATCGATGCAAAGAAATGCATCGAGGAATACTTCACCTATGCAGAAACAATCAAAGAATCGCTTGCCGATAGTATCACTAACAAAACTAAGTCTCCTGTCGATTCCTGGCTTGCTTTTGAAGTACTTATGTATGCCTACAACCTTTCCAAAATGGAAAATAAAGCAGTCGGGTACGGCAAACCATCCGTTGGAGAAAATTCAACACGCTTATCTTCAACACTCTCCTACATGTTCCTCATCAATCAGGTCCTTCAGGTTGCCAAGTGGATGGACGCCCGCAAAAACTTCAAAGGCAGTGAAGACATAATAAAAAAATTAGAGGCCCTTCAGAAGAGCATTCAAGGAAAAGAGCTCGATGAAAAAAAACGCGAGAAAGTCGAAAGCACGATCGAAACAACAGGGGCGGAAATGACCGGGATGCTGACAAAAGCGATGGATTCGGCAAAGGGCGATGAAGAAAAAGTGTTTTTACAAAGGGAACTGCGTCAATTAAAGACAAATCTGCCCCAGTACAAAAAAAGAATGGAAAACCTCGGTTCTAACTTGGCCCTCTATACCGGTTCCACCGCACTTCTAGCACAAGATGCGACCAACTATGCGGCAATAGCCGCTGCCCTATCTGCAAATGCCGTGGATATCGTTAACTTTGGGTGTACGCTCATTACTGTACCGGCAATGATCATCCAATATGGAAACTTCCAGTCTTATAAGCAACTGCGGGCAACCGTAAAGGCCAAAATTAATGAAACCGAAGTATTGCGCATGGCATTAGAAGTCAATGCAGGCTTTGCAAAAATTCGCAGGGAAAAACGCCCACACCTGCTCAGCTTAAAGGACAACTTTTTACAATTCAAACTCAAACGCCTTGATAAAGAAAAAGACCGGACACTCTTCCTGTTAATGCGGAATGGAATAGGGGGATTAAGCAATGCAGTGAGTACGCTTTCAACATCAGGAAAAGCTGCTTTGGCTATCGCTGGGGTGGCCGGAGGGGTCACTAATCCTATCGGATGGACGGTTTTAGGCTCCATTAGCGTCGCTTTTGGCATGGCAAGCGCTGCCGCTTATCTCAGCGCACTCACCTATGAGTGGTACCAAAAGAATCAAGCCAAGATGCCGGAACATGTACAAGAATTGCAGAAAGAGCTGGTCGATTTACAAAAAGAGATTTCAACCAACATCCAAAACTTGAAGGCATTTTTATTCGATAACACCAAGCCGGCCGATCAATTGTTAAAAGATGTCACGAAAAGCTTAAAGTCGATGGAAAAGCAACAAGACCTCTTAGAGCGCGTAGAAACGGAATACACGATAAAATATCAAATTGGAAAAGATGAAAAGCTGTTTAACGATGTGATGCAACAAATCGACAACCTGGAATCCGATTCTGATTTTGAAGAGATGTTGAAATTCTTAAAACATGAAGGGGTCGATCTCGATCCAAATCAATACCCCCGAAGCGAGTTTGCTTATAAGCTCCCAAATATGACCGCAGAAGAGATAGATCATCTTACCACGAAAACAATCGAAGATGATAATCAACTGAA
>Ga0207094_1113_pt1 | contig 11778 bp, 11 predicted proteins | sample Alteio_BWMinHeat_90_FD_153518 | JGI IMG/M metagenome (GOLD analysis project Ga0207094, IMG submission 153518) | Enriched cells from forest soil in Barre Woods Harvard Forest LTER site, Petersham, Massachusetts, United States -... | ecosystem: Environmental > Terrestrial > Soil > Temperate forest >... | reverse complement strand
GCCAGGCAGCGGCGCAATTCCTGAAGACCGCCAATCCGCGCGATGAATTCTTCATGGTGAGTTTTAACGATCGGGCCGAATTGACAAGCCGTTTCACCTCCAGCGTGGACGAACTGCAAAACCGAATGATGTTTACGGCCGCCAAAGGACAGACAGCGTTGCTGGATGCAATTTATCTTGGCTTGAGTCAGATGCGAAGTGCAAACAATGGCAAGCGGGCTTTGCTGGTCATCTCCGACGGGGGCGATAACCATAGTCGATACAGTGAGAAGGACATTCGCAACTTCGTGAAGGAGGCCGACTGCCAGCTCTACGTAATGGGAGTGTTCGATGCGAATGACATGGGTAGAACTGATGAAGAGCGCTACGGGCCCACGCTGCTCTCCGAACTCGCCGAGATGACCGGCGGCAGAGTGTTCCCGGTGTCAGACTTAAATGATTTGCCGGATATCGCATCGAAGATTGGTGTGGAGCTGCGGAATCAATATGTTTTGGGATACAAACCCAGTGACGCCAAGCGCAGTGGTGCGTGGCGGAAAATCAAAGTGAAGTTGGTCCCACCCAAAGGCCTGCCACCACTCACTGTATATGCCAAGACCGGTTATCGTGCGCCAACCGATTAGCTTCTTCAGGTTAGTTGCCCGGTTGCCTATCCTGCGCTCCACAATATCGTAAGAAATTCCAAAGGTAAACCTACCGCTTATGTAGGGACAAGCACCTATGGTCCCAGAGCTATGAGGGTGAGTTGCGGGATACCTTGACGCTCCAGAACAAGGTGGCTAGAGCCATCCCAGGCTTTCGCGGGGCTCGCCGACTCTTACGCCTTGGCGGGAGATTGGAAGTATGGGCTTCTAGCTCCCAGGGAGGCGTACCCTAACGCGAAGGCGGCATCCAAAGCGACCGCGCTGGATGAAGGATCAAGCAACGAACGTGCGAGTGCAAACCGCAAGTCCTAGAGGGGGAGATTCAAAGCTGAGGGAGGCCGACACGGCACAAGGTCCTGAAAGCTCGGGTCCGAATGGAGTGGATCAAAGCAGCGGGGACTCTCGGCGGAGTCGCCCAGGGCCTCCCGGATTTTGTTGATCACTTTGTTAAGCCCCGTGGTCGAAATTCACAAAAGTATCTGCGGGCCAGAGTATTGTCTGAAGTTCCTCGCGACCTACGACTTCGCCGCGGTGCCTTCGCCGCGGTGCGGTCCAGCAACGCCGCCGGCGGGACTTTCAGCGATTGCCAAAGTGCTCGGCACTTACATAAGACTGCTCATCCGTGGATCCGTGCGAGGCTGCTTCGACTATCAATTGACCTTTCATTCCTTTGTGACCCAGCCCACAAAAATGTGAGCACTGAAATGGGAAGGTTCCACTCGTGTCGGCGGTGAACTCTATGGTTGTCGACTCACCTTTCTTCAAGAGTTCGTCGACGTGAAAAGCGTCGATCTTGAATCCGTGGTCGTGGTCAAGCGCTGTAATGATCAGCCTGACGTGCTCGCCCTCCTTCGCGGTTATGACTGCCGGGGCGTATTCGTACTTTTTGGCCGTCATCCTGATTTCTTTTGCATCCTTGCTTACTCCCGCGCCCGGAGCTGTGTCTTGCGCAAAGTTTGCCCGAGCCGGGTACTGTGAGAGCGCCACTGCTATAACAACAAGGATTGCCAGCACAGCCGGACTACGATCGAATCGATTCATACCTTCCTTCCGTTCACTTAAGTTCGCTTGACGCGAAGCGTGGCGGCTGAATTATCTGAATTGTGCAGATAAGGAGCAGCCACACTTCGACGAAGGGCAAACTAGTTTGCTACTTCCACCCCGCTCAGGATGCCGCCAAGGTGGCCTGTCAATGCCACGACGAGCACAGCGATGAATGAGAGTGCCCAATATCCAGTAGCTAGACTGCTGCTATCGGTCCGCTCCTGGCGTGTTCGCCACCACGCGAGTGTCCAGATCAGAATTGCGGCGGAGGCGCCCAGACCCAAATGCAAGCGCAGATTTCCCCGAAGCCTCTCGCCTTCCAGTTGCAGTTGCCACGCAAGCACGCCGGTAGCGACGGTGGCAACCGCCGTAATTGCCGCCCCGATGAGGTTGTAGTACGCCGCCCTGGCCAAAGACCGACTCCCCCTCCAAATCGCCAGCAGATCGAAAACAAAGCTAGAGATAAACAAGGCGATCGGGAAATGGACCAGGACGACATGTTGCGCATGTTTTGCCAAGAGCGCCGATTTCAGATCGAAAGGATTGATGCTCATGGCCGCCTCACTGCACCACGATTTTGGCGATCATCTTGGGATGGACGGAGCAAAAGTAGTTGTACGTTCCCGGCTTGGTGAAGGTGTAAGAATATTTGTCGTCCGTGTCCAAGGCTTTAGACTTAAATACCTTGTCGTCGCTAACGACCGTGTGAGGAACATCGTCGTTGTTCTTCCACGTAACGGTCGTTCCGGCGGCGATAGTGAGAGTCGTGGGACCAAAGCTGAAATTATCAATCTTGACTTCAGCCGACGCCGGCTGGTCTCCAGCCTTAGCCACACGGGGTTGGGTGACTGCAATCGTTGCGAATGCAGCCAGAACTGTTAGTACGACTCCAAACATCCATTTCGTCTTCTTCATTTTCGTTTCTCCTTTAGTGATTGACCTCAATAAGCCAAGTGCGCTTCCGCAAGCGGCCAGAATCAAGCGAGTGTGGAATCCACGATTCCCAGACTGTGCGTGCCGCGCACGAAGTTGACGTCGGTAATGCCGAGCAGTTGGCGCAGCTTGTCGTCGGGCACCTTCATTGGTCCGGGAGAATCTGCCTGACCCGGTTGCGGTTGAGGGAAGGCCGTAGAGCAAGCCGTATGAAAGGTGACGTTCCCCTCCACCTTCTGCATGGTCTGGTGGATGTGGCCGTTGAGGACGGTTACCGAACCAAAGCGTTTCAGATAAGAGAGCGCCTGCTCGCTATCGTCTGTGCCCCAGCCCCATTGCGGATAAACCGCCCACAGAGGGATATGCGCAAACACGACAATCGGCGTGCTGCTCTTTAGTGCGGAGACATCCTTTTCGAGCCATTCGAGCTGCTCGCCGCCCAGCGAGCCGAGCCCGCCGGCCTTGAGATTCATGACGTTCACTAGCCCGACAAAATGAATTCCATTGCGATCGAAGCTATGCCAGCCATCACCCATCGCGCCTGCGCCAAAACGCTCGCGGAACATCGCGCCGTTGTCGTCGAGGACGTCATGTTCGCCAGGAACATAAAAGATGCGCTCGGTCTTCAGGCTCTTGAGGGATTCGGCCAGTGTGTCGAACTCCGCCGGTTTCGAGAGATGAGTGAGGTCGCCGGTGTGCAGGACAAAGGAAGGGGGCGTTGGCAGCGCGTTCACTTTGGCAATGGCTTCACGCAAGGTAGCCGTCACGTCCGGGTTGGCCGCCTTGTTGAAGCCGATATGGCTGTCACTGATCTGCACGAAGCTGAGATCGCCCTTGAAATCGCCGACATTGTGTTGCATTACGTCGCTCAGCGCGAACGACTTCAAAACCCCGCCTTTCATCACGCACAGCGCCCCAGTGCCCGCCCAGGCCATGCATTTCAGGAACCCACGGCGGTCGACGCCGTCCTTTTCCAGATTCTTCTCAATGAATCGCGACATGTTTGTTCTTCTCCTGTTCGCCAGCAGCTTGGTGATTCGTTTGCCACCTACACATGTAATGACACGCTTCGAGAAAAAATATTCCCGTCTAGGTCATTTGGGAATAAAGCGCACGGTAGGGAGTCTTACCAACAGACAGGGAAAACGGTGACAGCAGATAATCAGTCAGCGCGTTTTGAAGAGGCCGTGCTTCCGCACTTGGATGCGGCCTTCAACTTAGCTCGGTGGCTCGTTCGGAACAGCACCGACGCTCAAGACTTAGTGCAAGAAGCCTACCTCCGCGCCTGGAAGGGTTTCGCGGGATTTCATGGCGGAGACGGCCGCTCCTGGATACTCACGATCGTGAGGAATACCTGTTATACGTGGCTCAGGAAATATTCCAGGCGGGATCTCGCCGTGGAGTTCAATGAAGGAGTCCACACTCAGGAGAGCTCGGTGCCGAACCCCGAACGAATGTTTAACGAGAACGCGAATCGGGAACTCCTCGAACAGGCCCTGCAACAGTTGCCGGCCGAGTTCCGGGAATCGATTGTGCTTCGGGAACTCGAAGGACTCTCCTATAAAGAGATCAGTGAGATTGCTGGTGTACCGGTGGGCACGGTGATGTCGCGGCTGTCGCGTGCTCGTGTCCGACTGCGAGATTGCATCGCAGCCGTCACCGGCGATGGAGGATTAACGTGCGTTGCACAGACGCTCAAACCCTGATCGAGAGCTACGTCGATGGCGAACTTGACGTAGTGCATACTGTGGAGATTGAGCAGCATCTCGGGGATTGCTCGATTTGCGCGCCCAGGCATCACGGTGTGATCGAGCTTCGTTCGAGGATCCGCGAGGAGGTTCCCTATTTCCGAGCGTCGCCAAATCTCCAACAGAGGATAAAGGCGATCGCGCGGGAGAAAAGAGCGAAAACAAGCCGTAGCCTGGTTCCACTCTGGGCCTGGTCTGGGGCTATAGCCGCCGTTGTACTGTTCGCAGTGATTACAGTGGGGCTAGTCCGAAGAGCCTCGGAATCCTCACGAGAGCAAATGATCACGCAGGAAATTGTGGCCGATCATCTCCGTTCGCTGATGGCCAATCACCTGACAGATATTACGTCCACCGATCAGCACAACGTGAAACCCTGGTTTAACGGCAAGCTGGACTTTGCTCCGCCGGTCGACGACTTTGCGGCGGAAGGTTTTCCTCTTATCGGCGGTAGGCTCGATTATCTCGATGGGCGCCCAGTGGCGGCCTTGGTCTATCAGCGTAGATTGCATCCTATTAATCTGTTCGTTTGGACGGCCCCAGAGAAATACGCTGAAAAAGCCACTCTGCAGACGCGCCAGGGTTACAGCATCCTTTTGTGGGCACGCGGCGGCATGACCTATTGCGCCATCTCTGATCTCGCGGCAGATGAGATGCAAACCCTCAGCGCTCTCCTGCAGAAATAGCGCACTCCTTTACGGAGCAAGAACGCTTTCCCGTCATTTCGTAAGCGATCGGGTGTGAACGGTGGCGGTGCGGATATCTTGCCCTGCAGCCAAGTCTTCGCGGTTTTGTCCAATCCTTCGGCTGGAAATCTCGTAAGCGACCACTCGCATATGACTTGGGACATTGGCTTCACTTCGAGTCGATCGGTAAGAAGTGGGATTAGAGTCTCGAGTTTATTTGTTTCGAACGTTCCTCGCGAACAATCCACGCACAAATCCAGACCAGATCTCAAGCTCATTGTCTGCGCGAATGCCTAGTTGCCACAGAAAGATTGTGTCCTGCGTAGAGAGCAGCAAAAGATCCGGAATTGGAGAGCGCAATAATCCTCGCTCAAGAGCCCAGCCCAAGTGCCCAACCCCGCACGCGATTGTCGACGTAATCTCGCCTCGCTGAAAGGCAGCCGTCAATTGCGCCATTAGTTGTTCTTCAACGAAGTCGTCCAAATAAGGTCTATTCACCATCCTCGTTTCCCGGTTGCGCATTTGTGGCCGCCCCCTGTTCGGCGCTTAGATGAAAAGTAATCGCCATTTCTTTGCCTGAGAAATCGATTTCATCAACCGCATCTCCGCTCAGGAGGAATCCCGAATGTTCCGCCTTCCTATCCAGTCTTACCCAGTTGGCCGGGACATAGGCCACGATCTTACCGTCGCGAATGAACTTCACCTCGGTGCCCTCTTCGTAAACGACGATGTGATACTTGCCCGGTTGGAGAGATATGCCTTCGATCGTGGCGAGCTTATTAAGCCTGATATCGGCTGTCTGGTTTTTAGCCCAGGCAGGTGCACTAAGCGCCGGCAGCGATAGAAGAACGACCAAACTACTCAGACGTACACGCATCGAGCCACACCCTTGGAGAGTCATAATTCCTGCAGCGCATGGCGGGCTTGCTTTCCTTTCCCGCCAGAAGCCAAGACGAGCGTCTGCGCGACGTGTTAGGAGTAAATCCATGCAAGCATCAGAAGGGCTGTCATGGCGAGGATACGCAATGGTGTTTTCAGCATGATTTCGTCCTTTCGAATTATTCAAGAACCTCATCGGCGTTCGATACTTTAGGAGCGGCGCGCTATCAGAGAAATAGGAAGAATCGCTGCGCCACACCGTAGTGCGCCGTCATATAAGTAGACTCACGCAGTGCCCGTCTAATTCCGGAAACCCGCTTGTCTATCGTTCAAGGCCACAAAGGCGGAGGTGGTCCCGTTTGGGCTGGGGAAACAGAGCAATCAGTCGAGCCGGGTGAAAAGAAAACCCTAAACCGATTTATACAAAGACTGCTTTCCAGCAATTTTATTCCTCCCCCTGATTTTTCTCTTTTGCATGGGAATATTCCGCTCGCCCGCACGGTTATGTGAAGTGAATCCGCAGCGCTCCTTTAGCCCTCCGTGGAAAGCGGATCTCACGGCACTGAGTTAAAGGTTTGAGTCTGTTGGGTTGACTGAATCGCTTTGCGGACGGCGCCAGGCCTCGGGCCTTCTAGTCTCTTTGCATTCTCTCAGGGCAATGCGGGGTGGATCGTTGCTAGAAGCCAACTCATCTTTCTAAAAAAGGAGAAGCTTAATGAAGCGATTGGGAACACTCATCAAGAAGGATTCGAATCGACGTTCATTCTTGAAAGGCGGAATGGTTGCGGCAGGCGCAGCGACGATGGGAGCGGGGCTACTAAAAGGAGGGTTATCCGCATTCGGCCGTGACCGAGGCGACGAACTCACGGAAGGGGACGTAGCGATTCTAAGGCTACTTGCCGCGGCTGAGCTCATAGAGGCCGATCTTTGGCAACAATATTCTGAGCTCGGAGGAACCCAAGACAGCGAAGTCTCAGGCGTCAACGGGGGCAATCCGCTGTACATGGCCGCTCTCCAGATTCTTGACGGCGACATGTCGCAGTATGTCCACGACAATACTGATGATGAGTTGAGCCACGTAGCCTTCCTCAACGCTTATCTGGAATTTAAGGGTCAGAAGCAAGTTGACTTCGATAAGTTTCGTACGCTACCGAGCAGCCAAGCGACAGGGGCGAAGCAGATCGGCCGTCTTACGAATCTCACCCAACTCTCGGTGGACACGAGGTTTTGGACCCGGTACCGCAGCACGACAAACCCCGACCTAGGTGGTGGTCCCTTCGACCAAGCGGTACCGAGCTTGAACGTCGGACAGCATCCGGCGATTCCGAGATCGGACGCCGACACGAAGGGAAGTACCCTGGACAATCCGCCGAACAGCATCACCACCCATCTCCAAGCGATCGCCTTCACGGCAGGATTTCACTTTGCCTTTATCGAGCAGGCCGGCACGAGCCTCTACGCTACGCTCGCTCAGAAAGTAACCAGCCGGGAAGTCCTGCGAATCCTCCTAAGTATCGGCGGATCCGAGATCATGCACTTTCAGACCTGGCAGGACAAGGCAGGCAACGCGCTTCCGCTGACCGATGTGGACCCGATTACCCACGCATCGGTCACGTTTACGAACCTGGCCCAAGGGCAGCCGGAAACATTGCAGGCCAACTTGATTATGCCCGAGCCGTGCGACTTCATCCGTAAAGGCCTGCCGCAATGCGCGATCATCCGCCCGACCGGTCCGAGACAGCTGGATGCAGTGGGCGCGATCACCGGCTTCATCAGCGACGGCCTCTTCATTGGCCAACCGGCAGCGTTCCAGACGATGCTGCTGGAAATGGCAAAAGAAGCAGACGGGACCCAGCACGGGCTGTGAGCTAAGACAGTCGCGTTCTTCCGTCCTTACTTAAGGCAGAGCGGCGTGGATTGCCTGCGCATGATCCGCGCCTCTCTGTTTAGGACCTGTGCGCAGATGGCCACAAGACCAATTCGGCGACTGCGTCACAGTCTCGAATCATGGTTAGACGACCTTGATTTCGCGCAATGGCTGTTTGTGCTCTGTATTACCGCCGCCGTCTTGCTAATTACACGCCGCTTACTGGATACGGCGGCGAGGTTGATTCGTTTGTTTTTCGGGTGGCAGGGGTGTTTTCAGCGTATGGAAAGAGAGATTGAAAAATAAAACAAAGGGGTGTTCATCAATGAGTTCGAGGACCGTCAAGTGCGTGTTGTTCGTTTGGGTTGTCTACCTCGGTGTAGTGATCTCCGTTCCCCTGCGCGCGCAAGTAACTGGCGCTACTCTGTCTGGCACCATCACTGACGCGCAGGGCGGAGCTATTCCAAATGCGAATATCTCAGCCAAGAACGTCGCCACCGGAATAGCCACTGATACGACCACCAATGCTACCGGCACATACAGCATACCGAACCTCAATCCTTCGGATTACGAAGTGTCGGTATCCGCTGCGGGCTTCAGCACCTCAGTGGTCAAGGTGACTCTTACGGTCGGCGCCAAGCAGGAAATGAGTCTTTCTTTGACTGTGGGGGAAGTTCAGCAAGTCGTTCGCGTCAGCGGTGCCGCTCCGATCGTTGAGACGACGAACTCAACCATCAGCAACAACGTCGTGGCTGAGCAGATTGTGGAGCTGCCCTTGAACGGCCGGGATTGGGCCTCTCTGGCCACACTTCAACCCGGCGTCGTTTCCGTTCGAACACAGGAAGTGGTAACACAAGTGGGCGCTCACGCTCGGGGTTTGGGCCTGCAGCTGAGCATCGACGGGAATCGCCCCACGCAGAACACCTATCGCCTGAACGGTCTTATCATCAACGATTACTCGAACGCGGGGCCCGGAAGTGTACTCGGCCAGAACCTCGGCGTGGACGCCATTCAGGAGTTTTCGGTCCTGACCAACAACTATTCGGCGGAGTATGGCTTCACTTCGGGCGGCGTAATCAACGCGGTCACGAAGTCCGGGGCTAATGCATTTCATGGAAGCGCCTATGAGTTCGCGCGCAATAGCGCGGTGGACGCGGCAACTTTCATTGACAACTCCACGGGCACCGCGAAGCCGAACTTTATTCGCAACCAATTCGGAGGGTCCGCGGGAGGGCCGATTCTGAAGGACAAAATCTACATTTTTGGCGACTACGAAGGACTGCGTCAGAGCCAGGGCATCACCCACGAAGCCAAAGTACCATCCGCCAACGCGCGCCTCGGTATCCTGAATAACGGCGCTCCCGTGGTGACTTCGTGTCCGGTTGGGTCATCGATATTGGATCCAGGTGTCTCGAACACGTGCGTTGACAATCAAATTGCGCGGTTTCTCCCGTTCTATCAACAGCCCAACGCCGGGTTGATCGGCAACGGCGATACGGGATTCTTTGCCTTCGCAGGCCAGCAAGTAGTGCCTGAGAATTATGGCACCGGCAGAGGCGACATCAAGATCTCCGACAAAGACAGCTTGAACGTGAACTACTATTTTGACCACTCGCTCTTCAGCCAGCCCGACGCCACCGACAACGTATTGACCGGATTCGAAGTTGGGCGGCAAGGCGGCTCCCTGGAAGAGACACATACGTTCGGCTCGAACATGGTCAACATCATCCGCTTTGGATACAACCGCACGTTTGCATTTGGCCAGACAACCTTCAGTGCGATCAATCCGGCGGCGGCTGACACAACGTTCGGGATCTTTCCCGGATCCTTCGCGCCGAGAATCATCGAGCCGGACCTCACTACATTCACAGGGGGCCTCAACGGCGAATCTGTTCAGAACTACACGAACCAGACTTATCAGGTGTACGACGATGTCGCACGCACCGTACGGAATCACAATCTGAAGTTCGGAGCCAGTTTCATCCGGTATCGCGAAGATCTTTTCGCCCCGTTCATCGAGGACGGCAGCGCCACTTTCAACAGTCTGGCGCTATTGCTCGAGAACAGTCCCCGGACAGTGGTCGGCCCCATCAACCCTGCGAATATACAGACCCACGAAATTCTGACGACGGTCCCGGGCGTGTATTTTCAAGACGACTGGAAAGTTCGGTCGAACCTGACCGTGAACTTGGGCTTGCGTTACGAATTCGAAACGATTCCGACTGAGGCTCACGGCTTGATTCAAAACCTGCCGACGCCCGGCACCAATCCGGCCACGGGTCCGTTCAACCACTCGTTTTTTACGGAGAACCCTACGACCAAAAACTTCGAGCCACGGATCGGCTTTGCCTGGGACCCGTTCCGCAACGGAAAGACCGCGGTTCGCGGAGGCTTCGGAATATTCGACGCCCTTCCTCTTCCCTATGAGCTGGCCATCAATAATGCGCAAACTTCTCCATTCCACGTGGCCTCTCAAGCCACTGGCTGCGCCTTTGCCAACGGACAGGCTTGCGTGGCCGTGGGAGATTTTCCGCATGGGCCGACCGCCACTGCCGCATTGACCAACCCGCCGATTGCAAACCAAGCATGGAATTTTGTCCAGCCCAACCCGCAGCGCAATTACATCTATCAATGGAACCTCAACGTCCAGCGGCAATTGCCTGGGAATATCGCAATGACGGTTGCCTACGCGGGTTCCCGTGGTTACCACAACCCATTCCAATTGGACGATCTCAATACGGTATTTCCAACCCTGAGTTCGGCGGGCTGGATATTTCCAAACCCGGTCAGCAGCGGCATCCCGGGCGGCCCGGCATGTGTTTCGGAGTGTTCAGCAAAGATAAATCCGAATATCAGCGCCGCCGGACTAATTCAGACTACCGTTTGGCAAAGCAGATCCTGGTACGACGCTCTCGAGGTGAACGTCGTCAAGCAAATGAGCCACGGGTTCCAAGTGCAAGGCGCGTTTACCTGGAGTAAGACCGAAGACACGTCCTCCGGAAGCTTTGCGGGTGACAACTTCGCCGGTGACGTCAGTCCAACGGTTCCGTGGTGGGATCCGGGAATCATCAAGGGGCTATCGGACTTTAATGTCGGACGCAATTTGGTGATCAATGCCCTGTGGCAAGTGCCCACACCCGCCACGTTGCGGGGGCCTCTTGGTTGGATTGCCCGAGGATGGGAAGTGGCCGCGATCGCCTCGTTTAGCGACGGCACCCCTCTCTGGCCGATCAGTGCCGGCGGAGATTTACTGGGACAAGGCAACAGCGAGCCCATCGCCATACCGGAGGTCATTCCAGGTTGCTCGCTGATCAATCCATCGGCAGGGCGCACCGGCAATCTCCAATACATCAACCCGAATTGCTTCACCAATGCTCTTGCGCCCAACCAAGCTTTCGCGAACGCGAATTGTGATCAGGGTTTCTTTACGCGTTATCAGAATGCCAATCCGAGTCTCCCCGCGCCCAATCCTCTTACTTGCATCAATCTGCTCGGCAATCTGGGGCGCAACACAGTCATCGGGCCTGGATTGTTCAACATCGATTACTCCATGCTCAAGGACACCAAGATCTCCAGAATTTCGGAGAGCTTCGACATCCAATTCCGGGCCGACTTCTTCAACATATTGAATCGTGCTAACTTCACTGCTCCGGTCGACAACCTCCAGCCGTTCGACGGCTCCGGAGCCCCGATCGGAAGCTTCGGACAGCTCGATTCTGTGGGGCCGGCGCGGGAGATTCAGCTGGCTATTAAAATACTTTGGTAGCCATAATTCGTACGGGGGGCAGCAGGGCCGCACGCTGCCTTCCGATATACGCGTCAGCCTCGACTCGACAAGGCCGATCAACCCGAGGTTCATAGTTTGGAGTAGGGAGACAGCGCCGCGGAAATGTTTGTCAGATCCGCGGCGCGGGAGCCCATGGCAAAGTTTCGTGGCAATCGAACCGCTTTCGGCGGGCCCGGTATCGAACCTCGATGGA
>Ga0207094_1112_pt1 | contig 11886 bp, 5 predicted proteins | sample Alteio_BWMinHeat_90_FD_153518 | JGI IMG/M metagenome (GOLD analysis project Ga0207094, IMG submission 153518) | Enriched cells from forest soil in Barre Woods Harvard Forest LTER site, Petersham, Massachusetts, United States -... | ecosystem: Environmental > Terrestrial > Soil > Temperate forest >... | reverse complement strand
CAAAACCCGACGCCCCTCATACAAGGGATACCATCTATTGCCAGGGGGCGAAGGCGGCTACATTGACGGCAGATAGTTCAGATGGTTCACACCTGCTGTGGTATATAACAGGCACGCTATTGCCTCATGCGCCAACGCCAACCAACAGTACGCCCGGTGATTCTACCTGGTACGTGGTTCAGAAAGTAAATGGCTGCCCGAGCGATAGCACAGCGCTGAAGGTGACGACTATATACACACCCAGATTTTACATCACTGCACAACAACCCTGGGTATGCCAGTTCGATTCGATATGGCTTTCCTATACCGGCCCGGCGCTGAACGACCCTGCGTATGTATGGACCATACCAGCCGGCGCATCCTACAGCTTTAACGGATCGGAGCTTGGCAAGTCAAGGTCTACAGACTCCATGATCTTTGTAAGGTTCGACTCGGTAACCCTGGATAATTACGTATCACTGTTCGCCAGTGATAACCACGGATTCTGTTCTTTCGATACGAACACGCGCATAAAAATAATCCCGCACCCTACCGCAACCTCAGTGTCGAAAGCTGATGTATGCGTCGGGGATACAGTGAGCCTGGCACTGAGCGCCCGGTCGGCAAATGCGTCTATCTTTACATGGACAGTAGACCAGGTGCCGATGGAGAATTCGACCGCGCTGAATATTATTGCGCATAATGAGAATAGTGGCGGGCCGTTCAGCATCAGTTGGAACGACAGCGGGCGCCACATAATAGAGGTAACGGCTAAAACGGATGAAGGGTGTACGAACCCGCCTACAGACGATTCGATCTTTGTGCATACAGTACCGGATGCCACGTTTAAGTACATGACGCGCAGCGGCCCGTTATGCCTGGAAGACAGTGTGTTGTTCACCGCCACCGCCACCGACTATAATTATTCATTCGAATGGTCACCGGCGCATTACTTCCACAACATCAATAAGGGAGTAACCTGGGGCAAGATGGAGCAATCACACAGCATTGTCACATTGCTGGTAACAGATCCGTTCGGATGCGCTGCAAGCACCAGCCAGGAACTGGATCCGGGCTCCTGCTGCACCGTCGGGTTCCCGAATGCCTTTACGCCAAACGGAGATGGTAAGAATGAGCTCTTCCGGCCTATCTACGCGGGTTATCACAGGTTCCATGTGTTCCGGATAGCCAACCGCTGGGGCCAGACCATATATGAAACAACAAACAGCAATATGTCGTGGGACGGCAAGTACAACGGTGTGCCGCAGGATATAGGCGTCTATTTCTACTACATCAAATTTGATTGCGGCGGAAATACGATAGAACAGACTGGAGATGTGACGCTGATAAGATAATGATACTAAAAACGTAAATAACAGCAAGCTGCTTCAATCACGGGGCGGCTTGTTTTATTTAGCCGTGGTTTCAACCCAATCATTTACCGCAAGCATTTTACCATAATAATACCAGTTGAACGCCAAATACCGGCATGAAGAATTTCCCGAAAAGGAGGCGCAGAGACGCAGTTCTCTATGTTCTGTTTTTAAGACCGCAAAGGTGTTTTTCGATGCAGGTTTTTGACGTTGAGATGATATCAGTTATGCCCTCCGGGCCACTTACAAAATAATATACATAAAAAATATGCGTATAAGACTGGGGTTTAAACCATATGCTATGAATTTGTATTTTACATTATTTGTCTACTGATTTTGGTTTGAAATATATGAACCTGCTTAACACCTTCCGGAATGAGGCTCCGGTTTTCATTAGAGGCCGGGAGAAAGGTGTTTTATAAAATAAAATATATGTATAAATACCCATCGGTTTTTACTATATTGCCTGTCTTTATCAATAACACGCAGAATAATGTTATTTTATAGTTGCGTTGAAAGAAAAAAAAAGTATTTTTATGCTCAATAGCTGTTTTATGAAAAGATCCTTACTACGTATATTTATTCTATTACTAATTGCCTCCGGTGCGCACGCACAGACGCCACTGCCTGCTGGTACAGGATGGGTGCAGATCACCAATCCGACCCCATTTCCTTCCCCATTTATTGCCTATGGCTCAACCAGTGTGCAAGTTGGCGGTTTCCCGCTTGCAGGCGTTGGAACGGGTTCTCCGGCAAATGTACCTGCCTGTTCTGTACCACCTGCTGCCAATACGCAATATGTGTTAGGTAGTGGAGTTTGTGAACTTGACTTTTCGTTCTCCAAAAATGTACATGGGATATTCGTGCATTTTGACGGTCTTAACACCGGTGAAATTATTAAAACGTGGGTAAATTTCCCGCAATATAGTTTGACGGGCCCGGGTAATTTTACACAATTCAATACAGGGTTTACCAGTTGCTTCACTTGCGCTCCAGGTGGGCCGTGCACTCTATTTACTAATCCCGGCTTACCCCCATTAGTTCCTCCATTTGGGGAAATCCACGGCCCAACAGGGGTTACCGGTGCGGCATGTAATGGCGGCGCCTTTGAAATAGACGAATGTACCGGACTGCGTACTTTCCGGATTCAATGTAATGGCGCTGTTGGGGGTATAACATTCAGTATATTCATGGATACCACAAAGCCTAAGGGATGCTCCAATGCTGTGAATAACAACCCCTGTGAAGGCGATACGTTAAAACTGGGAGATTCGCTGTTTGTTCCAGCTCCTGGTTACTCTTACTACTGGTATGGGCCTTATGGCTTTACCAGCACCCTGCAGAACCCGTTCAAGTACCCCGCCCTGCTTACGGATTCAGGGTTGTATACGGTGGTGCTGCACGGCCCTCCCGGAATCTTAGATGACACAGACACCACTTATGTGCACATACACCCCAAGCCTTACTTAACAACCATAAGCGATAATACGCCTTTATGCGCCAGCCCCAAGGATACGCTTAAACTAATGACGACAGGGCCCTCCGTGGCCGGGGAGACGTGGATGTGGACAGGGCCCGGTTTCTTTACCTCCACGCTGCAAAACCCTATGATCTATGGTTTTTCAAACTCTGATACGGGCCTGTATACCGTCACTACGCTGACCCCCTTCGGCTGCCATGATTCCGGCACTGTGTATGCGTACCTGCAGCCCTCGCCCCTTGCGCCTGCTATTTTCGGCCCCTCGCCTTATTGTTACAATGGCTCCTTCGTACCGTTTACCGTCACGCTCGACCCCGGCGCCTCCGCGCTGTGGTATACCACTACCATGGGAGGGGTGGGCAGCACGCTGGCAACCACCATCAATACGGATGTGGCGGGCAGCACCAAAGTATTTGTGAGCCAGATAATAGGCTACTGCGAAAGCCCCCGCGATTCTATAACCATTGTAGTATTGCCGAGAATTGATTCCAATTTCACGTGGAAAGTGCTGCTGGGCTGCGATAGTGACCTGGTCACATTCACAAATACGTCTACGAATTACCTTACGTCTGCCTGGGTATTTGATGAAGGCAACAATTCGTATGATACATTCATTACGCAACATACCTTCCTGACACATAGAGTTCACCCGGTAACACTTACATTAAAGAATGCATACGGCTGCCCGGTATCGGTGACCGGTTATGTGAATACTACCCATAGTATTAACCCGGCCTTTATATTAAGCCCGCCTAATATTTGCATCGGAACCTCTAATGTTAACAATAGCACTATGGTGATCGATAATACCATCATAAAACAGCCCGATGGGTATCTTGCCGGGCTCACCGGCAGCGCAAGGGTGGTAGATACACTGAGAAATCATACGGATACTACGCAGACTCCGCCGACCTTCCTCGGAGCCAACTATACCTGGAATTTCGCGGATGGATTCACGGATGTGACCAATACCCGCAAACCCGCTGCGCATCAATATGTTGCGGGCGGCACATACAGGGTATTACTGACCGTTACCGATTCGCTTGGTTGTGTAGACACTTTATCGCATCCGGTTAATGTATTGCAGTTGAGCCTGCAGAATTTCCACGATACCACATTGTGTATCAGCCAGCCACTGCCGTTAGCGCCTAAATTAGTTTTCCTCGGCAATCCTCCTTTCGTTCCCGAGTATGCACTTTCTGATTATCCTTACAGTTGGAACCCCGGAACATACCTCTCTGATTCTAACTCCCAGACTCCTTTCTACACTTACCAGTATGATGCAGTGACCACTTATACCATTACTGTTACAAACAAGGAATTAGGATGCTATGCAAGCGATACTATGCGGATACATTCCGTGCGGGGCGTGAAATTGGCAAACGTAACAACGGAAAACACGATCTATTACGGCAACAGTATACAGTTGAATTCGGATAGCGAAGTGCTGTATGTATGGCGCCCGGATAATGGTACCCTGAATAACGCGAATATCAATAACCCGGTAGCTACACCGCTGGAGACTACCACCTATACGGTTTTCGGCTACGACCGGCACGGATGCCTTGACTCGGCCTATGTAATTATCCATGTGGACAGTACAATGAATGAAAGCATTCCGTCGGCATTCACGCCAAACGGGGACGGGCTCAATGATGTGTTCCGCCCGGTAGGTATCAAATTCCAGAGCACGGTTGATTTCAGGGTATACAACAGGCTGGGCACGCAGGTGTTCTATTCAAACAGTTATAAGAACGGATGGGATGGCACTTACCAGGGCCAGCCGCAGGATCTCGGCACTTACTTTTATGTGATAATTGTCGCGAGACCGGGAGGGGATGGTGAAAATGTGATCTATAAGGGGACGGTTACACTGATAAGGTAGCGGGCCAACAGATGATAAACTATTAGTTATTCCTGATCCCCTTCTATTTATTATAGCAGGGGATCTTTTTTTAAAATAGTTGGAGATTATTGTTGCAACTCCGGCAGTTTTGAACTGATAATAAAAAATTGTTTGAGAAAGAAAATAATGCTAATTTTATAGTATCTTTTTTATGAGGCCCTTATTACGAATTATAATTATATTGCTATTCTCCATTAATGCAAATGCGCAATGGCAATATCTCTATGCGCCGAAAATTGGCCCCGATTCGCTTTACGGTACCTATGACGTATTTATCACCAGCACCGGCACAGTAAGTTTCTTTGGCGGCGACCCTTGCTTAGCCGCTACTTATCCGGGAACTGAATTCTGGTCTGGGGCAGGCTTACCGGGAGGATATATTTTTACTATCCTTAAGCCGGTATATAGAATATATATAAACTTTGATGTGCTCAATACCGGGGAATACATACAGGTGTATCTGAACGGATCGCCCTATACTATCCAGCCGGCGGATGTGGTAAGTTATACGGAATGCAATCCATCACCCGGAAATCCCCCATGCACGCTGAGCGGCGGGTTAATATGGGGGCCATGCTGCGCCGGTGTCTATAATGGCGGCGACTTAATAATTGCAGATTGTAAAGGCATCAATTCATTCGAAGTGTTTTGTAATGGCGTTATTGCAGGTACATCATTTCACGTAGCTGTAGATACTTTGATACCGGTGTATTGCGTTCGCGATACAAACAGCTCGCCTGGTACCATTGGTGCAACGTTCAGATTTAGTGGCGCGAACGCGTACGCTTCACTTTGTTCGGGCAGTCCGCTGTATATGGATGCGGTGGGCGATTCTACAGGCGCTACGTACTCGTGGACTGGTCCGGGTGGTTTCACCAGCGCTCTGAAACACCTTTACTTTTCGTCGGTTACATCTGCCAATGCAGGAGTTTACCATACCTATAAAAAGGTAGGCGGGGTGGTTGTTGATTCAGTAACAGATACCATTGTTGTCAACCAGTTGCCGTCAATAACAGTATCTTACAATGCTCCTCTTTGTACCGGGGTAGCAACCACGCTTAATCTCTTTGCAAGTTCTACCACGCCCGGCGTAACTTATTTATGGTCCGGCCCGGCTTCCTACACCTCAACTGTCCAGAACCCGGTTATTACGCCCATAGTTACAGGTGTTTATACCGTTACCGACAGCAGTTCAACGACAGGTTGTATAAATTCGCAGTTTGTAAATGTCGTCTTTACTCCCACGCCTCCGGCGCCGGGTATTACGGGCATCAGCCCTTATTGCACCGGTGAGCCATTTGTACCTTTCACGGTAACCGGATCCGGTTTATTGTGGTATCCGGGGGCAACCGGCGGAACCGGCAGCAGTATCGCACCGGTTGTAAATACATCGGTGGCCGGAACCACTACCGTGTGGGCCTCACAAACAGTGGCGGGTTGTGAAAGCACTACCAGGGGCTCATTTACAACAGTGGTCAATACGACCCCTCCCGCGCCTGTCATTACCGGTACTAATGTTTATTGCCAGTTCGATACGTATGCACCCCCAACGGCAACCGGTACCGGTATCTTGTGGTATACTGCGCCTACGGGCGGCGCCGGCACTGCCGGTGTCCCGACGATAAGTACAACTGTTCCGGGAAGTACCACGATTTATGCGACACAAACCATCACAGGCTGTGAAAGCCCCAGGGCGCCGTTTACTATTACTGTTCACCCCAAACCGGTCAACCCGGTGGTAATTGCTAACCCCTCACTTTATTGCCCCGGCCAGCCGTTTGTGCCATTCTCGGTTATTTCGGGGGTTGGCCTTTTATGGTACAAAACCCTTACAGGCGGCACAGGGACGGGCGTTGCTCCAACGTTACAGACAGATACGCCCGGCACCTATTCCGTATACGTGAGCCAGACCGTGCTGGGGTGCGAAAGCGACCGCACTATTGTGACTATAACAGTTGCAGATAATGTAAAAGCGGACTTTGATTACAAAATAGGCTATGGCTGTAAGGCGGACACGGTTATTTTCAATAATAAGTCAATACAGACAACTACTTATACGTGGAAATTCGGGGATAGATATTCATCGCAGTTAGTGAATCCTACGCATGTATACCTGCTACAGGCGCTTGATACGGTGAAACTATATGCGAGTGTTTCCGTCTGCATGGACAGCAGCATACAATATATTGACCTGCGGCACCCGATACACTCTATATTTACCACCGACACTAACCTTATCTGCCAGGGAAAAACAATTACATTCACGGACGACACATCTGTGGGCACAAAACTGAGCTACCTGTGGGAATTCGGGGATAATAACGCCATTCATGCCCCGTATACCGGAAAAACGGCAACGTATCAATACTTTAATGCGGGAACATATAAAGCTTACCTGGTGGTTACCGATTTTGTGCCCTGTACCGATACCATGTTCAAGACCATCCAGGTAGATACCATCAGCCCGATGAGTGTGGCGCTGACGGATACGGTCATATGCCGCGGCACTTATGTCACCTTCACAGGCAAATACGCAAGCCTGGGCAATATTGGTGTTACGTGGCAGGGCCTGACAGGCGGAGATAGCATAAAAAATCAGAACCCCCTTGTTTACGGATTCGATGTTCCGGGTATCTTCACCGTAAAAGCCACAGCGCTGTACCGGGTATGTCCTGATACGAGCGCCAGCCGCAATATTACGGTTGTTGCCCAGCCCAGCTTAGATCTGGGGGCAGACCTCACGATATGCAAAGGCGGGCAGCCAATTACTTTGGCGGATAATATCAATGCCGGCAATTCGCTGGCAAGCTGGGAATGGAGCACCGGTGAAAAAACTTCTGCTATTACTGTTGTAGCGCCCGGCGTATATACAGCCACCGTGAAGGTCCATGGGTGCTACGCCTCGGCATCGGTAACGGTGAGCAACGACTGCTATATAAATGTACCGAATGTGTTCACACCCAATGGCGACGGACTGAACGATTATTTCTATCCGCACCAATATCTTTCAAGCGGGCTTACCTCGTTCCAGATCTCCATATTCAACCGCTGGGGAGAAATGGTGTTCCAGAGCAATTCGCTGGATGGCAGGGGCTGGGACGGCAAACTGAATGATGTGCCGCAGCCCGAAGGCGTATACGTATATCTCATAGAGGCAACCTTCAAAGACGGCCAGCACGAGCGCCACCAGGGGAATGTTACGTTGCTGCGGTAAGGAACAACTTCGTTCAGAAATGAAAACTTATTAAAGTTCCGGGACTCCGGGACTTTTTTTTATTTTTTTGGAACAATCTGTTAATGGTGAAAAAACTGAAATTTGTCTAAATTTGCAATAAGATACAATTATGGCAAAATACCTCGACATATTTACCGATTACGGGTTTAAGAAAATTTTTGGCGAAGAAGCCAGTAGGAAGATACTTATTGATTTTCTGAATTCACTTTTGCCGGATGATACGCTTATTAAAGACCTGACTTTCAAAAACACGGAGCAGTTGGGCGTGACTGCCGATGACAGGAGGGCGGTTTATGACATATATTGCGAAAATGAAAGAGGTGAAAAATTTATCGTAGAGCTTCAAAAAGCCAAACAGGATTATTTTAAAGAGCGCACCATATATTATTCAACTTTCCCCATAAGTGAGCAGGCAAAAAAAGGAGATTGGAATTATGATCTTAAAGCTGTGTTTTGCATTGGGTTACTGGACTTCACATTCAAGGATTATAATGATGAATCCGAAATGCGCGACGTAGTGCACAGGATAACGCTCAAGGACCAGAACGGAAAGCAATTTTACCACAAGCTTACCTATATATACCTTGAAATGCCCAATTTTCATAAAAATGAAAATGAATTGGGGACGCGTCTAGATAAATGGTTGTATTTCATTAAAAACCTGGAAGATTTCCAGACCATCCCGCATATATTTAAGGATGAAGTTGTATTTATTGAAGCAATGGAAAAGGCAGAACTGTCTAAAATGAGCGGGGAAGAACGTGCGAAATATGACTATAGCCTGAAAATATACAGGGACAATTATTCCATATTTGAAACAAAATGGAATGAGGGTAAAAAAGAAGGAATCGTAATAGGTGAAGAAAACAAGAGCAGGTTCGCCGATGAAAAAGTGAAGGAAAATAAAATAGAAATTGCAAAAAACTGTATTAAAAACGGCATGAGCGTAGAAATGACAGTCAAAATAACCGGGCTTCCCGAAGAAGAGATCAGGGAAATAATCAAGTGATCAGTATTTTGCGCTGCAAAAGAAAAATCTATGATAATACGAAAAGCGTATTATCATAGATTTTAAATTTTCCCGTTTCAAAAACCTTTCAGAACTTTATAGCGAAAATGAATGTTCCGGGAACGGACTCTAAAAACACCTGATTATACCTCGATCCTCCCGATAGCTACCGGATCATAGTTCCGAACAAAAAATGGGACATATAGAACGCGTTAACCCATTGATTGTCAATTATAATATGGGACATTGAAATTTTTTTTTTGGGACATTACAATCCATAGAATATCACAAGGACAAAAAAAGACATTACAATTTCAACTTTTTTCAGGACGAGAATCTGTGAAATCAGCACAATCGGATTGATCCGTGATTCAGACAATTTATGGGACATATGGACCATCATAACCAATTGATTACCAATTACAATATGGGACATTTGAAATTTTATTTTGGGACATCACAATCTGTAGAATATCACAAGGACAAAAAAAAGACATTAAAATTTCAACTTTTTTCAGGACGAGAATCTGTGAAATCAGCACAATCGGATTGATCCGTGATTCAGATAAAAAAATGGGACATACGGAACATCCTAACCAATTGATTACCAATTACAATATGGGACATTGAAATTTTATTTTTGGGACATTACAATTCTAAAAATTCGTGCATTCTGAAAATTCTGATCCAGACAGCAAACATTTGAAATAATTTTTTTGACACCTCCATAAATCGTATATTTACTAATAGAAAGTATTATGGACTTATGAAAAATATTGTATTTTTTTTATTCTTTTTTTCAGCGCTTAACACCAGCGCACAGGTCATTATAACCTTTGCCGGTACAGGATCAGTAGCTTATAGCGGTGATGGTGGCCCGGCTACTATTGCGCAATTAATGACCCCTTCCGGTGTTGCGGTTGACACAGCCGGCAATATTTATATTACGGATCAGAATAACAGCCGGATAAGGAAAGTAAATCCTGCCGGTATTATTACTTCCATAGCGGGGAATGGTACTGCCGGTTACAGCGGAGATGGAGGGCTCGCAACAAATGCAATGATAAATTGGCCGGAAGGGGTAGCGATTGACGATAACGGCAATGTGTATATAGCAGATCAGTTTAACAATGTGATCAGGAAGGTGAGCGCTGCAACCGGTGTTATTTCCACCATTGCCGGCAACAATGCGCTGATAGGCTTTAGCGGCGATGGCGGGCCAGCTACTAATGCCGCCTTGTGGCATCCCGCAGATGTAGGGGTTGACAGTAGCGGCAATGTATATTTTGTAGACCAGGATAATTCTGTTGTGAGAAAAGTAAACGCAACAACGGGAAAAATAACTACTGTAGCGGGAAACGACACTGCGGGATTCAGCGGCGATGGAGGCCCCGCGACAGCCGCTAAGTTAAACTTTCCGCAAGGCATAGCTGTAGATAAGCCAGGCAATGTGTATATAGCTGATTTTTATAACAGCAGGATAAGGAAAGTAAATGCCGTTTCGGGGATCATTACTACTTTGGCCGGGAACGGGATGGGGGCATATGGCGGCGATGGCGGCCCCGCTACCAGCGCTGAAATATATGATGCTTCCGCTGTGGCAGTGGATGATACCGGAAATATATATATATCTGACTATTACAATAGCAGGATCAGGAAAGTAGCAGCTTCCACGGGCATCATCACAACTATTGCCGGAAACGGGACCGCAGCATATTGCTGCGATTGCAAACCGGCCACCAGTGCGGAAATATATTATCCTGAGGGTGTGGCAGTAGATAGAAAAGGGAATGTATACATTGCTGATTTTGGAAACGCCCGGGTAAGAAAAGTAACCGATAGCGTTTATTGCCCGGCGCTCGGCATCGGAGAAAATGCAGCGCAACCGGCTATTAAAATATTCCCCAATCCATCGGATGGCAAATTTTCCATTCAGTTAAATGGGATTCGAAAGCAGCAAAAAGTAGCACTGTTTAATGTGATGGGGGTAGAGATATACACGGCGGAGATCAGCCCACCGCAAACCAGCATTGACTTATCTGGTTTTCCCGCGGGGGTATATATCCTTCATTTGGGATCTGACGAAAACAGAATTATTCAGAAATTAATTATCAGCAATTAGTATTATTGATACTATTTTACATTTTTGCAAAATAACCCAACCATAAAGCAGATTTCTGCCGTCTATTAACCGTGTATTAATAGAAAAAATAAAAAATGTAAGAAACTTTTTTATAAACCGGAAAATGCCTAAATTTATACGCCAAGTTTTTGTTGCAGCTTTTTTTCAAAGAATTTTTTAACATACCAGCATGAAATACCGTTATTTTTTACCCTTCTTTATAGTCTGTATTTTCTTTTTCGGTAATAGCGCGTCTGCCCAATTGGTAGGCGATAATGCCTTCCTGCGCGGTCATTGGCTCCAGGCTTGCATAGCGCCAAACGGTTCATGGGGAAATACGATGCCTGTGCCTGCCGGCTACACGACGAGGGGCGGAAGTAGTTTAACTTATACAGATCCTATTACGCTAACTACTCCTGCAGGCAACGGGCTTGATTTTTCTTATGACCAGGGACACGATGGGTTCACAGTGGGTGCAATTCCATTTTATGGAGCATATTTTTTACCCGGTACGCCATTCGATGGATGGTCTGTCCAGATAGATGATACGATGGGCAGTGCATTTTATTCCAGTGGCCGTTTTGATACAACACTAGGTGGAAATTTTAGGGGAACTGTTAATGGGTACTCAGGGCCAAGTTGCTGGAGTCCGATGGCTGCTAGTACAGGCACCTGGCAGGGAACTTATGGATTACGTAGAGCCGGTTTGCGAAATGCCATGCAGATAACGCAGATCAATGAGGTTGATTCTTTTGCATCATGGCTGAACGTTACAACAAAAT
>Ga0207094_1109_pt1 | contig 12011 bp, 7 predicted proteins | sample Alteio_BWMinHeat_90_FD_153518 | JGI IMG/M metagenome (GOLD analysis project Ga0207094, IMG submission 153518) | Enriched cells from forest soil in Barre Woods Harvard Forest LTER site, Petersham, Massachusetts, United States -... | ecosystem: Environmental > Terrestrial > Soil > Temperate forest >... | reverse complement strand
GAATGAGGTTGGTGTTGCCAACAGCATTTCAAACAAGTTATCGCGGCTCATATGGATACCGGATAACCTGGAGCCAACAGATGACCGTCAGAAAAAATTTGTTGAGAAACTTGTTTCGGGAAACAAAGATGTGATAGAAGGGGCAGATATGGTAAAGGGGACCATAGAGAATTTCAAGAGTGTGGTCCATGACAAGCTGAAAGCCATGGAAACTAAAAGCGTCACGGCCAATACAGAGGAAGAGGTTCCTGCTGCAAGTAAACTGGTTTATCTTATTTGTGATATACAGGACCTGGATGCGGTTGCACCGCTTGAAGATTTTTTGTTCAATAACGGAGTTGAAGTAGTGCTTCCCATATTTGAAGGTGATGAAACACAGATAAGGGAAGACCATATTGAAAACCTCAAAAAATTGCAGCGGCGTTATTCTGTTTTATGGTAATGGCGGGGAGTTGTGGCTGCGTTCGAAGATGCGCGATTTTATGAAGATAAATGGGTATGGCCGTTCAAAACCTATAGGGTTTAAAGGTGTTTATATAGCGCCCCCTGTCTCCCCGTCAAAGCAGAGGTTCAGGACGCTGGAAGCAGAAGTGATAAACGGCTCGGAACATATACCTGTAAATGAATTGAAAAATCTATTGTCAAAATTATAGTGATTATGGAAACTGTAGTTGCAATACTTAATCCGTTTCCAGGGTTAAGGGCTTTCGAAGAAGAAGAGGATATACTCTTTTTTGGCAGGGAAAAACAGGTAGACGAGTTGCTGAGAAAACTGCGAATGTCGCGGTTCCTCGCAATCATCGGTTCTTCGGGCAGTGGTAAGTCATCGCTCGTAAAATCTGGATTGCTACCTTCGCTGCACAGTGGGCTTATGTCCGGAGTGGGTTCGCAATGGCGCATTGCCTTATTCAGGCCAGGCAATGACCCCATAGGCCAGTTGAATCTGGCATTGTCAAAAAATGGTGTTTTAAGAGATGACCAATCCCCAGACGACCTTGAAATAAACACGGCGATTAATGAAGCGATCCTGAGAAGGAGTAACCTGGGCCTTATAGAAGCATACAGCCAATCAAGACTTGATAAGAAAAATAATCTGCTGGTGCTGGTAGACCAATTTGAAGAAATTTTCAGGTTCAGCAAGTACGAGAAAGAAGAAGGGGATGGCAAGCGGGATTCTATTGCATTCATCAACCTTTTACTAAAGGCCGCAGAACAAAAAGAATTTCCAATTTATGTAGTGTTCACCATGCGGTCGGACTTCCTGGGAGATTGTACTGAATTCAGGGGTTTGCCGGAGGCAATCAACGAAGGCCAGTACCTTGTTCCCCGTATGACCCGGGAGGAAAGAAGGGATGCGATTGCAGGGCCTATTGCTGTGGGTAAAGGAACAATAACCCCTGCCTTGGTAAACCGTTTTCTCAACGATGTCGGAGACAACCCTGACCAGTTGCCCATCTTACAGCATGCCATGATGCGCACGTGGGACAGGTGGAAGGCAAAAGCCCGGGCCGGTGAACCCATGGATATTGACGACTATGAGGCCATTGGCACTATTAGCGAGGCACTGTCCCAACATGCAGAAGAAGCATATGCAGAGCTGGCATCTGACAAAGAAAGGCAGATATGCGAAACAATATTTAAGGAGCTCACAGATAAGGGCGGCCTTGCAAACGGCATCCGCAGGCCACGGTTGTTATCTGAGTTATGCGCAGCTTCCGGAGCTGCACGGGATGAAGTGAAGAAAGTGATAGAAATATTCAGAAAACCCGGTCGAGGGTTTTTAATGCCCGCGTATTCAACTCCAATAACTGAACATTCTATTATTGATATTTCTCATGAAAGCATCATGAGAGTATGGAAAAGGCTTATCACATGGCTTGAAGAAGAAGAAGAAGCAGCACAGATGTACCTGCATCTTTGTGAGTCGGTACATCTGTACGAGTCTGGGAAGGGGGGCTTATTGCGGGACCCCGAGTTACAGATGGCCCTCAAATGGAGAGAGGCACAAAATAAGAATGCCGCCTGGGCGTCGAGGTACAATGATTATTTCGATAAAGTCATCTTTTTCCTGGAGCACAGCCGGCAGAAACGCGAACTGGAAATACAGCATAAAGAAGAGCTGCAAAAGCAGCGGTTACGCATTAGTCGCAGGATCACCATGGCTGCAGCAGTCGTAGCACTTTTGGCTTTGATTGCAGGTATTATTTTCTTTGAGTTGAGAGTGGAGGCCAATAAAGCCAAAAATGTGGCAATAGAGCAGAAAAAAGAAGCCGACAAACAAAGGTTGCAGGCGGAAGCCAACAAGTTAGCAGCGCTATCTGCTGAAAAAAGGGCAGAAATGGCGAAGGATAGCGCCACCGTGAGCAAAGAAAGGGCAGTAGCAGAAGAGCGGATAGCCCTGCACAATGACAGTATTGCCCATAGGGAAACTGGTAAGGCAAGATTTGCAGAGTCTCTTGCATTGCATGCAGAAGACAGTGCCAAAAGAAGCGCTGAACGAGCTATGATAAGTGAAAGCAGGGCTACAAAAAGTGCAGACGAAGCCGTGGCAAGCAAGAAATCGGCGGACGCTGCAAAGGAACGTGCGGAAATACTCCGCATGGTGGCTGTATCAAAGAATGATGCGAACAGAGCCATCAGGCTGGGAAGTGATACAGCTACACAAAATCAATGCCTCGGGCTTGCGTTGCTGGCTTACAAGAGTTACCATGCAAACCATGGAGATGTACAGGACAATGATATATACAATGCTCTTTACTTGAGCTGGCAGAACGCTACGAATTATGTTGCGTTCAATAACCACGGCGCGCCGATAAGAGCGATGGCGCCAATGCCGGAAAAGGATGTAATTTTCTCGGGTGACGAAAACGGGCACCTTACCACCTTTCATACAATTGAAGGAAAGATTCAGAGCCAGAAGAATGCCATCAGGACAGGCGGGGAAATCAGGTTCCTGGTTGTTGATCCCGGGGGAAATTATTTGCTCGCTGTGCTGTTCAAAGGTGCTGCAATATTGTACAAAATAGGAGAAAATGAGAAGCTCTCTGAGATTTCCCGTGTGCGGTTTAGCGGTATTGGGAAACATGGCTGTTTTCTGGACAATAAGTATTTTCTCGTACAAACTACAGAGGGGGTTTCGAGGTTTGATCTGAACAATCCATCTATGAATGCAGATTCGATAAAGATTCCCAATTGCTCGGCGATCGCGGTCGGCAACAACGGAAAAATATTTATCTCAACTGACTATGCAATTAATGAGTACAATAGTTGGGGCGCTGTTAAGACAAAATCGTCTGATGTGTTCACATTATCTAATCACATTACTGCTATCTGTTTAGATAAGTCCGGCAGATACCTGGCCGCAGGCACTTATGCAGGCGGCGTCTGGATGAAAGACCTTAATAACAGGCATGCCGCAGCTTCTTATCAAGGTATTCATAAATCGGCGGTCAACGATTTGAAGTTCTGTAGCGTACCGGATAATTATTTGCAATTGGCATCAGCAAGCAGTGACGGGGCTGTAAAGTTAACAGAGGTAAGCGCCGATACACTGAAGTTTAACAATGCAATTTCGGTAACAGACCATGGCCGTTGGGTATATGCCCTGGTATATTCGTACACCAGGAGATTTGTGTTTTCAGGGGGAGAAGATGCTGAGATTTACGGAAGTCCAACAACTATGAGTTACATATATAATGTACTGTCTAAATAATAATTAACATGAAGAATATTAAACGCACTTCATTATTTATCTTGTTGTTTTTCCTTTCTGTCTATAGTTATGCACAGGAGGAATGCACATATAGCGCGCTTGTGGCAAATGATCACAAATACCAGATAGGCAGGTTTTTTGAATGTCTTAACGGATTGAGGCCCTGTATGGGGAAAGATGGTTTTGGGATAAATGAAAGGCCGATGGCCTATGAGCTGATCGCCAAGTGCTACCTTGCCGTTGATTCTAACGAGCAGGCAGATTATTATATTGAAAAATTATTGAGGCTCAACGATAATTTCACACCTGATGAGCATGCGCCGCAACGGTTTACTATTGAGGTTACGGCTATGCGCCAAAGGATAAGGGCTACCCAAATTTCATCGGTTTCAAAAAAGAACGAGGATATTGACCTGGCGCCTGCCACCATTCAGATCATCACTGATACAGACATAGTGAACAGGGGGTACAAAACGATTGATGAAATATTCAGTGACATTCCGGGGTTTGATGTGTCCAGGACGAGAGGCGTAGTAAATGCAGTTTTATATCAAAGAGGTTACCGGACATCAAATACTACCGACCGGACGCTGATACTTGTAGATGGCGTGGAGGATAACGATATGTGGTCGAATGGCGACTTGGTGAATATGCAATTCCCGCTCTCAAACATCAAACGTGTTGAGGTTATTTACGGACCTGCATCCACCATATACGGAGCAAACGCCTACTCAGGAGTTATTAATATTGTAACAAAAGGTGAAGATGATCTTTTCAGCAGGAAGAGCGCAAGTAAGGTTACTGCTGCAGGCATGGCAGGCGATGGCTCTTTTAATACCCATTATGGTAACGCCACTATCGCCACACGTTCTAAGGGCATGTTTTTATCTGTGACTGGTGGCTTATATCATTCTGATGAACAAGACCTTTCTTATTATCCTGCGTATAATGGCGACTATAATTTTTCGAACAGCAGTTACCAGAGCGCGCTGACAATGGCATACTCTTCAAAAGCAGATTCAATACTCAATGTTATGGACCCGGGCCATGTTTATTACCACGATTCAGGAAAATATATAGTACCCACGAGTTATGCAATTGCACAGGCGCATTCGCTGGACAGCATGAATTACAGGAAAACTTTTAGAGGAGTTGACCCTGGAAAATTTACCAATCCTAAGAATGATTATTACATTTCTTCGAAGCTGGTGATGGGCGATTTTAAATTCCAGTTTGAATATTTTGACAGGAATGAAGGCCTCACTCCTGATTACAATCAAAAATATTATGCATTGAATGCCGCTCTTCAAAACTGGCAGGTGAGGCAAGGTTTTATATCTGCAAAGTACGACAAGAAGTTGTCAGACAGGTTTACACTTTCCAGTTTTTCTTATTACAGGATCAGTGACCGTGGTAAGAATGCTGTGCTGACACCTTATACAAGTTACGAAAATGGCGGCTTTACTGCAAGTAAAGGGGTGCCTCTCGATAGTCTCGCCAAAGGAGTGCAGCCTTACTTTACTCCTACCTGGAAATCAACACAATCCAACCAATTCAGGACGGAGCTCAGAGGATTATATAATGCAACAGAAAGGATAGACTTTACAGGTGGCGTTGAATTTAGAAATGGTTTATTGGAAGGCGATTACGTTAATTCGTCTCTTCCAGATCCATTGGCTAACGGCTATACCCACGACTCGGCGTCTTATTATTCTGTTACGGATCTCGGAATTTTTGCGTTGGGCAGTTACAATAATGCAGATAAAAAGTTTAATGTAAACTTAGGTGGCAGACTGGATAATAATGTGATCAACGGGGATTTTGGTTACGGGAGTGTATTTAATCCCAGGGCGGCGGTTATTTATTATCCGGGCAAGTTCATTTTCAAATGTATTTATTCAGAGGCATTCCTGGATGCATCTCCTTTTCAGAAGTTTTCAACAACTGCAAGCCGTATATCCAATCCCACTTTAAAACCTGAGAAAGTAAAAAATATAGAATTCTCTGCAAGGTACCTGGTCGGTAAAAAATCTTCGGTTGAGGTGGCTTACTACCATTCGGCATATAGTAATTCGCTTGTAACTGCTACTGTGCCGGGAACTAGCTTTACCCAATTCCAGGCACAGGGAAAGGCAAGGATACAGGGAGTTCAGCTTGCAGCTGTAACGTCAATATCTATTTTCTCTTTTTATGCCAATGCTACTTTTTCAGACCCATACGCAATGAATACCAATGTGGAGGGAAAAGATTCCTTAACGCGGATGGGTGATATTGCTACATTTTCCGCCAATGCCGGAGTGAACATGCGGTTGCTGCGGAATTTCAATCTCAATGTAAGAGTAAATTATGTAGGCGATAAGCCTACTGGCCCAGGAACTACAACTTCCGGGAACCCGTATACATCAACTCCAGGTTATACTTTGCTCAATGGTACGCTTGGGTATATCATAAAAAAAATTGGTGTAGTGCAAATCAGGGCAGATAATATTTTTGATATAAATTATTATTCTCCCGGGGTGAGGGCTGCATCCGGGATTCAGAGTTCAAGAGTACCATTGCCAGGACGAGTATTTTATGGACAGTTTTTCTTAAACTTAAACAAATAGAATGAATATAGTAAAAAGGATCGTCGGTCTTTTTTCTGTTATGGATGAGGAGGTGATTTCTTTCAGGCTTTTATTTCTGCAATCGTTGTTTATTGGCTTTGCCAATTCCTATTACTACGTTGTAAGCAGTACATTTCTTTTGAAGCATGTGGCAGTTAAATTTCTGCCAACGTCTTATATTTTTACCGGTATCTGTGGCTTTTTGTTGATCCAGCTATATAAGGATTTGCAGAAAAAAAGGGGAATCCCGGTGAGTTTCCGGATGGCCTTATCCTTTTTTACATTTATATGCTTGTTTAATTTCGTTGCAATGATGCAATTCTCCGGCAATAAGGAGTTTGCAGTATTCCTGGCCTATTTTACAGTAATATTTGCGCCTACTTTTACGGCTATTTTTGCATTGGGATTATTTGCGCAATGTTCACGTTTATACAATATTGGTCAAAGCAAGCGACTCCTTGCATTGGTAGTATCAGGTGAGATATTATCATCGGTGTTGGCGTTCATGAGTATTCCGTTTTTGCGTGAATTAATAAAAGGGCATGAATATGTTTTATTGCCTGCTGCCGGATTTTTCACCTTGCTGGTGTTTATCCCATTCAATAAACTACGCAGGTTAAGCGGTGAAAAATTTTCTGTCATGACCGCTGCAAAAGGGGCCAGGAAGATCAATTTTTATTTTCTGAGAAAAGATAAGTTCTTTTTGGGGATAGCTGTTGTATCGGTATTTTCGGTATTTGCCATATATGTGATTGATTATGCGTACCTCATATCGGTGCGTTCTATGTCGGTAAAAACAGGGTTTGAGATCGCACAGATTGCCTCGGTATTTCTATTTGTGGTCAAATTAGGTGAATTGTCATTTAGCTTTTTGTCCGGTAAAATTTTGAGCAACAAGGGCGTAAAATTTTCGCTGATGCTGCTTCCTGTAATATTGTTGCTGTTTACTTCATTTGCATTCGTTTCAGGTTTTATATCCACAATTGCGGTCCTGGTTTTTATTTTTATTGCGAAGCTGGCCGACAGGGCAATTAGAAAATCGATTACTACTCCCTCTATTAAGGTGATGTACCAGGTGGCAGAGCCTCACGAGCGCCTGGATATTGAGGCGAGCATAGATGGCCTGCTCAACCAGGTAGCTATTGTTATTTCAGGTATTATATTGTTGGTTATTTCGCTGCTCTTCTTTAAAGAAATGGATTCTTTACTGCATATTTTTTCATTCGTATGTATAGTTGCTTTTGCGATGTGGTGTTTCTTTAGCCTGAAAATGTACGATAGCTACAGGGTTAAGATCAAAGACTTTTTGTCGAAACTAAAATTGAGTGTCAAAGGATCATCAGAAAGCAACGCTCGTGCTACCAGGCCTGAAAACTTATTTCAACAAGATAGTGATGGACAGTTAGCTGAGAAAGTCAAAGAAGCTCAACATGTAGTGGCCCGTGCCAGTAGAAAAGACCTGATCAACCTGGTGAAGATCTACAATGGCAAACAATTTTTAGACATTTCTTCAGAGGCTGATGAGAAGGTGGCTAAAAGACTGGTCCAGATATATTATAGCAACGACTTTTATTTCAGCCGACTCTTAATCATTAAGTACCTGCAATATTTTCAAGGCCAGACTGCATTAACATTTCTTATAGACGTCTGGGATGTTTCTGATGTTACCGCACGCCTGGAATTGATTATTTTGTTCAATGAATTACGACATAAGCAAATTGACCCTGGTTTTTTTGAACGGCAGTGCGAGGATTGCGTGAACGAAATAATCTGGACTGACGCCGCAATATATGATACGGCAGATTTAAGAGATGAAAATCTGGAAAAAGAACTTAATAACCACAGAAGCTTACTGGTTTACCTGTTATTTGAATTGCTAAAACCGGTTTATGAGCCGTCTGTGCTGCAGGTTATATTTGATTTTATTACTAATGCCGGGGAAATCGAAAATCAATTATTTGCATTGGAATTGCTTGACATCACATTGCGTCCTGGTTTAAAAGAAATGATAAAGCCAGTTCTGGAGCCAATTTCATTTGACGACAAAAAGCATAAACTCGAAAAGATATTCCACATATACAATCTCTCTCCGAAGGAAAGAGTGGTTGATATTTTAATGAAAGACTATAATCTCGTGAACTTAAAATTGAGGGAAGCAGCATTGGCAGCTTATTATAGGATAGCACAAGAGAAAGATGCCCTGGTCGCTTTCAGTACACATAGCATTGATAGCCTGAAATTAAAAGCTGATGAGTTTATTTCAGGGGCCACTACTCCCGGGTCTGATGCTAAAAAAGAGCTTTTAGCGCGTCTTGATGACAAATACAGTTTTACCAGGCCTTATTTGCCATACCTGTTTAACTATGCTATTTTTACGCCCAAACATCTGAGATCACACTCCGGTGGCTATCTCAACAGGGCAGGGATTGATCATACTTTCTTTATTGACATTGAAACATCCTCTAAAGTTCCGTTAAAATTAGATACTATGGCAATTGCAATACTTGCATCCCTGATGCAAAAACAACAAAATAATTAAATTGTTATTTTATGGAAATCAGCGCACCTGCTGTCTTAAAAGACAAAAGCCGTTTAAAGGAAATATATGACTTAAGGACTTTAGCTTATGAGCATTCATATAAAACTGTTTATGTGAACAAAAATATTTTTCCTGATGGCTGGAAAGACTACCTGGACGAGCAAGCTATTCATTGGGTTGCAGAGTCTGAAAATACTATTGTGGCTTCAGCGAGGTTGGTTATACTAAATGATCTCGCAGATACCCGCGAGGATGTCAGTGCATTTGAATTGCCGGCCGGGAGGCCTTTTGCCTATTATTCCAGGCTTGTTGTACATCCTGAATTTCGTGGATATGGCATAGGAGCAGCTATGGATGCCATTAGAATGAGCTACATTAAGCGGGAGGATATTTCTTTTGCTATGGCATTTTCTTTTGCGGAACGATCGCAATCTCTGCTGAAATTAGGTTTTGAAGAATTAGGCATAGTTAACTACAAGTGGTGCGGGCTGCCATTACCAACGACTGAGCAACATTTTTTTATTTTCCGGAAATGATGATGAGGCTTAATTGGAACATGTTTTGGTAATAGGATCACTCAAAAACCCATTTTCGGATGAATAAAGTTGTTATTGCTATTACAGGCCAGCGCTTACTTAGCCCGGTCCAAAAAAAGAAAGTGGCGCCTGTGCTCGAAAAGGCCATGCGGAATATAACCTTCACGTTGGGTGAGCACGACCATGCTACTTCCTTTATTGCCGTCAGCCCACTGGCTGAAGGGGCCGATACACTTTTTGCTTATGCCGCAAAGGCGCAGGGATTGCCCTTACATGTACTGTTACCTTTTGAGCGGGAGCAATACCTGGAAGATTTTTCTTCTGATGATGGCAGGCGTGAGTTCGATGCACTGTATGATAGTGTGGGTGATGATAATAAAAAAGTGCTCAGCAGCGCCGCCGGAAAAGAAATTGGTGATCTCTATCTCGCACTTGGCCAGAAACTGGTGGACGATGCTGACTTTGTTATAGCTGTCTGGAATCAGAAAAACGGCCGCGGAAAAGGTGGCACAGCCGATATCGTTGCCTTTGCAATGGCGCAGAAGAAAAATATATTGCTTATTAATCCTGAAGACGAACATCCTTATATCAACTATCTGCATGCGGGCAAAAAGTATAGAGATGGCGGGGACCCTGCAGATATCATAGAGGCAAACCACGTAGTGAGATATATTGACGAGAAGCAGCGGGAATATGACCACAATGCCCGGAGGTGTAACAGCAAGTACAAAAAAGTATGGGCAACCTGCTTCATCATAGGCCTCGTGGAGGTTTTGGCATTTTCATTGATCATTTCATTTCATGTTTCAGTACCTGTTCATTTTTTACTTGCATTAGTGGAGCTCTCGAGTATCCTCAGCATCATCCTGTTGTTGCTTTTCGGCGATTCCAAGACGTTGCACAGCAAGTATGTTCATTACCGTGTTGTGAGTGAGCGGCTGAGGATAAAGAAATTCTTTTCTGAGCTCGGGCTTAGGATATACCATATAACGATCAGTCCGATCTACTTTGCTTTCAATGGAAAACCGGAATACGACATCCTGGATAGCACCATACGCCTCATTAACCTGAGTACCTATTCATACCTCCCGTTTGAGGCCAAGAAGCAAAAACTGGACGATGAATTGATCAGGGGGCAGCACAAGTATCACAAAGGAAAAAAAGAAAAGTATGAAAAAAAGAATGCGCTGTACAAAAAGGTGCGTAGCCTCCTGTTCCTGCTGCTGTTATTAGCTATAATATTGCATTTTTTGCATATTTCCAACGAGTTTTTTCTTGATGAGGGTATCCGGTTGACTACATGGGAGTTTCCATTGTTTCATTATAAACTGTTTGAAGAGATCATTTTGTTCATGTCTATATTTATCCCGGCCACCATTGCCGCATGCGAAGCGCTGAAATACCTATATGAGTGGGAAAAGATAATTACTGTTTCAGCTGCTATGGAAAATTACTTCAGGGATGAATCAAAGAAGCTGGCTGATATGCATACGGAACAGGACCTTGAAGTGTTTCTCAATTCCATTAATAAAGATATGCTTATTGAAAACCTGGATTGGGAAAAACATATGCATGACAAGAACGAAGTACCAATATAGATTTGTCATTTTTCCATGCTGGCTTGGCTGTTTGAAAAAAATAGACAAGTTGGAAAGAATTTCATATCATGTTTGTATGAAGGAAAAATTACTTTTTAACGTTGGATATTGTGATATGAAACCCCTCAATGTCTAATGCGGGATCTCGTCGAAATTATTTGATTAAAATGAAATTAAAGGTTGTTAAATTTTTTAATAATATTTTTTCAATAACCCACTTCTCTACGGCTGCTCTACGGAAAGATTATTAAAACGACAAAACCCGCGTCAATCGCGGGTTTTGGAACATGTTTGCGGACTGGACGGGACTAAAAAAATAATATATAAACAACCACAATCGTCTGTAATATTGACTGGGCAAGTGTTTTAAGTAAAATAACACAGAACCTTTATGTTTCATTGGATGTCATTGCGTTCTTAAAAACTGCCGACAAACTGCCGTCAAGCCTATTTAAGCCTCTACATCATTGCATGAGTTCTGTTAAAAACATGCTTTTGTTTTATTTATTCTTAGCAGGGGTCAACTCGCCAATGTGCTGGCTGAGCCCTGTTCTGTAGATGGCGCTCCCGTGCAACATGTACGGGGTGGTAGCCGCTATTACAAGCAAAGTTTTTTGCTAAAACTTGAGTAGAAAATGTGCCTCCGACCTCTGTTTCGTTAACTATAACAACATAATGAGAAGTAGGAGCATGTTCACTTGTAGCGTGCGGTCTGTGTTCTATAAAAGCTGCTGGCATAAAATATGAAATTTAATGTGAAAATATAATTTGCATTGAGTTACTGAATTCTTCAAAATTGCTGATACAGCCTAGAAAATATCTCAGCGTGTTTCTCTACGGCTTACGCCATTTATCGCGTCCGCCCGCATCGGTATTCCGCACACGCTCTACGTGAGGTTTTGCGTCCGGAGCTATTTCCTTTGCCCGCTCAATGGCTTGCTTTTGTGTAGGCTCAATAGCAGAGGCTCTTTGTGAATCTGCTTTTCTCACAGCATAGTCACCTTCTAGGCGTCTTTCTAC
>Ga0207094_1111_pt1 | contig 12088 bp, 6 predicted proteins | sample Alteio_BWMinHeat_90_FD_153518 | JGI IMG/M metagenome (GOLD analysis project Ga0207094, IMG submission 153518) | Enriched cells from forest soil in Barre Woods Harvard Forest LTER site, Petersham, Massachusetts, United States -... | ecosystem: Environmental > Terrestrial > Soil > Temperate forest >... | reverse complement strand
GTTGATGAATTTCGCTTTCGTAGGATCTTCGCTCGCAACAGCCGAAGAAAGAAGAAGAAAAAATCTTGAAGGTTCTAAAAGATAAAAAAATTCTGGTGGCCACACCTGGCCGCTTAGAAAGTCAATCGATTCAAAATCAACTGCAAAATCTTGGCGCACAGGTGGACGGACTGGCGACGACAAAGCTCGCGGTTCAGCATCTCGTTCAGAATCAGATGTACCGGCAAGTCATTCTTGATGTACAAAGTATGGATGACCAATCTTTTAAGCTTTTGACGGACGAAGCCTTCCGATATCCGAAAGAAGATATAATTATTCTTCTCCCTCCTCTGCATCGAAGATATGATATCGAAAATTTTTCAAAAATTGGTATTCATAAATTTATGTACAAACCCTTTTCAAGTGAAAAGTTTTTGGAATTGCTTCGAAAAAAGAAAGACGAAAGCGAAAACTCATTGTTTGCTCACACGTCTCGCTTCAACATTCTTGTGGTTGATGATGACTTTGAAAATCGCCAACTCATTGAGCAATTTATGTCGCAAACCAAATATGAGGTCCATTTTGCTAAAGATGGTTTTGAAGCCCTACATCTAGCCTCTCAAAAGTCTTTCGACGTTGTTTTGATGGACATTGAAATGCCCGGTATGAACGGCTATGAAACAGCTCAAAAGTTGAAGGCTCTTGAGATCTGCAAGAACACGAAGATTTTAGGGCTATCCGCCAACGCGTTCCCAGAAAATTTCACTGAGGCAAAAGAGGCTGGATTCGCCGGCTATATAACTAAGCCTATCACCAAAAGGGGGCTTTTAACCTCCATTGTCGAATGTGTTAAGTCAGAGCAGTTCTATGAATTGGACATGGAGGTTGGATGAAGAACAGATTTTTGAACATCAAAAATAAATGGAAAAATCTCTCTGTCTCGCACAAACTCTATACCGTCGTGGGCATCATGGCTCTATTAATTGCCATTGAATTATTCACTCTTCTATTTGCCATGAATACTCTATCTGCCCTTCGCGCCTTTGTGGGTGGAGAAGGAATTTGGTCCAAGGCTCAAAAGGGAGCTGTCTTAGAAATCAAGGCCTATGCCCGCAGCCGTGATGAACGCCACTATTTAGCCTACCTCGATCGCCTGCGCATTCCTCTCGGCGATCACAAGGCACGCATAGAAATGCAAGAACCTGACATGAATATGAATATCGTTCGCCAGGGTTTCATTGAGGGACAAATTCACCCTCAAGATATCAAGCCCATGGTCGAATTGATGCGACGTTTTCACGAAGTCTATTATCTTCATAGAGCTATCGTAATTTGGGCCCAAGGTGACGATTTGATTTTTCAATCCATGCGCGCTGGCAACGAACTTCACGAGGTCATCTCTCAAAAACAAAAAAATAGCGACGAGAAAATCGAAGCCCTAATCCAAGAAATTCTGGGTCTCAATGACCAATTGACCATAATAGAAAACGAATTTTCATCGATTTTAGGAGAAGCCAGTCGATGGCTCGAGCATTTACTAATGATTGTATTGATCTCAGCCGTCGCCACCGTCGAAAGCACAGGCCTAACAATGACTATATTGATCAGTCGCGGCCTCTCGAGAAACTTACAAGAACTCAATCAATTTGCCGTCGACATCGGTAACGGAGATTTTTCAAAATCCGTTCCGGTTCGCTCACAAGATGAACTCGGGCAACTCGCCAGTGCCTTCAACAAAATGGCTGGCAATCTCAAAGAAATTACCAGTGAAAGACAAATTGCAGAAAAGGCCAATGACGTTAAGAATTTGTTTTTAGCTAATATGAGCCACGAAATTAGGACTCCTCTCAACGCCATTCTGGGGTTTGTGGACCTTTTGAAAGACAATTCTTTGACGGCGCTAGAAAGAAAACAATACCTCGAAATTATCGAACGAACGGGATATAGCCTTGCCACCATCATCAACGATATTTTAGATATTTCTAAAGTCGAGGCCGGCAAAATTGAAATTGAACGAGTGCCTTGCTCGCTAAAACAAGTTTTACGCGATCTTCAATCGGTCCTTAGTCTGAGATGCGAAGAAAAAGGAATTGGCTTCGACCTCTCTTACAATAATTTACCGCCCTATGTTTTGACAGATCCAACTCGTTTAAAGCAGATTCTTTTAAACGTCATGGGAAATGCCATTAAGTTCACTAACCAGGGCCGAGTCAAAGCGACCTTTGAAGTACATAACGACTTTGTGGTCGGGTCTATTCAAGATACCGGTGTGGGGATTGCAAAAAAGAATGTTAAAAAATTATTTCAACCCTTTTCTCAATTGGATCCATCTGTTCGAAAGGAATTTGGTGGAACTGGTCTTGGCCTCATTCTCTCAAAGAAGATCGCAAATCTTATGGGTGGTGATGTTATCTTGCAAAGCTCTGAAATAGGACGTGGCAGCCACTTCATCGTTTCAATCAAATTGGAACCCGTTGAATCTCAGGCTTTGGAAAAGAGAATAGAATTGGCCTCGCCGCAAGAGATATCTCCTCTGCGCGGAAGAAAGATTCTCGTAGTTGAAGACTCGATCGACAATAAGTTGCTGGCCCAACAATATCTCATCCGAGCGGGCGCGCACGTCGTAACAGCGAGCCACGGTCAAGAGGCCATTATTGCAGCATCTAAAGAAAGTTACGACCTAGTTCTCATGGATATGCAAATGCCTGTCATGGATGGCTATACTGCTACCGCTCAACTGCGAAGGATGGGGTACCAAATTCCCATCATTGCCCTCACTGCCCATGCAATGCGAGACGATTTAAAGAAATGTATCGATGCCGGTTGCAATGCCTATTTGAGCAAACCATTTAAGAGAGAAAATTTGCTGGGTCTGGTCGCTCAGCATTGCAAAATACCGGCCTGAAAGGAATACGCTGTGAAACATAGAAATATTTTGCTTGTCGATGACGATATAAATATTCGTGAGTTGGTTTCTTTCTTTTTGACCCAAGCCGGTTTTGTCGTCAAAGCGGTCCAAGATGGATTCACAGCTTTGGCGGATCTTCAAGCGGACCATTTTGATCTGATTATATTGGATATTTCAATGCCCCACATGAATGGTTACAAAGTCTTAAAGTCCTTGAAGAGTCTACCCAACATCAAAGAAATTCCAGTCATCGTGTTGACCGCTAGCCAATCCGCCGAAGACTTCGAGAAACTGCGTGAAGAGGTCAGTGACTATGTTATCAAACCGCCAGATCGCCATGATCTTCTAGGAAGAATTGAGCGAATTTTTGGAGGCCTTCCTCAATTTCAAGAAGTCATTTTCGACGAAGATAATATTTCAGCCCAAGGTGTGTTGACCGTACCGGTACAAGCTGTATCCATGAGTCATCATGGTCTTGTTATAAGAAGTCCCATTCCGGTGGACAAAAATTTTGTGCTTGAGTCGCTTTTCATTGATTTTTTTAAAGATCTGAAGCTCAAAAGAAAGCACTTTCGAGTTGTCGATTGCACTTCCAGAGGCGACGGCACCTACGAATATTTTATTTCATTCTTGGGGATGGGAGTTAGCGACAAAGAATCCCTCCATCGTTGGTTGATGGACCATGTTTTCCAAAAGAATAAGGCCGCCTAGTTTTACACCGGTGCGAGCTTCTGGTGGAATTTATGAGGAGTCCTGACTGACGAATCCACGTGAGCTGGCCTACTCTCCCAAAGATACCACAGAACCCAAATTCCGCTGGGGATCAACAGTAAAGCCGTTGATGAAATCGTTAGAAAGACCATTGCGCTTTCAATGGAAATAGGATGGGTACTGAAGGGAGTTAAGAAAAGATCAGATGTTTGGACCATCGGCCACCTCTTTCATCTCAATCAAAAAGTTAAAAGTGCATTTGGCGTGCCACTCCCTCACTTCTCAAAATCAATAGCTTCGATTGAAAAAAGTGTCGAAATGCAACGCACGGACGGAACTTTGCCTCACTCTTTACCAAGGAGCACATACCGCCCCTGCTAGAGAAAGGTAGTCTTAAGCGCTTTGTAAGGCTTTTTTGACGGCCAAAAGAAGTTTATCGGGGTGAACGGGTTTGTTGATCCAGGCCATGACTCCGATCGCCTTGCCTTTGGCCTTTAATTCACTGCTCGATTCGAGAGAGACTACAAAAATCTTAACCGATTTATTGGTCCGTCGAATTTCGGCACACATTTCCATGCCATTGAGCAAAGGCATATTGATGTCGACAATGATCAATTCAGTGTCAGGATTTTCTTTGAGTTTTTCAAGACCATCCAATCCATCCGCTGCTTCAATCACTTTGTAATTTGCTTGGCTCAGAGTCGCATTCAACTCTTTTCGCATAATCTCAGAATCATCAACGACCAAAATCTTTGTCATCGCTAAATTTCTTTCTCTGTCAAAATCAAGCGGATAAACCCCGGGTATTTACATTGGACTTACTTAATAAACTAATGGCATTAGGTTTTTGTGTCAACAAAACGCTCTTCAAATCCTATTTATAGCCTCGAGCTAGACTAAAGAAATCTCGAAATAATACCGATCAAAGTACTGGAGGAACTGCAGTTGTTTCAAAATGAGACTAAAGTTAAATGGCTGCTTCCCCTTATACTGGTGGGTGCCTTTAATTCCCTCTTGTTTCAAAACTGTGGGGCACCACAGATGCATTTCGAAAAAGGCCCTAGCACGACTGCCAACAATTCCGGGGCGACGAATCCAGCTCTTCCCGGTAGTGGCGAGCCGCCGGAATTTACGATCACGGATCCACGAAATCCGTCTCCAGATCCTGCCGATAAAATACCTCCCTCGCCAAATGAACCTTCGCTTGAGAAGTCTCCGGGGCCGTCGTCAACTCCGTCAAACCAAAATCCGGCCGCGTCGCCGAACCCAACCCCTGTGGGGGCGCTGCCACTAAATACTGTAACGACCCAATACGCCGTCACCGTGGCGCAGTGGCAATTCAGCGGTCAAGGTGGAGCGTCGCCAATGACCACCGTTGATATTTCAACCTTTGCCATTGGTAGCGATCCAATCACTCGGTGGCAAGGAGTGGGCATTCACCTCTCGGCTCTTGAGGCTGGCAATCTGCAAGTGACTTTGGGTAGTTTTTCGCAAACTCTCACGCTAACACCTGGGTGGAGCGGGCAGCGCTACGACGTAATTGTCTCGAAAATAAACGAAGACAGTCAGGGAAATCTCACTGCCACAATGAGCATTTATAAAAACTATAGCGGCCCCGGTGGCACCCCAGGTACTGCCACAAGCGGAGGAGGCATGGTTCAAAAAATGATTCCCACCGACCTTATGCCAGGATCTTATTTAACCTCGGCCCTGGTTGACACGGGACCTGGATTATTCAGCACCTCTCAGATCACCCTTCCAAAATTGGTTCCAATTCAAGTGACCGGCCCCGCATGGAATCAGGGCTCGGTGGTTTTCTATTATTCGCAAAATCAATAGGCCCGCAGAAGCTGGTCCTGATCTGAAAACTCCAACCGATGCGATCGAGACATACCAAAGATGGATCATGGGAGATGTCTTAAAACTGGGACGGCAAGAAATTTTCATGAAAGAGGTCATGGGGCAAATTGTAAAAACGATGACAAGTCCCATCAGTCTTCAAACGTTGGCGCGGAAGACCCAATTGATGAGTTATCATACAGTCCAAGACTATCTCTCCATACTTGAACATGCTTTTTCACTACGAACTATTTATGCCTACAATCCAGAGACAGACTCCTTTCATTTTCGAAAGGAAAAAAAATTCTACTTTACTGATCCCATTATATTCTGGGCCTCCATTGATCTACTAGACATGAAGACACCGGACAACCATGAAGAACAGCTCGCCGAAATGATCGCAGCCGAATGGATTTTACGAAAATATAAAAGGGTTGGTTACTATTCCTCAAGAGAGGGAGAAGTCGACTTCATCTCTAAGAGAGACTGGGCCCTCGAAATTAAATGGGCTCCCTTTGCCACAAACCTCTCAAAAGCATATAAAAAACTAATATTGCAAAACAAAAAAGTATGGATACAAGGAAATTTCTTTAGCGACCTTTAGTCCAAAATATTTCGCCATCCAGGCTTCGCCGGCGAAAAAGCAACTCACTTTATCTACGTCACTATCTTGCGCAAAATGGTGCTTGTGGATCTTTTACGCAAAGATAAGTCTTAAGCTGCGCATTTTCATATTCTAAAGTCTTGATGCGAGTCTCTTTATCCAGATCACTTTCTTTCAGTGAAGCAATATCTCGACTGTTCTGATTCACTAAAGCTTCGAGGATTGCAGCTTGCGAAGCTGACATCTCACAGCGGCCACTCAACTCTTGAACCGACTTGATCAAGGGAGAAATAAATTCCGTATATCCGACAGAATAACGGTCGGCAGTCGCATCATAATGAAGTCCGCCGAAGTCGCGGCCATTCAAAGTCTGCTCAAGCTCTTGGGCAATGACACCGTAATGGGTGTGAGAGTCTTTACCCCCTCGCCATTGATAAGAAACGGGCCGCAAAGAATTAATAAAATCTAATCCTAAATCAGAATCTCTGATATCTTTTTTCATGCGGCGGTCAGAAGTCTGAACTGTTCCGTCATGGGTATAAATGGCAGCCCAAGTATAGGTGGCATTTCCCATATTATTTGTATTATCTACTTTCGGAGTGACATCACCATTAATGGTGAGCATCGTATTGGGACTTGCGGTATTAATTCCAACGAAACCGTTGGACTGAATTCTCATCACTTCAGTAGGTGCTACGTTTGTAGTTCCATTTCTATTTGCAAACACCATGTCGCCTTTTGTGTTTCCTGCAACACTCGTAGTAACAAAGCCAATCTCAGCTGGTTGATAGTCCGCCTGCGTGGAATTACTAAATCCAAATCCAATTGTTTGGATTGAATTGACTTTGTACTCAGTTCCACCAATGGCCAAATAGGGTGAGCCGAAAGATGTAACCATGGCTGCATCAGAGCCTTGAGGACCGCGAGAAATAAGCATAACTTTATTTGTAGAAGTTGCATCATTGACATGAAGGCGCATGGCAGAGGCTGTTGCTCCAATGGCAAGGTTACCCCCAGAGATGAGAGCCATGCGATCGCCGGTGTCCCAAAATCTCAAGTCACTTCCGCTGACATATTGGATGCACTTGTCAGCGCCACCGACCGCAAAAATTAGATGATTGTTGGTCGATGGAAAATCAATTCTTATCCCGGTTGTTGAACCACTGGCATTATTAGCCACTTGAAGGGCGGCAGTGGGCGCTGTCGTTCCTATACCCACATTTCCACCATGAGGTTGCAGTGACAAATTCTTTATCCAAGTAGTGCCTTGGTTAGAAGCTTCAATGATACCTGCGTCAGCAGTTGCATCATAACCTAGGCCAACAATCTTACCGGGAGTTGTTTTATTTCCGGCAACGACTGCGTACGAATTGCCCGCATTGTAAGTTGTATCTATGACAGAGTGAAATTTGTAACTTGGTGTTGTGTTAAGACCAAGATTACCAGAAGTATCAAGACGCATGACCTCGGCTCCATGGGTAATAAACATCATTGGATGGTTGGATTGGGTCCCCATCCATAATCCTGTCCCGTTAGCTTGAAAACCGGAATCGATTGTATTGCCCACGAGACGTAAAATTGCATCACCACCAGAGTCATAAATGTGCAAAACTTTTTGTGTGGTACCACTGCCCCAACTTCCATTGGAAGGAGCGTTTGTTCCATACCCAATGAGTCCAGCGCCAGTAATACGCAAAACTTCAGCACTTGCATTTGTTGTCGTATTCGAAGTACCACCAGCCGGAGAAGTTTGGAAAATAATATTTCCACCAGCGGCCGTTCCAGTACTTGTTCCACCAGCGATAGCAATGTCGCCGCCGGCAATGTTGCTGGCTGAAGTGTTCGCCCCAGTTCCGTGAATAGTGTAAAGAGCGGGTGCACCTGTTGTCACACCTCCGCCGAAATAGACATCATTGATGGAATATCCACCAGCCGTTCCTTCGCCGGCCACAAATTGGTGAGCGGCTGTGGCTACGGCTTGTTGGCCCATGACGATGGATTCGCCAAAGCCTGCAGAAGAAGCTGAGGCCCCAAGAACAATTGAAAAATCGCCGCTGGCAATAGCTCCATTACCCATGCAAATGCCGCGATTTCCTGAAGCAGCTGAACCCTGACCGAGGGATACGGCGAGAGAACCAGAGGCATTGGCTCCTTGGCCAAAGGAAACGGACGAGCTTCCCCCAGTCTGTGCTCCATCCCCAATGGATGTCGAGTTTCCACCTGAAGCTGAAGAGTTGTAGCCGACAGCCACCCCGCCGGCACTGCCTGAAGCCGTAGCACCGTAACCAACGGCCACTGAATTTGCAACCGACGCAACAGCTGAGTTGCCGACAGCAACCGTGTCTGCTCCAGCAGCTGTGGAACTTGCACCAAAATGTTCACTGCTGGCTCCGGCCCCTGGACTTGAAATCGTTCCGTCACTGGCGCCTGCGATAAGAGCCCCGTAAGCACCTCCATTATTAGAGGTCATGAATTTTTGAAGTGTAGAGTCGTAGTACATTGTACCGGTGTTTGCAGTAGAAAGTGCCGGAGCGGAGGCCGTTGCAATTCCGGTAAAGTTAATTCCTCCGTCAGCTTGAATGGTGAATCGTTCGTACCAGGCATTGGCGAGTGCAGTGTAAAAATCAAGACCGGTAGAACCTCCGCCGGAATGGCGGCCTACAATGCCAGCGCCCCAGGCGTTAGATTGAGGTGAAAACACAATGCCAGTATGACTATTTGTAGAGTCATTGTAATTTGCTAAAACTAAACTTCCGCCTTTTGTTGCTTGATAAGGAGAGGTCATCGGATAAGTCGTATCCGCATTGTCCGATCGAATCATTAAGCCTTCATTTTGGTAGGCCGAAGTTGTCCCCATCTGTACTTGGCCTGAAGGGTTAATGGACATTGCTGTGTTTGTGATACCTGTAGCGTAGCCATTGGTAGTTCCAAATCTTAAGTAGCCTCCATTGGAATCGGCATAACCCCAGATTCCAACTTTTGGCTTGGTGGGATTGTTATCTGTGGTGGTCCAAACTAAACCTGGCAAACCAACGCCACCTGCTCCGTAGGTACTAGAGATTGTCATTGCATTGTTAGTAGCTAAGGATTGAATATTTGCTTCCGTATTATTGACATTGTTGACGTCAAGTTTGGTGCCGGGGCTTGTTGTTCCTATGCCAACGTTTCCGCCTGATTGAAAAGTGACTCTGTCAGATCCATCCCAAATTCGTAAGTCATTTGATTGCGAGTATATCTGCCATTCCTTTGAGCTAGATTTCAAAGCTAAAACACCACCATTGGTGTTAGAACTCTCAACTGTAAACTTAGGATAATTAGCTCCGTATAGTCTGGCATTGCTTCCATAGTCGATTGAAAAAGCTGGAGTCGGGGTACTGGTACTTGGAGCTACGCCCGCCCCAGTGCCGACAACAAAGTCAAGTCGACCCCAGTTGCTTATGGAATTCCCGATTAACCAATTTCGTCCATTCGCATTGCCTGGAGCGTCGTCTAACCTCAGCGCGGCGGCTGTTGTTCCAGAAGAAGAGTCGCCTAAAATGGCTAACTTCGCACCAGGAGTCGCAGTACCGATACCAACACTTCCTCCGTTGGGATTAATTGCCAAATTGTAATTTGTTGCAAAATTGTTATTTGCGCGACTTTGTATGTAGCCAGTGCCCGTATCCAACATTCCGATATCAACATCAGCACCGCCTCTGCCGATGCGAGCATTCATAGTCGAATCTGTCGAGCCCGAAGTGGCCGGAGCGGTCCCAGACCCAGTTCCGGTTACATGTAAAGCAGCGCCGGGGCTCGAAGTTCCAATACCAACGTTACCAGAGGAGTTAATGTACATGCGAGTTAGGTCTTGGGTTCTAAAATCGAGGAATTCGTCATTTGCAACAGAATAGGCCCACATTTTCAGACCACGACCTTCCTGTTGTAGTCCCATGTCATATCGACCACCACCAGTAAAAGTTGTGTACACCAAATTGGCTGCTGACCATGGAGTTAAAAATCCAGATGAGGATCTAGTGATTCCGACTACGTCCAAGGGTTCACCAGGGCTCGCAGTACCTATACCCACATGCCCGGAGCCATCGTCGTAAAGATCTCCATTAGTAAGAGCTGATCCATTCCAATAAGGAAGATAGCCAGTCGACTGAGCACCGATCTTTGGCTCGGCCTCTGCAGTCAAAGTTCCAATGTTCGCATAGGCGCCGGTGTTGGCCGAGAATTGAAATGCTTGGGATGTTTTATTAAAAAATATTCGGCCGTTGTTTGCAGCAGAGACCGCGGGCACTCCGCCGGCAGGTGCGAGGCCTGTGAAGTTGAGAACTCCATCGGTTGTGATTCTCAAGCGTTCAGTGACAGCGTTTGTAGTGGCACCTGTTGATCCAGCAGGGGCGGTTTGAAAAATTAATTCTCCGCCAGTACCTGTACCTTGGCTTGTGCCGCCGGCAAAGATGAGACTTTCTCCATTGATATCGGAGTCAGCGGTGTTGGCCCCTGTACCATGAAAGGTAAAACTCGCTTGGGGTGATTGCCCGCCGATGGCGTTAACTCCGTTCCCGTAGTAACCATCGGTCACATAGCCATTGGGATCTTGACTGCCAAGAACAAGTTGATGATTCGCCGAGGCCGTGGCCCCATATCCAACAACAATAGTTGAAGTTGTTGCCACGAGAGCTGCGCCAGCACTATTACCGACAAAAACGTTGTATTGCCCCGTAGTAACTGTACCTCCAGCATTGTAACCAAGAAGTGTATTGCCAATGCCTGTCGTGACAGACTGACCAGCGTGGGATCCAACGAAGGTACTGTAGTTTGCCGTAGTTTGCCCGTATCCGGCCGAAGCTCCTAATATAGTGTTGTCACTTCCAGTGGCGGGATAACCGGCCCCGTAACCCAACATCGTATTATTCGAAGTTGTTGTAAAAGAGTAGCCCGCAGAACCACCGATGACAGTATTGAATTGCCCAGTGGTGTTTCCGTGGCCGGTGTAGTAACCAACAAAGACGTTGTTGCTGGCCGTAGTATTTGAATATCCTGAAACGTCTCCAATGAATGTATTGTAGTTACCAGTGGTATTCGAAAAACCCGAGCTTTCTCCGACAAAAGTATTTTGCTGTCCGGTGCTCGCTTGTCCGGCGGCATATCCAATAAAAGTATTGTCGTTGGTAGTTGTATTGTGGCTTCCGGCATCGTAACCCACGAATGTATTTTGTTGGCCTGTTGTGTTTGCAAGACCTGTGAGGGTTCCAAAAAATGCGTTGAAGGTTCCCGTCGTAGTAGCCACCCCTGATTGATATCCAACCATCGTGTTGTCACTGGCTGTTGAGACTTTGCCAGAGTCTTTACCAATATAAACATCACGAGTCCCAGTCACGTTTGTTAGACCGGCATTATATCCAATAAATACATTATCATCTGCTGTGTTGTTGTAACCAGCTTGGCTTCCGATCAGAACAAGTTGATTGTTTGTAGAGTTTGTGAAGCCAGCAGCGAGACCCATCATTACGTTGTCATGGCCGGTTGTATTATTATATCCCGAATCCCATCCGGCAAAAGTATTATTGCTTCCTGTTGTAGTAGCAGTTCCAGACTGATTACCTAAAAATGTATTGTCCGTTGCCGTAGTATTGTTGAAGCCTGAATAATAACCGAGAAATGTATTTGAGCCACCGGTGGAGTTCTCAAATCCCGTGCCACTGCCAACAAAGGTATTTTGCGTCCCCGTCGTATTGTGATACCCAGAAGCATAACCAAAAAAAGCTCCATCATGTCCCGTGGTATCGAGGAAACCGGCCTGAGATCCAAAAAAACTATTTTGATTGCCCGAGGTTGTGGCATTGCCTGCATTGTATCCAAAAAAAGCTTCATCTGCTCCAGTCAAAGTGGCATTTCCAGCTCCGACTCCACTCAACCAGTTGCGTGTGCCGGGATTGCTTAACACTGTACTGCCACCGATTTGGTAAACTCCGACGGTGTTGACGTTGCCATTAACATCCACTGAAAATTTTGTAGAGCCGTTGACTTTAAGATCCATGAGGTCTGCTGTCTGACCG
>Ga0207094_1110_pt1 | contig 12107 bp, 9 predicted proteins | sample Alteio_BWMinHeat_90_FD_153518 | JGI IMG/M metagenome (GOLD analysis project Ga0207094, IMG submission 153518) | Enriched cells from forest soil in Barre Woods Harvard Forest LTER site, Petersham, Massachusetts, United States -... | ecosystem: Environmental > Terrestrial > Soil > Temperate forest >... | reverse complement strand
TAGTCTGTTATTGATTTTCGATATCAAAAGTTATTTAGTTTTACCAGTTGCTTTCCTCGGCTTCGCATCGTTTCTGTTAACGTCAGTTCGAGCTTGCTGGGGTGGGTGGCTATTAGGTTTCATCTATATCGTGTCGACAATTTCGATGAAAAGTAAAGTCAAGGTTGCGGCCGGATTGGTTATCCTCATCACTCTCACCGTCCCAGTCCTATCCAATGACGAAATTCAAAATAAGATTTCAAAAAGGCTAAATACAGTTAATAATCTGCAGAACGATGTCAGCTTTAAATCGAGAATGCAGTTTTTCTGGGAAATCTTAGATGAGACAATCACTGATCCCATTGGAAAAGGATTAGGCAGCACGGGATTAGCTTCCACCATTGGACAGAATTTGAATCGATCCGCCGCATTCGACAATGGATTATTGAACCTTTTTTACTCGCTCGGATGGCCCGGCGGTACTGCTTATCTTTACGGTCTCGTTCTGATTTTGACTTATGCGTTCACCAAAGGACGGAAACCTAATCTATTGGCAAGCCCTGCAGTTCGAGTCGTTCCTATCGCGGTCGCCAGTCAAATGATTTTTGGAAATGTAGGGACGGGTATTAGTGGAATTGTACTTTGGAGCTTCTCTGGACTTGCAATTGCTCTCAAGAATCAACGGGCCGATTATCCACTTCGGTCCTCAAAGAAGAGATCAGAGGAAGATATAAACCTCGGATCTAATATTTCGACAAATCCGTCTGCAGTTTCGCGACAGAGAAGCGCCGATCGATTTAATTTGCCAAACACACTGGACTGAAGGGGGTTTTTTTCTAAACTAATGCTTTAACTGTGTTGATATCACAACCGCTGAAAGAATAATTCCGAATATTGACCCCGTAATCCCAATTATTTGAACCACATCAGGGCTGAGCAAGGGTAGTCGCGGCGGGATGTAAACAATGTCATTAGGTTCCAAAACCGGTCCGATTGAGGCGGGATTGCGAAAAATTTCGTCTAAATTGACCTTAATAATCTTGGCCTCCCCTTGGCTCGTTCTTTTTATGACTACTTCGTCGATCAAAGCATCTGGCCTTGGTCCTCCGGCAAAAGTGACTAATGAAGTTAGATTGGATCTAACCGGCAATTTGTAATACCCCGATTTTGTTGTTGCACCCCAAAGTTGCACTGGCATTAGAACAGCCCCAGGGTAGTCGCCCACTTTCGTCATCCCACTATTATCAGGAAACTTGTCTGCCATCGGCCCAGTCATTTGCGTTCCCTGCCCTTGGGTACCCCCACCTACTTGACTTAGGTCTGCGGGATAGGCTGCGTATATTAGCATTTGCAAACAAAGAAAAATGGTAATTATCTTTTGGAGATATATTTTCATCCTTTGCCGCCCCCTGAAAAACGGTCTAATCGTGAAGTCACTTCGCCCATATCGTATGGAAGATCCTTTTTTAATTGACGGACATTCGATTTTGCCTGGTATTGGTAAGTATTTGTTGCCTGATCTTCAACCTGGTTCAGGATTGAATAGAAATTCTCGCCCGCCGCCTGCCAAATTCTCGAAATAGACTCGCTGATTTCTGATTTTAAAGTCTTCGCACATGCCGTTACTAGAATAGAACAATCTGCACTTTCGGCAAGAGCCACTCCGTCTACCACAGGCAGCACTGGAGGAGAATCCATAACAATATAGTCATATTTTTCTCTTAACTTTCCCATCAATGCCTTAAAGCCATCCCCGTTGATCAATTCTGAAACATTTTCTGTATAAACTCCGGAGGGCATAATATCTAAATTCGTAAAGGCTGATTTTATAATTGCTTGGTCTGTACCGACACTGCCTTCCAGGACCGTGATTAGTCCATTACCAATCTCGATCTGAAATATCTCACCTATCGTGGGCCTTCTTGGGTCGCAGTCAATCAACAGAGTGGGCTTACCCATTTTGGCGATACTCACAGACATATTAGAAGAAATAAAGGACTTACCGGCTCCAGGTTCAGGACTCAGGATTAAGAAAACCTTACAACTGGTTTTATCTGCTTTCTTTAGATTCAACAGTCGCGCTCGAATTTGTTTGAAGGCCATAATTTCTGTGCTTTCGAAACTTGAAAAATGAGAAAGAAGAAGTGCTCGATCGTCCCTTCTATCAAAACGTTTCCGACTGACCTTAGGAACGCTTCCAAGAACGGGCAGACCAAGCTCCAAAAGATCGTCCCGACTTCGAACCCTAGGGTCTAAAATTTCCATAATGTAGGCAATTGCTCCCCCGAACATCAGAGCTATAACAACGGCCATCACCATTTTTACAATTAATGGGATCTTCTGTTTCACTTCGAAGCTAGTCGCAGGATCGATAATTTTTACCTTGCTGATCAGAGAAACTCTCTGAAGCTCAATATCTGTCAACTTTTTTTCCAAACTCTCAGCCAACGTGTAGGTCAAAGCAATTTTTCTCTGAAAATCAAGCATTTGCTGTTCTAACTCGGGTGCACCATTCATTTCCTCTTCAACGACCTTTTTTACTCGATCTTTGACCGCCTGAATTCTTGCAACCAAGCTTTGATTCTGCTTTTGAAGGGATATAATATTCCCCAAGGCCGTCTCATCCTCTTCGACTTGGTAAGTGGGTTCGTTTACTATCCCCTTCCACTCTTTTTGTGAATCTGCCAGCTTCTGTTCTGCCTCTCTAACTTGCTCATCTAGATCTGAAATTTCAATCGAGCTATTAACGGCTCCTTCCACCAAAAGGTTCGCTCTTTTCTTCTTTAAGGCATCAACTTGCTGACGAAGAATAGGCAAAAGGGAGGAGGATCCAAATGCAGAAGAATTCTTTTCAGATTGGGAGGTTCTAGCCAATTTCTCTATCAGAATTTTATTCTGCTCAAATTGAAGAAGGCCGTCATCGAGAGCCATTTTTAATCGCGAAACAGAATCATCACTATTTACGATAGATCCGTCTAGCGCCAATAATAGACTTTTCTTTTTTGCGTCTACAATTTGAAAGCCGATCTCGGAGAGATTTTTTTGAATCTGATCGAGTTGTCCATGAATAAATCCTTGCGCATCATTGAGTTCTTGCGTGTCATAGTTGATAATTGACTTGGCAATCTCGAGGAGAAGAAAATTTGCTAAAAAGACGGATAATCTCGGATTTTCAGCGACCGCCTTAACACCGATCGTATCCTTCAAAGTTTCTGAAATCAAAGTAGAACCGCCTAGTATTTGCGCAACATATTTAATTCGAGGATTCTCTAGGTTTTCTTCGGGTTTAATATAGTTCTGAGAAGGGAGAGCTATACTTTCAGAACCAGCATTCGCCGGAGCGTTATCGATAAACATTTTTTTTAATTGTTTTTTTATTTCAGGATTTAACGAAGAACCGGATGATTCGAGAAACGTAATGATTGACTTAGCAACATCAGTATAAAATTTACTAGTGGCAAAATAATTGACATACTTATCTAGTGGATCAGCCCCCCCCCCTGCTAGAGATGCGGCACCACCTCCTCCCATACCAGCCTGTGGCCCCAAACCGCTAAAAGTCTGAATTAAGCTGTTTTCAGGTCTTCGAACAAATAACGCTGAATTGACAACGTATTTTGGATATTTGAAATGAATAAATAATGCGAGTGAAAGCGTGGCTGCCAAACAGCCGCCTAATAATCTTTTTCTGTTGCTCAGCGCCCTAAATACGACGAGGATCGGAAATTCTTCATTTCCTCCACTCCGGTTACCTCCGGGTGTCATTGGCCGAATTGTTGCGAGTGTTGCGTCCTGCATAAATTGGATAACTCTTCCTTGCTAAGTGCATCGGAAAATAACATCCATTGCTATAGGCAAATTGCATCAAATTGCATGAAATAAAAATCGAGAAGGTTCAGGCAAATGGGCGGTGAAATCTATTTATGCAAAAGACTCAGCCAGTGTCAGCTACTTGACGCCCTACAAGTCCCACCAAAATTTTTAATTAAGTAACTATCTTGGCCTTGGCGATTACTACTGTTTTTTTATAGATAACTCTTGTCCCTTGGGTCTTAGATAAATAATAATCTGAAACTTTAATGAACAAATTTATACTTTAACTCTATATGTCACTCTCAATCTTGCAATGCTCGGTCATAGAATTCCTGAAGCGCAGCAAGATGCGTTTCCAGTCTAAATTTTCGTCTAAGCAGTTCATTTCCTTTTTTACCCATTTCATCCGCAAGAGCAGGGCTTTCGCTTATTTGGTTAATTGCCCGTACCAATTCATCTATTTTATTTGGGTCAAATAGAATTCCAGTTTGCCCATGAACGACGTATTCGGGAATTCCTCCTAGATTCGAGGCTATTACGCAGGTATGGGCACGATAAGCCTCGAGAGTAATAAGCCCTGCGGGCTCGGGCCAACGGCTTGGAAATATTACGGCCCTACTTCGATTCATAATTTGGTGAATAGCATCATGCCGTAATAGACCGTGCCAAGTAATTCTATCTGCTATTCCTAGCTTTTCTGATAACAATTGGCAGCGTTGAAGATCCCAACCTTCCCCTATCACGTCTAAACAAACAGATTTCCGTGTCCTTTGTAGGGCATACAGAAGGACATCCAGACCTTTAGTTGCTACAATTCTCCCCGCGAAGGCAAGTCTGTCAGTTCTAACTTTCGCATTCGCGAAGACATCTTCATCTACTAATATTCCGCATAGCAATGTATGAATCTTTTCAGCTGGCACGCCATTATCAATCATCTGATTTCTAACGAAATTTGAGTTGGCAAGGATGGTCACCGGTTTTGTCGACAGTTCATTCCTATTAGAAAAAGCCATTCTGAGTGAACTTACAAACTTCCACGGACGCCTACTTCCGCAGTGGTTCACCAAATGGCCAAAAGTACAACCCAAAACTGATAATTTACGGCTACATTCTATGCCATCGGCCCTAAAGAATTTCGTACCGCTTGCACAATAAGCATCGTGATTATGCAAACTAACTAACGCGGGAATCGAATAATCAAAACTAGATAAAAAATCAGGTTCCTGAAAGTGCAATAAATCCAACGAGTGCCGCTTTAAATTTTGCATTGAATTGAATACTACTCGATTGTAACTTGAGTTTTGTTCCGAAAGGAGCATATCTACATAGGTCTTAACCCCGCCTGGAAACGAAGCCAATTTTGAAATTATTGCAACCTGGGCCTTTCCCTCAGTAGTCTTTAGAAACCGAATTTGTTTTTCAGAATTCAATTTGATTCCCATTTTTCATAATTTTTGCGAAGCCTTGTAAAGCACCCTTTTTTCTTAAACTAATTACATTTTGATTCTGAAGTTTCGCTTACTAGTAATCCGACTCATCTTCCACCGCCTCAGCCCGCTCCTGCGCTTCCATCTGAAAGAGCCTCTCCAAACTCTGCGCCGCCTGCTCCCAGTTCCCTCGGAACTCCACAGCCCGATCATCGATATAAGCATCCGCAATCAATTTCTCGCCCAGATAAATCTGATCGTACTCCATGTCAAAACCCTGGAGCAACGATTCCATCAACTGCACTTCAGAATTCAAACTACCCTGTTGGTCTGCAATTCCAGTCCTACACGAGTAGACTATGATCTGGAATCCTTGAGCCCTGAATGCGCTCAAAGCTTCGCGGGCTCCTTCAACCGGATAGAAGTTTCCCTCGTAGTCTTCGGTGACTAAGGTTTTATCAAAATCTACAGCCAATCGACGTGCCATAAGATATTCCTTTGAGTTTCAGTTGACCTACCCCGATGCGACGGCCGTCATTTCTTTGTCACTAGGCCCTTCGAGTTGGATTTCTATCAACTCTTCCATTTCGGCCCGAAATGCATCTTTCTTGAATCGCTCGCTATTGCGCAGAATCTTAGCCGCATCAAAGCGTGATAGTTCGAAGCGCTTCAATGCATCCAGAAAAGAATCGACGTTCAATTCATCGAATAAAACGGCAGTGACTCCTTCAATCTGAGAATCGAGAACGCCACCCGAACGAAAACCGATGACGGGCTTTCCATAAAAGTTAGCTTCCACCGGCACAATTCCAAAGTCTTCCTCCCAGGGCATCAAAACTGCGCGACATTCCCGGTAGGACTGAGTCAGCACTTCGTCAGAAACTTTTCCCATGAATTCAACGTTAGGTCCCGCCCCCTTCTCAAAGAAGTCGCGATCAGACCCCTCTCCAATAATTCTGAGTCTCATCCCGTTGATTCGCGCAGCCTGTATTGCAATGTCAATTCGCTTGTAGGGATATACCAACCTCGCCACAATCAGAAAAAAGTCTTTCGACGGCGTAGGACTGGAATCACCTTTTAATGACACTGGCGGACATAGGATGCTTGCCTTTTTCTGGTAAACTTGCTGAATTCTTTGCGCCACGGTTCCGCTATTAGCGATGTAGTGATCTACTTGCTGGGAAGCTTTAAAATCCCAGTTTCTTAACCACTTCCCAAACAAGTCAAATAGAAATCTCAATGGCAATGGTATTTTCGCCCGATACACCCCTTGCTGAAACCAAGCAAATCTCATCGGGGTATGGCAGTAACAAATATGGACTGCTTGCGGATCTTTGCCAATCCCGTGTGCATAGGCGTAAGAACTGCTCAAAACAAGATCAAATCCCTGGGCCTTCATCCTCCCTATCACCAGCGGATAGACAGGAAAAAGGGCCTTGTAGAATCGCCAAAGCCCTGGAAACCGAAGTATTCGGGGAGTTCGAATATCCCACGATTGATATTCTTCTGGCATCTTCGAAGGTTCATAGATCAGAGTATATACCGGCGCGTCTGGATACATCTCGTGAAAAACTTCCAAGACCCTTTCGGCTCCACCGTATTGCACCAGAAAATCATGAACAAGAGCAACCCTTATACCGGAGCTACTAATACGCATTCACTCCCCTCACCACAACCCAGAGTGTGCGCGCTATAATTAGAATATCAAACCCAAAGGACCAATTTCTCAAATAGTATTCGTCATACTTTATCCGCCGCTGCATCTTGCGCAAAATTTCAGTCTCTCCCCGGTAACCATTGACTTGCGCCCAACCCGTGATCCCAGGTTTCACTTTATACCGTAGCATGTACCCGGTCACCAGCTTGCGGTACACTTCGTTCTGTGAACTCTCATGCGGACGAGGCCCAACAATGCTCATCCTACCTTGAAGAACATTGAAAAATTGAGGCAATTCATCCAAAGAGGATCTGCGGAGGAAACCTCCGATTCGCGTAATTCGAGGGTCTCCTTTTTTGGCTTGATCAAAATCTTCGGCGCTACTGACATGCATAGACCGAAATTTGTAAACCCAGATCTCTTGACCATTCAATCCATAACGCCTTTGAGCGTAGAGTATAGGTCCTGAGGAAGTGAGTTTAACGATAAAAGCGATGATTAAAAACAACGGGGAAATCAAAATCAAAGCCACTAGCGCAAATAAAAAATCGAAAGCAGACTTTAATAGCAAATTAACCCCGCGAAAAGGCGTATCCCGCAACACTACCACGGGAATCCCGTCCAAATTCCAAATCCCCGCTTGCATCAAATCAAAACTAAACAGATCTGGAACAAAACAAACCGTCGCGGTCGTATCGGCCAGTTCTTCTACTAGTCTGATAATTCGTGGCTCATCCCGCATGGGAAGGGCGATAATCACTTGAGCAATCGAATGGGCTCGGACATGCGCAGCGACATCGGCTGTTTTTCCCAGAAGCGCCCAATCCCCCTGGACTTGATTTCTTGGTCCCGTACGATCTTCAAAGAAGCCATGAAATGCATAGCCTAGGGAAGAATTTTTTTTGAAGAGCTTTGCGATTTCTATTCCAGCCTGAGTTGCTCCGACAATCACAGTGGACTCCAAGCGATTGAGATAAAACCGTTTCATCACTCGGTGCACCAGACTACGCACTAAAATCAAGACAATAGGCATCGCCCCAATAAACAGTAAATCCATCGGCACGCCGAGCCCGGGAAGCTTGCTGATGTGAAATATGATAAACAGGACCAATACTGCAGGTACCCACGCGCTCAGCAAACGGCCCAGTTCAGCTGAAAGCGATAGTTTCTGAGTCCACCCCTCGTAGGTTCCTAGTGAATAAAAAATTAGGGTAATAATAAAAAGGCTTAATCCCAAAAAGAGCTGCAGATCCTCATCAAATGGGACTCCCCTGATACGCAATGAGATTGCGAAAAAAAACACGATGAGTGCCGCATCGAGAAATTTTCCCACAAAAGATAAATTTCCTTGAAAACGCCTTCGCAGTGGTACTTTGGGGGTTCGCCGCATGGATTCTAATATTCTAGTGGGAATCTCTCAATTCTCAAAAAATAAAACCACTTCGGATCCCTCCATTCCCACACCTTTGCCGAAAAAACCCGGTCGTCACTCCATTGACACTCAACAGAATTTGACAGCTCTCAGATTAACCTTAATAATAGAAGTCAGTATTTCCAATGTCCAAGGAGGGACACCGCCTATGAGCCAGGATACGACCCAGCGGTCTGCTGCGCCTTTTCAGCCCCCACGTACCAATTCTGGAGCGCCTCCAACAGCAGCATCTTTTAACCCAATTGATCCTAATCAGGAACTCTCCCCCTCTTGGTTCTTTTGTGAACTTGAATCCATTTTCGCCACCACTCGCCAGTTACAAACCGCAGTCAAAGACGAGCAAACCAAAAGAAAATCAATTGAAACAAAGCTGACTCAAGATCGTCAATCGCTTCAACGCGAACTTGGATTGCTTCGAAGCCAGAATCAGGACATGAGCCAGGAATTAGAAGTCGCCCGTGTAGATATTAAACAAAAACAGGAGCTCGAGCGCAAACTTAGCGAACAGCTCAAAACATTGGCAGAACAATGCGCGCGCTTCAAAATGGAGCTTCAGCGGACCCAACAAAGCTTCAAGGAGCAGCGCGAAAAAATCTCCGTGGAAGTTGAAAACTATAAGAAAACGATTCGAGAATTGCAAAGTCGGTTTCAGATCTTAGAAACCGAAAGGAACCGGTCGATTCAAGAGAAAGAGAGTTTACTTCAGAAGCATATTCAGGATAGCAGCGAGCGATTTGAGAGCCTTAAGGCAGATTATGACGAGAAACTTGCGAATCTCGATCAGCAAATAACAACTCTGAAAGGTGTAGAGAAAAAGTTAAAAGAAAATTTGCGTGCTGAATCCGAAACGAAAAGCGGATTAGAACGTCAACTGGCTTTCATCAATACTGAAATCAGGGAGCTAAAACAGGAAGCGGAAAAAACCAAGCTACTTTTCGGAAAATCCCGAGAGGAATCAGAGAAGTATAAAACAGCCTACCGCGAGCTCCATGAAAAAAGTGCAGGTTTGGGAAAAAGTTTTCATGATCTCAGGTTGCGAGAATCTAAACTTAACAGTGAAGCTGTTGAGCTGAAAATGCTCAATCAGACTCTCGAGGAAGAGCTGGAAAGATGCCGCGCCGCACTTAAACAGGCTCGAGCTCAATTCGATGATACTCTCCAAGAAGGTCAACCTTCTCAAATGGTCGCAAATAAAGAACTTGCTTTGGCTCGCAAGGAAATTCAATACCTCAAATCAGAGATGGACGACCTTCAAAGAAACTTCAGAAAACAATTGGAAGCAGAAAGAGAAATACAAGCTTTGTTGCGCGCTAGAAACAACGCACTGCAAGACCCCTCTGACTTGCGCCATTTGCTAGGAAATGTGCAACCGATTCGACCTGAGATCCATCATCTACCGGTACCGGAGCTTGTAGATGCTAAAACCGGTGCATTTCAGCCATCCGATTCCATGATCCAGGAGCAAAATGATCTCCGTAAACAATTGGATGCAGAGCGCGCCATTCAAGAAAAACTTAAGAGCAAGGTTCAAGATCTTCAGGCTAGACTCAATGATAATCTTCATAAGCTGGCAGAAAATATGGATAAAGTTCCTGTTGTTTCCGAGGCTGCTTCAACTAATCCGGCGGAATCGCCGCTGGGCGAGCCGTCCTTTTCAGAACTGCTGAATACCCAAGCGGTCGGACCGGCGGAAAAAAAACCATCAGTGCCTCCTCCCTTTACCCATTTTCCCCAGCCTATCCCCAGTAAGAAGGGCGCCGCGCGGATTAAAGAGGCTCTTTTTTCTCGAATGAAGAAAAAGCCGCTCCCATTTGAGTATAAATAGCCGGGATTTGAATTAAGTTGAAAGTGAGCAGATTTCTCGCTCGCTCATAAACTCCTCCTCGACCAGAAATCCATAAAGCCCAGCACGAGTGGCCGCTTCCACTTCGGCCAGCTCCTCGCCCTGGTAAACTGCTCCACATCCCTCAGCAGCAGCCAATTCCCGCGCCCGCTGGAACATTTCAGGCTCCGGTTTCCTCAACGCATCAGAGTGAGGAATGACAATTCCTGCATCGAAAATCTCCCAATTCATTGGCCGCGGATCCGTCCAACTCTCCGCAATAAACTGCTTCATCGCCAAGACTTTTTCCGCATCTGTACTTCCCCATCGATCCGGAACATTCACAATCAAACCGAGTTTGTAACCTTGGGAGCGCAATAAAAGAAGGTATTCGTAAGATCCCTGGCGGTAGAATATTTTCTTAAAATCATAAGTTCGAGTGTCCACCACCGTGTTTCCCAAATCAAAGAAGACCCAGGGCTTTTTCAAACGGAACCCTTTCGAACTCGAATCCAGTAAAGTAAAACTACTAGTCCTCCCATCCCTAGCAGGGTAGCTAAAGCAGAATTCACTAAAAACTGGTCAAGCCCTCCCCGGCTCAGAGAAGCCCCGATCAATGATGCGACCCAGGCACATACGGCTCGATCCATAATGGATTCCACGGAAAGAAGCGTGGCTCGAAAACGAGAATCCAGAACCGCGTCGTTTAATAGCTGCCTTTGAACTGGAAAGGAAAGGCCCGCAGCGTAAGAAAAGACTGCCAGACACCCCAGCGTTGCAAACGCACCTGACCAGGGAATCAGCAGAAGGCTGAGGGCCATCAACCAGGTCAGAATAAAAACGGCGTTCAAATCACTGACCCAACGTTGAACCCACCCGGGTCTATAGGAACCAGCAGCTTCAAATAGTGTCATCAAGGACATGACAAGACCCATCGATGGTAAACCAAAGGACTTGGCACTTAAGATCGGTTGAAAAAGATTAACCTGACAGATCCTGCTCAATACGAATATCGCAACCCCCTGCAGCATAATTAGCAATAGTCCGGGCGAGCGAATCAGAATAAAAACGACTTGCGAAAAAGAATGAATTGGCGAAATCCGCTCTTTCACCGTAGGTAATTCTTTGAAAACTGGCAAAGACCAGGCAGCGAAAACGGCAATCAGAGCAGCCAAGGAAGTCAGCCAATACGGGAGCCCCAGATGCCAATTCATTAGAGACCCGATAAAAGCCCAGCCAATCACTTTGCCAATCAAACTATAAGTCCGAGCCGTTCCTTCAATCTCTTTATAGAGCCCTACTTGACCTTCACGTACCAAATAGTCGTAGAGATAGGCGCTTGAGGCACCCGAAATCAAGGATCGCGATAGAGCAATTAAACAGAAATGAATCAGCATTCCGTCATACGTCGGAAGTAAAACGGGAAGCAGATTAGCAATCACTAAAACCAGTGAGCCGCCCCGTAAGCAGGCCAGGCGACCCAAGAGATCGGCCAGCATTCCAGTTGGGATTTCTAAGAGACAAAATGCCAAGTAGTAAATACTTTGAATTGAAAATATCTGGCTATCAGTTAGCCCGATCCTTTTCTGATATTCATAGAAAACGGGCAGCCAAAGCAGCAGCGAGAAAAAGAATTGGAATAAGTAGTAAAGAAAAACAATCCGTTTGTGTTTTGACACTCCCCTGCCCCCCGAACCCAGACGCGCAGAGTTATCGCATAGCTTTTAAGAATCCGCAAGTTCGTGAATTTTTTTCAAATTGACTTGGATTTTCCCATCCGGAGTTCGATTCAACATGTCCCTAAAGTCCTTTCCCCATACAATTTCTGTCGGGGTGTAGGAAAATCTGGCGTGAATCGTTTGAGAAAATGTATCGTCGATACCGGTGAGGCTGACAATGATTTCAGCGTCTGCTTCGATAAGGGATTTCTGGTCTTTCTTGTAAAGAGGACTCTTGGCATCAATAGGATGAATAACG
>Ga0207094_1107_pt1 | contig 12278 bp, 9 predicted proteins | sample Alteio_BWMinHeat_90_FD_153518 | JGI IMG/M metagenome (GOLD analysis project Ga0207094, IMG submission 153518) | Enriched cells from forest soil in Barre Woods Harvard Forest LTER site, Petersham, Massachusetts, United States -... | ecosystem: Environmental > Terrestrial > Soil > Temperate forest >... | reverse complement strand
ATTGGGACCGGCGGGACGGTTGTCGATCCTTTCTCCGGCCGCATGCCTCTGCCCCACGCCAGTTCGGATATCGGGGCGGCTTGTGTTCTCAGGTCGAAGATCTTCGCCAGCCCTGCATGCGACGGAACACTCGGCGACTCGCCGTCCACTTGCCCGTGGCCAGCCGGGTGTACATGCTCGTTTCGCAGAAACGCTAGATTTGCCGGAGCGAAGCGAGCAAACAAGATGGGCCTCGCGCTGGGAAAAGTGTGTCGCCCTCCGCCGCCCAGCGTGCGCGAGGGCGCACGCTGGGCGGCTAGGGGCTTTGATGCTAACTCACACGCCTTCCGCTTCCCAGGGCTTCCGCCCTGGGCTAAATTCTTTCGCCCCTGACGGGGCTTAACCCAAACCACGCCGGCGTACTCTTGACCGTGCGATCGAGCAGAATCATCTATGTGCACAGCCGTCTCGTTCCTCGAGGCAAGCAAGAGTGGCTGAGCCACCGGCAAACTGAGTCGCTACCGGAAGGTGGTCGGGATGGCCGGCTTGGTATAAGATTTGCCATCGCGTAAGGAATTCTGCTTGGCGGGGCGAGAATGGTTTTAGCGAGGCCTGCCGCGCGATGTGTGCATCCGAACCGAGGCGGAAGCTGCCTCGTACTTTCGAGGAGTTTTGAAATCAGGAGGAAATCTTGAAACATCTACTTTCATCTCTCGTGGTCCTGGCTCTGGCGCTGGGCATTTCGTGCACGGCGTTCGCCCAGGGCGAAATCAATCTTCTGGCGCCCGGCCCGATCAAAGAACCGATGGATAAACTAATCGCGGCGTATCAGACCAAAACGGGCACGCACGTGAAAGTGACTTATGCCGGAGGCGTGCCCTCGAGAAAGCAGGTGGCCGACGGCAAGGGGCTGGACGTCGACCTTTTGTTCGCGCCATTCCCGGACGTGCTGAAGACCGGCAACATCGACCCCCACAGCGCTACCGTGGTGGCCAGAGTGCGCCTGGCGCTGGCCGTGAAAAAGGGCGCGCCCAAGCCGGACATCTCCACGCCGGCCGCGGTTAAGAAGACGCTGCTTGATGCGAAGTCCATCACCTCGGTGGACCCGGCGCAAGGAAGCGTCGGCGGCATCGCGGAGGCCTGCCTGGACAAGCTCGGCATCGCCGATCAGGTGAAGCCCAAGCTCAAGTGGGTTCGCGGCGGCGACGTGGTGCAGGATTCGGTCGCCAAGGGTGAGATCGAGATCGCACTGGGTCCTTATCTGAGCGACATGAAAAATCCGGGCGTCGACGTGGTAGGGCCCTTGCCGCCGGGAGCCTCGACACCGGTGGACATTACGGGCTTCCTTGGCAACAGCCTGAAGGACACGAAGGATGCCAAGGCGTTCCTGGCGTATCTTAGGTCAAAGGACGCGGCACCAGTCTGGGAAGAAGCGAAGATATTTCCGGCCAAGTAAGTTTGTGACAGCGGGGTTGGGTGCGGCACCCAACTGAACGGACCCACACGCAACTTACGCGTGTGGGGCACCCGCAAAACCTGCGCGATGGAAGCAGATAGCCCCCCGCAAAATCTTCGGGTCGCGACACCAACTGAACGGCAAGACGCCGGGTACTGCAAAGAGAAAAGCAGATCCCTCGGTCGACTTTGTTAACGCGCGAAAGCTCCTGATCCGCCAATCGGAATGGCGGATGACTTTCGCGCGAAGAAGCGACCTCGGGATGACAGCTTTGGAGTTGGCCGTGATGACTTTGTCGAGAGGGGAAAGCTCATCCTGTTGGTGACTTTCGCCGCAAGACCGCTCGGGATGACAGCTTTAAGACTAAACTCCGAACTAGCGGGAGATGGCTTGCAATTGCTCGAGGAAGTAGCCGCGCCAACTATGCGGGAGGGCGGGCAGCTCCGCGGCGCGCTGCAACTTCTCGCGATCGTCGGTATCAAAGGCGTACAGCGTGAAAATGTCGGCAACGGTGAGGCTGTTTGTATCGCGGGCGAGTAGCTCGATTGCGTCTCCGCTATCGACTTCGCCTTCCTGAGCGACCGAAAAATAAAAGCCGGTCCGGCGGCTATTCAGGAAGCGCTTGACCATCAAGGGAGTTCCGAACCGGATGCCCAGCTTGTAGCAAGGGACGCGAGGTTGCGTGACGGTCAGCTCCGCCGTGCCCACGCGGAAGCGGTCTCCGATGTGGACATCGTTTTCGAGCAATCCTTCGGTGGTGAGATTTTCTCCGAACATTCCCCAGGGCAAATCGTCTCCGCCTAGTTCCTTGCGCCAGTAAACATAATGTTCCGCCGGGTAAGCATACACAGCCTTGTAGGGCCCGCCGTGCACCGAGAGATCCGCCTGCTTGTCTCCCACGAGATTCAAGCGTTCGACGCGGATGGGCCCTCGGACAGGGCGTTTGAAGATGCCCGTCGGCACGCTGCCGCCATTAAACGCGACTTCGCGCGGAAGCCCCACATTCACCGAGATCAGCTTCATATCCGTATTCGATGGGCCAACGACGGAGGCGGATTCAACGTACTGAGGAAATCAGAGACGTGCATCGCATCCGGACGCAACTAGTTGACGTTGATGTAAAGGAGAAAACAGTCCCGACGCCGTATCCTCCGCCTGCGAAGTTAGAGACGGCAGCAAACGCGCTCACGTAGTAAGAGCCTGCGACGCCGCTCGCAGTTCCTAACGCGCGGATGGCCTGGGCAGATGGAGTCGGGTAAATCCCGTATTGAAAACGGGAATAGCTACAGGGATTATGGTCGGCCCCGCAGTAGATAAGGAGCTTAGATGCCAGCCAGAATCCTTGTTGTGGACGACCATATAGCGGCGCGAATAGCCATTCGCGCACTGCTGGATTGGCATTCCTTTCACGTTTGTGGTGAGGCCAAGGACGGAAACGATGCCATCGAAAAAACGACTAAGCTGAAGCCCGATATAGCGCTTTTGGACGTAAATATGCCGGGCAGGAACGGCGTCAACGCTGCATTTGAGATTCGGCGTATCTCTCCTCATACGAAGATTGTGTTCTTAACCGTTCACGACACTCCAATCGTTTGCCGCGCTCTTCGGCAGTGGGCGCACGGGCTCGTGTCGAAATCGGCAGCGGGTATTGAGTTGATTCCATTGTTGCATCGTCTTGCCGGAACTTCGCAACAAGGGAATTCCAGCCCAGCTAGAAACTAATTTGATTTGAATGCTGCCTCGTGGTTGAGGAGCAACGCTATGCAAGCCCAGTGCATGGTTCCCCTCGCGATGACGGCCAAAGATGGCCAATTGGAGGCCCTCCTGGCCCGTGCGGCGCACTGCCAGGGGAGTCCACAGCCATCACCTCCCGTCATGACGGCCGAGAAAAAAGGGGGCCGCTTAACTTCACCGACACCATCCATCGCTGTCGCCAGCAGTTTTGCCAATTGGACGGCAGCGGCCGGAGAAATCGAACCTGGACCAAGGGCAATGGTAAGTGCGTACCATACGCTGAGGGAGACGAGGACGGCAGAGACCACGCTGGCGGATCCCAGTGCCACAAATGCCTCAACGGTTTATCTCGTCGAACCCCTCAAGGACCCACGCTGGGACGCCCTTTTGAATGAAGCCCCGGAAGCCTCGGTTTTCCATTCTTCTCCATGGTTGGAGGCACTTCGGCGCACCTACGGCTACCAGCCTATTGTTTATACAACCTCCGCTCCGCGCCAAAGTCTACAGAATGGGATTGTCTTTTGCTGTGTCGATAGCTGGCTAACAGGTTGTCGATTGGTTTCTCTTCCCTTCTCCGATCACTGCCAGCCTCTGGCGCGACGGACAAGCGACCTTCAGTCGCTGATCGCTGGGCTTGGTCAGGAGCTTCGAAATTCAGGGTGGCGTTACATTGAAATTCGCTCTCTGGGATCAGGTGGAATAGCCGGCAGCCCTGCTTGGGAACCCGCAGTCAAATACTTCCACCATCAAGTTGAGCTTACGCCCGACTTGGGCAAGCTTTACGACAGGTTTCAAAAGAGCTCGATCCAGAGAAAAATCCGGAGAGCAACGCGCGAAGAGCTTACTTATCAGGATGGATCGACGGAATCCCTTCTGGATTCATTCTATCGGCTGTTTCTCCTTACCCGCCAGCGGCACCGGTTACCACCACAGCCGAGAAAGTGGTTCTTGCACCTGATGGATTGCTTCGGCGAGGCTTTAAGGATTCGACTGGCGCTCAAGGACGGACGACCGATTGCGGGGATAATTACGCTTCGCTACAAGGATACTCTTGTCTATAAGTACGGCGGTTCCGATGCTCGCTTTCATAGCCTTGGCGGTATGCACTTGCTGTATTGGAGATCGATCCAGGAAGCCAAGGGTGATGGCCTGCGCCTATTCGATCTCGGTCGCTCAGAGGAGAATCAAACCGGTCTGATTACGTTCAAAAGGCGTTGGGGTGCTACCCAGACAAAGTTGACCTATTCTCGATACTGTGGCTCGGGAAAGTCCAAGTACATCCTTGATCCCGCCCGCAACGATTGGAAAATGCGAGTGGCTGAACACGTGTTCGCACATGCACCGATTCGGTGTCTTCCCATTCTCGGCAGTCTGTTGTATCACCACGCTGGATAGTACGCACGACTCTTCGAGGCGATCCCATACTTTAGAGCCCAAGAGGGCATAAAGTAATGCGGGAAGCATTAGCGTTCAAGATTGAACACAAGCGATTTCTGGCCGTCTGGAGAAATTCTTTCAGGTCTTTCCCGTATTGTACAGATAACATTGTATGAGCAATCATACCTGCCAACCTCATTGAAACCTCCAGTGGCCGGGCCGAGGCTAGCGGATGAAAGGAAAAGAGCCAAATCTGTTCAAAATTCCTCGCCGAGCACCTCGATACTATTTTGGCGGCGCTGCGGAATTGACGGATCTCGAATCCGGTGGAGTGACCGTAGCTCTTGTTCGGGCTCTGGGCCCGTACGGATGTTTTGTCAGAACGACTAAGTCCTTCACATTGGGCGCCAAGATTGGGTTGAGGATCACGGATCTGGAATATCAATTTTCAGTAAGGGCTCGAATTGCGAATCAAGCAAGCGATGGCTTTGGAGTCGAGTTCACGGAAATCAACGAAAAAGATAAGGCACAGCTTAAAAGTTGTCTTAGTGAGCTGGCTGGACGTGATGAAATGTCCGCCTTGGCAAGCAGTGGAGGCGTACTCATTGTGGACGATCACAGTGTGACGCGAGACACGATTCGATCGATGCTTCAGAGACACTCTTTCCTTGTCTGTGGTGAGGCCGAAAACGGTAAGCAGGCTGTCGAAAGAGTCAAACAAGTAAGGCCCGATGTGGTTCTTCTCGATATCGAGATGCCTGTTATGAATGGAATCCAAGCCGCATACGAAATTCGTCGAATCTCGCCCTCTACCAAAATCCTATTCTTCACGATCCACTCGAACGAAGCCACGTCGAGCGTGCGTATTTTGGGAGCCGATGGCGTTGTTACAAAATCTGCCGCCGCTACGGAGTTGATTCCCGCGTTGAAACGCCTCGTTGAAGCCGACTAAACGCCGCCTAAAACAGGTACTTAACAAGCCGCGTTTTGCCGGGCGGAAAATTGCAGATTTGCGCTCACGCATTCCCAATATTCCGAGAAGCCGATCTGTCGAACCCAGTAATTCACAAAATTGTTCTTGACATCACCCATTTTTTTCTTGACTTTATCGCCCCCGAAGATTAAACCCCTTGCCAAAGTCGGAGAACTTTTCCCAAGTTAGTTCCGAGGTGGGCCCCTCACTAGCCGTAGGTGTTCTTTTCTCCGGCTTTTCAAAAGGAGGGTGTTCATGAAATCCGTGACATTGAAGATCGCCCGAGCCAGAAAAGCTATCTTCGCACTCGGTGCGATTTTGGGTGTGTTGCTTTTCGTTTCTCTGCCGTTGTTTTCACAGGGCAATAACGGACGCATTCTCGGGACGGTTAGCGATCAAACCGGCGGAGTGATTTCCGGCGCGACCGTCAGCATTATTGACAAAGACCGAGGTGTCGCGCGAACCCTGACAACGGATGACGCCGGGGAATATAACGCTCCGACCTTGCTTCCGGGCACGTATTCAGTGCGCGTAGAGGCTAAAGGATTCAAGACCACGGAGCGGCAGAATATCGTGCTCGAGGTGGGCAAGGAAGCCCGCATTGACTTAACGGTTCAGCCAGGCGAGCAGATCCAGACCGTCACGGTCACTGAGGCAGTCCCACTGGTGGAAACGACCAACGCCACCCTGGGCGGCACATTGAGCAATTCGCAAATTCAGGATTTGCCCTTGAATGGCCGAAATTTTCAGTACCTGATGTCGTTGCGTCCCGGCGTGATGATTCAGCCGGGCGGCGGGCCATGGACCGAGAGCACCAACAACATTCGCCCCGATGAATCCGCCTGGATGGTGGACGGGGTTCTCAATTCCAGTTTCTTTGACGCCCGCCCGGTGATGACCTCCGGAAGTTTCATCACCGACGGGGCCACAATTCTGCCCCTCGACGCCATCCAGGAATTCAACATGGAGGAAAATCCCAAAGCCGAATACGGCTGGAAGCCCGGGGCAGTGGTTGACGTCGGCGTTCGATCGGGGACCAACAGCCTTCACGGCTCGGCCTATGCCTTTGGCCGCGACCAGTCGTTCGACGCCCGCAACCCCTTCAACACCGCTCCCAGCCCGCAACTGCCAGTAGAATTGAAGCAGTTCGGCGCCGTGGTGGGCGGGCCGATCCGGAAAGACAAACTCTTCTTCTTCGCTGGCTATGAGGGCATGCGTAACCTCATTGGCAACGCGTACAGCCTGAATGTTCCAGAAACGGCTTCCGGCGGAGGTCCGCAGAACAGCATGGTGGATGCCGTTACAGCGCTGCAAAATGCCAAGGTAGCCGTAAGTCCGGTCAGTCTGGCCATAATGGGATGTCCTTCGGCCCCGCTAACCGCTGCGTCCACGTGTGCGGGCGGCCTCATCCAAGGTCTGACCGCGACGAATGCGACCAGCACCTCCTATCTCAGTACCTTCCCCAACAGCAACACCAGCGACAGCGGGATCGCCAAACTCGACTACCGGATCAACAGCAAGCACATGCTCAATGGCCTGTTTTGGGTCGGCCGCTACTACGGCGTTGGCGAAGATCATGCCATGGTGAATACAGCCTTCTTGGACACCGCCGTGATCCGCAACTGGACCTCGGTCGTCAACTGGATTTGGACGCCCAGCTCCAGCGTGGTGAACGAAGTCCGGTTGGGCTACTCGCGCGATTTTAATCAGACGGACCCCGTCGACGTAAACGTGGTCGCCGACGGCAAGAACTACCCCCTAAATACCGGTCTCAACGGGTTCCCCAATATGTACATAACGGGCTTTTTTAACTCCACCAGTAGCAGCCTGGGCAGTTGGCGCAACCGTCCCGGGCAAAACGGCCCCAACCCGTTTTACGATGTTCAGGACAGTGTCTCGTATCTGAAAGGAAAGCACGCCTTCAAGTTCGGCGGCGAGTATGGAAACATCGAGGTCCGTAGCTTCGGCCACGACACGCGGGGCCGGTTCGAATTCGCCGGCGGCTCCGTCAAGGCGCTCAAAGACTGTGGAGGAGCGTCCTGTCCCCTGGAAGACTTCTTCGCCGGAGTGCCGTCGAAAATACAACAGCTCCTCGGCGAAGCGCACCGCAGGATGAAGTGGTATGACGTCGCCGGATTTGTGCAGGATGACTGGCGGCTCACCCAGAAAGTCATCGTCAATCTGGGGCTACGCTACTCCTACACATCGCCGATCAGAGAGGTCAACAATCTCCTGGGCAGATTCGATCCGACGCTCGGACTGGTGCAGCAGGGTCAAGCGTCGGTGGGCAATACGCTTTGGAAGCCGGACTACAAGGATTTCTCGCCGCGGGTGGGCTTTGCCTGGGATGTCTCAGGCAAAGGCACGACGGTAGTCCGTGGCGGGGGGAGCATCATTTACTCGTCCTTCGTCACGGCCAGTTTCGTAACCGGGGCAAACGGAACTAACAACTTCACGGGAGGCAGCCTCGCGGCCGTTCCGACAGGGGCTTGCTTAATTGCCCCCTCACCTGTAGGAGCTCCTTGTCCGGCGGGCCAGACCTTGGGCGGCACGATCAACCTGGGCTCAGTCCAATACAAGGCGACTGATATTAACTGGAATGCGCCCGCTGGCAGCTCGGGTGTTTTTCCGGCCGGCGTGCTCAATTGCTCCAAAGGGTGCAACATCGTGGCGGTAGACCCGAATCTTAAGACTCCCTACATCACAAATTGGAACCTGAGCGTCACGCGCGCCTTCACCAACAACCTCTCGCTGGAGGTGGGTTACGTCGGCAATCGTGGCACCAGCCTGACTGGGTTTAGCGACATCAATCAGTTTAATCCGAATTCGCCAGCGGAAGTCGCTTGTGGCCATTGTGAAGCCAACATTGACCGTCCGTATGGGGTGGCGTTCCCCTACCTGAAATTTATCAACGAAGCGACGAACGGCCGTGTTTCCAACTACAACAGCCTGCAAGCGACCCTGACCCAGCGGGTGAGTCATGGGCTGAATTTCACCGCCGGTTACACCTACGGTCATGGCCTGGACGACGGTTCGGAGAATCGTTTCGGGCCGCTCCCGCAGGACAGCAGGAATACACGGGGGGACTATGCCAGCAGTGACTTCGACGTGCGGAACCGCTTCACCTTCACGACCGGTTATGAGATTCCCGGGAAGAAAGGATTTGGCCAATTGCTGGAAGGCTGGAAGATTAACTCCATCGTGAGCGTGCAGAGTTCCCAGCCCTGGGGCATTGACGATACAGGCAACGATTTCAGCGGGACCAGCGAGAGCCAGGATCGGTGGGATTTCTTCGGAAACCCCGCCGACTTCAAATCCGGCGCCAACTCCATTCCCTATTGCACTGGCTTCCCCGGAACTGTTACATGCATTTCCAAATCCGCGATTGACCACAGCGTCTACAAATTTCCCAACTCAGCGGCAATGGGTGCGCAGTGTACGGCGGTCGCGCCGGATCCGAGTACCCTGGCCAAGGGCGGCTGTTTCGTGGACGGCAACTCGGCCATGGTTCCTCCGAAGGCTGGAACCTTTGGCACCATGGGCCGGAATATCTTCCGCGACAATGGCTTCAAGAATTGGGATCTCTCGGTATTCAAGAACTTCACGTTCAAGGAACGGTTCAGCGCTCAGTTCCGCGTCGAGTTCTTCAACGTGCTCAATCACACCACCATCTCCAATCCGAGCGGGGCAAACAATGGCTCGCATGGAGGCGATGACCCCTCGAGTGGGGGGACCCTGGGCACCGGCACCGCCACACCCGACTTCGCCACCGGCAACCCGATCATCGGTTCGGGAGACAGCCGGTTGATGCAACTCGGGTTGAAGCTGACGTTCTAAATCCATCCGGCCGGTGCGAGGGCACTTCGCCCTCGCACCGGCCGCTGTTATATCGAAAAGTGTTTTTTTTTTGGCCTCAAGGCAGCGTCGGAGACACAACCCAGCAAGGGGGGGAAGCCAAATGGCCAAACACCGCACGAAAGAAGAAAAACTCAAGAGGATCCGGCTCGGCTCTCGCTATTTTGGCCTAGACCTAGGCCAATTTTATTGGGAGTGCCTGAAACTGGAAGCCGCTTCGGAAGAGCTAACTGAGACAGACATATTGCGCCGAATCATAAGATCGTGGAGCGAGGCGCTGCCCGCGACGATGCAAGAACAAGCCCGGGCTGAGACCGCCTTGGTGGAGGTTTGGAAATCCCAGGAACTACGTGCCAGGCAGGCAAGCCAACTTCAGGTGGAAGAATCTAAGTTAGATTCACGACCTGCCGAATTACGGGGAAAAAGAACCAGGAAGCCTCATAGACCGTCCCTCCGACACCGAGAACGAATTTCAGCGCGTAATTGAGTCTCGATTGGCAATACCATCGCCATCTTGTTCAAGTTTGAACCTGTCCAGGCGGCAACAAATCATGTTCGCCACGTCCTGCTAAGTCCGGTTATCGTCGTGTGGCATCCAGCCCCGAGTTGTGAGGGGCGCCGCAAGACCCGAATTTTCCATACGCCGCGATCACCGTTACGCCGCGAGCTGAGAAGTCACCTTCTCGAAATCTGACTCGGCATGAAATCCCAGTGTACGAGAATCCCGTTTTCCAGGCGTTGAAACTTGGTACGGAAAATTACATGGCTATTAGCGGGGAAGAGTTTCCATCGCACCGGGCGGCGCAAAGTGAGGCGTCGGTTCTAACCTAGAAAACCGAGAGCAAAGAGTGGTTCCAGCCGGTCTGGCTCTTATATCATGCCATTGGGGAAGCGGCCCTTGCCATTTTGACTTGGATCGCGAACGTTCTTTTACGAGGTGGCAAATGAAAAGCAAGTTGCTGGTGCAGTTGATCGTGGGGGTCGCGTCTCTCGCTGTTTGCGGACCTGCGCTGGCCCATCATGGAAGCGCTGCGTACTCGGACAAGGCCGTTGAGTTCAAGCAAGCGACGGTGACGAAGTTCATGTGGGCTAGTCCTCATTGCCTGATTAATTTCGATGCGAAGGACGACAAAGGCGAGGTACAGCATTGGGTTATTGAAACCGGCCCGTCCACGAACGTTTACCTCCTCGGTTGGACCAAGACTTCCCTGGCGCCGGGGGACGTAATTACCGTGTACTTGTGGCCCGCCAAATCGGGTGCGCACGCCGGACGCCTCAACAAGCTCGTGCTGGCCGATGGGACCGAGCTACATGATACTGCGCTTGGCGGAAACGGTGCCAAGGCCCCATACAACCCCAACGCGGATACGAACGGCAGCAAGGACACCAGATAGCAAACCGTCGTCAAAGCTGATAGCCGAAGCGCAGAGAGGGAGAAGCAAGATGCAAAATCGAGTCGCCGAGACAATCGCTGTTTTATTTGCTGTAGTAGCGCTTTCGTCGACGATTGTGGCGCAATCACAGCCACAACAGCCTGACGGCGGTATTCCTAGACCTAATGCACCGATGACGGACCGGCCGGGCCCTGCTCCCAAGCGCGATCTAACGGGCGCTTGGGCAGGGCCAGGAAATGTTACTCGAGATCCGATGCCCCCGATGACGCCTGCGGGCGAGGCGCTATTCAAGCTCAATAAGCCTGAGAGGGTGGTCGGCCTCGCGGCCAGCAACGACACCTTCTCGACGTCGTGTGATCCGCTCGGGTTTCCGAGAGATCTTTTTAATCACGCGATCGAGAGCCGGGGAGGAATGTGGTTTGAGCCGGTGCCGAACCGGATGATCATTCTGATGCAATATCAGCGCGTGTGGCGGGAAGTGTGGATGGATGGGCGCGAACTTCCCAAAGACGTCGACGCGAAAGGGTACCCCGATTCGAGATTTTACGGATATTCCGGTGGCCATTGGGACGGGGACTACACGTTCGTCATCGATACGACGGGACTGGACGAGCGACCCTGGCTCGACGAGGACGGGCACCCGAAAAGCAAGAACGCGCACATCGAGGAGCGCTACACGCGCCTGGACCAATACACCATACAATTGACGGCCACGCTGGACGATCCGAAGTTCTACACCAAGCGCTGGGTATTCTTGAAAGCGAATTACTACTGGACGAAGACGCAGGACTTCCAGGAGGTTTTCTGCGTCCCATCGGAAGCCACCCAGTATCGGGAGACACTGATTTTGCCGGCGGGTACGGGGAACGAAGCCGCCAAATAATTCCAGAGGCTTCCCACGAGCCTTAGTCTATAAAACCTATTAGCCGCTGCGATATGTTTGCCGCATTTCAAGCGCTTCTCATTTTAAGCGCTCGCCAAAGCCTGGAAAGTCGTCTTATCGTCATGTGGCATCCAGCCCCGCGTTGTGAGGGGCGCCGCAAGACTCGAATTTTCCATATACGCCGCGAGCTGAGAAGTCACCTTCTCGAAATCTGACTCGGCATGAAATCCCAGTGTACGAGAATCCCGTTTATCAGGAGTTGGCGACCCCTACCCTCAACAATCGTGAATCTAGACACCATCTCCATCACCCGTGCCGTAGACAAAAGGTTCTTGCCCGCTGCGGCGGGGCAGGCGCTAATCAGTTCACAGTGAGAGACTTATCCGTTTAAACCGGCTGCGAAGTCGGCAATTGTCTACGGCCCCTGGTTTATCTCGTCGAGGATTCTACGGTATTCAACATTTCGCCGGCTCACCCGATTCTCCTCTCACGTTACCTCGCTCTGAATGAAGATTGCTGATTCAAGCGCTGAACGCCCCAAAGGGAGAACTCATGCGCCTTGACGATAGGAGCTGTTTGCGCGGATGGCTTCGCGTTGTCCTATTTCCCAGCTTATCGCTCGCGGTG
>Ga0207094_1041_pt3 | contig 12280 bp, 12 predicted proteins | sample Alteio_BWMinHeat_90_FD_153518 | JGI IMG/M metagenome (GOLD analysis project Ga0207094, IMG submission 153518) | Enriched cells from forest soil in Barre Woods Harvard Forest LTER site, Petersham, Massachusetts, United States -... | ecosystem: Environmental > Terrestrial > Soil > Temperate forest >... | reverse complement strand
CGTGGAGTGCGGGATATCAAAAAAATCCCAAATACCCTACCGGCGGCTGGCCGCTGCCTTCCAGTCGATTGCAAGACAGAAGCTGGCTGAAGATATCATTACCAAATACCGGCACTAGTGGACTGTAAAACACATCACCCCTCTAGCATCAACCCGCCATCGTTGAGCACTTTCACCAACTCGCGCGCCCGGGCGGCATATTCGCCCATCACCTGCACCCGCACGCCGCCGACTGCGATTGCGATCAGCGAGTACGCCTGCACCAGGTTACCGTCCACCACGATTGCCGGGATGCCGTCGGCATTCAACCGTGCGCTGAGGATTTCCGCCTCCAGCATGGTGCCGAAAACGGCAATCGTCTCCAGGGACATCTGCGCCTGATCCTGCGCACTGCCGGTTTTCACGGCGGCAGACTTTGCCTGGACGTATTCCTGCTTGACGACAAGGGTATTGCAGAGGTTGTCGCCGATGCGGCGCCGGTCGCGACAAAATGCAAAGCTCCAGTCCAACAGGGGCAGAAACAGCATGGGGATGTTCCTGCCCACCGCCTGTAACCTTGAGCAGGGCTGATAGTCGCGCTCCGCTACCACGGCGATCTTGAACACGTGCTTGCCAGGGCTTCGCCCGGGGATGGCCGCATCCGAACAGATAGTCATCAACAACCACGCCAGGCTGGTCGCCGGGCCGGAAAACAGCTCGGTCAACGCCAACAGCCAGCACGTCATGGATATCAGAGCAAGGTCAATCAGCCTGGCCGCTACCCTCGCTCTTCTGGGTGCAAGTTTTTCCAAGTCGATGTCGGTCATAAGCTGGATTCCAATGCGGTTACGGAATGCTTTTCAACGAGCCACAATCATGTTTTACCAGAAGCAGCACAGATAGCAAAGCGAATCATCGTCGGATTGCCACAATTCAAGTCTCTTCCTGCGTGATACGCTTATTCACAGCCTCCCGGCGGCGGGCTACGCGCAAAGGGCGCAAATTGATTGCTCAACCGATGTAAGTTTGTGCCGGCGATACCGACTAACACCAAAGCCGAAGATGTCAATCAATGCGTAAAAATAGGGAGAGGCCGTCATGGTACAAGCCGTCGGATCGGATATAGGGAATACAGCTGGCAACAGCGCCGCCAGCGCCACGCTGCAAGCGCAACTGGAACGCTATCAGAGGGAGCTGTCGGACTGCGTCAATTGCTCCTCGGCCAAAACCTCGGAAGGCAAGGCGCAGATAGACGAAATTTCCGGCAAAATCAGCTCCCTGAAGAGCCGCATGGAGAAGGTCGGGGACACAAAATCCAGCGACACACTGGACCATGCCGCCACCAGTGCCGGCAAGCTGAAAGACGGGACCGCAATATCCGATGCCGACCCGACCAAGGGCGCGCCGCCGCTTCACAATACCGCCAATGGCGGCGCCAGGCCGGGTGCCGCAAGCCTGACGGTCGGCGGCTTCCTGGACCTGTACGCCTGACTGGGGGCATCGCAAGAATGCCGCGCCCTCCCTCGCAGCCAGCGTCAATCAGGCCCTGACCAGCTCCGTGTCTATGCGCATCTGCCCCATCAATGTCTTATGCACCGGACACTTCTTGGCGATTTCGGTAAGCCGCACTTGCTCATCTTCGGTCAGGTTGCCCAGAAATTTGATGCTGCGCGTGAACACGTAGACGTCTTCTTGCTGGCCATGCTGTATGCGCACATCAATATCCTGCAAATCCATTTGCTTGCGGCGCGCATACATGGTCACCGTCAAAGCCGTACACGCACCCAGCGCGGCGGCCAGCAAGTCGTGCGGCTCCGGCCCTGAATCGTCGCCGCCTAAAGCGGCAGACACGTCGGTCAACAGCCGGTGCTCGCCGATTTCTATCACGTGCTGCAGTTTGCCCTGCCCTTTGGTGACTTTTATTTCCATGTCCTGCTCTCCCGTCGATGTTTGCTTGCAATGTCAAGTTCCAGCATGTCAAACGTTCACGCGTTTCGCACTCTAGGCGCGCCGATATCGGTGGTGAACCCATGGCCGAAGACCGCCCTGAAATTCTAACGGCTTTTGCGAATGGAAAGCCATTTTCATTTACAACTTACTAATATTTCCATAATACACTACAATAGATTTTCCCGATTTTTGCTTGCCTACCGTCTTAAAGAAGCCCCGTCATGGCCGTCAGTCATCTCATTAAAGAACCCGCCTTCTTCGCAAAGTTCAAGGTCACGCCTGAAAATGCCTTTGCAATTTATGCAGAAGATGAGGCCATGGCAGACTTCATCATCCATGGCGACATCATGATCTTCGACAAATCCAGGACGGCACCGCGCAACGGAAAAATATTCGCCGTCGACTACCTCGGCAAACTGCACATCAGGCAGCTATGGATAGAAGCGGACGGCAGCTGGCTGCTGGAAAGCCGGAGCCCGAACAAGGATGCGTACCCAGACCAGAGATTCTCTGCCGACCAGCTGGGCTCTTTAAGAATATGCGGTGAATTTATTTACCGGCAAGGCGGTTGAGGCAGGGGCCAAGTCGCCCGTTTGAGGGGCATCAGTGAACCAGGAATGGCGATCGCGGAATTTCTATACCGCGGGCGGTCAGCTTAAAAAAATGCCCGCAATGTGCGGGCATTTCATCTGCAGCCGACGAGCTACCGAACGCTTACAGGGTCAAGCCGTATCCAGGTATCGAGTTGGCGGTGAGCTCGGGCAAGGTGTCGTTTTCTGAATGATAGACATCGCGAGTCAACAGCAATTCCAGGCTGTCATCGCTTAACCAAGGAAATTCAGCCAACGTTGCGGCCTGCCACATGGGCATCAGTGCCGGCCGGTCTTGGGCAGGTACGGAATTCACCAGGTCATGTCCGAATTTCACGGCAGACTTGCAGATGCGGCTATACACGTCCAACTCTTCGCGAATCAGGTCCGGATATTTGCGAGCAAGGATCTTCTGCATGGCGGCAGCGCTGTCATCTCCCGACTGCAGGGCGGAATCCAGGCAGCACTTCAGGATTTCCCTTTCCTCTGACAGCAAGGTCCCCACGTGCGATTTTTGAGATTGGAAGCCAAACATATTGATATCCCTTCACCTTCCAGAGGTTCTGATCAGTCCCCGGCTGCCGGCGCCAGGGGCATACCACGACGGCATCAAGAGAAAGTTCATATTAAAATCATTCGCAAGTTTTTTGTCTGCCATTCGCAATCAGCCACCATCGTCAATGTTCCCGATTTAATAATAGAACAAGATTGCACTTTTTCCATTTATATTTATATTTATAGCAAGCACCCAACAATCTTGTTTGCAAATATCGATATTACTCATATAAACAGTATTAATGTTACCGATAAGAAGCACAATTACAAGCTAATTCTTTGATTTAGCGCGCATTTAACAAAATTTTTGCGACAAATTCCTGCCGTTTTCCGGGAATCCTGAAGATGATGGGGCCGATTGCCTGCCAAAGGCCGGCGGCAATGTCTTTGGCCTGTTTATCCGGAGAGCCCCGGCACCTCAGTAAAACCCTGCGGCTTTCACTGCATATTTGTAGCCAGATCTTGTCAGCGCAAGAGCCATCGGACGAAAAAAAACCCGCTAACCTTGCGGTAGCGGGCTAATTCCAATCCTTAGGAGGTTTGGAGGAGACAGGTGCAACTATACTCCGAAGAATGGTGCGTTGCAACATGGTAGAATTACGGTACTGCCGGATAGCGTAAAAAGGCATCATCCGCACTGTCGCGCGCCCCGGAATTATCCCCGCTGCATTGGCTCAAGTCCCCCACTCCCTGTATCATGTTGTCAATTGATATGCCATTGCTGCTATCTGAAGATGAACTATTTGTGTCCGCGCCTATCCAAGCGATAGTTTTTGCCCATCGCCCGCAAGCTGTCACAGCGCTGAAAAATGCGACGTTTACAATAAGACCCTGCTTGAAAATCCCGATTTTTTGATGAGCTCCCCTGTCGCAAGAAAAAAACCAGTCGCATGCCTAGCGCGACCCCTGAGCTTGTTCCTGATAGCCGGCGCGCTTGCCGTCCCGCTGTATCCGGCCATGGCAGAAGAATCGATGCCAAGCCAGCCGGATATCAGTAAAACCTTGCCCGAATTGCCGGGAGAAGACATCTCCGCGCCCGGCCATACTGATTTGCGCGCCAAAGGCCTATCCCTGAACTACGACAGCCTGCAACAAAAATGGCGCGCCAGTATCGATGAGTACAAAAGCAGCAATCCCATGTTCATCTTCGACTACGGGTTGCGCCTGACCGACCAGATCGCTGCCGGCGGCAGGGTCTCGCACCAGCGCGAGTATTCGGAAATCCTGGTCAATGGCGTCTTCGCGCCTCGGCCCAGTTTGCGGCTCACCGTCTCAGGCGGCCAGTTGCGGCCGAATAGCGACTATGTATCGGAGTCGGTCAACAACGGTTACAACGCCCTGCTGCAAAACAGCTATTTGCTCGACGTGAAAAAATACTGGTCCAAAGACAGCCTGGTATCTGACCTGGGCCTGAGCACTTATATCGTCGAAGCCAGCGGCAAATCGAACCTCAACCGCACGACAGGCGGCGCCGACAGCGGCGATACCGAAAGCCTGTACCTGGACACCCCCGCCCTGGGCAAAAAAGCCAGCGTGGTATTCAACCTTGGGCTGCATCCCACCGCCGACAGCCGTGTGGAATGGCGGCGCGAACGCGGCCGCATGAACTATTACGTGGGCGACGATGCCAGGGACAGGGAATATCTGATGTCCAGCCGCTTCAAGTATTCGCACAACATCGACAATTGCACCCAGTTGCAGGGTCGGTATCGCACCAGCGACAACTCTGACCGCATGAATCTGGGTATAGAAAGAAATAACTGGAACTTCAGCGTGAGCCGTACGCGCGACGACGGCGTCAACGATACCGGCATCCAGATCGGCTACAAGATCCCCTTGTCGGGCTCTTTGTCCAGCGTCAGCAACTGCAAGCAAAAACCGGAATCGGCACCCGGTTTCAGCCCGCTGCTGGAGACCTCCACCAGCCGCCCCGACCTGTTTCCGCGGAATCCGCTGGTGAAATAATCCCCTTCGTTGTCTGCTGTTGACGCGCATGCACAATGCCAAAACCGGCGCATCCACGCCTGTAGAAGAGCGGAGCCACAGTCCCGGCTTTCTGCGCCAATTGTTTGCAGCATTAGCAGCCCCGGGGAGTCCCCCGCAATATCCGGCGACCGAACCCGTGAGCGGGCAGTGGCAGGCAGCCGTTGCCATTGGCACCGCTGCCCGGCGGCCCCATCTCGCGTACGGCAGTTGTAACAACGGCGTAATATCGACTCATTACAATTTTGCAAATCCCAGGGGTAAGCCATCCCCGGAACACAGCCGCCATTTCACCTACCTCCACTTCTGCCATGAAAACCTCTATTTCTTCACGCATTACCGGTCGCCGCCCTATTCCGCGCCCTGCCGTCCTGGGCTCACTGTTGATTGCAGCCCTGGTGGTCTACGGTTGTGGCGGCGTGGAAAGCTACAATGCGGCAACGGCCGACGCCACGGTCAAGTTCGCGTGGGTGGAACTTGGCGCCAATAACCAGGCGGTTGCGCGCGCGATCACCGCCGACAGCACCTGCCCCGTGATGCTGGTCAACGGCATCCGGACGCAAATGAATTTGCGCAGTGCCCCAGGCACCGTGGCGCAGCGTCCCACCGCCAGCGCCGCGGCGGACTCCAAGCCTTCGGCGTTTCCGGTAGCGTCATGCGAATACAAGCTGCCGTCCACCACAACCGAAGCGGTCATAGGCTCGCGTAATCTGCCGCTGCCAAAATCCGATCCGCAACGTGTCGTTATCCTGGCCGATACTGGATGCCGCCTGAAAAAAGCCGACAATGCCTGGCAAGCCTGCGCCGACGGCGACGCATGGCCGCTGGCGACGATAGCGGCCGCCGCATCCGCGATGAAACCCGACCTGGTGCTGCATGTAGGCGATTACCACTATCGCGAAAACGCGTGTCCGTCCGACATCGCCGGCTGCCAGGGCAGTCCCTGGGGTTACGGCTGGGACGCCTGGGAAGCGGATTTGTTCAAGCCGGCTGCAGCCCTGCTGGCTGCGGCGCCGTGGATCATGGTGCGCGGCAACCATGAAGAATGCGCGCGCGCCGGCCAGGGCTGGTTCCGTTTCCTGGACACGCAGGACTATGACGCCAAGCGCAGTTGCGACGATCCGGCCAACGACGACCTAGGCAACTACTCCGATCCGTATGCAGTCGCACTAGGCGGCGACACCCAAGTCATCGTGTTCGATTCAGCCAAGACCGGCAAGACCGCGCTGGCGCCTACCGATCTGCAATTCCAGAAATACCAGGCCCAGTTCCAGAAGGTGACGCAACTGGCCGCCAAGCCGAGCGTCAACAGCATTTTCACCAATCATCATCCGGTACTGGCCTTTGCGCCCATCGCGGGCAGCACCCCGGCCCCCGGCAACCTGGCGTTGCAATCGGTGATGCAGGCGGTGACGCCGGCGGCCTACTACCCCGCCGGCGTAAAGACTGCCCTGCACGGCCACGTGCATGATTTCCAGGCGATCAATTTTGCATCCAACCACCCTGCGACTTTCGTCTCCGGCAACGGCGGCGATAACCTGGACGTGAACCTGCCGGACCCCTTGCCGGCCGGCGCGATACCCGCACCTGGCACCTTGATAGACAAGATCACGCACACCAGCGCGTTCGGCTTCATGGTGATGGACAGGCAAACCAACGGCAGCTGGGCCAACAAGGCGTATACCCGTGCCGGCAAGCTGATGACCACCTGCCAGCAAAACGGCAGCAAGGTGAATTGCGACAAGACAGGCTACCTGCTACCCAACTAAACCCGTTGTGAATAGTCCCGTGAAACCCCGGCCGCTTTGGGCCGCCGTCCTGCTCGTCACTGCCGGCCTGGCATTGACGGCCGCTGCCGCACCCGCTCCGAGTGAAAAAACGACACCGCTATTGACAGCGATGCCCGACCCGCTGGCCACCCCGAGCGCGGATCCGGCACTCGCGGTGCTGGGGCGCAAGCTGTTCTTCGACCAAAACCTGTCGGAACCGCGCGGCACCAGTTGCGCAGCCTGCCATGTGCCGGAGCAAGCTTTTTCCGGTAATCACGGCTCCAGCCTGGGAGTGGCGCTGGGCAGCAAACCCGGCAGCATGGGGACGCGCAATACGCCGTCCTTGCTGTATTTGCGCTATACCCCGTCGCGCTTCTTTTATCAGGACGACGACGCGCTGCTGCCTACCCCTTTCGGCGGCTTCTTTGCCGACGGCAGGGCCGATACGCTGGCCGAGCAGGCAATGGGGCCGCTGCTCAACCCCATGGAGATGAACAACGGCAGCGCGCGGCAAATCGCAAAAAAATTAGAACAAGGCCACGGCGCTGAAATGCGGGCACGATTTGGCGGCCAAATATTTGCCAGCCCCGAGCAAGCCGCATCTGCTGCGGGCCGCGCACTGGAGGCTTTTTTGCGCAGCGAAGCAATGAGCCCGTTCAGTTCGCGGTATGACGATCATATCCGCGGCACAAAAAGCCTTAACGAAGCGGAACTGAAGGGCTTGAAATTATTCAAAAATCCCGACAAGGGCAACTGCGCCTCTTGCCACAAGTTCAATGAAACCTCCAGCAATCCGGCCCGCTCCCTGTTCACAGATTTTAGCTACGACGCCATTGCGGTTCCTCGCAATAATAAAATCCCGGCCAATCGCCAGCCGGGGCATTACGACAACGGCCTATGCGAAACCGCGTTCAAGCTCAAATGGCGCGACCCGGAACAATGGTGCGCCTACTTCAAGACCCCCAGCCTGCGCAATGTCGCGGTGCGCGAGAATTACATGCACAACGGCGTCTTCAATTCCTTGCGGGATGTGGTCAGCTTCTATGCAACGCGGGCCACGAGCCCTATGGACTGGTACAAGTCGGGAGTGAAGTTTGACGACGTTCCGGCCAAATACAGGGCCAATGTGAATATCAATTCGGTGCCCTACAACCGGCGGGAAGACAGCAAGCCGGCGCTGAACGACGAGGAGATAGACTATATCGTGACCTTCCTGAAAGCCCTGACGGATGCGCCCTACTCTGACAAAGCCGAAAAAAGAAAATAGGCGGTAGAACCAACGGCCCGGCCAACTACGTCATCGAAATGGCACAGGATGAGGTCACGCCTCCGGCTCAGCGCCGCTATGTCCTTGGCTCTCGGCCAGCGAGATTATGCTGCGCCAAGCATAACCTGAAATTATGCGGCCAACACAAAAAATCATTACCCTGCGGCATGCAAATAGTCCACCGGGGCCAACACTGAATTACACTAGATTTTTTGGTATCCTCCCGAATTCACATCGCCGGCAGCCCCGGATCATCCCATGCGTAGATTAATCAGTTTAGTATTGCTCTTTTGTGCCGCACAAAGCCTGCATGCGCAAAGCGTGCTGCCCGCCAATGTCAGCGAAGCGCTGGTCAAGGCGAACCTTCCGGCCCAGGCGCTGAGCGCATGGGTGGCGCCGGTATCGGCCGGCTTCGCGTCGCCGACCTTGTCTGTCCTTGCGGACCGGGCGATGAGCCCGGCATCGACGATGAAGCTGGTGACCACCATGATCGCACTGGATGAGCTAGGCCCGACCTATCGCTGGAAAACGGCCATGCTCAGCGACGCCACGATCAGGAATGACACCCTGCGCGGCACGCTGTACCTGCGCGGCGGCGGCGACCCCAACCTGAGCTGGGACAAACTGGAACTGATGCTGCGCAGCCTGCGCGCGCAAGGTATCAGGAAAATCAGCGGCAACATCGTGCTGGACAGGAGCTTCTTCCAACCCGCCCGTCTTGACGTCAATGCGCCGCCTTTCGATGATACTCCGGATGCCTATTACAACGTCATCCCCGACGCCTTGCTGGTGCACAGCAACCTGATTACCTTCAGCCTGGAGTCCTCCGCGAACAGGATTGCAGTGCACACCTCGCCGCCGATGAGCAAGGTCGGCATAGAGAACCACCTGATGCTGGACGACCGCAATTGTGCCGAATGGGAGGCTGGATGGAAAGCGCACGCAGTCGAGGTCACCCGCAGCAAATCGGCCAATATCGTGTTGAGCGGCAGCTTTCCCCGCAACTGCAAGGCGGCGACGGAATTGAATACGCTGGAGCGCAACCTGTATATAGAGAGGGTCATACAGGCCTTGTGGCGTGAAATCGGCGGCAGCTGGAGCGGCACTGTGCAGGATGGGGTGACTCCGCCGAATGCCAAGTTGCTGGTGGAACGCCAGTCGGAGACATTGGCGGATACCATCCGCATCGTCAACAAGCGCTCCGACAATACGATGGCGCGCCTGCTGTACTTGACGCTGGGCGCGGAGCGGGCGAAAACCGGCAACTACCAAAGCACCCTGCAGGCCGCCAACGACAGCATCATCGCCTGGTTCAATCACCACGGCATCGACGCCAACGGCATGGTACTGGAAAACGGCTCCGGCCTGTCGCGCCTGGAGCGCATCAGCCCGGCCCAACTGGCTGCCTTGCTGAAGGTCGCGGCGCACAGCAACTGGTTTGCGGAATACGCCAGCAGCATGCCCATCGTTGCGGTGGACGGCACCATGCGTAAACGGCTGAAGGGCACCGCCGCCGAGGGCCGCGCCAGAATCAAGACCGGCACGCTGAAAAATACCGTCGCGGTCGCCGGCTATGTGCGCGACAGCTATGACGAAAACTGGATCGTGGTCGCCATGATCAACAATGACGACGTCTCCAAGGGCCGCATCGTACTGGACGAATTGCTGGTCTGGGTGGCGAATGGCGGCGCGGAGGGTGCGAGCAAGCTGGCGCAGCAGCCTCCTCCCAGGAATCCCTGATATCCATCCCGGCTTAAGGATCGAGCGCGCGGTGCGTCAGCGCGTGCGCCGCCTCCCTCATTTGCATCTCTGCAAGTTTTTCATTACGGCGAAATCCCATGGAGCCTTCGCGCAAGCCTATCGCCATCAACTGGCTGGCTTCCGGATGCTCCATCTCCGCGGCCTTTTCTATCCACTGCCTGGTCTCCCGCTCATCCCGCGGCAACCCGTCGCCGCTAAGGTACATGTTCGCCACGATAAACATCGCAGCCGGGATATTCTGCTGCGCGGATTTCAGCATCCATCGCGCGGCCAGGATTTTATTCGCCGGCACCCCCAGGCCGTTCTTGTACATCAGGGCCAGATAATACGCGGCAACGGCATCGCCTTGCTGTGCCGCAGCATCCAATGAATTGAATGCCCGCCGATAATCGGGTCCGTCGCTGCCCACGCCGCGAAAATAGGACTTGCCCAACTCGGTCTGCGCGGCAGTGGCGACTGTCGCATGGCCGGCATTGCCGGCGACAAGGCCCAGCCAGGCTCGTCCCTCCTCCCGTTCTACCGTGCGGGTGCGCCATATCAACAACCGCCCCAGGGCCAGCTGCGCCTCCGGCATTCCCGCGCCGGCCGCCAGCCTGAGCCGGTTTTCCGCGACCGCATCCCGCGTTGCCGCCATTTGCAGCGATGCAATCTCGTCCGCCGACGGCAGCGGTGCCGTCACTTGCTTTACAAAGGCAGCGGCAAGCACCAACGCCAGGAAGGCAATGACTGATAGCGCAAATAACACTGACTTCAAAATGGTTTTATTCACGGGCCCTCCGGCTTGCTTCCTTAATGATTTTTGCGGCGGCCCTTATTCTATAGTCATCTAGGTACTATTGTCCTGAGTCGCTCAACCAGGCCAATATGCATATTGAAAATTTCGACGCTGTACACATATGGGTAAACTAATCACAGAGCACAGAGCGATTGCTCTCCAACTTAAGGTGGCAAGCACATGAATACCCCTACTACCCAAGCCGTTCCGGCGGCTACGCTAAAGATCGATTTCGTCTCGGATGTATCCTGCCCGTGGTGCATCATAGGCCTGAAGTCGCTGGAACAGGCGCTGGACCGCATCGGCGGCCAGGTAAAAACCGAACTCCACTTCCAGCCGTTTGAGCTGAACCCGAATATGGGTAGCGAAGGCCAGGACATCACCGAACATCTTGCTGAAAAATATGGCGCCAGCGCCGAGCAAAGCGAGCGCAACCGCGAAGCAATCCGCGCGCGCGGCGCCGCTGTCGGCTTTAGCTTCAATATGGAAAAGCGCGGCCGCATCTACAATACCTTTGACGCACACAGGTTATTGCACTGGGCCGAGCTGGAAGGCAAGCAACATGCATTGAAAAATGCCTTGTTCGAAGCCTATTTCACCAATGGCCAGGACCCCAGCTCCCACCAGGTATTGCTGGCCGTGGTTGAGCAGGTAGGCCTGGATCGGGCGCGGGCGCTGCAAATCCTGTCTTCCGACGAATATGCGCAGGATGTGCGCCTGCAGGAGCAGTTTTACCTGAATAGCGGCGTGAACTCGGTGCCGGCCGTCATCATCAATGACAAGCACCTGATCTCCGGCGGCCAGCCGGTGGAGGTATTTGAGCGCGCGCTACGCCAGATTGCCGCCGGCAACTGATCGGGCGCTGGACCAGATCGGCTTGCGACAAGCCGATCCAGGCGCGACTTGCGTCGATGTCAATAACGCTGCCAGTATCCGCCGGCAAAGCGCCACGCATTGCCCGACCGGAGCCAGTGGCCGGGCACCCAGAAGTAGCCCAGCCGCTTCGGCTCCCAATGGCCGGCAACCCAGCTATGCTGCCCGCCGGACCAGCGCCAGTAGCCGCCTATCCATACATGGTTAGGGCTGGGCGCGACGGTGACCACCTCAACGCGCGGCACCGGCGGCGCCACGTTTATCACGACAGGCAAGGAGCGCGGCTCGGTAATGATTTGCACCCAGCGGCCCTGGTGAAACACCCAGCCGCCGTGTTCGATGTTCCAGTACGCCTGCTGATACACCATGTCCGGGCGCGACTGCTCCCAATGCCCATTGGTCCAGACATATTCATCCTTGTCCCAGACCCAGTGCCCGGCTATCCAGTATGAATCTATGTACGGCGCCGGCGGGATGATCTCCACCAATGGTACAGGAGGTGCCGGCATGGCCACCGTCCTCACCCTGTCTATATGCTGCGAGCGCGGCGGCGCAACGCAACCTGCCAGTGCCAGGCCGGTTACGGCAGTCAGCGACAACAATAGCTGGCGTCGGCGAAAGTGGAGTTGCAATGGACTCGTCATGGGTGCGGTTCCGTAAAAATAGGCGAAAAGATGGCTCTCTATAAAAAAAGAGAAGATCAGCGTATTAAACGAAAATTTGCGGCATAAAGAGACTGCATTTACAAAGCATTACACATTGACATGTTTTGATAACA
>Ga0207094_1106_pt1 | contig 12283 bp, 5 predicted proteins | sample Alteio_BWMinHeat_90_FD_153518 | JGI IMG/M metagenome (GOLD analysis project Ga0207094, IMG submission 153518) | Enriched cells from forest soil in Barre Woods Harvard Forest LTER site, Petersham, Massachusetts, United States -... | ecosystem: Environmental > Terrestrial > Soil > Temperate forest >... | reverse complement strand
AGATGTCTGACTAAGAATTTCACAAAACAGGTAAAAGCCTTCAGCTTCTTACTTGTAGCATTGGCTGCGGGACTTTCAGGTTGTACAAAGCCTAAGCAATTAAAAGATATGACCAATCCCGATGCCTTTATTCGAAAGGCAGACCTTGTCGGGAAAACGGGAACTTACACTCGAGCAGTTCAGGACGCTGACCCCAATAATACCATTGAGGCTATTCCTGGATTTCACTATGATATGGGGCTTGTGCAGGTTCAAATCACTGAGGCGATGTTGAATTTCGTGGCGGTGGTGCCACCGGCGCCGAATAGTTCCAGCATGCCCAATAACACTCCGGCAACTGCGACAATCGTCGCCCAATATCCGATCACCTCTCACTTTGACCGAGTCTATGACCAAAATGACTACGGTGAGACAACCAACCACGTGATTGAACAACAACTTCGTCCTTGGGATCAGAGAGAGTACATGCGGGTTGATTGGGGACATCCCAGCAATTCGCCAGCGAAGGTGACCAATCAATTATTTTCCTATGGGTCTATTTCTGAAGATTCAGTGAGCATGATCCAAGATGCTACCATCGACGTTGATGGAACTTTATCCTTCGTTACTGACAGTAACGTGACCTCTCTTGGTGATATGACCGGTTTTGATTGGAGTCCTTCAACTCCTTCTTACAGAGTGAAATTGGCCACCTATTTTATTCCTCGAGGCCAAACCACCAATGACTTTGCCGCTCGCAATTACACCGACACAGAATTTCAAAAATTCGGACTTTTCAGAACTTATGAGAACTTTTTAGATCCCGAGCACGGCGCTTTGGATACCACTGTTCAACAGTATGCTAATCTCTTCAATCTCTGTGAAGGCGGCACAAAAAATTCTTGTTCGACCAATCAGTTGGTTTACCATCCTAGCGCAGACTTTCCTTCTCAATTTATTGCTGTGACTCAACAAACGATTGCAGCCTGGAACACAGCTTTTCAAACAGCACTTGGCCGAAGCGACAACGTGATTACTTTTGACCCAACACCTGTGACCTTAGGTGATGCTCGTTTCAATACCATTGGTTATGTGGATCAACCTTCTAAAGGCGGACTTCTCGGTGTCAGTCAAACTGTTGTAGACAATGTGACAGGACAGACCTATGCGGCGCGAGCCACAATTTATGGCGATGGAATTCGCTATGAGCAAGGTTACGTTGATGACATGCTCGATGATATCAAAGCCAGCGGAGCGAGCTTTTGTAACGTAACTCCTTCTTCCTTACCAATGGCTGGAGTTCTTACTGAAGATCCTTTGAATGGTCCATCGGTACTAGCTCATTTCAATCGCACTCGTGAAGTTTTGGGTCTTTCAAATACTATTGTACCATCGACTGCCACGACAGCTTCTGTTCATACGCAAAGTGTGACCCCAACTGGAACCCAAGATCCAGGTCTTGCCGCAATTGCGATTCAACAATCCATTGCTTCCAGTGCATCGCAAGCTATGAGCAATCGTGTGACGCTGGTAAAAAACCATCCAGAATATTTTAAACCTGCAGATTTAGATCGCTTAGGCGGTCACATTCCTGGACTCACTGGACTTGAGCCCGATGATGGACTCGGCGGTCTCGGAGTCTATCTTTTAGGTAACTCAAGTATTGCCTCTAATGTAGGCGGCAGTTCGCAAGTCTACCAAGCTCTTCGCGCCAAGAGAGCTTATGACGCAAAAATGGCCGCACTCGGTATGGAGGGAACGGAACTCGTCGAACCAGCGGTCGAGCGCTATATTCAAGTTTTTGCGCAAAAAAATCCGGGCCTCTGTTCGAATCCCGATAACTTTCGCGCTCAACTGAAAGACAATGTAGCACAGCTTGTTTTCTACACCACTTTGCTACATGAAATGGGTCACAATTTTGGTTTGAGGCATAATTTCGCAGGCAGTGCCGATAGAAATTACTATCAGCCTGGATATTATCAACTTCAAAAACAAATTGCTGCCACAGCTGATCCAACCCAAAAACATCTTTTGCAATTGGATGCTGAAGGCTTTACCTATAGCTCTGTCATGGATTACAGTGCTGGATTTTACAATGGAGCTTCGGGCCTTGGTCAGTATGATCTAGCGGCCATTCATTACGCTTACACTAAAAATATGGCTAAAGATGATCCCGTACTTTCTCAGAATTTTATGTTCTGTACTGATCATCAAATTTTTCAAACTCCCACTTGTCGTCAATTTGACTCAGGCGGAACTGTTTGGGAAATCACCAAAAATACCATTGATCGCTACCAACGCGGTTACGTGAGAGGCCATTTTAGAAACGGTCGTGCCGACTACGACACTATGTTTGGCAGCGTTCTTAATCGCATGTTTATGTACACTATGATTCCCACGCGCTTGGTGCTCGATCACATGATCTATCAGTTGTTGACGAGTCCTCCTGCCGTTCAATCGAATATGGGTGATTGCTCTCTTAAGTTCATGAAAGATTCAGTGGATAAAGGTGAAATCACCAACGTCTGCAGTGGGACAGCGTCTGAAGCAGACAATGTCAATCCCAACGATTGGGGTACCTTTTACAACGGGCTTTTTGTTCAGTCAGGTCCTCAGAAGGGGCAGTTCAAAGTGGATCCAACGACTTTCATTCAAACTGGATTTGCGGACTTGGTTTATGCAAGTCAATTGTCCACAGATTTTTTCACCAAAGTCTTAGGAGCCCCTGAAGCTGGACGATATTATCTTGAAACAGTCAACAGTCAGCAGGTCTTGACAAAAATTGATGACACAGGAACTGATCAAGATGCGGTGACGGCCTTGGCAAGTAATCGTGGTCAGCCAGTGACTAGTTACAGTGTCAATAACGTGGTTAATCTGGGGCAAAGTTATGCGCAAACTCCTTTGGGGGCTGTGTATGACCCAGGTCTTATTGGTAAAGTTTATTACACCACTGTGGATCCCACAGCTGGATTTAATAAGGTGGCCAATGTCGGTTACTTCTGGGACAAATATATTGGCATGATTGTGATGGGCGCTAGAGATCTTGGAGTTGAAAACTACTCCCTCAAGAACATGGTTGGAAATGCTTACTTCTGGCCTCAAAGTCAGGCGATCACAACGGCTTTGACCGATCATATGGTCAATTCAAATCCACAGATCGCGGCATTTCAAATTACCACCAACGGCAACACGCAAGTGTCGGCCATTGCTCCAGCCTCTATGGACATCAACACCCAAGCCTATGGAACAATCACAGGTCTTGCAGACTTTGCCACTTACAACGAGCAAGCCTTTGTTGATAAGATGCGGGTTTGTAACGGGGATGAGGCTCATTGCCAGTCTTCAACCTCTCTGCCAACAGTGGAATTTACTTCTGCCGGAAGTAACGATGTGTTCAAAGCCATTCAAACTCCTGGCGGAGACAGTATTTCCTATAAGATGGTTCAAGCAGGAAAAGCCATCGCTGATCTGCGCGCCCATGCCCAAGTTGTTGCCAATGTTGGAAGTAATTTAAATACAACCGCTCAACAACAAATGACAGCTGCTGAAACCCAAAGAGCTGCATTGGATTCTCTGCTCAAAGCGGATACCACAACAGCGTCTTGGGTGAAGGATCTGACAGATTTGAGCGGCGGAGGCATCGGTCAAGGTCCTAGCGCTTTCTATGCTGCCAATCAAGCCACTCAAAATTATGCCAAGATCGGCCCCTACACGATGAATGATACTTGGGCCTATGTTTTGATTCGCTTTCTCTATTACAATGATCAATTGAATCAATTGATCGGGGACGCGGGAACCACCATTCCCATTGATGATTCTGTAGAGTCAGTTTATCAAAACATTGCCAATGGAACTTATAAGCCGACAACGCCGGCTGCAACGCCGACACCAACTCCAGCAGCAGGTGGTGCGGCATTGGCTTCGGTGTGGGGATCATCTGCTCAGTCAAATCCATTGAGTCAATTTGATGGAATCTTTCGAGCTAGCATTCATCCCCTGCAGTTGCCAACGATGATGCGAGTGGCAGCGGCGGCTCCGCCTGCAGATCTTGCAAGTTTGAAAAATATCAGAACAGCTCTTGTTGCTTTGGCTGCAGCTGTCGAGCCAGCTATGGATATTAATTTGGGTACTAAGATTGCCCCTGATACAATCACTCAGCAAACGAGCAGCCTTGCCAATGCTGAAGGTAATTTGCGATTTATTAACTCAATTATGGGTCAGCTTTACCAAAATTAAAATGGATCGGAGAGGGTTTCACACCCTCTCCTTCTTTCTTGCTAATCTTTGTGTCTCGCGTTTTAATTAAGTATGGGTCGCCTACTTGCAGTCTTCTTCATCTCTGTTGTTGGATCAAAGTCCATTGCCGCATCTTCCAGTTTTGTAAAATCCATGACCCTGGGTTTTGATTTTGGAATGTCCTATGATATTGCTCAAGACCCAGCAGGCGGGTATGGAACTGGTTTTGGATCCCACGGCGGCCTTTTTTCTGTTCTCAAGAAGGAAAACTCTTGGCCTATAAAATTTCGATTTGAGAATATAAATCTGAAAGAAGAGGGAACGTCCAAGGCCAGTTTTCAATATCAAAATACCACGAACTTTTTTAAATCCTATGAGCAGCGCTACTGGTTACTGAGTGGCGGCATTGAAAAGCGTTTTCAAGGAGAAAATCATATTGGCTTTTTCGAAATGCTCGTGGGTTACGGATGGGGCCAACCCTCACAAATTGTCCTCGAGCAATCCAGTACTTCAAATCAATTCACCTATGTGACTTGCAACACGCTTTCCAGTTTCGTTCTTTCTCTTGGCGGCGGGTTTCGTCGTCATATTGGAAAATCCTGGGATGGGCTTTTCTCTGTTCGCACCCTTTATGCCTTTGGTGGCACCTACGGAGACCTCTTAAGCGGCACAAGCTTCATTGTAGTGCCCGTTTTATTTTCACTGGGACTTGAATATAATTTTTAAAATTCCCAAGATATCCCAAGGTGGATGGGTTCAAAGCGGGTGGTTTCCCATTCTATAACTGTATCTTGAGTTCCACTTGGTTTTAGAGACGAAATGGTTTTTTCATAAATAAACCCATAATGAATCCAAAATTGGTCGATCACATTCCAGCTGAAGGTGAGGCCCCCTGTGTAATTGTCCGAAACATAGGCCCCAAAATCCTCTAAGGTTGAAAGTGGTTTGAAATACCGAAAGAGCAAATCAAAACGTGTCTTTCGGCTGATTGTTCCCTCCATAAGCATTCCAACGACTGGGCCGGATGTGGTGAGAAGAAAGAAATTACTATTTTGATCGGCGAAAATATCATCGGCTTGGCGATAGCCAAAAATCAATTCTTGGTGATAACCGACGACTCCAAATCGTAAAGCAAGAGCTGCGGTAAAGGTTTGATTGGGCTGTGTCCAAGGGGATCTTAGATATTCTTCGCTGGATTCATCCAAAGTGAGGCCAAATCCCTCCCAAGGAAAATATTTAGTAGAAATGCTTCTTGTACTGCCACCAGCATTGTAGGTGGTAGAGCCAATACGTCGCTGATCGAGTGAGGTTCCTAGTCCAAAGTTGACCGATCTATTTCCATCAGTGATCAAATCATTTCTGACCTCAAAGGTTTCTTCTTTTGCTGTTTTTCCCTCGGTGGATTCACCTTCTTTGGTGCGCACGTTCCATTTGTATTCGCCGGGTTCCATGTAGGGGACAGTATAATCGGTCATGTCCTTTAAGTTTTTTCCAACCTCTGGAAGTTTAAAATTTTTGTCTTTGTTTCCCTCGGACTTTTGCAGATCCATATCCGTGAAGTGAACGACTGGGTCCATTTTCCAAGTGAAGTTTACCGGACGGTAGGCAGGGACCCCCTCGCCACCAATTGGTTTTACCAATGAAGGAGCTTGAAAATCTTTTTTCTCTATAAGAAAGCGGCGGGGTTCGCCGTAGGGACCAGCAAAATTTCCATTGATAATAGTTCTAAGCTTCCACATGTACTCGCCTTCGCCGATGGTCTCGGTCGAAAAATGAGTTTCTTTGGTTTTTGTTTCCAAGGCTTTTTTGCCAGTTGTCTTATAAATGAAAATCTCGTATTCAACGTTTCCATCAACGGGTTTCCATTCGAAATCGAGCTTTGGTGGTAATTCAAAGTAAGAATAGTTCGATTCATTTTTGGGCGTTTTCAATTCCGGTGAATATGGTGTCACCGCCACATCCATTGGATCACTCCAATGGCCCGGCCGATTTTTTTGATCAATGGCTCTGACCCGATAGAAATATCGGCCCAAGGGCAAGTCAGCATCTAGCTGTGGATCTTTCGTGGTTTTTTGAAATTGCACTTCCTTGAAATCAGCTTTTTGAGCCACTTGAATTTCATAACCAGTGGCACTGGGAAGAGCATCCCATTCGAAAGTGACTTCGCGAGCGAAAGTTTTTGTTTCGATGATGACCATTCCAAAGATAAGGATAAGAAGTGTGCGAATCATTTTACAACCGGCGCTTTCAGTTTAGGGGCTGAGAGAGCCTCTTGAATATCAATGATCAAAGGTCGCACATCGCTGGGTAGGCCATCGCTGTCTTTTTCGTCAACGGCGTGGACTCTCCATTTATAGGTTCCGCCCTCGAGAGGTGCTGAAGTCGCCTTTGTTTCGGTGACAATCATATCCACTGCCGAAGTTTTTACCCTCTCAGAAGAATCCTCTCTATCCGTGATTTTTTCGACGATAAGATGATATTTTTTTGCCAATGGCACTGGCTTCCATGTGAATTCAACGGCGGGATTTTCTGGAACCGTTATTTTTGTATCTTTGAGAGGTTCAATTAAAATCGGGCCAGGTAAGGTCGAACCAAATTCTAGTTTAAATACCCAAGTGGGACTTGTCTCGGTATGTTTCGGATCTTTTGGGTCAATCCACAGAACTTTCCAATAGTAGTTAGAAGTCTGTTTCAAGCGAACCAGAGTTTTAAGTTTAGTCAATTTTTCTTGCTTGAACACTTCCTTGAAGTCAGGGGTTTTTGAAGCAATCAAAGTAAAGTTTGGCGGCAGCTCTGATTTCCATTCAAAGGCAATTGGATCAATGGGTTCTTTGGATTCACGTTTCACCAAACCTTGATTTTTTGGAAAAATAAGTGTGATTGCAGAACCCATGTCGTCTGAGGTAATAACAAACCGATTAGTGCGACTTCGAGAAATGGTTTCGCCTTTGTTGTTCAAGGCCTCGACCGACCAATAAAATGTTCCCCCCTCTTTCCAACGCCAAACATAAAAATTGTCATGAACGACTTCACTTTTGATCAGCTGTCTTCGCTCTGAATCGCGTGAGATGCTGACACGATAGCTTGAAGCAGTAGGGTTGTTTTCCCATTCAAAACGCAGAGAATCTTTCAAAGTCCATTCTAAATTGTGTTCTGGGGCAATCAGCCGAGGACCTTCGGGTAGAATTTTTCTTGTCGTTAGTTTGTAAATGGGCGAGCGACCCATTTCCTCATTATTGTCACCAAAGGCTGAGACTCGCCAATAGTAAACTCCCGTTTTTAAATCTGTGACCTTGATCGGCGAAGCTGCCGTCGTTCGACTTTGCAAGGTCCTTTGAAATGTTGGACTATCAGCCATTTCAAAAAGAAAACTCTTGGGCTCTCCTTCAGCCACCCAAGAAAATTGAATTTCGGCGTCAGTAGGATTGATTTCTAAAGAGGCATCGTCAGGAGGGTGAGTGAGTGTGATCCTCTGATCTTGAGTCACGGTCAGACTTCGAATTTCAGAGTAGTTGATTTTACCTTCTTTGTTTTTCCAACCTACGCGCCAGAAACTGCGACCCTTTTCGAGAGGTGCCTGAATGCTTTGGTGTGCGACCTTGGCAAAGGTTTCTGGTTTTAGAAATTTCGAATTTTTACTGAGTTCAAAAGTTTCTTCTTTTAAATCTGGATTTAAGACGGTCCAAGTGAAGGGGTGATTGGCAACTCCGACGGGACTTAAAATGATGGCTTGGTCCTTTGGTGTTTGTAGGATAACACTTGCGGCAAGGGCCTGGGCTTGACCGGCTTGGGCAATTTCAGCGGCTCGCGCCACATCTAAATCCATTTTCACTTTCTTGGCATCGGTGAGCGTGGCCTTACCCTTTGTGACTAGGATTTGTGTCTTTTGCTGGGAATCGGTTTTGAGTTTAAGTTCGGCGGTACTTGCATCGATGATCGAGTCTTTAACTTTGATGGCCAGGTTTTTCGAAGCCCCTTTTGTCGAAATATCCCCAGTCTTAAAGTCCACACTCAGTTTTTGGGCATCCTTTTCTAAAACGATGAGACTGTTTTCATTCACCTCAAGCACGCTGGCATCCTTAAGTTTTAAAACGGCATAGGAATCGGGCCCCGTTCGTATCGTGTCTTGCATATAGAGCTGGTCATCTTTATTGAGAGGATTCCAGTAGAGGGAATCGGCCGTTTTGCGTTTGACATTCTTGTTAGTGAAGGAAACTTGGCCAATCACTTCGAGCTGACCCTTAGATATTTGATTTTCAGGAGAGATTTGATAATCCCTCCAAAGATAAACTCCGGCCCAAGTCATGAGTGCCACAACGGGTGTTACGATCAGCGCTGTCTTTAAACCATCTTGGTCCAAAGTCTGGTTCCTCCATAAACCTCTTCAAATGAAATAATCGGTAAAAAACTTTTCTCACTTTAAGACTTTTTTGGGCAGGACTATTCTTTGGTCTGTTCTGAGGCTTTGGACTTGAGATCACAAGCGTTAACTCCGAAAAATGATTCGTGAAACTAAAATATTCCGTGGGTATTGCCACAAAAATGATTTTTATGGTCACTGTGATCATCATAGGGGCCATTGGTGTTGTTGTATTCATTGCCACCGATTTGTTTCGTGATGAATCCATCACGCGTGTGCAAGAGACGAATAAAGATACAGCCGATCATCTTGGCGATCGAGTTCTTGGAATCTTTCAAGAGTTGACTGGCAAGATGACGATTATGGCACAATTTGCAACCGATTCATCGGATCCAGCTTCGGCGCAAACTTCTATTCAAAATATTTTGAAAACAGGTGAGGATATTATCTCCTTCAGCGCCTACCAATTCAACGAAAAGGCGGAATTAATTCCAAGAGCTTCGGTGGTCGATGACGTCGCACTCGCCGAATATAAAATGAAAAAAGAAGACCTGAATCTTCGAGGCCTTGGTCCGATTATCGCAGCTCAAAAGAAATCCATGGACTCAGTGGTCGTACTGAATTCTTCACCCTTTTTAAAAGCCCCTTTCTTAAGTGTCGCCTTCCTAAGTCACAAAAAACAAAAACCGACGGGAGAGGCTCGCAAAGAAGAATGGACTCCTGAGTTCCTCAGTGGTCGATGGTTATTTCGGGTCGAATTACGTCAAGACGCCATCTTAAAACTTTTTTCAAAAAAGAAATTTCTAACAGCTTACCTTGTGGATGCTACCGGGCACTTGGTGGCCCACTCTGATCCCGAAATACAGCCTCAAGTTCTTGCGGGAACCGATGTTTCTGACCACCCTATTGTGGCGATCATGAAAGAGGGCAAACTTACCAATCACCAAATGGAGTATGAAGACGACCAAGGGACTTCTTATCTCGGTGCTTATCGCATGATAGGTGTTGCGGGACTTGGGGTTGTAGCCGAAGTCAAACGTCAAGAGGCTTTGGCCACATTGGACCGAGTTCGTTATCGCTCGTTGCTGGTAATGATTTCAGTAGTTTGCCTTGCGTTCTTAGTCAATTTTGGTTTTTCAAAAAGTCTCACCAAGCCTTTAAAAGAACTTTTTAAGGCCACTGAAAATATTGTTGAGGGTCGTTATGACGTGCGTATTAAAAGTCACAGCTCTGACGAAATTGGAGCTCTCTCACAAGCTTTCATGAATATGGCGGGAGGTCTCAAAGAGCGAGAAAAGCTAAAAGGTGCCTTTGATAAATTTCATTCGAAGGAAGTGGCAAAAAAACTTTTGTCGGGCGAAATCAAATTGGGCGGTGAACGACTTCAAGCCACTATATTTTTTAGCGATATTCGCGGCTTCACATCGATGTCTGAAAAAATGACTCCAGATCAAGTCTTGTCACTACTCAACGAGTACATGACAGAAATGGTACGTATCATTTCAAAGTGGCATGGGGTCGTCGACAAATATATTGGCGATGCTATCATGGCATTTTGGGGAGTTCCCGAAACCTCGGGGCGTGATGCCTACAATGCCGTTCGCGCCGCTCTTGAAATGCGAGATTTCTTAGACAAATGGAACGAAAAACGAAGGCAAAAAAATCAAATTGAAGTGAAGATTGGAATCGGACTTCATTCTGGCGAAGTTTTGGCTGGCAATATGGGTTCTGAAAGTCGCATGAACTATACGGTCATTGGCGATTCAGTCAATCAAGCCAGTCGTATCGAAGCCGCCAATAAACCTTTGAAAGCCGACATTCTCATTAGCGACGCCACTTGGACTCTGGTTAAGACCAGTGGCATTGTGGTGGGGCCGCAGATCGCGATTCATGTGAAAGGCAAAAAAGAAGATCTTATTGTTCACCAAGTGATAGGTCTTAAAGAAAACGGAGTTCTGCAAACAAGTTTGAGTGAATCACGCATCAAGGACATCGAAACACAAAACGCAAGTATTGAAGGTGAAGAAGAACAAAAGGTGCAGACAAGTGCGGCTCACAGTACAAATCACAGTACTAATGAGGGTACAGGTCTATCGTTGCCAACCCTCGAGACTCCACCAGATTCGCAATTGTGGTATGTGATTGCTGATCCGGCAAGTCCAGTGCCTGAGGGGCCTTACCGAGTCACAGAAATTTCTTTGAAGCTCTCTCATGGGCAGTTAAAATTCAACCAAGCCATGGTTTATCACGAAGGGGATAAAGCCATGACTCCGATTGCGCAGATGCCGGGTCTTGATCGTCGTTTTTTTGCGCCGCAAACTCCGCCGCCAATCACGGCCCCCTTACCAGAGACTGTCATTCGTCAAGCGGCCGAAGTGCAGGAGTGGTATGTTCACGGGCCCCAAGGTCAGACGCTGGGTCCTTATACTGTAGAAGAACTGCGCTTGGCTCTGCAAAAGGGAAATCTCACTCGAACGACCTATTGCTGGAAGACTGGTCTTGAAGCTTGGATTTACCTTTATCAAATTCCCGAATTTGATCGTCGGGCAGCTTAATTTATTTTTTGAAGGGGAGTTCTCCGAGATAGTCTTTTTTGCCCACATCGACTCCGTTGTGGCGCAAAATCGAATAGGCCGTTGCAATATGAAAATAGAAGTTGGGTAAGGCGTGCTGAAGTACAAATTCTTTTCCTAAAAGATATTTGCCTTCCCATCGCGGCTGAGAGATATGACGATCTTCAGAACCAGCAAAATCCTTGGCCGAAAAATGTTCCAAGTAAGAAATGACACTGTCAACGCGAGCTTTGATCTCTGAGTAGGTTTTCTCAGTGTCTGGATGGCTCGGAGCTTCGCTATTTGTCAGTCGAGCGCAACACAGCTTGGCCGTATCACATGCAATTTGAATTTGTCTCGTTAGATTAAATTGATCAGGTGCCAATCGCGAATTGAGAAGCACATCAAACTCAAATTTTTTCGCTTCAGCTTGTTTTGTCCCCTTATCGAGAAGAACTAATAAATTTCGTAACATTTTCGTGAATTGTGGAACGGTAATTTCGTACAACATAAAAACTCCTTGTTGATTGCTTGCGGGGTCAATCCATTTCTAACTGATAACATCTTGGTACTCAACCTATATTTCGAGATCAAAAAGAAACTTGACTGTAGGCACTAAGGTTAGAAGGCGATATTCGAGGCATTCAACTGGAGACGACTTTGGGGTCTGTATCTTCCTCGATCGGTCAATTGTTGCAATTTTTTGGGGCGTTCCCTTGAGGTCTGGCAGAGATTCGATAATAGCTTGAAATCGTGCAACCATGAAGCAATTTAGCTAATTGAAGTTGCCATTAACACTCGCCCAAGGGAGAAGTTAGGTCCCAAATTCCGTTGAGACCTGCACCAAGAGTCTCATCCGCCATTATCTGTACAAAAAACCGTTTAACCGACTAAAAGCAAGAAGAATGCTTGAAATACTACATCTATTTAATAACAGTCCTTAGGAAACCCTTGGAATTTGCCCCCACTGTGAAGTTCAAAATAGCAAAATGGTCTCTCAGAGAAATCACCCGAATCGTTGTATTTGATAGTTTTAGGTGGACTCGGACGTCGGGCGTTGACTTCGCTACTATTTTTGGATAGAATATTCCACATGAAGCGAAAAACCAGGGTAAAACAGCTCACTTTCTTTAACGAACAAAAGGAATTCGGC
>Ga0207094_1105_pt1 | contig 12351 bp, 11 predicted proteins | sample Alteio_BWMinHeat_90_FD_153518 | JGI IMG/M metagenome (GOLD analysis project Ga0207094, IMG submission 153518) | Enriched cells from forest soil in Barre Woods Harvard Forest LTER site, Petersham, Massachusetts, United States -... | ecosystem: Environmental > Terrestrial > Soil > Temperate forest >... | reverse complement strand
ATACGGGATGGTATTATGTGATAAAATCAATACCAGGCGCAAAGGATACAGACAGTACACATGTAGTGGTACATTTGCCGCCTGCATTGACCGTTACGAACAACTCTCCTTTATGCCAGGGCCTCATAGATACCCTTAACTTGAGTGTGGTTCCATTCACGGCAGGTGAAACATTTATCTGGTCCGGGCCAAGTGGTTTTAGTTCTACGCTTGAGTTTCCGCGCCTATCGGGTTTTTCTGCTGCAGATACGGGTACCTATACAGTTATAGCCACCAGTCCATTTGGCTGCCAAAGTATCGGTTCCACGCATGCGTCGGTTCTGCCTCAGCCGCCGCCGCCGGTTATTTCGGGTGTCCCGCATTATTGCCAGGGCGATTCATTTATTGCATTTACTGTAACAAGTTATATAGGTACGCTTGAATGGTACACTACCGGACTTGGCGGCACAGCGAGCACTACTCCTATCGTAATAAATACTTCCAGGCCGGGCATTACTACCGTATGGGTAAGCCAGCGCATAGGTAGTTGTGAAAGCGGACGCGCATCATTTACAGTGGCAGTAACAACTACCCCCGGCTTGCCGCTGGCTACAGGCCCTACGCAGTATTGCCAGTACATAGGCCCATATGTGCCAATCACCGTGAAAACTACAGGAACTGCACATCTATTATGGTATACTGTTCCTGTCGGTGGTACTCCGTCGCTTACAGCGCCCGTAGTGGATATTAATACTGCTGGTACTTATAATTCATGGGTAAGCCAGACAGATTCAGGATGTGAGGGCCCAAGGCTTCCGCTGACAGTTGTTGTTCATCCGAAACCGGCGCCCCCGACAGTTGGCACACAATCTATATGCCAATACTGGCCTTTAAACCCGCTTACTGCAACCCCAGGCTCAACCGGGGATATTTTGAGATGGTTTGTGGGTAGTGCCGACATGATAGGTAGCCCAACGGCTCCAACCCCATCCTCTTCTGTTCCCGGCCTTGACACTTTTTATGTTAACGAAACTTCAGCATTTGGATGCGTAAGTGATAAAACAATGGATACGGTGCGTGTGAAACCCAAACCCGGCGCCCCTCATACAAGGGATACCATCTATTGCCAGGGCGCGAAGGCTGCTACATTGACGGCTGACAGTTCTGATGGGTCACGCCTGCTGTGGTATACAGCTGGCTTCCTGCTGCCTCATGCGCCAACGCCAGCCAACAGTACGCCCGGTGATTCTACCTGGTATGTGGCTCAGAAAGTAAATGGCTGCCCGAGCGACAGTACAGCGCTGAAGGTGACGACGATATACACACCCAGATTTTATATCACCGCACAACAACCCTGGGTATGCCAGTTCGATTCGATATGGCTTTCCTATACCGGCCCGGCGCTGAACGATCCTGCGTATGTATGGACCATACCAGCTGGCGCATCCTATAGCTTTAATGGGTCAGAGTTTGGCAAGTCAAAGTCTACAGACTCTATGATCTTTGTACGGTTCGATTCGGTAACCCAGGATAATTACATATCACTATTCGCCAGCGATAACCACGGTTTCTGTTCTTTCGATACGAACACGCGCATAAAAATAATCCCGCACCCAACAGCAACTTCGTCTTCCCAAGCTGATGTATGCGTGGGGGATACGGTCAGCCTGGCTTTGACTGCCCGGTCAGCGAACGCTTCCATATTTACATGGACAGTAGACCATATTCCTATGCAGAGCTCTACCGCATTGAATATCATCTCTGCCAATTCGAACAGCGGCGGGCCGTTCAGCATCAGTTGGAACGACAGCGGGCGCCATATAATAGAAGTAACAACAAAAACCGATGAAGGGTGTACGAACCCGCCGACAGATGATTCCATCTTTGTGCATACAGTGCCCGATGCTACTTTCCAGTATGTAACGCGCAGCGGTCCGCTATGCCTGGAGGACAGTGTGCTTTTCACAGCCACCGCCGGCAATTACAACTATTCATTCGAATGGTCACCGGCGCATTACTTCCACAACATCAATAAGGGAGTAACCTGGGGCAAGATGGAGCAATCGCATAGCATTGTTACACTGCTGGTAACAGATCCGTTTGGATGCGCTGCAAGCACGAGCCAGGAACTGGATCCAAGCTCCTGCTGCACAGTCGGTTTCCCGAATGCCTTTACACCAAACGGAGATGGTAAGAACGAGTTCTTCCGCCCCATTTACGCGGGTTATCACAGGTTCCATGTGTTCCGGATAGCTAACCGCTGGGGACAGACAGTCTATGAAACCACGAACAGCAATATGTCATGGGATGGCAAGTATAACGGTGTGCCCCAGGATATGGGCGTGTATTTCTACTACATCAAATTTGACTGCGGAGGAAATACCATAGAACAGACCGGAGATGTAACTCTGATCAGGTAAAAAACAGAAGCAATAAAAAATACCACTGCTCAAAGCGGTGGTATTTTTTATTATATCAATTGGTGTCCAGTATCCGGCATTCAGGTATCCAATATCAAGTATCCAGAAACCCGCATCCAGGAACCTGCATCAGAAAGTATAGGCTTTAATATATTGCATTTTGGTGTTTGCCTTGCTGCTGCTCACTTCGAAATAATCATAAAAAGTTGTATCTTCAGGTATCTTGAATCCAATGATATAAGTATAGGGCGTTTTTCCCTTCCTCACCACAGGCCTGAAGTCTTCACCGCCTTTTGGCATAGTAAATTTACCTTCCGCAAAATTTGGACCGTAGTCAACGTCCACATCATAGACACCCTCCTTGACATTGCTGTCTGCAATTACTTTTACAGAAAAAGTAAATTTATTCAAAGCATCATCAGTTACAGGCATTTCTGCAGATGCTATAAGGCTACCAGGCTTGGGAAAGTTTTTTATTGCTCCGTTATTATTTTTGCAACTCGTTATAAATGTTACAGAAAAGAAAATAAATAAAAAGCCCTGTTTTCTCATAATGGGCGTAAAAATAACGGATGTATTTGGAAAATCGGGAGGAATAAGGGCATATAATTGTTATTGTATTTCTAAAAATGACCGGATTAAATTACTTTTAGCCGAATAAATAATTACTTTATTAATGAGAAATAATATCAGCCTCAAATGGGCTATTCCTGTTATGGCAATAAGCGCACAGTTATTCAATAGTAGTTGTAATAATAGTACAACGACCACGACCAGTACACAAACAAAAACGGACACTACCGTAACAACGGATGGTTACGACAGCAACTTTAATGTGGAGGCCCAGGCTTTTGCCGACTTGCAGCTACTTCGTTACCAGGTCCCTGGTTTTAACTCGCTAAGCCTGCAACAGAAAAAACTGTCTTACTATCTGTATGAAGCCGCCCTGTGTGGGAGAGACATTATTTACGACCAGAAAAGCAAGTATGGCTTACTCCTCCGCAAAACCATAGAAACTATGTATGGCACTTATAAAGGTGATAAGAATACAGATGACTGGAAAAAATTTGAAACCTACTGTGGCCGGGTTTGGTTCAGCAATGGCAACCATCACCACTACAGCAATATTAAGTTTATACCGGAGTGCTCTTATGAATATTTTATAACTATCGCAAAGAACTGCGATGCTTCCGCTTTCCCGGTTGAGAAAGGCGAGAGCTCGGATGCATTCCTGGCACGGATAAAACCAATAGTATATGATATGGGCTTTGAGCCAAAGGTGGTGGACCAGCGCCCGAATATTGATAATATAGCCAACTCATCCAACAACTTTTATGAAGGAGTAACACAAAAAGAAGTGGAGGCTTTCTATTCGAAATTTGATACCAAGGGCAATGCACCATCCTGGGGGCTCAACAGCAAGCTGATGAAGGAGAATGGTAAAATAGTAGAGAAAACATGGAAGAGCGGCGGTATGTACGGAGCTGCTATAGACCATATAATTGGCTGGCTGGAAAAAGCGTCGGATGTTGCCGAAGACAGCTTGCAGAAAGCCTCGTTGAAATTGCTGGTGCAGTATTATAAGTCCGGGGACCTCAAGACCTGGGATGATTACAACATTGATTGGGCAGGTTCAAACCCCCGTATTGATGCAGTGAACGGTTTTATTGAAGTATATCTGGATGCCATTGGCAAGAAGGGCAGCTTTGAAAGCACTGTTTCACTGAAAGATATGGAGGAGACCAAACGTATTGAAGCCATAGCAAAAGAAGCACAGTGGTTTGAGGATAATTCTCCGATTGCAAAAGAACATAAAAAAGATACGGTAAAAGGCATTACAGGCAAAGCAATTACAGTAATTGTAGAGAGCGGCGATGCCGCGCCAAGCACACCTATTGGCATCAACCTGCCGAATGCGGAATGGATTCGCAAGGAGCATGGCTCCAAATCAGTGTCGCTGACCAACATCATTCACTCTTACAATGTAATGGGCGCTAAGAGCGGAATGAACGATGAATTTGGTGCAAATGACATGGTCATTCAGCGCGCTAAAAAACATGGAGCGCTTGCCAGTGACCTGCATACGGATATGCATGAATGTATAGGCCATGCTTCCGGTAAACTGAACCCGGGCGTAGAAACCACGGACAAAACATTGAAGAACTATGCAAGCTGCCTCGAAGAAGCCCGCGCCGACCTTGTTGGCCTGTATTACATCATGGACCACAAACTGGTGGATATAGGCGTCATGCCCGATATGGAAGTGGGTAAGGCCGGGTACGACAACTATATGATGAATGGCCTTATGACCCAGCTGACCCGCCTGAAACCCGGAGAACAACTGGAAGAAGCACACATGCGTAACCGCGCCCTGGTGGCGCATTGGGCATATGAGAAAGGCAAAGCGGAAAACGTAGTCTCCTTCATTAAAAAGAACAACAAGACCTATGTGCAGGTGAATGATTACGATAAGCTGCGTATTTTATTCGGCCAATTGCTGAAAGAGATACAGCGTATAAAATCAGAAGGCGACTACAAAGGAGGTAAAGACCTCGTGGAAAACTATGGCGTAAAAGTGGATGCGGCGTTACACAAAGAAGTACTGGAGCGCTTTGCTAAACTGAATATAAAACCCTACAAAGGCTTTATACAGCCAAAGCTCGTGCCAGTAATGAACGGAAACGACATCACCAATGTAAAAGTGGAATACCCGGACAACTTCTTCCTGCAAAGCATGGAATATGGCAAGAACTATGGGTATTTGCCGGTGAAGAATTAAGAAAATTGCAGTTTTGGGTACGCGCCTTAATTATAATGAATGTTCTTTTGCCTTTTTTCAATATCTGGAAGTTGCTTTTGATATGCTTCGATGTCCCAGGTAATATTAAAATATTGCAGGTAGTCGGCCAGTGTCCCGAGGCCAGCCTCCGCTCTTCTTTTATCTACATTAGCGGGGTCTTCCATGGGAGCTAAAAAACTTCCCTCTTTATCCATCGTGATCTGGCTGCCATATATTTGCTTCCTGCCCTCCCTGATGGCTACCCTGTCTTCCAGCAAAGCGAGGTCAGAGGGGGTGGCTTTCTTATTTTTAACAGCTTCACGCATCATCGGCAGGTACTTCTGCTGTGTTTTTGTGTCCGCATGTTGTATCACGAGGAATACAGTTTGGCTGCCCCGTGCGCCAACAATATCCGGCCCCGGCCAGCCATATTTATCGAGGATGGAAACTACTTTTATCAGGTCCACGGAATCATAGTAACTGATGGTTTTCCACAAGTCTTTCATTTCTTTGGAGTCACTACCATACTTTTGTATTTCCCTGATCTGCATTCTCCCTCCCTGGTCGTTCTGAAAGATCGTATCTAATATGGCAACAAGTGGTTTATTCAGATTGACTTCCGCTTTTTCCTTGTTTTGCTTCACCAGGTTGCAAAGTTCATCCCATCGTTTGTCTTTATGAAGGCTTTCCAGGTCTGCATCTTCGACCAGGTGGTTATAATCCGTGAAATTGGATTTTGTAGCAATCCTGTTCAGTTGAAAAAAAGCAGAATCATTATTGCCCGACAATGACCATGCACAGGCAGCATTATACCGGTCATTCGGCAATCCTTTTCCGCCAAGCGATGCAAAAGCCTGCGTATAAGCATCAGTTGATTGTTTGTACTGTTTCGCTTGGTAAAAAGCATTTGCCTTTTTGACCCATTCACTGTATCCGGCACTTAATTGAGCATGGCTGCAATAAGAAAAAAAGAATAGCGCAACGCAGGAAAATAGTTTTTTCGACATAAGGGTTAATGTTAAAGATGACGATATAACAGCAAATTAATACTTTATCTACATTTTTAATAGTTAAAGCCCCGGAATTCCGGGGCCTTAACTATTATTAACTACATCTCGTTTTGAAACTATTCCGGTGAACCACTACAGTTGAAAGCCATAACTATAAGCACTCCCCTTTAGGGGCCGGGGGTATTTAATGGCTATCCTTAAACTTCTTCACAGCCTCCGTAAGCCTCGGAATCACTTCCATAGCATCGCCAAGTACGCCATAATCAGCGGCCTTGAAGAAAGGCGCTTCCGGGTCCTTATTGATCACAACTATGGTCTTGGAACCATTCACACCCGCCAGGTGCTGGATAGCGCCGGAGATACCAACCGCTATATATAGGTTTGGCCGGATGGTGCCGCCCGTCTGGCCCACGTGCTCATTGTGCGGGCGCCAGTGGCTGTCAGCTACCGGGCGCGAGCAGGCGAGAGCAGCGCCTAGCTCTTTAGCAAGCGCTTCCAGCACATACCAGTTTTCAGGCCCCTTCATGCCGCGGCCACCGCTCACCACCAGTTCTGCCTCCGACAATGGGACACTGCCAGATGCTTTGCTTACTTCCACTACCTGTATGGAAAAATCCTTGTCTTCAAAAGTCACGTCCAGGTTCTCAACCACTGCGCTGCCTTCACCCTTTACTACCGGGTAGGTATTGGGCATAAGTGTTATCACCTTCACATCGCTGGTGATGTTCACATACGCAAAAGCCTTCCCGGAGAATACATTTTTCTTTACCACAAATCCCTTGGATAGATCAGGATAAGAAACTGCTCCTGCTACCAATCCCGCTTTCAGGCGGGCAGCAAGGCGGGGAGTTACGGCTTTGCCTACTGTATCATGCAGGCCCACGATCACCTTTGCGCCTTCCTTTTGCGCCGCAGCAAGCATCACTCTGGTATAGGCGCGTGAATTGAAATTTTCCAGGCGCGCATCAGTAGTATGAAGCACCTTCTGTGCGCCATACTGCCCCAGGGCCTGCATGGCATCATTGCCCACATTGCCGGTAGCAACAGCCGTAACGCTTGTGCCCATGCTTTTCGCGATGTTAGCAGCATATTGTATCGCCTCCAAAGATTTTTTCTTAAAGACGCCCTGTGAATGTTCAACTAAAACGAGTACACTCATTTTTTTTATTTAAGTAAAAAGTAAAAAGTTAAAACCAAAAAGTAATCACGAGTTGAGCACATTTGCACATTGCCGCATTTTCACATTCATTAGCAAGGTCATTGACTATATTTTCACATTCCCACATTCCCGCATTTTCACATTCATTAAGCAATTGAGCCATTACATTTTCACATTTCCGCATTTTCACATTCATTAAGCCATTAAATAACCTTCGCCTCGCTATGCAGCAAGTTCACGAGTTCATCCATATTATCTGCTGATACCATCTTAACACCGCTTTTTGCCGGTGGCAGTTCGTAAGATACTATCGCGCTTAACGCTTCTATCGCGGCCGCAGGTATTACTTTCAGCGGCTTGGTGCGTGCGGCCATAATACCGCGCATGTTAGGTATGCGCGCCTCCGCTACTCCCTTCTGGCAGGAGATCACCAATGGCAGGCTACAGGTATCCGTTTCTTCGCCGCCTTCTATTTCCCGCTTCACGGTTGCGGTACTGCCGGCTACATCTATTTTAGCGGCAAAGCCGAGGTAATTCATATCCAGCAGCTCAGCTACCATCGCGCCTACAGAGCCATTGTTATAATCAATAGACTCCTTGCCGCAAAGCACGAGGTCATAACCTATGGTTTTTGCATATTCCGCTATCTGCGATGCAACCAGGTAGGTATCACTGCTCTCACAATCTATGCGTATGGCCTCATCCCCGCCAAGCGCCAGCGCTTTGCGTATCACCGGCTCGGCATCTGCCTTGCCAACAGTGACCAGGTGAATGGCGGTCGCCACGCCTGCTTCCTTCAGTTCCAGTGCGCGCACCAGCGCATACCACTCATCATACGGATTGATGATAAATGTAACCCCCTGGGTGCTGAAATGTGTATTATTGTCACCGAACGCGACCTTGGTGGTAGTATCAGGTACCTGGCAGATACAAACTAATATCTTCATAAATTCAAAATTCAAAAGCCAAAAATCTAAGGTGGATATAAACTGCCCTTATAAACAGGGTGCAAAAGTAGGCAAAAAAGGAATAAAACCGGATTTCCCGAAAAGTAGGTAGTGTCTCAGTTTGAATGTTAACGGGAAATTATTGTGCTTCTTGTACGGCAATACATGTATCCCATCCATATTGAGTTTTCAACGCGCTGCATTTACTTGATACATTAGAAAATGACATATTTGATGAATTGCCTACACTATAATGTTGTCCACCTTTGCTTGAGGTAGTGCAGTTGCAGGAATAACCACGAGGACCGCATGATAATATCATAACCGGCAAGGATATAAATGCTACAAAAAATAAAACGCCTTTCAGTTTCATAGGATAATTTTTAGAAAATAAAGATAACAAAAAAGGGTGCCTTTAGAAGCCTCGTTTTTTCTCTGTGCGATCTCATTCGCCTTAACTAAAAAAGGTCGTCGTGTGTGCCGGTACGTATAAACCTGATCTCCTTTGCTGCATCATCCTGTTTCCAGATAAGCAGCCAATCCGGCCTTATATGGCATTCCATATAGTTGCAGTAGATTCCCTGGAGTTTATGCGGTCGGAATTGGGATTCAAGTTTACCTGTTTCATGTAACCTTTTTATAACATCAAGTAGTAAATCTATCTTATTACCTCTTTTTAGCAGCCAGTTTCAGATCTTTATCGAACTTGTATCGTCCTAAAAAAAGTTTACACTTAAAAAGTGTAAATTATGAAAAAGACAAAATTGTCAGTTGGACGAAAGGGACAAAAAGGCAGAATATCGAAATACGATATTATTTTCAGACGTCAGATAGCAAAACAATATAATGATGGTGACAAAAGCATAGGCCAGGTTGCCATCGAAAATGGGCTCACCCAAGATCAGGTAAAAGGATGGGTGAAGCAATTTTCTTGCGAACTTGCAGAGGATGCAAGAATTACAGCTATGACAGAGCAGGAACAAAAGGATCTGAAGCTACTCAAAAAGCAGATTGAGGCATTAAAGGAAAAACTTGAGTACGAGCAGATGCGCAACTTTGCTTTAGAGACCATGGTGGACCTGGCAAAATCGGAGCTTGGTATCGACCTAAGAAAAAACTCTGGTGCCAAACAGCCGAAAGAGTAATAACGTATTACCCGCAGACGGGCATTAGTAAAGTCTGCGGGCTGTTTGGCAAGACAAGACAGGCCTGGTATGTACAGCAGTGGTCGGCCGAAGACGATACTATCCGCGATACTGTTGTACTCAAAAGAGTAAAAGAAATAAGGGACCAAATGCCTCGTCTGGGCACCCGTAAGCTATATCATATGCTTACAGAAACCTTGAAAGAGCATAAAATAAAAATAGGCAGAGATAAGCTCTTTGATTTGTTGGAAGAATACGGAATGCTGGTCAGGCGCCGTAAAAGGAAGAAAGTCAGTACAACTGATTCAAACCATCCATTCAGGAAGTACCCTAACCTGATCAGGGAACTACAGGTAATACGCCCAAACCAGCTGTGGGTAAGCGATATAACCTATATCCGCCTCATTGATGAGTTTTGCTATTTGAGCCTTATTACAGATGCCTGTTCACGCAGGATAGTAGGTTATTGTCTTTACCCAACACTGCATAAAGAAGGGCCGGTTGCAGCTTTAAGCATGGCTTTGAACAGTTTGCCTGCTACTACAACAGATAGCCTGATCCATCATTCAGACAGAGGAAGGCAATATTGCTGTGATGCTTATGTAAATGTACTGATGGAACGAAAGGTAATAATCAGTATGACCGAGAAAGGAGACCCGTATGAAAATGCACTTGCAGAAAGAGTGAATAGAACATTGAAAGAGGAATTCTTACTGGACAAGGGATTTGATAGTTTTGCACTCGCTTCAGTAGCGGTCAACCATGCGGTGCGTACTTATAATACCCAGCGACCGCATGCCAGTTGTGACTATCAGACCCCAGATCAGGCACATCAGCAGCACGGACCTTTACCAATGAGATGGAAGAAAAGAAAAAAGGAAGAACCAATACTTGCATAATTCATGTATTAATATGAAAAACAGAACCTATGCCTGCCGGCGGCTCTTCTATTTCAAATAATGCTTTTACGAGCATAAAATCAATAGTCGGCTATAGAAAGTAAAAGCATCATTTGAAACAGAAGTCAGAAACCCAAAAGAAGTACATAAATTTGACTGTAACTATAACTCAGGATTATCAGAAAACACTGTAAACAAATAACAGGACTAACAAAATGGCAGTAAACAAAAAACAGGATTATCTAACCAAAGTGTAAACCTATTTCAGGACGATGCAGGACGATGCAATACCCTAATTATACCTTTTTATACCCGAAATATACCTGAATATACCCGTTTTTAAGCGTTTTATACCCGATTATACATTGATAAAATAAATCATAAACTTTGCCCATAGCCACTTTCCAATCAATAAAAATTTTCAACAGGCTTTTTTATTATACCTTGCATCTAAAGAGAGTAACTTTTTACTATTTTCAGTTTTGACATTTCACCTTATCTTTACATAAATTTTGATACATGGTCGTTTCAGAAATTACGCTATATAACGTGCTAAAGTCAAAACTTGGCGAGTTAGAAGCGCAAACTGTTGTAGAGGGCATAAAGCAAGAAGTTAGAAACGAGTTTGAAAATAGAAAAGACACACTTTCTACAAAAGAGGACATTCTCAATCTGCGAATTGACATGGAGAAAGGCTTTCGTGACAACTTGAAATGGACGGTTGGCACTATAATAGCCTGCACAGGTATATTATTAGCTATACTTAAATTTATGCATTAGCATATCTTCCATAATGACCATCACCGTCCGCCAGATAATAGACGCAATAGAGGCCGAAGCCCCACCTATCTACCAGGAAAGCTATGACAACTGCGGCCTGCAGGTGGGCGATCCGGATGATGTGGTAAAGGGTATACTTATATCGCTCGATGTTACAGAGGCTATCCTGGAAGAGGCCATAGAGCGCGGCTGTAGTATGATCGTTTCCCATCACCCGCTTATATTTTTTGGGTTAAAGAAAATATCCGGGCGCACCTATGTGGAGCGGGTGGTGCAGAAAGCCATAAAAAACGATATCAGCATCTATGCGGCGCATACAAACCTCGATAATATGTTCGATGGGGTAAATGCCAAAATAGCGGAGAAACTGGGATTGGTGAACACCACAATTCTGGCCCCGAAAACAAATACATTAAGCAAATTGTATACTTATGCCCCTGTTGCCTATGCCGATAAGATACGGGATGCTTTGTTTGCCGCCGGCGCCGGTAGTATTGGTTTTTATAATGAATGTAGCTTCAATACGGTAGGCACGGGTACATTCAGGGCGCATGAAGATGCCGACCCTGCAATAGGGGAGGCAGGCGGAGCTCGGGAAACAGTGGAAGAAGTGAAAATTGAAGTTATTGTAGAGAAACATAATGAGCGCCCGGTCATGCAGGCGCTGTGGAGCAACCATCCTTATGAGGAGGTGGCTTATGAACTGGTGCCGCTCCCCAACCCCAATCAGCAGATAGGGGCAGGTATGGTAGGGGTCTTGCCAGGGCCTATGGAGGAGTGGGAATTCCTGGCCTTCCTTAAAAAACACATGAAAACAGATTGTATACGTCATACGGCATTACTTGGTAAAAAAATAACAAGGGTGGCTGTATGCGGTGGGGCTGGAAGCTTTCTGCTGAAAGATGCTATTAATGCAAAAGCTGATATATTCATCACCGGCGACTTTAAATACCACCAGTTTTTTGATGCGGAAGGCAAAATAATCATAGCGGATATAGGGCATTACGAGAGCGAACAGTTCACTTCTGAAATATTTGAAGCGCTACTTAACTTTTACAACAACCATCCACAAATTTAGCGTTGTAAGGTATACATTTCACGTCTTTAAACTAAAAACAATGAAAGGATGAACTTTCATTGTTTATTATTTTTATTTCCGCTTTCGACTTTATACTTTCGACTATATACTATCTACTAACGACTATATACCATCTACTTATCCTTGATATTCAC
>Ga0207094_1104_pt1 | contig 12459 bp, 7 predicted proteins | sample Alteio_BWMinHeat_90_FD_153518 | JGI IMG/M metagenome (GOLD analysis project Ga0207094, IMG submission 153518) | Enriched cells from forest soil in Barre Woods Harvard Forest LTER site, Petersham, Massachusetts, United States -... | ecosystem: Environmental > Terrestrial > Soil > Temperate forest >... | reverse complement strand
GACCCCCGGCGGCAAGGCGGGAAGGTTATAGACTCCGTCCGTGTCGGTTGTGACTTCCCTGGCTACTGTTCTCGCTTGATCGGAGAGAGAGACGCGAACACTCGGCATCGTTCCCCCAGCTTCTCGCGTCACGGTGCCGCTAATCGATCCTCCGGTGCCTTGCGCCCTTGCTACCCTAGGCGTCGCGAACGTGGACACCAAACAAAACGCGAACGCGGATATCGTTGCTTTCGTTAAAGAATTAGCGGACACGTTTTTCGGCCCCGGCGGGGAATTCCTACCAGTTGACTTATCGACTGTTAAACGTTGCCCTATCCCTGTGACTGCCGGAAAACTACCACGCAAACCTTAATGCAATATTAAGCAGCCGACAACTGTGATCATGGCCGAGAATGGCCTTAATCATGTCGTAGAACTCGCCTCTGTGGCGTGAACGCCTGATGCGCGCTGCCGCAGCAGCGTGTTAGCGATCGAGTTATAATTCCGCGGATATGCCTGGATTCCTGAGTAATCTACTCCGGCTGTTGCGAGAGCGGCGCGGCACGGATATGGATTTTCTGTGCCATCATCTGCTCTCCGAACGCGGCGAAGCTTCACAGACCGTTTTGGCCCAGGAAATCATTAAGGCCTACAACGCCATGAACTCGGCGCAGCGGCGTGGATTTCTGGAGATGCTTTCCCGCGGATTTGGGCCCGACGAGGCTGCCATTGTTCGCGCAGCGGCGGACTATAAGCGGACGCCGGACGCCGCGAATCTTGCGGCTCTTTCGGCCGCCGTGGAAGCCCCCCGTCAGGAGTTGTTGCGCCGCATCAACACAGCCACACATGGCACGGAGACGCTGGTGGCTCTGCGGGGGCATCTGCTCGAATCAGCCCGCGATGGCACGGATTTCCAGCCGCTCGACACCGATCTAAAGCATCTTTTCAGGTCCTGGTTCAACCGCGGCTTTCTGCGCATGGAGCGAATCACCTGGCACACTTCGGCTCTCACGCTGGAAAAGCTTATGGCCTACGAGTCCGTGCATGAGATTAATGGCTGGCCGGACTTGCGCCGCCGCCTCGAAGCGGACCGGAGATGCTTCGCTTTCTTCCATCCGGCGCTGATCGATGAGCCGATTATCTTTGTGGAAGTCGCATTGACGAAGGGGCTCACGGGGGATCTGGCGCCCTTGCTGGATATCCGCGCGCCGGTCCTCGCGCCCGAACACACGGATACCGCGGTGTTTTATTCCATCAGCAACTGCCTGAAAGGTTTGCGAGGCATTGCCTTCGGGAATTTTCTGATCAAACAGGTTGTGACGGATCTTGCCGCCGAATTCTCGAACATAAAAACGTACGGCACGCTTTCGCCGCTCCCGAATTTAGCCCGAGCCCTGCAGAATCAAGATGAAAACGGCTTCACGCGCGACCGCCTCTCGCGTCTGCTGAGCGATCATTCTCAAACCTTGGCCGCCGCGGGCGGAAGGCGCGATCCCGTCGAGGCTTTTTTTGCCATGGTCAAGCAGCCCGTAGCCAATCGAGAGGCCCTGGCAAAACCCCTGGAACGCATCGCTCTTGCCTATCTTACGCAAGTGCATCAGAACGGGCGCCTCTACGATCCCGTGGCAACCTTTCACCTCTCGAATGGCGCGCGTCTGCAGCGCATCCACGCGTTTGGGAACCTGCGGCCATATGGATTGCAGGCTTCCTTCGGACTTACGGCCAATTATCTCTACGTTCCTGCCGAGCTTGAGGAGAATCACGAGCGGTTTGTCCGTGAAGGCGAAATTCGCGTCTCGAACGAGTTAGAGCGTGAATACAAGGCCGTCGCGGAAGCGTGGCGTGAGCCGCACAAAGGAAAAAAGCGGTAAAAGTAATGGAGCCCGGCCGATCCAGACCGGGCTCCATTAGTTGAAGCTGCTATTTTTCGCTTCGCAGCGCCCCGCCATTTTGCGCGGCGAAATCGTCCCGGACCACCACGCCGCCCTTCATGACAAATTTGACGCGCTGCATCTCGGTAATATCCTGCAGCGGATCTCCGGAAACGGCGATGAGATCGGCGAACTTACCTTTTTCGATCGTGCCGATAGTGTCTTCTTTGTGAATGATTCCGGCGTTGACCGTGGTTGCCATGCGCAGCGTGTATAGAGGACTGGCGCCCCATTTGACGAAAACCGGAAACATCTCCCCCTGCACGCCATGCGAGCAATTGCAGGCCGTGTTGTAAACCCTACCGGGCGGCGGCGCGGCGCCGCTTCCCCAGCCGAGCGTTACGCCGGCATCGAGCATTTTCTTCCAGGTCTGCTGCATGAGTCTCCAACGGCTGTAGGGCGCCCACTGTTTCAAATCCCCCGGCTCATCCTGGCGGTGGTCCAAAATGGTGCTCGTAACCGGGAGATGTTTTTGCACCAACAACTTGATGTCGTCATCCGTGGCGGCGGTGCCATGTTGGATGTCGGTCACGCCGGCTTCAATCGCGACTTTCAAACCGTCGCCACCATAAGTGTGCGTGGCTACGAACATCCCTTGCCGGTCAGCTTCGTCCACGATTGCCTTCATCTCATCCAGCGTGAGCGTGGGCACGTTCACCATTTCGCCGTTCGGCTTGAAATAGAACCGTCCGGTCGTAGTGACCTTCACGTGATCCGCGCCGTAGTGGGCCAGTTCGCGCACCGCTGCGCGCATCGCGCCAGGTCCATTCGCTACGATGTCTTGTTCCAGCGGCTTGAACTCGAGCGGATAATAATTATTCCCCCCCATCGTGGGATCCAAAAGCGGGCCCGCCGGCAAAAGGCGCGGACCTGTGACCAAGCCACTCTCGATGGCTCGCTTCAATTCCACGTCGGCGAAACCGCCGCCATGCGATCCCTGGACGACCAAAGTCGTGTACCCCGCATTCAAGCTCGCGGTCGCCCAGTGATAGGCCACCATCATCTGGTGTTGCATGTTTCCGACGGCGTCGGTGAGGTGAACGTGCCCGTCAATCAATCCGGGAAGCACCGTCGCGCGGCTCAGGTCAATGACCCGGGCGCCCGCCGGAACGGTAACGCTCGCGGCAGGACCTACCTGCGTAATTTTCTCGCCTTGGACAAGAACAACCTCGTTGTTCAGCATCTGCCCAGATTTAGGATCAAACAACCGGCCGGCGCGTATCGCGGTTGTTTCCGGAGCCTGCGCCTGCGACCACAGGAACGTAGCGGTAAAAAGAACACCAATTAAGGTAAGTGTAATTCTGACGCGTGATCTCCGATGCATAGCAGACCTCCCTAGATCTCTGCGTTTCACCTTTGAATTGTAATTAAGCGATCCCTGAGCCTGGCCGCCGCCTCTTGAGTTTACACCAACGTGTAGCCTCCGACCCACGGACCCTGCCCGTGGGCTCGAGGATAAACTGAGCGAGCCTTTCTGTGACAACCTTACCAAACGAACTTTAAGGCAAACTGAATCTCTCTCGAGGGTGTCAGGGTTGCGTATTGAGTCATCTGGCCTGCACTACCCCCAGAAGGCGATCCATCCGGGCCAAAAAGAGCCGAGTTACCGTCCCCGCTGCCCGGTTGGGGTGGCACGAAGCTAGGTATGTTCAAGATATTGAACATCTCCGTGCGGAACTGAATGTTGAATGTTTCTGAGATACGCTTCACTGGGAAGTTCTTGAGAATCGAGAAATCCAAGTTCACAAGGCTGGGCCCGTGGATGCTATTGCGGCTGGCATTGCCCAGCAGGTTTGAGCAATATACCTGGCCCGCCAGCGGCGGAGCCGGATTGCCGTTGACATCGGCGGCGCCTGGGAAAGTGGCGCACTGGCTCGCCAAAGGAGAATTGGCCGGCACAGTGGGCAGCGTGTAGCATCCTACACGGCTGCTGCCAACAACCTGTTGGACGTTGATGTATGAGAGGTTGTTTTGCTTCCAGTTCGAGTTAACGGGGTTGCATCCGGGAACAATGTTCGGCAGACCAAACTGGTCCGCGCCGCTATTTCCCAGATTCATGGGATCACCCGAGATGATGGGAGTGGTCGGGACGCCGGTATTGATCGTGAAAATGCCGCCGAGTTCCCATCCGCCCAAAGCCGTATTGGCAACAGGCCCCAGCGATTTCGGCGCCGGTACATCCCACAAGCCATTGATCGAGATAGAGTGGCGAACGTCAAAATCCGAGGGCCCATAAAACGCCTTGGGGATCATCCACGGTGGCGAATTGAGACCGTTGGCGAATGTATCGCCGGCAATCGTCTGCGAGTCATCATCCAACGACTTGGCAAAAGTATAGGCGAACTGAGCCTGGAAGCCGCGGCTGAACCTCTTCTCAAGATTTAGGTGCAGCCCATTGTAATTTGAGGAAGTGTTCCAATAGACGTAACGAATAACGCCCAAGGCCTGGTTCAGCTGTTGACCATTCGATGGGAAGAGGTAGCCCGCGGAGGTCAGTGTCGGAAGGGTCATGTTGCCGTCATCGCCGCGCATAAGCAGATGCACGCCGTGCGAACCCACGTAGCCTAACGTCAGCGTGAGAGTAGGATCGAGTTGCCGCTGAACATTAAGGTCCCACTGCATCACGTAGCTGCGCTTCGGATCGGGCTCGATCGTGGAGGCGCTCAGGCGGCTTGCCGTCGACGTGGTCAGAATGGCCTGGCCGCTGCCTGCGGCAAACCCGCCAACCTTCGCCAGTGCCGTGGTCAACGCTGCGCCTTGAAGGCTCTTGAATATCATGAACGGCGCGGCCTGATTTTGCTGCAGGAGGAAATAACCCGGCAATGGGAGGACGTCGTAAATCCCGAAACCCCCGCGGACCGAAGTCTTGCCGTTGCGGAACGGATCCCACGCGAATCCAAGACGAGGCTCAAAATCGCGAGTCGTGGGGTTTTTGTAATAAGGACCCACGCTATCGCAACTGGTGCCCGGCTGTGAACTGACCCCGAATGCAGTGGACGCATTGAACTGAGTTCCACATCGCATGTTCGCGTCGGCGGTGGTGTTGGCGTTAGACTCAAAAATACTGACCAGGCTGCCGATCTTGCCCTGCGCGTCATTAAGTACGGTAGCCATTTCATACCGCAAGCCAAGGTTCAAAGTCAGATTGGACCGGAAGCGCCAGTCATCCTGAAAGTACACACTCGGTATGGTTTGGCGGAGTTCCCTTGAGGTGACCGTGTTCGGCAACCCTGCCTCGAAGGACTTCGGCACGCCTGTCAAGAAGCTGGCTAAGTTCGCGAACTGCCAACGGCCTCCGGGCTCCTGGAATGCCTCAGGATTGTATTGTTCGCGCTCGACACCCACCCCAAATTTGAAGGAATGGGCACCATGAGTCCAGTTTGCATCGTCGTAGAACTGGTATGAATTCCAGGCGTGCAAGTAGTGGGAACCCGAGTTGACGCCGCCAAATATGTCGGAAATTGTGGAGTGAGGGGATATCCGCGGCGCAGTCTGGCCCACCGTGCTGCCCAGGGCCAGGTCGGCTCCCGCGGGGTTCACTGCCGTGGGATTAAATTGATTGATTACGAAGTCTCGGTTGTAACCGACGCGCGCGGAATTTACCAGATTCGAACCGAATACGTGGGTCTCTTCAATGGCGACGGTCTGCCGCCTCGTATGCGAAAAGGTGAGCGTGTCGTTCAGTTTGTCCGGCTGAGTGTAATCCGCATTATCAACCAGATAAGTCCCGAAGATTCCATCCTTGTCGCTAATCCTGTGATCGACCCGGATAGTGCCGAAATCCTCCGGCACATTCTGTATGCCGGCGAAAACGAATTTGCCCGAGTCTCCACTCACTCCGAAATTGGCGTGCGGATATAAGGCAAGCAGCGCCGCGGAGTAAGGGTTCACCGCTACTTTTCCGGACTGCAAGTTACCCGCGCGCGCCGCATCGGAGGGAACAGTAATCACAGTCGGAATCCCCTTGGTCTGCCGCAGCCCCTCGTAATCGCCGAAGATAAACGTCTTGTCCTTGATGATGGGTCCGCCCGCCGAGCCGCCAAACTGATTGCGCCGGAACGGCGGCTTTGGCTGGCCGGCCCCAACGTCGAAGAAGTCGTTCGAGTCGAAGGCGCTATTGCGGACGAACTCGTAAACGTCCCCATGAAAATTGTTCGTGCCCGATTTGCTGGCCGCGTTTACGACACCGCCAGCGGACCGGCCATACTCGGCCGAAAAACCGCCGGTCAGAACCGAAAATTCCTGAATGGCATCCACACCCAGCACCACGCCGATTACGTCTCCGGGGGCTGCATTCGCGTAATCCACGACGCTGATGCCGTCGATACGGTAGTTATTGAATGTCGTCCTGCCGCCTGAAATGGTGTATTCGGCCCCAAATCCGCGGTTTCCGCGAGCGGAGGTGTCATAGCTCATCTGATTTTCGATCTTGGCGACACCAGGCTGAAGAGTGGCGAGCTGAGTCCAATCGCGCCCGTTCAAGGGCAGTTCGCGCACGGTTTGCGCTTGGACTTCGCCGCTGAGCGTTGAGGAGGTGAGCTGCACAGCCGGCGCTGCCTCGGTCACCTGAACCTTTTGCGTGGTTTCGCCGATTTTCATCCCTATGTTGAGCTGTTGCTGAGCGCCAACGGCCAGCTCGATATTGGACTGAACGGCCGTGCTGAACCCCGCAGCCGTGACCGTGACCTCATAATTGCCAGGCAACAAATTCGGAATCGAGTAGAAGCCGGCAGCGTCCGTGGTGGCCGCACGAGTCACGCCGGTTGCGGTGTTCCTGGCGGATACCAGCGCGTTGGGAACAACCGCTCCCGAAGGGTCGTTGATCGTGCCGGAGAGAGTTGCCCCGGCAACTTGGGCACGCAGTTGGCCTGCGAACAAAATAATTCCCGCCAAAGCAAACGAAAGTAAGGCCAAAACACGACGTCCTCGCGGAAAAAGACTGCACATAGACACCCCCTCCGATGGTCGGATGACTTCGAATCGATCACCGCAAAGCAACTATTGCGACCGATGGCTTTTGGATTTAGAAATCCCCCGATGCCGGCATCCTCTGGAAAAGCACACCGCCACCCGTAAGAAATCCCTAGAAAAACCTGAATATGCGTGCGGTTTATCACCCGCTACGCGTTGATGTCAAGTCAAATCAATCGGTAGAACCAGGGGAATGCACCGTATTTGGACCTGGTGCGGGGAGAAAATTTAGTAGGGCCGCTTCTCAGCGCGACGCCGTCTCCTTGGAAGGGCCGCCCTTCTTTGAAGTTGGAGGCGGAGTAACAACGGCGGTCAATTTGCGGATCATGCCGTCGGACTTGCTCAAGACATAAAGTTCCCCGTCGCCCCCCAAAGCCATGCGGATATCCGCCCGGCCTCCGCCGTAAGCCACACCCTCAGGATCCATTTTGGGTTCGGCGTGTGCTGGGTCCTGCGCGCGAGTGGTTGCCGCGCCGGCCCCGGGAAGTACGCGGTCTGGCGGCGGCATTCCTCCCTTGCGCGCGTACGTTTCGGCGACAATGTCGAACATCCGTCGCTTGGCCGGCTGTCCGGCGGCGTTCGCCGGACCTTTGTACGCAATCTGCAGCTCATGAATCTGCGCCTGCTGATTGCGTCTGCCGTGAGCAGCAAGCATCTCCGCGAAGTCGGCATAAAAGATTCTGCCAGTGGTCATGTCGTTGAAAATATATTTCCCGCGAAGCTGCGGCATCAGTTTGCCGCGATAAACGAAACCGTTGCCGATGGAATCTCCTTCGCGATGACTGTAGACGGCCACGGGATATAGCGGCGCAACGGGTTCACTGATTCCGTTCACCCGCAGCAAATCCTTCTCGGGGAAAGGAACCGGCGGATTCATGAGGCTGCCCGTCTTGCCCGCATCATTGACGAAAAATTGCTCGTCGCCCTCGCGCTCCGCGTAACCGTAATTGCCGCCTTTGGTGATGATGTCGACCTCTTCCCAGTAGTGCACGCCAATGTCATCTGCGATGAGCGTCTTCGTCTCAACGTCCCATTGCAAACGGTGCGGATTGCGAAACCCGTACGCGTAAATTTCGCCGCGCGCGCCCTGCGCGGATAGGAAGGGATTGGGGTCCGGTCCCGCGGAAGGAATCCTGTATCGGCCATTGGAACTCAGCATATCTTTCGGCCGGAGATTGAGGTCCGGCGTGATCCGCAGGATTTTGCCGACCAGCGTGTCCAGCCGCTGCGGAAGCATATGAGAAGGCCCGGGCGTTTCTCCCGCCGCGCCATCGCCAATAGAAATATAGAGATTGCCGTAGTCCGCGTCCCCCGGCCGGGCCAAAGGATTAAAGATCAGGTCGGCCATGGGATGATTGCGATCGTAACCGGTCCTCAAGATCTCGCGCGCCGTCCCCTCAAAGGTCGAATTGCGGATATTGGTATCGGTCCACTCCACGAGGACGGATTCCAGATGGACAGGGCCTGCTGGCGGATTCACCACCGGCGTTGTGGAGTATCCCTTGAGATCGAGCGTGGCCAGGCGTGCATTCGTTGGGCTTGCCGATCCGTCCATATCGGGTTTTTCCGTATGCACGGTATAGAATTTGCCATTTTTCGCATAGGCCGGATCAAAGGCAAACGAAACAATACCGGCGGTGTTGCCTAGGTCGGATACAAACTTCGGGAAAATCTGCGCGACATTGAGATAGGGTGTGAACTTCTTGCCGGCTTTGTCCAGGATATAGACCGTGGAACTTTGATCGTTCACGAAGAAGCGGGAGCTCGCCAGGGGCGCGTTTGCGGGCTCGGAGCGCAGAGAAGTCACGCGGCCCAATTGAGCCTTGTAGTCGATCGCGCCCTGAGTTGTTCCTCCATGCGTGGCGCTTGAAAGAGGCAGATTTGCGTAATCCTCCAGCAAAACGGTCGTGCCGTCCTTGCTGATTTGTGATCGTGAAGGGTACTGCGCGAATAAGACGGCCGCGCTCGCAAGCAGGGTGGCCAGCAGCACGAATCCAAAACGAAATCCTGCGAATGGTTGGACTATCTTTGGCTCCTTGACCATTGTGCGGCCCTCCTCTTTATCGTTGTTGTAAGCAGGCAGCGTTCAAAGTTATCCAGACTTTATTATCGTCCGCTGTGGGAGTCAAATCGGCCGGGCGTGTTCCGCGTTGCTTTGAAGCAAAATGCCGTTCTCACTGATGTTCATGCTGCGCAAGGCAAACCGCCGACCGTCGGATGTGGGCGATTGCGATTGACGCAAGGGAGCGGCGGGCGTATGGTTTTGCGCAGGAATGGAGTCAAAATCGGATATTCCAGCGATTGCAAGGTCCGCGCTAGAATGAGTTTCTCGCGTGGAGCGTGGACGGAAATAGCGAGCCTTCCTACAGAATTTCAACCTGATTAATCTTGTCTTCACCTTCACAATCCATCGAGCCGGAAGCATTATCGTGGCCGCGCCAAGTGGCAAACAGCAGGCTCCCGCTATATGGCGCGTTTGCGCTTCTCACCCTAGGGATGCTTGTTTTCTCCCAAACTAGATCTTTCTTCTGGGACGAAGGTTTTCACATTCTGGCCGCATACCTCATCCGTGCCGGCAAACGTCCTTACCTCGACTTCTTCTTCCCGCAGACTCCCTTAAACGCTTATTGGAATGCTGCCTGGATGGCCATCTTCGGCCCCAGTTGGCGCGTAGTTCACGCCGTGGCGACGCTGGTCACCATCAGCTCAATCGTTTTGATTGTGGAGTATATTTTTGGCTTGTTTTCCGATCAGCGCTGGCGACCGGCGGCCGCATTCGTCGGGCTGGCGCTGTTTGGGCTGCACGCACGGGTCTGGATGGTGGGGACGATCTCGCAGGCTTATCCCATATGTCTGTTGCTGTTGGTTGTAGCTTTTCGTACGGCTATTTTGGCGGTGGCCAGGCCGCGGTCCAACATGTGCGCCTTGGCTGGACTATGCGCCGGCGCCGCCGCCGCGTCTTCCCTGCTCGCCGCGGCTGCTTCCCCCGTTTTGCTCATTTGGATCTGGCTCTATAATCGCGTCGGAAACCGCTGGATCAAAACCGCCGTTTTTCTGTGTGGCGCTATGGCGGCGTTCATACCCGTGCTCATGTTGTTTGCTCGGGGAACTCATCAGGTAATTTTCAACATCCTCGAATACCATACCCTTTATCGCCGCGTGTCGTGGCCAGGAGCTACCGCCCACGACATCGGTGTGGCCAGCGACTGGATGAACAGCTCACCTGATCTTCTGCTCGTTCTGCTGGCGGTCGCGGGTTTCTTTTTCATCAGTAAGAACGGATTCGACGCCCCGCGGCGCGCCGAGTTTCGCCTCTGTCTCTGGCTGTCGTTGGCCATCGGGGCCCAGAATTTGCTCGCGCACCCGACGTTTCCGATGTACTTCGTTTTTATGATCCCATTTCTCACCGTGCTGGCGGTGGTTGGATTCCGCGCTCTCGCTGAGCGCCTGGAAAACCCCGGCAGCCCGCTGGCCGCGGCGATGGTCCTGGTGGTCATCACGGTTGTTTGCCTGAGTACCAGCATCTATGAGAACTACAGCTACACTTGGCCTGAGCTCGAAGAGGTAGCGGCTAAGGTGAGGCAGGTCACGCCAATGGACGCCGCGCTCTGGGCTCCCGAACATATCTACTTTCTTTCGCGATGGCCCGTACCCACCGGTATGGAACACGCCAATGCGCACAAGCTGCAGTTGTCTCCCGCCGAAAGTGCGGTGCTCCACGTTCTGCCCAAGGCGGAGGTGGATCGGCAGATCAAGGCAGGCGCCTTTTCCACAGCCGTGGTTTGCGAAGACGACGACCAGGTCAACGCGATGAAAGAGTGGAAGGTCTACTCTCAGACCGCTGTGATTCAGGACTGTACGGTGTTTTGGCAGGTGGAAAAGAGAAACCTTCAACCGACGCCGTGACATCATCCCCTGGCTGTGCCGATATCGCTTCGCAGGGGACCACGCTGGCAGCTATCCGGATCGCAGCTAGTGTTCCAGTTTGAAACTGCACCACTACCGAATCGGAACGAAAATGGCTTTTTGACAGGTAAATATGGTATATACTCCCGAACCGAAACGCCGTGGGACGTTTCGGCGGTTTTATAACTACAACAAGGAGGCCATTAGATGGCCAAAGAAGACTCCGCAAAGTCATTGGATAATGCTCTTGCCAAGGTGAACAGTGGTCGTCGCGGGTTCCTGAAGGGCATGCTGCTTGGTGGCGCAGCTCTCGCGGCTCTCCCGCTGGTCACCTCAACGGCCGCTTTGGGCGTTTGTGGCGTCTTGGGTGCGACTGAGAATGAGCAGGTCACGCGTTCTCAACGCCTCGTTGTAAGTGCGACTCCCCCCGCCTCCACTATTCGCCGTCGCGCGCGACAGGCTATCGCGAATCAAATCGAATACGATAAGCTAGGCTCGAACCAGGGAGCGAAATCGTGGCGCGCGGCTCGCGTGGCGTCCCGAATCTTCGCAAAATAATCTCGAGGAGCATTTACATGAAGTTATCGGCTGTTGAACGTTTTGCTATAGCTCTTTTACTTGCATTGCTCGGCGCGTCGTTTGTCGCAGGCCTCTCTGCTCGGCCGAAACCGGCGACTGCGGGTTATCACTTGCTCAAGACAATCGCCCTACCGCCAGCGCCGGGTGGGGACGAGTATTACGACTACATTTCCCTCGACCCCGAGGCGCGACGCGTATACGTGTCGCATGGGACGGAAGTCGTGGTGCTCGATGCGGACAACTATTCTGTGGTGGGCAAGATCGAGGGGTTGTCGCGATGTCACGGCGTTGCGATCGCGAAGGACCTGGGGAAAGGGTTCATCTCCGACGGTGGCGGCCCAAACGCCAAGGTGCAGGAGGTCGTTTTTTTCGATCTAAAAACCCTAAAGGTTACCGGCAAGGTATCGACGAACCAGATCGACACGGACGCCATCATTTATGAGCCGGTGACGAAGCATGTCTTCACTTTTAACGGCGACAGCCATAACTCGACGGTGATCGATCCCGAGAAACAGGCCGTGATCACGAACATCGACCTCGTCGGCAAGGTTGAGTTCCCCGCCGTCGATGGGAAAGGCATGATCTACGACAATAATCCGGAAAAAAATGATGTGGTTGCGATTGACGCTCGCACCAATACGGTCAAGGTGCGCTGGCCCACCGCACCAGAAGGGGCGCCGACTTCCATGGCCATGGATCAGAAGACGCGGCGGCTGTTCTCGGGAGGACGAGGACCGCAGTTCGTGGTGATGATGGACGCCGACAACGGAAAAGTCCTGCAATCGTATCCGATTTCAGGGGGAGTGGATGCGAACACGTTCGATCCTGGAACGGGTCTGCTCTTCGTCTCCACCCGCGAAGGCATGTTGCACATTTACCATGAAGATTCGCCCGATAAGCTCAGCGAGGTGGAAACGCTAAAGACGGCCTATGGGGCCAAGACGAGCCAGGTCGATCCCAAAACGCATCGAGTCTTTCTGAGCACATCGGACTTTAATCCGCCGGCGGCTCCGACAGAAAGGCAGCCGCATCCATTACCGACGGCCAAACCAGGAAATTTCCGGGTACTTGTATACGGACGCTAACGCGGCGC
>Ga0207094_1103_pt1 | contig 12499 bp, 10 predicted proteins | sample Alteio_BWMinHeat_90_FD_153518 | JGI IMG/M metagenome (GOLD analysis project Ga0207094, IMG submission 153518) | Enriched cells from forest soil in Barre Woods Harvard Forest LTER site, Petersham, Massachusetts, United States -... | ecosystem: Environmental > Terrestrial > Soil > Temperate forest >... | reverse complement strand
GGCCAGTCTCGGAATCGAAATGGGGCAAATGGATTTATGTTAAAAATGAGAGCGAATTATTTTTTTTACATTGGCTATATTTTTAGAAAATTGAAAAAAGCTTTCACTTTGCCCTCAGTTGCAGTGGAGTATCCCTTTGTCTTCAAACCACTACCAGCCCTCTCGCACACCAGTTTAAAAAATGATTTCTCAGAATGCACAGGTTGCCTGCAGTGCGAAGATATTTGTCCCGTCGGAGCCATCGAAATTCAAGGTGTTGAATACTCGTCCTTCATTCGTCGACCCACAACCTCTCACGGAGTTCCTTTCGAGCGCGAACTGGATAAATACCAGATCGATTACACCAAGTGTGTGCTGTGTGGACTCTGTGTGCAAATTTGCCCGACCAATTCTCTCACATTCTCGAAATCAAGTCTAAAACCAGAGTTCAACGCGAAAAATTTAGTGGTTGATTTGGTGCATGTCCCACGGTCCATGAGACGAGACACACGAAATGAAAATTGATCTGCTTTCAAATACAGATCCTCGAGAACAAGAAATTAGCCTTCAAAAACTTATTGGTGTGGCAGACAATCCTCGGGTGGCGAGTCCCAACTCTGTTCGTTCTTATTTCGGATTGAGCCATGCATTGAATGAAGTCACCAGGGGCTTGGCTCGTCTTTATCCTCACAAGCGCTCTCTTGCCTTCATCAAGGGATGCGGACCCTATTTTGAACCCCTCATTAAATATTTCTCGATGGAGGGCTACCAACTTCAAGAAATTCCTATCGCCGATGTTCGGAAAAATAATGACTGGATTGAAGCTTTGAAGAAAGACACTCTGTTTGTAACTATGGTCGACGATGATCCATTGACTGGCGAATTGTTTGAGACCCAGAATATAAACTCCATTTTGACGTCAAAAAAGATTTTTAGTGTTAGACTTTCTCACTCTGCGCATTTGACCGAACAGACTTCGGACTTAACTTCAGATCTCTATGGAGCACGAATTTTTTCCGGAACTTCGATGTGTGCAATAACAATTCTTGGCGAGAGGGCTTCGAAAATCGAGCCTCTATTTTTTGGCGACGTCAGCTGGAATTTTGCCCAAGAATTTACACAAGCTTTCGCTAGGCCTCTTCAAAATCAAAAATTAATTGAAGATTTCGAAAGTCGTAAATGGGCGGGGGCTAAGCCTTTTTTTTCGCCAGGTTCAAAGAGAATTTTTGATCGCGCTGTTCTCTATTGGACCGATATGGATGGTGAGGCCTTTGTCACTGAATTGTCAAAAATCAAAAAAAAATCTTCACCCAAAACTCTAGCGGCAGCGAGCCTTTGCCACTGGGGTGGTCTCACCAAAATGGATTGGCTTAAACTTCAAGGCTTCAACCCAGAAATGATTCGCGGCCTAGTGGTGATCTCATCGTCTTTGATCGACGATCAACTTGGGCCCGCTATGGAAGCCGCGCGGGCCGAAATTTTAAACCTGCAAGGCTAGGGTTTTGTCACAAAAAGCCTAATGGGCTATTCTTCAAGTTTGGTTTGATCTAACTTCTGCGCCAACAACCGATGGATTGAGAGAGAGACTTTCTGCCGAAAAATGGGCCGTGAAAATTTACCGGCCTGAGTTCGAAGATCTTCGGGTTTGAAAAAATCCACTCCCTTAAGTTCGAATTCATGAATGGCGGCCATCAAATCTTCGACAGTTTGATTTTGATAGAAGAGACAGGTTTTTTCAGTTTGTGAGTCGAGTAATCCCCCTTGATGCAAACCAATAACTGGCAAACCTGCCGACAAAGCTTCAACGGGAACAATGCCAAAATCTTCGATGGTCGGAAAAAGCAGGGCCTTGGCTCTGGCGAGATGATCAGCCACCATCTCATCTGTGGGATGCATTATAAATTGAATATAATTAGGATCAGCGAGTTTTTGAAGTTTTGCAAGCTCAGGGCCATGGCCAAGCACCACCAATTTTTTTTTCATTTTTTGGCAAGCTAAAATAGCTTGATCGGCTCGCTTGTAAGGGACCAGCGCTGAAAAAAAGAGATAAAAATCCTCGGGCTTTCGCACGACCTTTGAGAATCGGGTATCTACCGGTGGGCAAATCACTTCGGCTTCGCGCCCATAAAATCGACGAATACGATCGGCCACAAAGGTTGAATTGGCCACATAGTGGTCCACGCGAGAAGAGGTCTGTCGATCATAAGAGCGAAGTGCGGCGGCAATGGGCCTAAAAAAATATTTTGAAGGAAGAGCTCCGACAATCTCTGGACCAAAATAATCATCGAACCGATCCCAAACATAGCGCATGGGAGTATGGGTGTAGCACCAATGAAGGGCTCCATAAGTATGTACGGATTTTGCCACAGCACTCGAGGTGGAAACAATCAAATCATAGCCTTTCACATGCAAAGTTTCAGAGGCCAATGGAAAAAGTGGCAAGTAATGGCGGTATTTTTTTTTCGCCATCGGAAGGCGCTGAATGAAACTTGTGTGAATCTCACGATTTTCAATCACCGGAACAGTTGAGTTTTTCACATAAACCAGGGTATAAAGAGGAGCTTCGGGAAAGAGCTCACATAAAACTTCCAGAACTCTTTCTCCACCGCGAAAACCGGTGAGCCAATCGTGAACTAGGGCGACGCGAATGGGGTCCTCCTCGGGCGTGTTTGCCCTTGGTTCAAAATTACTGGTTTCGGTTGGCGCTGGCAAGGGTTTAGGGGATTAGATGCTAAAAGCTCATCACAACTTTGTACGTTTGCTCTCTCAAGTCACTGACGGATTGTGTGTAGCTTTCAGTTGGTATTTGGCCTATGTGCTGCGCTTTGAGGCGCGCTTACCTTATTTGCCTCTGCCTCCTGAAATGGTGCCCTTTCGAAATTACCTTCCCTACACTTTTGTTTTGATTCTCATCTGGTTTTTGAGTTTGCAAATATCTGGCGCCTATAAGAGTTGGAGCTGGGAGAAACTCACTGCCGAAATCTTCTGTATTTTTCGCGCTACGGGTCTTGCGTTTCTCACTGTCATTGCTGGCACCTATTTTTTGGCCCGAGAAGATTATTCGCGGCTTGTGCTCTTGATTTTCTTAGTCTGTGTTTTTCTCACTCTCACCCTCAATCGAGTGACTTTGCGTTGGATTATGCGCGAGTTGCGTCGACGCGGCTGGAACCAAAGACGGGTTTTGCTTTTGGGCGACGAAACTTTAGCTTCAGGCATCAGATCTCGCATTGAAGGTCGCACAGAATTGGGCTTAAAAATTCAAAAATTTCTTTCCGTCTCAGGTTCAATCGGCAGTTTCAATTCAGTCCAAATCTTGGCTGAAATTGAAAAGACCGTCAGGGATCAAAATGTTGATCATGTGGTCATTGCCTTACGAAATGAGGATGCTTCTTTGCTAGATCCTATTTTGTCGGCCCTCATTGATCTCAATGTTGAAATTCGGATTGTGCCCGATATTTCTCAATATTCCATTCTTGGTTTTGAAGTTGAGGCCTTTGATGGTTTGCCCATTTTGACATTGAATCAAAGTCCCATCGTGGGTTGGAATGCCGTCGTTAAACGGATCACCGATGTTGCTTACGCCTCTCTTGCCTTGCTTGTGTTCAGTCCTGTTATGTTGCTCATTGGTCTTTGTGTGAAGTTGACCTCGCGAGGTCCCTTGTTTTATTCCCAAGAGCGCATGGGCCTTGAAGGTCAAACGTTTCAGATGTTTAAATTTCGCAGCATGAGTGTGAATGCCGAGCAATCCACCGGCGCCGTTTGGGCCCAAAAAGACGACCAGCGAGTCACATGGATTGGCTCACTCATTCGTAAAACCTCGCTGGATGAATTACCTCAATTATTTAATGTTTTAAAAGGTGACATGAGCTGTGTCGGCCCAAGACCCGAGCGGCCTGTGTTTGTCGAAAAATTTCGCAAAGAAATTCCGGGCTACATGCTCCGCCACAAAGTGAAGGCTGGCATGACTGGTTGGGCCCAAGTGAATGGTTTTCGCGGCAACACCTCACTTGAAGGTCGCATCGAATATGATCTTTATTACATCACCCACTGGTCTCTATTCATGGATTTTCGAATCATGGTTTTGACAATCTTCAAGGGCTTCATTTCACCCAACGCTTATTAAGTCGAGCTAGCTTGTTCTCGGAAATACGCAAGTGTTTTCTCGAGGCCTTGGGCCAAACTCACCTTTGGTTCCCACTTCAGAATCTGGCGCGCGCGCGAAATATCCGGGCAGCGCTGTTTCGGATCGTCTTGGGGGAGGGGCAAAAATTTATGGGCCTTCGTGTTTCCAGTGAGGCGATTGATTTCATCGGCCATCTCGAGCACTGAGCGCTCGACGGGATTGCCGATGTTGACCGGCATATGCTCGCTACTTTGCATGAGGGCATAAAGACCTGCGACCATATCCGAGACATAGCAAAAGCTTCGAGTTTGGCGGCCATCTCCGAAAACAGTGAGAGGCTCTCGACGAAAGGCTTGCATGGCAAAATTAGGAATAATACGGCCGTCTTCGGGGCGCATGCGCGGGCCATAGGTGTTAAAGATGCGCACAATGCGAGTGTCCACCTTATACATTCGATGATAGGCCATGGAAAGCGCTTCGGCATAGCGTTTGGCCTCATCGTAGCACCCGCGCGGACCCACGGGATTGACGTTGCCCAAATAATCTTCACGCTGAGGGTGAACCAAAGGATCGCCATAAACTTCGCTGGTGCTGGCGAGTAAAATGGGACAGCCATTGTCCTTGGCCATTTCTAAAAGTTGCATGTGCCCAATGGCCGCAGTTTTCAAAATAAAAACCGGAATGCGCGAAAACTCAACAGGAGAAGCCGGGGAAGCCAAGTTATAAATTTCATCGTAGTCATGATTCAAGGGGTGAAGCGAGATAACGTCCATGTCAAACCAAATCAGTCCGCGGTCAAACAGGGGAGCAATATTTTCTTTTCTTCCAGTGACAAGATTATCAGCAACGTGCACTTCATAACCAAGATTGAGAAGGTATTCGCACAAGTGTGAGCCGATAAAACCTGCACCGCCTGCGATGAGCGCTCTTTTCCGAGAGCTCATATGTTCTCGACAGTTTTAAAGTTGGCGTCGTTCAAAGCCTGGCGTCCAATGCTGTAATATTGAAATCCAAGTTTTTTCATTTTCAGTGGATCAAAAACATTTCGGCCATCGAAGACAACTGGAGATTTGAGATTTTTCTTCAACTCGTCAAAGTCGGGATTTCGAAACTCGTTCCATTCTGTCACGACCACAAGAGCATCGGCCCCGCGGGTGACCGACATCGCGTCCGGACCAGTTTCAAAGGGCACAGTGGAAGCTTTTTTTGCCGTTTCAATGGCCACGGGATCAAAGGCTTTGACCTTTGCTCCTTCAGTAATAAATTTTTCGATTAAAAAAAGTGCTGGAGCTTCGCGCACATCATCGGTGCGTGGTTTGAAACTCAATCCCCAAACGGCTAAGGTTAAACCACTAAGACTTCCGAAATGTTTTTTCAGTTTGTGATAGAGAACCAATTTTTGTTCGTCATTGACGTCGTCAGCCGCTTGCACGATCTTCATCGGTACACCGTATTTGGTACCGGTTTTGATCAAGGCCTCAACGTCCTTTGGAAAGCAGCTTCCTCCGTAACCCACTCCGGGATAAAAGAAGGCTGGGTTGATTCGGCGATCGGAAGTAAATCCGCGGCGCACTTGATTGATGTCAGCCCCGATCTCGTCGGCCAATCGGGCCAGTTCATTGATGAAGCTGATTTTTACTGACAAAAAAGAATTGGCCGCATACTTGGTCATTTCTGCTGACATGTTGTCCATGAACAAAATGGGATGGCCGTTTTTCACAAATGGCTCATACAGTTCTTCCATGACAGCACGAGCCTCATTGCTTACACAACCGATCACCACGCGATCGGGACGCAAAAAATCTTCGATGGCGGCGCCCTCTTTCAAAAATTCTGGATTGTTGATGACCTCGACTGCGACAGAGCATTTTTTATTGAAATACTCTTGTAAGTTTCGAGCGGTCCCGATGGGAACTGTGCTTTTTAAGACCACATATTTTTTCGCCGTTGCATGTTTACAAATTTCATCGACAACGCTCATGAGGGCTGAAAGGTCGGGATCGCCGTTGGCTCCTTCGGGGGTTCCGACTGCAATGAAAATCAATGCGTTTTTTCGAATGGATTCTGATAAATCCGTTGTGAATGTCAAACGTCGGCGCTTGAGAGCTTGGTGCATGACTTCTTCAAGGCCCGGTTCATAAATGGGGGATTTTCCCTCTCTCATCAGATCGACTTTGGATTTGTCTTTGTCCACACACTCCACGTAATGCCCTGCATCGGCAAAACACACTCCAGCCACGAGGCCCACGTACCCTGTTCCAACCATTGAGATATTCATAGAATCCACCCTTGTTCTTACGCCTGGTTCATCGTAAATTAAGCCAATACATTACTACCCTAGAATGGACCAGAAACGCAATTTATGTCAACGAAACCAGGCCTTCGCAAACACCTTTGGACTTTGCTGAAATTACTTATTGCCGTGGGCCTCGTTGGATATTTTATCCACAGTGGTCGTCTGGACCTTTCGCTCTTGGCGAAAATTTTTCGGCCCCAATATTTGGCTCTAGGTATAGGCCTTCTCTTAGTGAATTTTTTGATCAATTGTTACCGTTGGATGATTTTGCTCAAGGGCCAAAATTTTCAATTGGATTTTATGGCGGTCCTTCGCCTAAATCTCATTGGCCAATTTTTCAATCTGGCTGTCCCCGGTGGAGTCGGCGGAGACCTCATCAAAGGTTACTACCTAGTCCAAGGCCATCCCGAGCGAAAAATGGCGGCCGCTGTGACGGTGCTCATGGATCGCCTCATCGGCTTTGTCACCATGGTGATGTATTCTTGCGCGGCTCTTATGATCAATTTTGATTTTGTTTGGGAGAGAGTAAACCTTCGCCCTCTCGTTTTTATGATCTTTGGTCTGCTTTTTGGATTTATTTTTCTCTTTGTGACGGCTTTTTCAAAGCGGCTTAAAGAACAAGTGCATAAGATTTTTGCTCTTCTTCCCAGTGGCCAACATCTGCAAAATCTCTATGACAAACTTTATGCCTACCGCGCGGCTCGAAAGTCTTTGGTGCAATCTTTGATCATCAGTATTTGTTCTCAAAGTTTATCCATCACATTTTTTATTCTCGTCGGTCATGCTCTTGGCATGCCCCAAGTGGGCTGGGAGGCCTACTTTTTCGTCGTGCCTCTGGGCATGATTATTATGGCGATCCCCATTGCTCCAGCTGGAATTGGCGTTGGACAATATGCCTATTTTCTTTTTTTCAACTGGTATTTGGGCTACGAGAGTCAGTTAGGGACAACGTCGGTCACGGCTTTTCAAATTATTTCAATCTTGCTGGGCTTACCTGGCGCTTTGATTTATTTCACAAGACCTCACTTAAAAGTTTCTCAAATGGCCGAAGCTATTTCCCATGAATAGTTCGGACAAAGTGATCGTTTTAAAAACAGTGCGCTATAGCGACGACGATCTCATCATTCATGGCCTCAATTCTCAAGGTGCCAAGATTTCTTTCTTCGCGAAAAGTGCCCTCAAAAGCAAAAAAAGATTCGGCGGAGGAGTCCTCGAACCCACACACTACATCCAAGCCCAATATCGCAAAAAATCCGAAGACTCTGCACTCTCGACCTTGCTCGAGGCCAAACTTCTGGAAGCCTTCGAAGGCCTTCGCAAAGATTACGAGCGCCTCGAAACCGCACTGTATTTTTTAAGCTTGGTCGATCGCGTGAGCCACGCCGAAGATTCAAAGCCACTCTTTGATCTCTTAGGCAACGCCTTAAGAGCCGCTGAAACCTGTCAAGCTCCAACTCTTCTGAAACTGCATTTCGAATATAAACTTTTGTCCTTGCAAGGCGTACTCCCTCAAATCCAAAATTCCGAAATTTTCCTGCGCCCCTTGCGCGACAACGACCACATCCGCATGGAACACCCGCAGCGCCACCAAATCCAAAATCAAGTCAGCGAAGTCCTCACCCACTACTTGTCTTAAAAAAAAGTACCTGGTGCCTTTTGGTAAAGGTTCGCGTCAAACGAGCTAGCCAGTAGTTCTACAATGCTGTTACGTTTGACGCGACTCTTTACCAAAAGGCACCAGGTACCTTTTTTACAAGCCGTAGTTGGCGGTGAAGACTAGGGTAAGGGTGTACTTTTTGTAAGCGTAGGCGTTTACGTTTGAGTTATTGATTGTGTAATTGCCGGCCAAGGCCGCGCTAAGCCAATCTACAATGGGTTTTGAGAGGGCCGCGTTGAGGGCATAGTCTGTGTCTTTTCTACCTTGCGAGTTGGTCGAATAGTTGGCCGAGAAAAACGCCAATCCCAAAACAGCTTGAGTGTCCCAGTAGAAGGGATGAAGGTAACCAGCCCCGAGGTCAAATCGGGTGAATGTTTCATCACTGCCAACCGCAGTGTACTGAGTAGCTCCTAAATCCGAAGTATAGGCCTCAGTTTTTTTCTTATTTTGGAAAAAAATATTATTTAGTCCAAGAGAATATTTCTGAGCTGTCGCATCGGTGAGCGGAGAACTGACAATCAAATTGTTATCACTGCGGTACTTAAAGTTGTAAGATGAAATCCAGTCCTCACTCATCACAAAAGAATTTGACCAGTCCAGAGTCACCGAGTTCATAAAATCCTGTTTGGTACCGCTCGAGGTGGTATCCAAATAAAGCGCCTCATACCCAGGAGTAAGAGTCATTTGATAGCCCTTTTTCCACAAGATGCCGCGGTATTTGAAAGGACTATGGGCTGATAAAACCAAGGGATCGGCCGGAATGAAAACCGCATTATTGGAATAAATGAGGTCCGCTTTTGTCTGCAAACTCCATTCTGTGGAGGTTGTATAAATGGGCCTCCATTCAACACTACCGCCAAGGATTTCACGCTGGCCTCCGCCATTGGTGGCTTGACCGGCATCAGGCTGGGCCGGATCTAAGAGAATGTTCGAGTCATATTGGGTACCAATCGTAGCTCCGAGCAAAATTGTTTTTGCTTTATTGGCTGCAAATTGTAAGAGACGATCAATTTGCTCAATCATCTCGTCCGCTTTTTCATCCATTTTTGGATCTTTAGAGGAGTCTAAAACTTCTTGAAAAGAGACTTTAGCTTGCTCGTAACGCAATTGTTTGAAAAAGAGCATCCCTTCGTAGAAAGCTGCTGAAGGACCGTAAACGGGATGCTTGGTGGCCTTAATTTCCTTGAAAGTTCTTAAAGCGTTGCCATCGTCATTGATACGCGAATAAGCCAAGCCCATGTAAAATTGCTTTTCAACGGGATCAACATCTTTTCCTTCGGCAAGTTTAAAAGTAACAAGGGCGTCATTAAATTTGTCATTTCGAAAGAGTGTGATTCCATAACGATAATAGATCGATGTATTTTCAGGATCCAATTCATGGGCCATGCGAAAATTGGTTTCAGCATCCTTGAAATTACCAACTCCGTAAAATTTGAGGGCTGCCTCCACATATTGTTGGGCTTGTTTTTTGCGTTTCTCTCTCTCAGCAGCATTTAAGGCTGCTTCCTTTCTCTTCATCTCTTCATCTTTTTGTTTTTCTTGAGATTCAAGGCCAGCGCGTTCTCCGGCAGCTTTGGCCGCGGCATCTGCTTGTTTTCGTCGTTCCGCTTCAATTTGTGCGAGCTTATCAGCTTCGAGAATAGAGCTAGCCGCTTGAAGTTTTTGTGGCAATTTAGTGTTTTTAGCTGCAATTTGCTCTTCTAAATCTTTGAGAGCTTGAGTCGTTTCTTCTCTGGTGTTGTAGACATCAATGACCTGCTCACCGAGTTCATCTTTATGAATGACAAAGGGTTTGCGCACAACCCGTTGGGCTGCAATTTCTTTTTCTAAGCTTTCAGGTTTTGTTTTTGAATTGATTTCAGTATTGTCCTTGGGAACATAAATTTCTGGAGCCAATTCATCGGCGTTACCAAAATTAATTCGATATTTTCCAGAAAATTTTCCAGATCCCGGGGCCGTTTCAGTCACTTCAAGGCGAGCTGTTTTACCGCTTTTTCCGTCTCTCAAAATGACGGCGCCACTTTCGATGCGAGTGGGATCTTTGACCCATCCGTCCAAGGAGTAATTCAATTTCAAAGCCTTATGGGGGTCCAAGGGGCTTTTTCGACCTTTCGCTTTTTCAGCTAATTTGTCGGAATCCTTGTCCGCTGGTGTGGCATCGGTAGTCTCAGCAACCGTTTTTTTCGCGGGCAATTTTCTCGGTAGTTTATCGTCGGCAAAAGACTGTAGGCTCAACAAAGCTAAGGTCACAAAAAACAAAAAAGCCCCTCTCACGATGCCGCTCCTTATGCTGATAGCTCTAGTTAGGTGATCTTCTTGAACTTTATTTAGAAATTGTAGCACTTTGTCCGCGAGGCTTGAATAAAAAAAAGACCCGGGTGCCTAAAGGCTCGGGTCTTCATTTTTAAGTCAAAATTGACCTTCGTAACTCTAACTTTAGTAGGATACGTTGATTCTCAAATTTGTTTTTTGATTTTGAATAAGTCCGGGTTGCAGGACTGGAACATTGACAATAGGTTGTTGACCCAATGTTGGCATTAGAATCATCGGACCTCCGGCACCCCCACCAACGGGATTCATTGGCATTCCACCACCTGGTCCTGTCGGAAGATCTGGAGCCATACTTCCCATTCCACCACCGCCACCTGCAGCTGGTCCACCACCCATAGCTGATCCGCCACCCATTCCACCGGGAGCTTCCATCGGAGCAGCTCCACCGCTCGGAGCTCCAGGCCCTGCGCCGCCTGGACCGCCACCCATTTCAACACCACCGCCACCACCAGCCGGAGCTGGTCCGCTAGGTCCTGCTCCACCACTCACAGATGCCGGGGCTGGTCCTGAACCGCCACCTCCAGATTCGGGTGCACTGCCACCACTGCCAGAAGTCGAGGCTCCCCCTGCAGCTGGTCCGCCGCCAGAAGCTGGCGCTGGTCCTGAACCACCATTGCCACCACCAGATTCTGGAGCGGCACCACCACCGGTACTTGCCGATGTTGTTGGAGCTGATCCTCCGCTACCACCTGAGTTTGTGCTGGCACTTGATCCAGAACTTGATGATGAGTTATTCGAAGCGCCGCCGCCAGTAGAAGGTGCGCCTCCTTTGGAGTCGCCTCCACCTTTACCTGAGTCACCGCCGCCGCTCTTATTTGAATCGCCTCCACCTTTTTTACCAGAGTCGCCACCGGTGCTAGCGGGTTTTGGGCCGCTATCTTTAGGATCGGCTTTTGTTTCGCGGTCCATTTTTGCAAGTTCGGTTTTTGGCACATTCGACGGAGCCGCTGGCGGAGAATTTCCAGAGATACTTGTCGTTTGTCCAGCTCCGACCATGACAGGATTAGAGATGGCTCCATTTTTACCGACGTTTCCGAACTCGACCTTACCTTCAAATGTTACGACTTGAGTGGTTGGTTGGGCGCCGGCCGACGGAGCTTGAAAACCCACCGAAAAGTCAGTACCGCGAACTCCGGCAACAGCAGAGGGAGTTTTAATTTTAAAACTATTTTCACCCTCGTATTTTTGATTCACCGTTGAGCGGACTTTTCCATAAAGAAGATTGAGAGACACATTTTTTTTGTCTTTATCTGGATCAAAATCATATTTCTCAATGGCGATCTTGGCCTCGGGTGAAATATTTAAGACGTTGTTGTCTTTCATCACCACTTTGGCTCGGGATTCTTTTCCATAATGACATTTGTGCCAAGTTTTATGACGACGCGTTTGAAGTTCATGATTCTCGCTTTTCTTATTTATTCTTTCACGAGTTCTTAGTATCCTACCAGCTGATGAATTTAAAAAAAGCGGTTTTTTTAGATCGTGATGGAACGATTATCATCGATAAAGTTTATCTCAACGATCCAAATCAAATTGAATATCTGCCAAAAGTTTTTGAGGCCCTGCGTTTGTTGCGCGACCATGGCTTTAAATTTATTATTGTCACCAATCAATCGGGGATTGCTCGTGGCATTGTGGATATTAAAAATCTCGATTTGATACACGAAATAATACAGCGAGATTTTTCCTCGCAGGGAATCGACTTTGCGGGATTTTACTATGCTCCCTATTCTGTTGAGAGCAACCACCATATTCGCAAGCCCAATCCCGGGATGTTATTAAGAGCAGCCAAAGACCATGGTATCGCTTTGAATCACAGTTGGATGATTGGCGATCGAATGTCTGATGTTGAGGCAGGGTTTCGGGCTGGGACAAGAGCCATTCTTCTAGACCCCGAGACTAAAAATGAGATTTTAGAGCCTGCCCCTGATGCCGTCGTTCAGGATCTTTTTAGCGCAGCCAAATTCATTCTTTCTCAGAACTAAACGTATCAAAATTACCCTCCTATTTTATGGGCCATAAAGCCTTAAGTCCCGGGAAAAACTAGCCGAAAGGTAATAGTGACAGAAACCCGCGGAGGAAACCATGGTCCGTATTCTTAGCTTTGTTACCT
>Ga0207094_1102_pt1 | contig 12549 bp, 8 predicted proteins | sample Alteio_BWMinHeat_90_FD_153518 | JGI IMG/M metagenome (GOLD analysis project Ga0207094, IMG submission 153518) | Enriched cells from forest soil in Barre Woods Harvard Forest LTER site, Petersham, Massachusetts, United States -... | ecosystem: Environmental > Terrestrial > Soil > Temperate forest >... | reverse complement strand
TCGCATTAAATCCCTATACCGGCGACCTCTATATCGCGGACTCCGTCAATAATATTGTTCGTATGGTTCAGGCCGGCACGGGCAATATATACACCGTTGCGGGCGGCGGCACCACCGGCCTTGGGGATTTCGGACCTGCGGTACTGGGTATGCTCAGCAAGCCTACAGGCGTCAGCCACGATGGTTATAACCTTTATATCGCAGATCTCGGAAACTTACGCATCCGTAAAGTTGACGGGGTAACAGGTATTATTACCACGGTTGCCGGTACGGGCGCTACCGGCCTGAGCCCGGACGGGATACCTGCTGCTTCGGCTACGCTGTCCGGCCCGTATGGAGTAAAGGCGGTAGGAGGCGAATTCTTCATTGCCGACAGAGATGATAATGTGATCCGTAAAGTAGATATATCAGGCAAAATATGGACAGTGGCAGGTTTGGGATCCGGTTATACAGTGGATGGCGGTCCCGCCACCGGCGCAGAGTTTAATAATCCTTCGGGCATTGCGGTTGACCCCATCAGCCACGATATTTATATTGCCGACCGCAGTAATAATGTGATTCGTAAGATAAGTTCGGCTGGTATTATTTCTACGGTTGCCGGTAATAATATCGCCGGTTATTCGGGTGATGGGTTCCCTGCAACCAATTTCAGCTTAAGCAATCCTTCCGGCATTGCATGGGATGCAGCCAGCAGTTCGCTTTATATCGCGGATGCTGGTAATAACCGTATTCGCAGATTGGCAGCTTCTTCCAATTTCATTTATACTTATGCGGGAAGTACTGCGGGTTATACGAATGGTGCTATCGCAGGAGCCCAGTTTAAGAATCCTACAGGGGTCTGCATTAATAACTCAAACATTTATATTGCCGACCAGGGCAACCATGTGATCCGCAAAATAGCCGGGGGAATTACGGTTTCTACAATTGCAGGCACGGGAACAGGCGCTTATGGCGGGGATGGCGGCCCGGCAGCGGCGGCGCAGTTATTTAACCCTACAAGTGTAGCTGCAGATGTGTTCAACAATTTATATATTGCAGACCGCGACAATAACCGTGTCCGTGAAATTTCATTGACAACAGGCGCTATTGCGATAAATTCACTCAATGCGCCAGGTACCGGTTACAACGTCGGCGATAATTTCACGGTTAATACAGGCGGCATCCCGGCCAACGGATTAGTTACCGGGGCCGCCGGCGCTATCAATGGCAACTCACTGGCGTCAGGCGGGGTGGGCGGTTATACAGTTGGTGAAACTTTTACCGTTAATACCGGAGGTACACCTGCCGCCGGAACGATTACAGCTGTGGACGCCTTTGGCAGGGTAACAGCTTATACCTTATCGTCATTTGGTACAGGTTATTCTGCAGGCGCTACGTCCAATACTACAGCAATAACCGGAACAGGTTTCCAGGTTTCCATAAGCACTATCAGTAACGGCCTTGTGACCGCATACACGCTAACTTCTTTGGGCACCGGTTATTCGGCTTTGAGTGTCGCCGGTACTACAGCAACTACCGGAACAGGAACAGGGCTAAAAATAAACATATCGAATGTTACTGCACTCATTAATACCTATGCCGGTGATGGCAGCCCGACAGACGGCAGCGATGGCAGCCTGGCAGTAAGCGCACAGATATACAAACCTTTAAGTGTTGCCCCGGATGGTTCCGGTAATGTATATATTTCAGACGAAGGCAACCGTATCCGCCTTGTGAGCGCCGCATCCGGTAAGATCAGTACGTATGAAGGAAACGGCATCGGAGGATATAGTGGGGAGGGTGTACTTCTTCCGGGTGCATTAGTTAATGCCCCGGAAGGCATGACATTTGATATGTACGGCAACCTCCTTGTCGCTGATACAAGAAATAACCGGGTGCGGGTTATTTATAAAACAGGCCCTTATCCCGGTTATTATATGGTCAATGGCATATATACGCTGGGCGGGAACGGCATTGCAGGCTATGGAGGCCTTGCCGGTTATCTGGACCTGAAATTGCCTACCGGCGTTGCGTATGCTCTTGGCGGGGCTATGTTTATTGCCGACAGAGCGAATAATGTAGTGCGCAAAATAGACGCCAGCGGTGTGATGAGCACCATCGCCGGTACCGGCGCATGGGGTTATGCAGGAGATGGGGCTGCAGCGGTCAATGCCACTTTCAGGTACCCGGTAAGTGTAGCTTATTACAATCTTGGAGGGCTGCTTTATATAGGAGACGAAGAGAATAATGTTGTGCGTATGGTAGATATGGCCAGCGGTATAATAACTAGCTATGCGGGTAGAGCGCCTGGCGGGGTTTATTCAGGTGAGGGCGCCCCGGCATCGAACGCGACACTCAGCAAAATAGCCGGTCTTGAGGTTGACCAGAATACCGGCGACCTGTATATCGCCGATGAGAATAACAATGCAGTCCGGAGGGTTGATGCTGCCGCACCGCACAACATACATACGGTGGCAGGCACTAATACCGGTGGTTTCCTGGCGGGCGGCGGCCCTGCCACTACGTCGGAGTTAGACCAGCCATATTCTGTAGTAATTGATGCAGCAGGGGATGTATTTATTGCAGACCGCGACAATAACGTGATCCGCAAAGTAGATGCATCGGGCAAAATAACTACTTATGCAGGCACTGGCATCGCTGGTTTTGGTGGGGACGGCGGCTCCGCCGTGAACGCGCAGCTATCAGGCCCTACGGGTGTTACACTCGACGCTGCCGGCAACCTTTACATCGCCGACCAGGGAAATAACCGTATCCGTGAAGTAAATACGGCCGGAGCTATTTCCACCATTGCCAATGCCACTGGTGCTTTAGGTGCCGGCGGGATGGGCGGGCCAGCCGCGGGCGCCCAGTTCTACTATCCGCAGGGCGTTGCCGCCGATGCCTTCGGCAATCTCTTCGTAGCGGATGGCAATAATAACCGTGTATGCAAAATAAACCTCGCTGCTCCGGGCCTCCCGATCACACAATTTGCAGGCACAGGTTTTGGCGGTTTTTCGGGCGATAGCGGCCCGGCCGCAAGTGCCGAATTGAATGACCCCAAGGGTATGTATATTGATGCAGCAAAGAATGTATATATAGCGGATTTCCTCAATAACCGTATCCGCAAGGTGGACGGTACTACATCAACTATAACCACTGTAGCCGGTACCGGCGCGGGTACTTTTGGAGGAGACGGCGGTCCAGCGGTCGCAGCCCAGCTTAACCTTCCCGCAGGCGTTACCATGGACAATTCTAACAGCCTGCTGATCGCTGATTTCGCCAACCAGCGCATCCGCAGGGTGAACCTGGCCGGGAATATTTCCACGGTAGCCGGTAATGGTTCTGCCGGTTACAGCGGAGATGGCGGCAGGGCCGCATCTGCACAGATCAACGATCCTGTAGGCGTGTGTGAGGACAATTCCGGCAACTACTATATCGCGGACCGCAACAATAATGTTGTGCGTAAAGTTACCGCAGTGCTGATCGCTGCATTTGATACTTCATTCTACTCTTCTTTGCCTATATGCCAGGATAGCTGCATACATTTTAACAATACGAGCATTGGCAGTACAGATAGCATCCGCTGGTCGGTAACTCCTGCCGGCGCATTCATTTCCAATTCTGCTATAGACACGCCAACTATATGTTTTACCACCGCAGGCGCTTTCACAGTAAAGCTCACTATATATTATCTCACTGGGTCAAATACCTTCACCTACCAGGTGACGGTGAACCCGACGCCAAAACCGGTTATCTTCCAGACCGGCTCAGTCCTTTCTGTTGCCGGTGCTTATTCATCCTGGCAATGGTATAATGGCGCAACTCTTATACCGGGCGCTGTAAGCAATTCTTATACGTTCACAACGCCGGGCACATACAAAGTAGTCGTTGATTCGGGTGGCTGCCCGGGTTCTGGCACCATTACCGTATTTACAACCGGCGTCACAATGGTAAATTCCGGGAATAATAATAAGTACTGGTTATCGCAGCAGGGCAATGACAACAGCGCCATATCACTGTTCGCTGCACACCCGGTTGACGCCACGCTGGCAGTGAGCATGTATGATGCCACAGGCAGGGATATCCTTAACGATGCATGGAGCAAAGGCAACAGCAGCATACAAATAAAAGCCGCATCCATCGCCCCCGGCATGTATATCATAAAGCTTACGAATAACAATACTTCAGAGGTGTTGAAGTGGATAAAAAATTAGGACCTGCGGGTTCGCCTCAAGAGTCTTTGATAAAATGTAAAAGACGAGCTATTGTCGCTAAAAATATTCAGGAACGGATATGGAACTGATCGCTGCAAAAAAACCGCCCCGGGATCCCGGGGCGGTAATTAAAAAATACTCAAAATTTCATTAAAAGCTATAACTTAAGAAGCAAGTATCTTTTGTATTTTTTTGTCGAATGCTGCTTTAGGAGCTGCTCCAACCTGCTTGTCCACCACCTGGCCGTTTTTGATGAACAGCACACACGGGATGCTCGTAACACCATAATTGATAGACAGGTTTGGATTCTCATCCACATTTACCTTGCCAACATTTACCTTACCATCATATTCTTTAGAGAGCGCGTCAATTGTAGGGCCAAGAGCCAGGCAAGGACCGCACCAGGGAGCCCAGAAATCTATTACAGAAAGCTTATCCGCCTTAAGTACTTCAGCGTCGAAATTTGAATCAGTGTATACTGCTGCCATTGCTATTTTTTTATTTATTGTTTTTAAAAAAGAAGCACAAAGTTAATTCATTAAATACTCCCCGGTAAATAGAATAGTCACATAGCTGTATAATCTATCCACATAGTGCTAACAATTTATGCTATTCTTCACATTTCATTATCCCTTATCGAGTGAATACCTTACTTCTTCATGTTCCTGCAAATAAGATATCAGATCGTCATTGAGCTCTATTTTCCTGCCCTGTGTTTTTAACCGCACAGCCATATCGCTTTCTTCATCTTTTACATTGATTATCAGTTCCGTATTACCGGGATATTTCTTCACATTGGCTTCCATAAAATCCGCAAATTCCCCGCTTACCTGCTGCAGTGACAATGACAGGAATATCTTCTTTGTCAGTGTCTTTCGCACATCATCCAGCAACATGATATTATGAATAGTGAACTCCATGGTACCGGGGCGGTATTTATGTTCGTCATAAATACCCTGTATCATCAGTTTCTGCCCATTAAGCAGGAAATTCCCGTATTGCACATAGTTCTTTTCCCAGAGCAGTATTTCTAAATTGCCCGAATAATCATTAATAGTCATTTTGCCAAACTTACTGCCTTTCTTGGTGGTCATATGTCCCACATCTGTAATAAAGCCAGCTATACGCACATTCCTGCCCTTATTGGCTTCCAGTTCATTTACAGGCAACATCCCGTAATTCTCCATCTCAAATTTAAACCCGTCCAGGGGATGTGCGCTGAGGTAGATACCCACTACTTCTTTTTCCCGGTCCAGCAATTCCGGCAATCCCCACTTATCACATTCAGGTATTACCGGGGGCCTTACTTCCGGCATTACCGATGCACCAAACAAACTATTGGCCGCCATTGACGAGCTTGCCTGGAACTGGTTACCAAACTTTACCAATCGTTCTAATCCCGTTATGGGGTCAGTTGGTGGCGCATAGAAATATTGCGCCCTGTGCAATTGATTCGCGAAGCAGTCCAGCGCGCCTGCCAGCACAAGGGCTTCCATTGATTTCTTATTTACCGTGCGTTGGTTCACACGCTTGATAAAGTCATATACAGTCAGGTATGGCCCGTTTGTCTCACGCTCCGTTATTATATCTTCCACCGCAGCCTCTCCAACTCCTTTGATGGCGTTGAGGCCAAAACGAACCACATTTTCTTTTGCCACAGCAAAACCCTTCAGGCTTTCATTCACATCCGGGCCAAGCACCTGGAGGCCCATACGCTGGCACTCCTCCATGTAAAACTTTACCTTATCTATATTGCCCTGGTTGTTGAGCACCGCGGCCATATATTCTGCCGGGTAGTGCGCCTTCAGGTAAGCCGTCTGGTAGGCTACAAGTGCATAACAGGTGGAGTGCGATTTATTAAAGGCATATTGCGCAAAGGCTTCCCAGTCAGTCCAAATCTTTTGCAGTTTATCTTCCGGGTGGCCTTTTGCCTTTGCCCCTTCTATGAACTGCCCCTTCATTTTATCAAGCACTGCTTTCTGCTTCTTACCCATCGCCTTACGCAGCACATCGGCATCGCCCTTTTTGAAACCCGCAAGGCTTTGCGACAACAACATCACCTGCTCCTGGTAAACGGTAATGCCATAAGTATCTCCCAGGTATTCCTCCATAGCGGGAACATCGTAGGTTATAGCCTCCTGCCCGTGCTTGCGCTTTATGTAGTTGGGTATATACTCCATAGGCCCCGGACGGTACAGGGCATTCATGGCGATCAGGTCATCAAACTTATCTGGTTTCAGATTAATGAGGTGCTTCTGCATCCCCGCGCTCTCAAACTGGAACGTACCATTTGTCTCCCCGGCCTGGTATAGCTCGTAGGTTTCCTCATCATCCAGCGGTATATCGTCTATATCTATCTCTATATTGTAATTTCTTCTTATCAGCGCCAACGCATCTTTTATAATGGTAAGGGTTTTTAGACCCAGGAAGTCCATCTTTATAACACCTGCATTCTCTATCACATTACCCTCATACTGGGTTATCAATGAATCCACATCCTTAGCCATGAATACCGGCAAAAGGTCAGTAAGATCTGAAGGCGCTATGATGATACCCGCCGCATGTATGCCTGTATTTCGCACGGTGCCTTCAAGTCGCTCCGCGCTGTGCAGCACTTTCCCAAGCGGAGTGTCTGCTTGCCGGTATATCTCCCGTAATTTGTTTACCCATTCCACCTCTTCGCCGCCTATCCCCTCTTTCTGGTCCAGGCTGTCTTCGCCCTTCATTTCTGCATGAAGCAGTCGCTTCAGGGTGATACCTGGACGCTCCGGAACTAACTTGGCGAGTGCATTGCTCTCGGCAAGCGGCAGGTCCAGCGCGCGGGCTACATCCTTAATGCTGCTCCTTGCAGCCATTGTGCCATAAGTAACTATCTGCGCCACCTGGTTCTTGCCATATTTTTTTACTACATAATCTATCACTTTCTGCCGTCCCACATCGTCAAAGTCCGTATCTATATCCGGCATGCTCTTACGGTCCGGGTTCAGGAACCTTTCGAACAGCAGCTTATATTTTATAGGGTCAATGTTGGTGATGCCGATACAATATGCCACGGCCGAACCAGCCGCAGAACCACGCCCGGGCCCTATGAATACGCCCATATTGCGGCCTTCTTTGATAAAGTCGCTCACGATCAGGAAGTAGCCGGCGAAGCCCATTGTTTTGATCGTAAACAACTCAAATTTTATACGCTCTTCTACTTCCGCTGTTATCTCCTTATAACGTTCCTTAGCACCCATCCAGGTGATGTGCTCCAGGAAAGCATTCTGGTCGTTGTTAAACTCAGCCGGAACAACAAAATGCGGCAGCAGTATGTCCCGCTCTAATTTCAGCGGTTTTATCTTATCCAGTACGTGATTGGTATTATCCAGCGCCTGCGGCAGGTCGCCGAATGTCTGCTCCATTTCCGCATTGGTCTTGAAGTAAAACTTATCATTTGGGAAAGCGAACCGGCCGCCTTTTACCGGCGTTTCATCGTCGTCCCCCATTTCTTTCCATTTCGGGTCGGCCTGCTTGGAGCCTGTGTTGATGCACAATAAAATATCGTGCGCATTGGCGTCGCCCTGGTCCACATAATGGCTGTCGTTACTGGCAATGATGGGTACATTGTATTTTTTAGCGAAGCGCAGCAATACATTATTCACCTTCACCTGTTCCGCAATGTCGTGCCGCTGCAGCTCTATGTAGTAGTCGTCGCCAAACAGATCAAGCCACCATTTGAATACCCGCTCCCCTTCTTCCTCCCCTTTCCTCAGTATGGTGCGCGGCACCTCCGCCGCAAGGCAGCAGGTTGTGGCTATAAGCCCTTCATGGTATTGCAGCACCAGTTCTTTATCTATACGCGGGTACTTGCCATACAAGCCCTCCATATAACCGAGCGAGCATAGCTTCACCAAGTTCTTATAGCCTGTTTCGTCCTTGGCAAGCAATAGCTGGTGATACCTTATATCTTTATCATCTTTGGAGAACTGCCGCTTAAACCTATTGTCCACAAGATAAAACTCGCAGCCTATCACTGGCTTCACTATAGGTTCTTCAATATCCTTGCCCTCTGCAGTTTTTCCCACTATTTTTTTCTTCTTCCAGGCCTCCGCCACAAAGTCGAACACGCCAAACATATTGCCGTGGTCAGTAATAGCCATTGCAGGCATATTGTCATTCCGCGCCTTGTCATACAGCTTTGAAATATTAGAAGCCCCGTCGAGCAGGGAGTACTGGGTATGATTATGTAAGTGGGAGAATTTCATATCAAAATCGCACAAAGTCAAAACGTTTGCTTTTCCAGATGAAGGGATTGCTTACATATACTGCAATCCTGCTAATCCTTTAATCCGGCAAATCCTGGTTCAGACATCTTTTCAGCGTCTTACAAAGTAACGAAATTTAGGGGATGGCTGAAAGGGGAAGTTATCCACAATTTGTGGTTTTAGAATGATACTAATCCATGTAAGGCACCAGCGATGATTCTACAATCAGGCAATAATCATTAAAAGTCAGGTCGTCGATTTCCAGGCCGGAATTTTGTACAAGGCCCGGTAAAATATTGATCATAAAATGGTTATAGTCTTTAATAATTTTCAAATGACCATTAATTGTTGTTCTTCCAGAAGACGATTGCAGCCAATCCCTTACAATTTTTATTGCTTTTTCGGGTTCATTATTATGTGCCTTTGTATCTATGCCATTTAAATCAGAAATAAATTGCTGGTATAAATATTTTTGCCTTTCAAGAACTAAAGCGACTTTTGTTTTTTGTTGTTTATTTCCAAATTTTTTAGCTCCGAAAAATACCCCTGCTTCAAAAGGCATATTAAAGCGCGGCAGCGAATGTAAATTAATTTCAGTGCGGGATAAGTCATGTATCCCAAATCTGCATTCCTCAATAAGGTTTTCTATTTTGGATAGCCTGTTATTTAAAGCATTATCCTCTTCCAATGCGCTTCTTGGAATGAAACCACATCGGTAAACTGTATAAATAATCGCATAAAGAATATCCTTAAAATCGTCATCAAACGGACAGTTGACGAATACACAGTTGCTATAGGATTTAACCATAAAGTAAAAATTATCAAGCTCTGGCTTTTAACGGCTTAACAGTTTTACGCTTTTTTTTGTATTCAATTCCCATTGCCGCGAACAATTCCTCAGCTGCTTTTTCAACAACAGACCTCTCTATAGAAAATTTTCTATCAATAGTTAATAATTTAGTTTTCGATTTTGCCATACTTATACAAAGTTAGCAATTTTAATTTTGAATACTAAAAATTGAGTACCTTTCTAAAGGACAAATGCATTAAACCACCACGCAGCATAATCATTATGTGTTATTATTACGGACAAAAGGTCACACAAAATCCAGCGTTTTAAATCAGACTTGTATGTAAATTTGAAAGGCCATGTATAACCTTACAAAAGAAGAATTATTATGCTCTTTAAGAGAACAATTATATTTCTTAGATAGCTCTCTGTCAAATTTCTCTCATCACGATACAATAGAGGGCTTGAAGAATAAAGTAATTGGTTATCCCGTTGCCGTAAAAGTTAACACAGAAATTGAGGCCAAAAGATTAGCAACAATTATTCGAGTTATTGTTCACGATACCTCCAACGGTAGATCATTGCTGACAAGTCTCTCTATAAAAGACAATATCAAATATATAGATACAAAAGCTCCTGATGATGGAAGGCTTCACTCCATGACCGGGATGCGTGGAGTTCACGGTGCTAATCTTAACCAATACTTTGGGCTGGTTGCTAAAGTAAATAATGGGAATTTACTGACTGCAGTCCCATTGTTTATGCAGCATCTGCCAGAGTGGTATCAGGGTTATCTAAGAAAGGATTTTAAACAATGGTGGGATGATGAAGTAATTAATATCAAAGGAAATAGGCTAACACGAAGTAGCCTCACTTTAAACATTGCTAATAAAGATGGCGGCGCGCATATTGATGGCTCATTACCGGAAGAATACAATATTATCAAGAATAGCGACCTTAATTTGAACATTAAAGGAGTTGAGACCCCATTTGAAAAAAATGTGGTTTATGCATCAATTGCTCAAGTAGCTTGGGAGCTTTTAAATTCAATAGATAATATATCATAGATACTTTACCTTATATTATTATACCCAATGCCCCGATAGAGTCTTTATTTTTTTCTATCCCGTACCATCTTCCTACCTTTATCACATGGTTGTAAAACAATACGAACTGGCTATAGAACTGACTGATGGTGGTGAATGGATATGCGATGTGACGGTACACAATGAAAATGACAAACTGCGCTACGAAATAGAAGTAGACCCACCCTTATTTCGTGATGGGAAAAGTGAGCCGTTCCCCATGGATATGCACTATGCTGCCGATGGCCAGCTGGTATTTGTTACCGGGCATCCGCTGACGGATCAACTGCAGGAACTGGAAACGCTGTTGGCCCATGAGATCATCCATGAAACGTTTTAGGCCATTGGCCAACTGCAAAGGTTCTTTAAAACAAAAAAATAACCCAGGCCATTATTGCCCTCACTGCATGTTGCTAGCGCCTCTGCCGCCGCCATGATATCCTCCGAGCTACCCCGGGTCATAGCCATACCCGTAATACCCACCCGTATAACCATAATACTGAGGATAACTTAATAACCTCGCCCATAATATGGATAATCATAATCACCATAATATCCATATACCGGACGAGCATATACTCCAACGCGTAAATGCGGATGATGCTATTCGTGCCCATAACCGTGGTGGTATGCTATTGTTATACCATTTGCCAATAGATAGGAAACTAGAAATCAAAGTCTTTGCGGTGTTAAAAACAAAGCATGGGATCTGCGCCTCCGCGCCTCTGCGAGAAACTTTCTCATGCCGGATATTAATGTCCAACTGGTATTACTCTTAGATTCTGGTATATCCAACTCAGACAACTTCTTACATATGCCTGTCTTATCCGTCAAATCCTTCATTTCCATTTAAGCTTTATTCACCGTTAGTATGCCTTAGTACCACTGATCGAAGATGAACTGCAAATTCCGGGCTAAAACCAATTCTGCCAGACATAAGAATAAAGTTCTTAGTTCTAAATTAGTTTATTACCTCAATTCCAGCAATGCCACATTCTCTATGTGGTGCGTATGGGGGAACATATCTATTGGCTGTAGTCGTGTAATTTTATAGGCCTCATCCAGCAATTGCAGGTCGCGGGCCTGGGTAGCAGGGTTGCAGCTTACATATACTATTTTCGGCGCGCGCATTTTCAGTAGCTGCTTTATCAGCTTTTCAGTCATGCCGGCCCTGGGAGGGTCAGTGATAATCACATCCGGCCTGCCATGTTCTGCGATGAAAGCATCCGTGCAAATCTTTTCCACATCGCCTGTGTAAAAACTGCAATTGTCCAACTCATTCAGGGAAGCATTTTCGTAGGCGTCTTTTATTGCGTCTTCCACGGCCTCTATACCTATTACCTTTTTAGCTTTCCCGGAGCAAAAGATGCCTATGCTGCCAGTGCCACAGTAGAGATCGTACAGAATTTCTTCCCCGGTAAGCCCGGCGAATTCGCGCGTAACCCGGTACAGCGCTTCCGCCTGGTAAGTATTGGTCTGGAAAAATGATTTCGGCGAAATTTTAAAGCGAAAATTTTCAAGTTTTTCCTCTATGTAGCTTTTGCCATGATAGCATATCACTTCCTGGTCGTAAATGGTATCGTTCATTTTGCCGTTTATGGTATAGTTCAGCGACGTGATACCCGGTATGTTCTTAAGTATGTGCTCCAGAACCCCCTCTCTTGCTTCTTTATCTTCATGGTGCATCACGAGGTTTATAAGCACTTCGCCGGTAGTGGTAATCCGTATTATTACATTTCGCAACCAGCCGTATTGGGCTTTAAAGTCGTAATAGGGCAGGTTATAAGCGATTGTATATTCCCTAAGCGTGTTTACCAGGAGATTCGTTGGCTCCTGTTGCAGGTAGCAGGTACGTATCTCCACCACTTTATCAAATAAGCCCGGCGCATGAAAGCCAAGGGCTGGCTCGGCGGTAAATTTTTCATCCCGCTCTGATATCTCTTCAAAGGTCCGGTAACGCTGTGTAGAGAAAGTGAATTCGAGTTTGTTACGGTAGTATCGCTCATGCGGGCTGCCGATGATAGGTGATATTTCCGGGAGCAAAACATGGCCTATGCGCTGTAGCTGGTCAGACACCTGTTGCTGTTTATAGACAAGCTGCTGCGGGTAAGGCAGCATCTGCCATTTGCAGCCGCCGCAAACGCCAAAGTGCTGGCAAAATGGTTCTATACGGTGCGGGGACGGGGTCACGATACGTATCATTTTCCCTGCCGCCCAGCTTTTTTTAACTTTGG
>Ga0207094_1087_pt1 | contig 12713 bp, 12 predicted proteins | sample Alteio_BWMinHeat_90_FD_153518 | JGI IMG/M metagenome (GOLD analysis project Ga0207094, IMG submission 153518) | Enriched cells from forest soil in Barre Woods Harvard Forest LTER site, Petersham, Massachusetts, United States -... | ecosystem: Environmental > Terrestrial > Soil > Temperate forest >... | reverse complement strand
ACTCAGCTTTTCTTTTCAGACCTTTTCATTACATTTATGCCCAATAATGTGCATCATTATTTACATAAATGAAACGAATTGTAAAAAAGCATCCTCTTGCTATAAGATGGTTTCACTGGATAAATTTCCCGGTGCTGACCATTATGATATGGAGCGGGCTGCTTATTTACTGGGCCAACGACGTTTACAGGCTCGGCTGGGGTGATAAAACGCTTTTGAAATTCTTCCCCCAATCATTTTATGACGCCCTGCATATCCCTTTCCACCTGTCTACCGGTATGGCGTTTCATTTTTTCTTTATGTGGTTATTCTTCTTTAATGGATTTCTTTACGTTCTATACACTATATTTTCAGGAGAATGGCGTTTCCTTGCTCCAAACAGGCATTCCTTTAAGGAGGCGTGGCAGGTGGTTTTACATGACCTCCATATCAGAAAAACCGCCCCGCCGCAAAGCAAATATAATGCCGCGCAACGGATAGCTTATACATCAATTGTTGTTATGGGGTTTGGCTCCATAATAACCGGCCTCGCAATTTACAAACCCATACAGCTTAACTGGCTTTGCGCTATATGCGGTGGCTATGAAGCCGCACGTATAGAGCATTTTATTCTTACCCTTGGTTATGTTTTATTCTTCCTGGTACATGTCATACAGGTGATCCTGGCGGGTTGGAATAATTTCCAGGCAATGGTAACCGGCTTTGAAACAGAAAAAATAGAAGAAGAAAAATCAACCGCTCCTGAAATCATAGAAACACCGGGAACATGAAAAACATATCAGACAATACAAAACGAACTGTGCAACGTGAAATCAAACGCCGCACCGTTATTTCGTTTTCTGTATTTTTTCTTTGTGTTGCTTGTGGCATTTTCCTGTTTGCTAGACTATACAATGAGCCCACCAGTGCAGATAATGTGCAACCGACCCTGAGAAAGGCGCTTAAAGTAAACGAAAAAATTTTCAGCTTGTTTTACAGCAAAGCGCGGCAAGCAAAAGCCTTTAAAAAATCGGATGCAGTAGCCACGGTACGCGTAAATGGCGGTGCAGGCATGGATGGCATTCTTGACACTGCCACATGGCGGCTGAAAGTGGCACGCGCACCGGGGGATACGTTAACGCTTACGCTGGATGATATTAAAGCCTTGCCTAAAACTGAGGTAGTGTTTGATTTCAAATGCGTGGAAGGCTGGAGCCAGGTTACTTACTGGGGAGGAGTACGCTTCAGCGATTTTATGAAAAAATACAACCTCGTTACACAGTCAAGCATGAAATACGTGGGTATGATAACACCCGATGCAGAATATTATGTGGGCAATGATATGCCGAGTATGATGCAGCCGCAAACACTGCTTTGTTACGAAATGAATGGCAAACCGATTCCACAGAACCAGGGTTACCCACTTCGCCTCATCATACCTGTAAAGTATGGTATCAAACACCTCAAAAGGATAGGCGTTATGTATTTTAGTAACGACAAGCCCGCTGACTACTGGGCGGAACGTGGATATGATTATTATTCCGGGTTGTAATGTAATTACTCTTTAATAGTGGACTTCTGCACAATGACGTCTGAAAATAAATATCGTTTATTTATTGTAAGTTTATAGCATGAAACCAACCCATACACTGCCGCTACTTGTTGGCCGGAAGCCTGTGCTGGAAGCGCTGGAACTGGGTACGACCATTGAAAAAATATTCCTGCTGCGCACGGCCACCGGACCTGAAATCATAGCAATAAAACAAAGGGCAAAGGAGTACAATATACCCATAAGCCAGGTACCGGTTGAAAAGCTGGACTATATGACCAAGGCCCAGCACCAGGGCGTAGTAGCATGGACTTCGCTCTTACAGTACATAGACCTCCAGGCAGGTATATCCTATGTTGTGGAAAAGGGAGAAGTGCCATTATTTTTATTGCTCGATGGCATTACTGATGTACGCAATGTTGGCGCCATTGCCCGCAGTGCGTTATGCTGTGGTGCGCAGGGTATCATCCTTCCCACATCTCATGCGGCTTCTCTTACAGAAGATGCCATAAAAACTTCAGCAGGCGCTTTGAGAAAAATACTGTTATGCCGTACCCCATCAGTGCAGCAGGCAATGGACACGCTGCGGCTGAACGGTATACAGATACTCGGCACGCAAATGAAAGGCAGCGTACCCGTTTACGAGAGCGATCTGACCATACCATCTGTAGTAGTTATGGGAGCAGAAGATACAGGTATCAGCAAGGAGGTATTAAAACGCGCCGACCAGTTGATTCGCATCCCGATGGTTGCAAATTTCGATTCCCTGAATGTTTCAGTCGCGGCCGGTATGATACTTTATGAGGCATTGCGGCAGCGTTTATTGACAAAATGATTCTTTGGCATTACCTTCGTCACTGCTAATACTACAGTTATGATATTCAAGGGGAAAACAGCTTTTATTACCGGGGCCAGCAGGGGCATAGGGGAAGCAATAGCTTTGCGGCTGGCCAGGGAAGGTGCAAATATTGTTATTGTAGCTAAGTCAGAAAAGGAAGACCAGCGGTTAGGAGGTACTATTCACTCTGTTGCACTTAAGGTTAATGAAGCCGGGGGAAAAGGCCTTGCGATAAAATGTGATATACGTGACGAGGAGCAGATATTGGCTGCAGTGCAACAGGCGGTAACTATTTTTGGCGGCATAGACATTCTTGTAAATAATGCATCAGCGATATCCCTCAGCAATACGGAGCAAACAGAAACCAAGCGTTTTGACCTGATACATGATATTAACGTGCGCGGGACATTTTTGGTAACAAAGCACTGTGTGCCGTTTTTACGCAAAGGTGAAAACCCGCATATCCTTACTTTATCGCCGCCTATTGATATGGATCCTAAATGGATAGCGCCTTATGTGGGTTATACCATCAGTAAATTCAATATGAGTATGATGACGCTTGGGTGGGCGTCGGAATTTAAAAAGTATGGGATTGCAGCCAATTCACTCTGGCCGGTTACTACTATCGCAACCTCAGCCGTAAAAAACCTGTTAGGCGGTGAAATGCTGATGAACCGGAGCAGGAAACCGGAAATACTGGCTGATTGCGCTCACTACATTTTACAGCAACCTGCGAAAGAATGTACTGGTAATTTATTCCTTGACGAAGATGTGCTGAAGGCCGCCAGTATTACAGACCTGGATCATTATGCAGTGAATCCCGGCGGGCCATTGCAGAAGGACCTTTATGTGAATTGATCTTATTTGCTTATTATTAAAAAGCTTTCTATTGTTGCCCCCGATTCTTTCTATACAACATATATCCAAATCTTATGGGCCCATACAGGCGCTGAAGGATATATCATTCGATGTTCCCGAAGGCTGTGTATTTGGTATTTTAGGGCCTAACGGCAGCGGAAAAACCACGTTGTTAGGTATTGTGCTTGATGTGCTGCTTGCAAATACCGGCTCTTACAGCTGGTTTGGAGGCATGGAGAATAGTAGTGCGCGAAAGCAAATCGGCGCACTGCTGGAAACGCCCAATTTCTATCACTACCTATCCGCATTCCACAATTTAGAGATCACGGCGGCCATAAAGCAGCGGGGAATGGATGACCGCGTCCGGGTGTTGCGCCAGGTAGGCCTGTTTGAACGTAGGGACAGCAAATTCCAGACCTTTTCACTCGGCATGAAACAAAGACTGGCAATTGGCGCGGCACTGCTTGGTAACCCTAAGATATTAGTACTTGATGAGCCCACCAATGGCCTTGACCCGGCAGGCATAGCCGAAATTAGAGACCTTATCCGGAAATTGAATAAGGAAGGCATCACCATTATCATTGCCAGCCACCTGTTGGATGAGATAGAAAAAGTATGCACACATGTGGCAATATTGAAAACGGGGCGCCTGCTGCTGCACGGCCCTGTTGATGAGGCGCTCCGCAGCGAAGATCAGATAGAAGTAAAAGCACCTGATATTGAGAGGCTGCAACAGACATTACAAAATATGGCCGGCATAAAAAAAATGAAACTTGCCGATGGTACACTACAACTGACTTGTGACACAAATATTCAACCTATACAGATCAATGAATTCTGTATCGGCAACGGTATTGTTCTGTCACATTTACTGATGAAGAAGAAAAGCCTGGAAACAAAATTTATGGAGCTTACAAACAATTAATATTATCCACTATTAAAACGGCAAGGACGTATTTATGAATGCACTTTTTGCAATAGAATGGCTTAAAATAAAGCGTTACCGCACTTTCTGGGTACTGGCGTGCCTGTTCCTGCTGTTGTTGCCGTTATGGAACTTTGAAGTAGCCAGCGGATTGATAAAATTGGGAGGTGGAGGAAAAAACGGCATTAATTTTCTTAGTACGGCTTATTCTTTCCCGCAGGTATGGGGGAACCTTGGCTTTTGGGGCAGCATATTCATCATGTTTATTTCCATACTGGTTATAATCATAACAACAAATGAGTACGGCTTCCGCACTAATCGCCAAAATGTGATAGACGGATGGTCAAAAATGCAATTCTACCATGCCAAAGTGATACTGGTAATTATCTTCAGTTTTCTATCAACTATATATCTTTTTGCGCTTGGTATTATTTTCGGAGGTATTAATTCAGGATCCCTGAGCGGTTTGTTCAACGAGTTTCAGCAGGTAGCGTATTTCTTTTTGCTTTCACTTGACTATTTAGGTTTCGCTTTATTTATCGCGCTTTGGATCCGTAAGAGCGGCCTGGCGATTGGCTTGTTCTTATTATATTCCATGATCATTGAGAATATTCTGAAAGGCATCATTAACCATTATACCGATATGCCCTTCGGCAATCTTTTGCCCTTACAAGCCAGTGATGAACTACTGCCTTTTCCATTAATGCAAATGGCAAAGGCTATGATGCCAATGATTTCAACAATATCTATGACAAACTATTCAGTTGCCACAATTTGCTGGTGCCTGATCTATTATTTTGCAGGCCGTACTATATTACTTCGCAATGATTGGTAGTTACCCGGTAATACTTATGCAAATACATTATAAACATGGATTTAACACATATCCCCGTTTTCCTGTTATTATTATTTCTGAATGTTGCTTAAATTTGCACGATGCTTACAGGAAAAGAACTTATTCTGGCAACTAAACCGTTTGCAAAAGAGATCCGGTGGAGGAGTTGGTACCATACTCTTACAACACTTTTTTTGCTCATAGCAGCCATATTGGGTAGCATATACCAATACGTTCCTAATATTTTCTTAAATATTCTATCTAGTTTTTTTACAGCTATGCTGCTGTCCCGCTTTTTTATCATATTCCATGATTACCAGCACCATACCATACTCCGGAACTCGTTCCCGGCAAATATTATCTTTACCATCTTCGGTATTTATATGATCACACCGCCCAACATCTGGAAGCGTTCACACGACCATCATCACAATCACAATGCAAAACTATTTAGCGCCAGTATAGGGTCATTTCCTATTATGACGCGGCAAAAATTTTTAGAGGCCGACAAAAATGAACGGTTTGTTTACCTTGCCATCCGTCACCCAGTCAATATGTTTTTCGCATATTTTACCACTTTCACTTTTGGAATGTGCCTGCAGTCTTTCTTCAGTAATCCCCGCAGGCACTGGGATTCACTTGCCGTACTCATATTGCATTATTCTATAGGCGCTTTCTTTTTCATTCATTTTGGCTGGCAAACATTTCTTCTTGCCTTCTTTCTCCCTTTCTTTCTTTCACAGATGCTTGGCTCTTATCTTTTTTATGCGCAGCATAATTTCCCAGGCGTCACGTTCAAAAAAAATGTGGAATGGAGCTACACAAACGCTGCACTTGAATCTTCTAGCTATATGGAACTGAATCCTTTTATGCAATGGGTTACGGCCAATATCGGTTTTCACCACATTCATCACCTCAATTCGAAGATTCCGTTTTATCGTTTGCCGGAGGCTATGGCGGCCATCCCTGAACTGCAGGAAGCAAAAGTAACTACCCTTATGCCCTCCGACATTGCCGCCTGTCTGCGCCTCAAGGTTTGGGACGCCGAACAAAATAAAATGATCGGTTTCAAAGAGATGGAAACAGCTTAAATACATTTAAAACTATCGCCATCCAGGAAACCAGTAATCAATTTGCAGAGGTGATGCACGCATCTCCGGAAAACGCAACCCAGTATGAATTTTACGTTATAACTTACATCTTGGTTAAATGATGTTAAAGTAACTCAATCAACAAAATATGGATGTTACCTTGCACACTATTCTGTTTCATGCGCACACACTTAACTATCCGGCGTATATTTTGTTTTTTTCTTTGTTTTGCCGGCTACAAAGCATCTGCACAGTATGCTATTAGCGGCAGAATTACCGATAGTAAAGGAATCCGGCTGCCCTATGCATCTGCTATTCTGCAACAACTTCCAGACAGTTCCATATTGCACACCACTATTGCCGACAGCGCAGGCAATTATTACATAAACAGCCGGAAACTAAACCATGCAATAATTACTGTGGCTGCCGCTGGGTACAATACTCTGGCAAAACCGATTACTGACAATGCACCGGGCCAAAAACTTGACTTTATCCTGGAAAAAGAAACTATTGAATTAAAAGAGGTTGCAGTAAGTATCAGGAAGCTACTGATAGAGCGAAAGGTGGACCGCGTGGTTTTTAACGTGGAGAACAGCATTGCAAGCATAGGTAGTGATGCCCTGGAGGCATTAGGCAAAGCGCCGGGGGTGAGCATTAGTAACAACGACGATATCTCACTTGCCGGGAAAAACACCGTTAGTGTGATGATAGACGACAAACTGATACAGTTAAGTGGCGAAGAACTGGCTGAAATGCTACGTACCATTCCATCAGAAAACATATCCCGGATAGAGATACTTACTACACCACCTGCAAAGTACGATGCGGCAGGTAATTCAGGTATGATAAATATTGTCACAAAAAAATCGAATAAAAAAGGGTTGAATGGAGCCGTAGGCAGCAACATGATGCAAAATTCACTTACATCTGCGATTGGGTTCGGTTCGTTCAACTACAGGAACGACAAATTGAATATCTACGGTAACACTGATTTCGGAGATAGTTATTCAAAACCGGTTGAGCGGCATAATGCGTTTTATACCGGCCAGCAGTGGGACCAGGTCGATAATATTGATAACCTGCGAAACTTCCATTACAGCCAGTTAGGAGCAGACTATAACATCACCCCGAAAGCCATAATTGGCATATTATATATTTATGCGGGAAGTACTCCTAAAATGAATGAAGATATTAACGGAAAATGGATAAATGCGAATAACGGAATTGACTCAATAATACACACAAAGGCACATACCAATGATTATGGCGAACGCAATGTCGTCAACCTTAACTATGAGTGGAAAATTGACTCAACAGGAAAAAAACTGAGCGTTGATGGCGACTTTTTTACCCGCACTGGCAGAACAGTAAGAAATTTTACTACCGTGGATATGCTCGGGGATGGCAGCCCGACAGGATTCAGCAGCATCAACAAATCAACTGGAAAACAGGTACTGTATATAGGTTCCGCAAAAGCAGATATGGAGCTACCGCTAAAATTTGCTAAAATATCATTCGGTGGAAAATACTCACTCATTCATGTTCTCAGCGATAACGCCTTTGAGTATATGGATATCAACACGTACATTATTGACCCCGGCAAAACAAATAAGTTCGACTACCACGAAAATACCGAAGCGCTATACCTGAGCGCACAAAAAAAAATAAATAAGCAATGGGATGCCCAGGCCGGGCTAAGAGGCGAATATACACAAACAGAGGCTGCTTCATTGACCCTCGCAACAGTTAATGAGACCCGTTATTTCCAATTGTTCCCTACTGGGTATATACAATACACAAAAAATGAAGACAATGTGTTCAACCTGAATTACAGCCGGCGTATTGACCGGCCAAACATGAGCATGATCAATCCGTTCCGCAGGTATATGACGCCCAACTCTTATGATGAAGGGAATCCCTTTCTTAAACCTTCTTTTTCGTCTAACCTGGAAATGAGCTATACGCTTAAATCAAAGTTGACCTTCTCCGCATTTGCGCAGCATACACAGCAGATATCAACACAGATACTGGAAGTGGATTCAATGAATAAGGGCTATTATTTCAGGTATGCGAACATCGGCAATTCGTTCAATTACGGCATTACCGCGAGCGCCAATATGCAACCTGCAAAATGGTGGGAAAGCAACATCCAGTTTTATGGTTTTCATGCCCATGTAAGCGCCAACTATTATAATGCGACGGTTTACAACCAATACGAGCTGGCTGGATTTGTAATAGATAATGATAATAGCTTTACACTGAACGAACGGAAAACACTTTTAGCGGAATGTGGATTTACTTATAATTCTGAGATGATAGAGAATTATAATTACCATTTCCCGGCATTTAATCTCAATGCCGGGTTTAAAGCAGTATTTTTCAAAAGGAACCTGATCATTGGCCTTTCAGCCAATGATCTTTTCGCAACCGAAACCGTCAAAATAAGGAATCTTTATAACAGCGCACTTACTAATAACTATTATGACGAACGGAACCTGCATTTAAGCGTTTCATTCAAGTTCGGCAACAAAAATATCAGGTCGAAAAGAGACAGAAGCGGCCTTCCTGAAGAGAGCAAGCGTACATAAACTGGTTAGGCTCTACTGCTCCTTCTCCATTTTATCCACCCGTTGCACCAGTGAATCAAGATTGCGGAAATGTACATACGCCTTCCTGTAAATGTTTGCGTCAAATGCCGGCGACCCCATATACACGCCTCCCGCTTTCTTAATACTTTTGGAAATGCCTGATTGCGCAGTGATGATCGTATTATCTGCTATCTGTAAGTGGCCTACAATCCCCACCTGTCCGCTGAACATACAATTCTTACCGATCCTGGTGGAGCCGGCTACTACATTGCAGGCGGCGAGATAGCTATTCTCCCCTATTTCTACGTTGTGCGCTATATGTACCAGGTTGTCGAATTTCACGCCCTTGCGGAGAATGGTAGATCCAAGGGTTGCCCGGTCAATGGCGCAATTGGCGCCTATCTCCACGTCGTCTTCTATCACCACATTTCCTATCTGTGGTATTTTCCTGTTACCCTCTTCATTTTCCGGTGCGAAACGGAAACCATCACTCCCTATTACCGTACCGGAATGGATGATGCAATCTTTACCGATCTGCGTATCTGAATAAATTTTTACTCCTGCAAACAAAGTCGTATTGTCTCCTATCACCACATTTTCCCCCACATATACCTGCGGGTAAATTTTTACATTATTGCCTATCCGGGCATTATCACTGATCACGGCAAACTCACCCGCATAAATATCGTTGCCTATCTTCGCCGATTCAGCTATAAACGCCTGTTTTGATATCCCCTTTTTATTCAGCTTTACCTGGTTATACATTTCCAGCAGTTTTGCAAATGCGTTTCCGGCATTGTCCACACGTATCAGGGTGGTAGAAACAGGCGCTGTCAGCTCAAAATCTTTATTTATAATAACCAGGGAAGCCTTAGTGGTATATATATATTGCGTATAAAGGGGGTTGGCAAGAAAGGATATAGACCCCGGCACACCCTCTTCTATCTTCGATAGTTTGGTGATCGTGGCATTTTCATCCCCTTCTATCTGGCCGTTCAATATGCCGGCTATCTGTTTTGCAGTAAATTCCATCCTTTATTGATTTAAGAAGTAAAACGCACTCAAAATAATTAAAAAAAATGAAGTTCCGGTTAGCTGATCTTGCGGTTCCTGATATTGCGCTTGCACACTCATTAATTTGCACATTATTTGTGCAGCACTCCATAGTCTTTCAGTATATCGTGCAAAATATCAAGGCGAACCTTGAACCAATCATTGGTAGTATCTGACACCGGCATTTCAAAATTCTGGGCAAAGAAGTACGGATAGTTGCGCACATCGCTTTTATTCATGGATTCATTAGGTTCCTTTACATGCTCGATCCTTTCAGCAAATCCCACGATCCAGTAAATATATTTATCGCCAACCGGGGCCGTGCCGGTTTTATAATAAAGGTTGTAGGCAGGAGTCTGCTCCCGCAGCATCAATGTCTTTACTATACGCTGGGAACGCTCAGAAAAAGGCAATTCTGCAAAGTAAAGCCTTTTCAGAAAACCGGTTTGCTCATCCGCAGATATTTGCAGCGAATTATTTACCCAGAAATCAACTATGCTGCCCGACATTTTCATATTGCCGTATTTTACCGTATCAAGATAGTGCTGCATCCTTGCCGGCCCTATGCGGCGGGCTATTTCCTCGTAATATGACTTATTGCTCACTTTAAACGCCTCCCGCATGGTCATATCCTTATCCCATTCCTCACTCCGGTGTATGCCATCCCACTTAATAAATAGCTGATCATCTGGCGCTACGGCTGTTTCCAGCGCAACCAACGAATTGAATACTTTGAAAGTAGACGCAGGCAAAAAACGTTGTGTGACCCGTTCCTTATTGAAATAGTGTATTGACTCATGATTATTGTCCCGCAGTATAAAACAGGCGTTCCTGATACCATACTTATCAAAATACTGCGCCCAGTCATTATGTTCCTTGATGCGTGTTTTGGCACATGATGATAATAATATAACGAAAAGGCAGACTAATACAACTTTTATACGCATGAATAATTACAATAATAACGCAATGGCTTAATTGCTCAATGGCTTAATTGAGGCAAATGTACAAAATGGCTCAGACAATGGCACAGTAGATGAATGAGACAACAAATACAAAAAATATTACAGCACTATCTGCTGCACCAGTTCACTCTTATCCGGATAATCGGTGTTAAAGTGCAGCCCCCTGCTTTCTTTACGGAATTGCGCACCCTTCACTATCAGGTATGCTATAGTTATGAGATTGCGCAATTCACATAACTGCGGCGACAGCGTTGATGACTTATACAATTCTTCCGTTTCTTTATGCAGCAAGTCTATCCGGTTCATTGCCCGCTGCAGGCGTATATCGTTGCGTACGATACCTACATAATCACTCATTACCTGCTGTAGCTCTTTCAGGCTCTGGGTGATCAGGATCATTTCCTTCGGTTCATTGGTGCCAGACGCATTCCAGTCAGGCACATCGTCTTTAAAAGTTATGTCCTCAATACGTGCCGCCATATCCTCTGAACACCTATGAGCAAACACCAGTGCCTCCAGTAATGAATTAGAAGCCAGCCGGTTCGCCCCGTGCAGCCCCGTACTCGAGCATTCACCGCAGGCATACAAATTGACGATGGACGACCTCCCCATTTCATCTGTTTTTATGCCCCCGCAGCAATAATGCGCTGCTGGCGCCACCGGTATCATCTGTTCAAACACATCAATACCTATCCCCTTGCATTTTGCATAAATATTGGGGAAGTGGGCCATGAATTTTTCTTTATCCATAGCCCGGCAATCCAGGTACACATGTTCGGTACCTGTCCGTTTCATTTCGCTGTCAATGGCACGGGCCACTACATCGCGCGGGGCAAGGTCTGCACGCGTGTCATAGCTTTTCATGAATGCTACTCCGTCTTTATTCCGGAGTATGCCGCCATCGCCCCTTACCGCTTCCGTTACAAGGAAGGACGGGCTTACACCAGCCTCGTATAAAGCGGTAGGGTGAAATTGTATAAATTCCATATTCTCTATCCTACCCTTTGCACGATAGGCAACAGCAATGCCATCGCCGGTTGCAATACGCGGGTTCGTTGTAGTGCGGTATACCTGCCCCACCCCACCCGATGCCATAAGGGTGCAACATGCCAGGATGGTCTCTATATTATTGGTTTCCAGGTTCAGGGCATACACACCATAGCAGGTAATATCGGGGGTGGCCTTTGTAACAAGATAACCAAGATGGTGCTGGGTTATTATGTCTACTACAAACCAATGGTTGTATATTTTTATGTTAGGATATTGCCTCGCCTCCTCTACCAACGCTCTTTCTATCTCAAACCCGGTGATATCCTTGTGATGCAGTATGCGGAATTCTGAATGGCCGCCTTCTTTGCCGCGCATGTATTCTCCTGTGTTATCTTTATCAAATTCTGTGCCCCATTCTATGATCTCATTCACGCGCAGCGGGCCTTCCTTCACTACAATGTCAACTACTTTTTCATTGCACAATCCATCGCCTGCCACCAATGTATCTTCAATATGCTTTTTAAAGCTGTCGTGCTCCAGGTCATTCACCACCGCTATACCGCCCTGGGCATACTTGGTATTAGTTTCATCGGTATTGGCCTTGGTAAGGATAGTAATTGATTTGCCGGGGAACTTCCGCGCTGTTTTCACTGCAAAAGTAAGCCCCGCAATACCAGAGCCGATGATGAGGAAATCTGTTTTGAACATAATGAGTTATTCAATTAAATAGGCAAGCTAAAAATAGCTTATTGCCGGCAAAGGTAAGAATTTGCAACCGGCCGCCTCAATCCACCACCACAAACCTCCCCTTAAATACCATCCCGTCCTTACAGGTTACCTTGAAATCATAGATACCCGCTGCAAACGATTTCCCATTGATCACAATATCCTTTGCCATAAGGTCACTCTGCGTGAGTACATTCCTGCCGGAAACATCCGTTATCTCTATCCGCACTGATTGGTTAGCTGCTGCTTCAGGCAGAATGATCACGGAACGGTCGTTAACAGGGTTCGGGAACATCCGTGGCGTGCCGGAGGCAAT
>Ga0207094_1099_pt1 | contig 12837 bp, 14 predicted proteins | sample Alteio_BWMinHeat_90_FD_153518 | JGI IMG/M metagenome (GOLD analysis project Ga0207094, IMG submission 153518) | Enriched cells from forest soil in Barre Woods Harvard Forest LTER site, Petersham, Massachusetts, United States -... | ecosystem: Environmental > Terrestrial > Soil > Temperate forest >... | reverse complement strand
TTGACCAATGGTTAATCTTTTGGTCTAACAGGGTATGGATGAAAAATTAAATATTTCACGCTACCTCGGGCAGAATATTGAGAAATTAAGGGGAAAAATGAATTTGAGCCAACAGCAATTGGCCAAGCAGGCTCAAATACCTCGGTCCACTTTGACAAATATTGAATCGGGATCTGGCAATCCTTCGCTTACAAATTTGGTGAAAATTTCGGCTGCTCTTAGTGTCAGTGTCGAAGAGTTGCTCTCTCGCCCGCGCACAGATTGCGTGCTTATTTCTTCAGATAAAGTGCCCTTACAGAGTCGAAGCCATGGTCAGGTACAGATCTTTAAACTTTTACCCGATCGCATTCGAGGTCTTGAAATTGACCGTCTCGAGTTTTCTGTGGGCGCGGTTATGGGCGGCCATCCTCATTTGAGTGGGACGAAAGAGTATCTCACCGTATTACAGGGTGAGATAGTGGTCTATGTAGCAGGCGAAAATTATACGGTCAAAAGAGGCGATGTCCTTGCATTTCCTGGAAACCAGCCCCACTCCTATAGAAATTCTGGTCGAACGACCTCGATTGCCGTCAGTATCGTGATTCCGATTCCGAGTTCGATATAACTGGTTTGGCTGTGGTCGCGGCCCTGCGGCTGGCGAATTTGAGTGAGTGAGTGAGTTGCGCGTGTATGGGTCTGCGCCTGTGTGCGAGAATTCGTCGGTTGTGGAAATAATTTTCTAACGCAAGAAAAATTTATTGACGGTGTTTGAGTGTGAAATTGCTTTGTGCTTCGTGATGTTTCGAATGTGAGGTCTTGTGGCTCGGTTTTGCTTCAAATTTGACTCTGACTTGCTTGGAGTAATTTCTTAGACCTGATCGTGTATGAATTCTGTGCTTGTGTCTAAGGCCAAGTGAAGGAGCAAAATTTCTGTTTTTATTTCAGGTGTATAATGTCTCCTATAAAAAAGGAGAATTTATATATGAACGATTTACGATCCCTCTCAAATAAGGAACTTGTCGAAAAAACCTTGATTCTTGCCCGTGAAGAGCGGCGAATCACTTTAGAGCTTTTGAAATATCTTAAAGTCATTGAAGAAAAACGGATTTACCTGGACCTGGCCTACGACTCGATGTTTGCTTTTTTAACCGGTGAATTGAAGTATTGCGAAGGAAGCGCTTATCGAAGACTCAAAGCCCTTCGAGTCTTTAAAGAAATTCCTGAGATTGAGGGCAAAATTGCCGACGGCCGATTGAATCTCACCAATCTCTCAAAGGCTCAGGGTCTCTTTGAAAGTCAGAAGAAATTGGATAAGCCACTTGGCTTAAACGAGAAGAAAGATTTTTTAGAGAATTTGGAAAATAAATCAACCCGTGAGGTTGAGAAGGAAATTTTGAAAATTCAGCCAGTCGTGGTTCCGAAGGAAGACCTTCGGCAGGTGAGTGAAAGCAAGAAACAGCTTAAAGTTATTTTGGATGAAGAGCTTCAAAAAGATTTGAGCGAACTTAAGAGCCTTCTTTCTCACACTCATCCAAATATGAGTTACCAAGATTTGATTAAATTTATGGCCAAAGAGACCCTTAAAGTTTTGAGAAAGAAGAAGGGCATTGAATCTCCGCCGGCGGAGGAGAAGGCTTGCGTCAAAGTTTCAGCAGAAAAAATGGTTGAGAAAGAAACAGACTTCTCTAAGAGATATATTCCAAAAAACATTCAACGTCAGGTGTGGCAGAGGGATGGCCTCTCTTGCACTGAGACCAACGCGACAACTGGAAAAAAGTGTGGATCGACGTTCCAGTTGGTGTTGGATCACCGGCATCCGTGGGCTATGGGTGGTGAGCACTCTACTGAAAACTTGAGGGTCGTTTGTGCAAAACATAACTTTCATAAGGCGATCAAAGATTATGGTGAAAAGAAAATCTCGAGTTTTTATGATGGGTGAGTGGTATACAAAAACCCTGGCTCTTTTTAAATTAAAAAAGTAGACTTCAATTTCTAACAAATAACGGTTTGAATGGGTGAAAATATTGACGTCTTCGAAGTCTCGAAATCCTCTTGAGGGGAAAACATTAGAGAAAATTCTTGGTGAACTCGTGGATCACTTTGGGTGGGAGTATTTGGGTCGGGAAATTTCCATCAACTGTTTTCTTCATGAGCCGAGCATTAAATCCAGTTTGCATTTTTTGCGAAGAACTCCCTGGGCTCGGGCTAAGGTTGAAAAACTTTATCTTGAATTTTTGAAAGAGAAAGGTTGATGGCTCTTTATCGATTTCGCATTGATCTCTCGGATATCGATCGGGGAGTGTACAAGAATTTGGATTTGAGAATTGCCATGCACCCTTCTGAGGCCTTTCCCTATTTGCTGACTCGGGTGATTGCTTTTGCTCTTAACGAGAGGGAAAACCTTGAATTTTCGCCCGGCGGACTCAGTGATCCCGATGCGCCTTGTATTCGGTCCGTCGAGAGAGATGGTACCACCAGTCTTTGGATCGAAGTCGGAAATCCCAGCGCAAAGAAACTTCATAAGGCCGCTAAGGCGGCGACCATGGTCAAAGTCTACACATATAAAGATCCCGAGAATTTGCTGCGTGAGATGAGAGGCCATAAAATTCATAATGTTGAGCAGATTGAAATTTTCTCACTCAAACCTGAGCTCTTAGAGCGTTTAACTGCGACTCTTCAGAGAGATAACCGCTGGGGATTAGTCCATACTGATGGGTCATTGGTTTTTTCCGTTGGTGATAGGACCGAACAAGGCGAAGTTTTTCGTGTCCAATTGCCGTGACTTAAGTGATGTCTCTTAAGGCTCTGGCAACTTGTTTGATGGTTTTATTTTCCAAAGTAGATTCGCGTTTGACGATATAGATTTCGCGCTTGATTTGTCCCATGTGTTTGGGCAAATCAATGGCTTCCAAGCGAAATTTTTCATGAAGACTTTCATTGTAAAGGTTTGCCACAAATTGAGGGATGAAAATGGCACACAAGCCCTGTCGTACCAACTCTAAACCCGTGGTCATGAGGTCCACTCGAAAGCGAACGTTACGTTTGAATCGTTCGTCAGGCCAGCCGTCGCGACCTTTCACTCCCGAGGGAGCTCCTTCCAGTGGGCTGACGGGAACCACAAAGGGAATTTCTAAAACATTTTGACGGTGAAATGTGTCTTTGAGGACGTAAGCTCCCATGGCGAGAGTTTTAATTTTGACATACTCTATCCCCCGACGGGGGATGGGTTCATAAGTAATTCCCAGATCCACTTTGTTAAGCAGAAGAGCTTCTTCAAGGCGTCCGGGGACGAGTTCGTGGACCTCGACATCGACGTCTTTAAGGTACTCTTTCAGAAGTTTTCCCATGAAGAATGAAGTGAAGACTTCAAAGGAGCCGATGCGAATGAATTTTTTTTCTTCAGTGGCCCCGAGAAGAGTTTTGAGTTCGCTTAAAAAGGGAGTGGATCGTTCGTAAAAATCCACGCCACGGTCTGAGATGACAATGCCGCGTCCGCTGGGTTGAAAGAGGGCAAATCCAAGATCTCGCTCTAGGGCCTTCATGGATTTAGAGAGGCCACTATGGGAAATGCCCAAAAGGTCTGCGGCCCTACGAAGGTTGCCTGTCTCAACGATGGTGCGGAATTGGTGTAAGCGATTGGTCTCCATATGGAACCAATAATATAATTATATTCACTTTACGTCAATGAAAACTCAGGGCACAATAGATGGGTGGAACAGGGAAAAAACAAAAAATTATTCAATTCAGAAAAAGACTCAGCAGAGGCGGGTTCCATTTTTCTATTTGAGACCCAGGCGTTGGCTGAGCAAGACCCGCTTTCTATCTTTCATAAAATAAAAGAGCTAGGCAAGCCCTGTTTCTTTTTTCAGAAAAACCAAGAGATTGAGTCAGGTTTGAGAGTCTCTCAAACGGTTCTCGGATTTGACGAGTTTGAGCGAATGACTTGTAAAGCTGGGAGTGTGAAAATTGAAGGCGAAGGCAATCCTTGCGAGATTTCCGGAAATCCTTTTGAAGTCATTTCGCAGAGACTTCAAAAGTATCAGGTCGTGAATCAGCCAGGCCTTCCCGACTTTCAAATGGGAGCCTTCGGGTACTTTACCTATGAAAGCGTGCGCTATAATGAACCAATTTTGAATCAGGCCCTGGGGTCCTTTCAAATTCTAAAACAAAATAATAATTTTGTGGACGCAGAGTTCATCCTCTTTAAGAAAATCATTATCTTCGATTATCTTGAAAAGAAGATTTTTTTAATGAGTGGTTTTTCAGACGATGATCAATCGGGCTTAGAGTTTTTGAAAGATTTATTGAAGAATAGCAAGTCTCTTTTAGATATTCATGTGCCACAAGGGGAGTTGCCTCCTGAAACATTTAAATCTTCGTTGGGTAAGGGGCGATTCATTGAGGGTGTAAAAAAACTAAAGGAACATATTACCGCCGGCGATATTTTTCAAGCCGTGCTCTCAGAGAGGTTTGAAGCGGATCTTTCAATCAAGCCCTTTGATGTTTTCAGAAGGCTTCTTCAGACGAGCATTTCAGTTTATGAGTTTTATTTTTTTACGGGCAAGAGGGTGTTTTTAGGAGCTTCTCCGGAATTGCTTTTACAGGTCTCAGGCGAGGACCTTGAAACCCATCCCATTGCAGGAACTCGGCCACGAGGCGTGAATCCTCAAGAAGAGAAAAAACTGGAAAAACAACTCTTGGCTAGTGTTAAAGAAAATGCTGAACATTTAATGCTTGTGGATTTGGCTCGCAATGATTTGGGCCGAATTTCTAAACCGGGCACTGTGCGAGTGCCAGAACAAGTGAAGATTAAAAAATTTCCATCGGTGATGCATTTGGTTTCGAGAGTGACAGGGAAAAAGAAACAGGATATCTCGGCTCTCGAGGCTTTGGCTTCCTGTTTTCCCGCGGGAACTTTGTCAGGGGCTCCGAAGGTGCGAGCGATGCAACTTCTCTCTGAGATTGAAAATGAGCCGCGCGGATTTTACGGCGGAGCTGTGGCTCTGGCGAGTCTGACCGGTGATCTGGATTCTTGTATTGCCATTCGCTCGATGGAGATTGAAAATGGTCATTCTACAATTCAAGCTGGGGCCGGCATCGTTTCGGATTCGAATCCAGAAAAAGAATATCAAGAGATTTTGCATAAAACAAAAACCTTGCGTCGGATATTATTTAGCGGAGTGAAATCGTCATGACTCTTCTGATCGATAACTTTGACTCCTTTACCTATAATATTTATCAGTGCATCGAGTCTCTCGGGTTTTCTTGCCGAGTTTTGAGAAATGATGCCATTTCCATTGAAGAGATTGAAAAAATGGCTCCTAATCACATTGTAATTTCACCGGGTCCAGGTGAACCCACTTCGGCAGGAATTTCAATGAAAGTCATCGAGGTTTTTGGGCCCAGTATTCCTCTCTTGGGCGTCTGTTTGGGGCACCAGGCGATAGGCCAAGTTTTTGGTGGGCAGGTGATTCGGGCCAAGCGCCCCAAACACGGAAAAATTTCGAACATTTTTCACAATGGAAAAGGCCTCTACAAAGGTCTTCAAAGTCCATTTGTAGCGGCCCGGTACCATTCCCTGGTCATTGATCGAGAGACTTTGCCTTCATGCCTTGAGATCACTTCTGAAACTGAGGATAAAATTATTATGGGAGTCCGACATAAAGAGTATCCTATCGAAGGCGTTCAATTTCATCCCGAGTCCATTGCCACACAAAATGGCGAAAGGCTCATTGAAAATTTCTTAAAAGCAAGATGAAATGGTTGAGAGGCGCTACATGATTCATATGCTCAACAAGGTTCTTAGTGGCCAATCTCTTTCAAGACAAGAGGCCTTTTCTGTGATGTCGGATCTGGCTGATCAAAAAGTAACACCTGAACAGGCTGCTGCTTTTTTGATTGCTTTGCGAATGAAATCTGAAACCGTGGATGAAATCACGGGCTTTGTTGAAAGCTTAAAAAGTCGTGCTCGTCTCGTTGATGTTTCTCGTAAGGATTTGATTGATGTTTGCGGAACCGGCGGGGACAGCTTAGGTACTTTCAACGTTTCAACCACTGTGACATTTGTTATTGCAGCTTGCGGTTTAGGAATTGCAAAACATGGTAATCGATCTGTCTCAAGTCGTTCAGGAAGTTTTGATGTTCTTGAATCCTTAGGTGTACCTTTTTCCGATGATCCTTTAGAGATTAAAAAATCCATTGAAAAATTTGGGTTGGGTTTTTGTTTTGCTCCTGCATTTCATCCGGCTCTTAAAAACTTAAGTGGAATTCGAAAGGCCCTCGGAGTTCGCACTGTCTTTAATCTGCTTGGTCCTCTCTTAAATCCTGTTTCGGTCAAACGCCAAGTGATCGGTGTCTATAGTCCACTTGTTTTAGAAAAAGTAGCCGAAGTATTGCGAGAGCTGGGTTCAGAAGAAGTGATGGTAGTGCATGGAAGAGATGGACTCGATGAATTTTCAATCAGCTCTGTGACCGACGTTGTTCATCTTAAAGAAAAGAAGATTCATCGTTTCTCAGTGGCGCCTGAAGATTTTGGACTCGCTCAAGCATCTCTCAGTGAGTTACAAGGCGGATCACCGGAAGAGAACGCCAAGATACTCATCGATATTTTGCAAAACAAGAAAGGCCCAAAAACTGATTTAGTTCTCATGAACGCTGCGGCAGCCTTAGTGGTTGGCGGCAAAGCCAAAGATTTCAAAGGTGGAGTTGAGATAGCCAGGCAAGCCATCGCCACTGGCCGCGCCTTCCAACTTCTGGAACAGATGCAAAAAGGGGTATCGTGAAATTCCGTAATGGTGAAGGAATCCTCTTTGAGATTGGAGACTCGGTGAAAGAGAGTCTCGAAAGTCGCAAACGATTGGTTTCGAAGGAAAAGCTTATTTATTCCATGGCTCAAGCACGAAAGCCCTTTGATTTTTCTCAGCATCTCTTGAGTGCAACTACGGCCATCATTGCTGAAGTTAAATTTCGAAGCCCCTCGCAAGGTGATCTAACGGATCAACTTGATCCCCTCGCTGTGGCAGAAAGTTATTTAAAAAATGGAGCAACCGCCCTTTCTGTGTTGACTGAAGAAAAATATTTTAAAGGTAGCCTTTCTTATTTGAAGGCTATTCGTCAAAAATTTCCACAGTGTCATTTGCTGATGAAAGATTTTATTATCGATGAATATCAATTGTTAGAGGGAAAACTTGCCGGGGCAGACGCAGTTTTACTGATCGTCGCACTTCTTGCAGAAGAGAAATTAATTGAGCTCTATGACTGTGCAACAACTTTGGGACTCTCTATTTTGGTCGAAGTTCATAATGAAAATGAACTTGAGATTGCTCGCCGCTTGAACGCTCGCCTTATCGGAGTGAATAATCGGGATTTGAAAACTTTAAAGATATCTCTTGAGACATCAAGGCATTTAATTGGGCATGCTCCGAAAGGTGCATTGATGGTTTGCGAAAGCGGATTAGAAACGGCCGATCAAATTAAAGAAATGAAGAGCTTGGGCTTTAGGGGTTTTCTAATGGGGAGTTCACTGATGAAAACAGGTCGCCCTGGAGAAACTTTGGCGGACATTTTAAGAGAGATCCCATGAGTCAAGAGTTGGTGATAAAGGCTAAAGTTTGTGGTTTGACTCGGTTTGAAGATGCCAAGCTTGCCTCGGACCTAGGCGCTTGGGCTTTGGGTTTTATTTTTTACAAAAAAAGTCCTCGGTTTATTTCTGCCTCCGCCGTAGAAAAAATTATCGACGGACTTAGTGACGAGACAAAAAAAGTTGGCGTTTTCGTGAATGCTCCAATTCATGAAGTTGCTGAAATAGTATCAGAGTCTCATATAGACACCGTCCAATTGCACGGAGACGAAACGGCTCAAGATGTGGGTCTTCTCAGACAGGCACTGCCGCAGGTGAAAATCATCAAAGTAGTGAGACCACAAAATCAGTCGGATCTTGTTGGTCTAAAAGAGTATAAAAATTGCGAGGCTTTTTTATTGGATACCTATTCTGAGAAACTTGCTGGTGGAACTGGTAAGACATCAAGATGGGATTCGGCCCAAGAGATAAAGCGCCATGGTCCCCTTATTTTGTCTGGGGGACTAGATATTCATAATGTCAGAGAGGCGATTGAGATGGTGGCCCCATATGCCATCGATCTTTCTAGTGGCCTTGAAGAGAAACCTGGTGTGAAATCACATAAAAAGATCAGAGATTTTTTTCATCACCTAAGGCCAATGAAATGAAAGCATATCCTAATGATACTGGTTGGTTTGAAAAATATGGTGGCACCTTTGTCCCCGAAACTCTCATTGAGCCTCTTCGAGAGTTGCGAGAGAGCTATCTTGCTTGTCGAAGCGATTCCAGTTTTCAAAATGAATTACGGGATCTTCTTCGAAATTATGTGGGACGCGAAACTCCTCTAACTTTTGCAAAACGGCTGAGTGAAAAACTTAATGGCGCGAAAATTTATCTCAAGCGCGAAGATCTCACACACACGGGAGCTCACAAAATCAACAATGCCATAGGGCAAATTTTGCTCGCAAGGCGAATGGGTAAAACTCGCATTATTGCTGAAACTGGTGCTGGCCAGCACGGGGTCGCCACGGCAACTGTGGCCGCTTTGTTTGGACTCGAGTGTGTGATTTATATGGGGCGAGTGGATATGGCAAGACAAGCTCCCAATGTTCAGCGAATGGGATTGTTGGGTGCGAAAGTTATTCCGGTCGATGCAGGGACATGCACACTTAAGGATGCAGTAAGTGAGGCCATGAGGGACTGGGTGACAAATATTAAAAATACTTACTACATTTTGGGCTCAGCACTTGGACCTCATCCTTATCCCATGATGGTTCGTGATTTTCAATCGGTGATCGGGACAGAAGCGCGTGCTCAAATTTTGCAGAGAGAAAATCGCTTGCCCGATGAACTTGTTGCCTGCGTGGGTGGAGGAAGTAATGCCATCGGATTATTTTATCCATTTCTAAGTGACGGCCAAGTTGTTATGACCGGAGTAGAGGCCGGAGGTCGCAGTTTGACTTCCGGAAATCATGCAGCTCGCTTTCAAGGCGGCTCAGTCGGAGTTTTGCAAGGCACCCAAACTTTTATTTTACAAACTTCTGAGGGACAAATTGAAAACACACACAGCATTTCCGCGGGACTTGATTATGCCGCCGTAGGTCCTGAACATGCGATGCTTCGCGATTTGGGACGTGCTCGTTACACTTCGGTGAGCGATGTTGAAGCCTTGAAGGCCTTTCATCTATTGTCCGAAACCGAGGGAATTATTCCAGCTCTTGAGAGTTCCCATGCTTTGGCTTACGTGATGAGAGAGGCAGCTTTAAAAAAATCTGATTTTATTTTTTTGGTGGGGCTCTCGGGCCGGGGGGATAAAGATTTGTCCTCTGTTTTGGATTATGAAAAGAGGCACGCCTAATGCTCGCACCATTTAAATCTAAAGGGCAAAAGGCTTTCATTCCATTTATTGTGGCTGGTGATCCTTCTTTCGAAATGACAGAAAAAATTATTGATGTGTTAGTGGCCGAAGGGGCCAATATCATTGAACTCGGCGTCCCTTTCACTGATGCCATGGCCGATGGACCCGTGATTCAAGCCGCTTCAGAGCGAGTGGCAAAACGTGAATCAGCGCCTTTAAGTGCCGTCTTGGAATTGGCTCGTCGAGTTCGCGCGCGACACCCATCCCTTGGCCTGGTACTGTTCAGCTATTACAATCCACTCTTGAAAATGGGTTTAGAGAAATTCTTTCAAGCAGCAAAAGAGGCTGGGACCAACGCCGTGTTGACCGTGGATTTGCCCCCTGAAGAGGCAAGTGAATATCTCAAACAGATTCGGAAAAATAATCTGGGAACTGTTTTTTTAGCCTCGCCGACCACTTCAGAAAAACGTCTTTCTTTGATTGAAGAATCATCGTCTGAATTTATTTATTATATTTCTCGCTCTGGTGTGACAGGTGTGCAGCAAGAACTTTCTCACACTCTTGAAGGCGAACTCCAACGTCTGCGCGGGGTGGTGAAAAAACCAATCGCCGTCGGCTTTGGAATTTCAACTGGACGTCAAGCCGCAAAAGTGGCTTCTTTTGCTGATGCAGTTGTGGTGGGAAGTGCTTTTGTAAAAATCATTTCTGAAGAACCGGACTCAGTTGTTATGTTGAAAAAAGTGAGACAGCTTGCCAAAGAATTAAAACAAGCGATCATAGGGAGATAGATTATGGCTACAGAGATTCTTTCATCCACAAAAAAATTTCGCGGAACTCCGGTGATCCCGGGTGATAAGTCAGTTTCTCATCGCTCCCTTATTTTCGGCGCCCTGGCCTCCGGCGAAACTGAAGTGACTCATCTTTTAAATAGTGCTGACGTGAACTCCACGGCCAGCTGTCTTCGGCAATTGGGAGTAGAGATTTTAAAAATAGGGGACGACAAGGTTCTCGTCAAAGGATGCAGCGGTTTTCGATTTAAAGAACCCTCTGAAGTTTTGGATTGTGGCAATTCAGGCACAACCATGCGCCTTTTGATGGGTGTCTTAGCCGGCCAAGATTTGAAAGCCACTTTGACCGGGGATGCTTCTTTAAATAAAAGGCCCATGAAACGAGTTTCTGAACCTCTTTCTCTGATGGGTGGCCACTTCGAGCTGACGGGCGGCAACTTTGCTCCGCTCACCATCAAAGGCAAGCCCCTTCACGGAATTAACTACGATTTGAAAATTGCCAGTGCTCAAATCAAAACAGCTATCATGTTGGCGGCTCTCAATGCTCAAGGGACAACAACTATCACCGGCGAAATTCATAGTCGTGATCATACCGAGCGCATGTTAAATCACTTCGGAGTCCGGGTGACATCTGATGATCATCAAGTTGTCGTTGAGGGTGGACAGTCGCTCAAGGGAAATTCCATTCGTGTGCCCGGTGATCCCTCAACGGCGGCATTTTGGTTGGGGGCTGCGAGTTTGATTCCTGACTCTCTCGTCAAGATGGAAAATATTTCCTTAAATCCCTCACGCACTGGATTTGCAGAAGCTCTGAAGAGGATGGGTGGAGTGGTCACCAGCAAAATGGTTATTCATGATCCTGAGCCCATGGGCACAATGCAAGCTCGTGGAAGTCGCTTGGTTGGAGTTCACATTCGGGCCGAAGACGTGCCAGCATTGATTGACGAAATTCCGCTTCTCGCCGTATTGGCAACCCAAGCCCATGGCGCAACGATTGTTGAGGGGGCAGAAGAACTTCGTGTGAAAGAAAGTGATCGTCTCGAAGCTGTGGCCCAAAACCTGCGCGCGATGGGTGCAACGATTGAAGTAAGAAAAGATGGGTTTGCTATTTCAGGTCCACAAAAATTAAAAGGGGCCGTGATAGAATCTTTTCACGATCACCGTATCGCAATGGCTTTTAGTATTGCGGCACTTGTGGCCTCGGGTGAAACAGAGATTCGTGATTCCGGGTGCGTGGCTATTTCTTATCCTGATTTTTTTAAAACATTGAAGAGCTTAAGTCGATGAAGCGAGCGGCAGTCATTGGAGATCCCATTGGACAATCTCTTTCGCCGGCCATTTTTTCTTTTTTAAGTCGGCATTGCGGGTTTAATGATTTCCAATACGAAGCTCTTCGTGTGACTCCGGACCACCTGGCCGATTTTGTAAAACAGGCAAGAAAAAGTTTTATCGGACTCAATGTCACTTTGCCTCATAAAGAAAAAATAAAAGGTCACCTTGATTCACTTAGCCCCGAAGCCAAAGCCATCGGAGCCATCAACGTCGTCAAATTTGAAAATGGTCAGGCCGAGGGACACAACACCGACGTTCAAGGCCTAATCGATACCTTCAGCGAAAACGGAATCATTCTCGATGGAAAAAGAGTTCTCATCTTCGGAGCAGGGGGAGCCGCCCGCGCCGTTTGCTACGTCTGTGGAAAGTTTAGGGCCAAAGAAGTCGTTATATGGAATAAAACTTTGTCTCGGGCCGAGGCCGTGGCTGGCGATTTTAGAATAATTTTTCCAAACACTTCCTTTAAGGCGTCACAAAATTTGGATAAAAATTCTTTTTCTCTGAAACACTCACAACTTGAGTGAGAACCTTTGGATCAAGATGAAGGGCCTTTTTCCAGTTCACCCGTAAAAACTGAAAAAAATTGGCATCAAAAATAAGACCGTACTTAATGACCTCGCCCAATCCTGAAATCACTTCTCTTTGAGACAGAGTTTCTAAAAAACCGAGTTCACAAATAACAGCCGATGGCTGATGAAAAGTCCCAATAAGATTTTTGCCTTTTTTGTGATTGACCGCAGTCTTTCCACCGATAGAACTATCCACCTGAGCGAGAAGTGTTGTGGGTATTCCGACCCATGGAATTCCTCTGGCATAAGTTGAGGCCACAAATCCCGCCGCGTCACCAATAGATCCGCCTCCCAAGGCGAACAAAACGCTGTCCCGATGAGCGTGGTTTTTCAGAAGATCTCCGTAGAGTGAGTAAACACTTTTGAAATCCTTGAAAGATTCGCCAGCTTTTACTGGAAATTCTTTAACTTGAAAGTGATTTTTTTTTAGTGCAGCCAATACCTTTTTTCTGGCGCCAACAAGGGATTGATCAGAGACAACAAAGACTCTCTTTGACGGAAGATCTCGCAGAATTTTATCCAGCTTATCTATGGCACCAAAGCCGATTTGAATATCATAGGACCGCGTCCCGAGCTGTACGTTCTGAAGAGAGCTTGGCTGTTTCTTTCGAGTCATTTTATTTCTTTGCCTTTAACAATTGAAAAATTTCTTCTGCCACTTCCTCGGCTGAGCGATTGTCCGTTGCAACTTCGATCGGCGCAGTTTTGTAGTGACCTTCTCTGGCCTTGAACAAAGACTCAAGAGCCATACCC
>Ga0207094_1098_pt1 | contig 12875 bp, 13 predicted proteins | sample Alteio_BWMinHeat_90_FD_153518 | JGI IMG/M metagenome (GOLD analysis project Ga0207094, IMG submission 153518) | Enriched cells from forest soil in Barre Woods Harvard Forest LTER site, Petersham, Massachusetts, United States -... | ecosystem: Environmental > Terrestrial > Soil > Temperate forest >... | reverse complement strand
TCAAACCGAAGCGAGAGATGGTCATCACCCAAAGTCAAAGTCATTGAAGACGTTCCCAAGTTATGAATTTCGCTGAAACCAAAACCTTGGGGCAGAGAAAAATTCCAATCTTGAAGTCCAAAGGTTTTCAAAATCGGAGAAACCAAGAAATGGCCATTTCGCCCATCCATGTTGACGCCCGTGCCTTCTGTGAGCAAACTTCCCAAAAGTTGAAATTGTGTTTGATCAATGTGCAAGAAAGCAGTCGGTGCATTTTGCGACGAATCGGCAAAAACCGTGACTGCAGTAAAGAGCAAAATTGTCCAGGAAATCATTTTGAGTTTCATATTATCCCCCCGTGATGGTCCAGCCCCTCCTTGTATTCTTTTCAAGACTCGGTGAAAAGGAAAAAGATCGCGAGTGTCCAAAAAACTTCAAGTTTTTGGCTTGAGGACCCATTACCAAGTCCAAAGTGAGGAAAAAATTACAAGGCGTAAAATGATCGCAGAAAGCCATCAGATTTTCAGCCCACAAACCAATTTAGGCCTAGATATATTTAATTAAAAATTATATGAGTACTTAAGTACAACTCTGAAATAGGAAAAGACGTGAAATACTCCGTATTCGAATACCGAGATTACAAAAAATATGTGACCGATACTTTAGAAAATCGCTCTGAAACCTCGCGAGGAGAACGAAGTCGCCTCGCCGAGGCTCTGCAGTGCCATACAGCTTATGTATCTCAAGTTCTTAATGGCAGCCCCCATTTTAGTTTAGAGCAGGCCGATCGAATCAATCAATTTTTTGGGCACAATAAAGAGCAGTCTTTGTACTTTCTGCTGATTGTTCAACATTCCCGTGCGGGAACAGCGTCACTAAAAAAAGTTTTCGACGATCAAATCCAAAACATTATTGAGCGCCAGTACAATTTAAAGAACCGATTGGAGTTTAAAAAAACTCTTTCTGTGGCTGACCAAGCCCTTTTTTATAGCTCTTGGCATTACGGGGCGATTCATGTCCTAGTGTCTGTCCCTGGTTGCCACACTGAGCGTGGGATCAGCGATTATCTTGGCCTGCCGATCGAGCGGGTTTCAGAAATATTGAGTTTTTTATCCTCTATCGGGCTCGTGAAAAAGGAATCGGGCGGCCGCTACGAAATTGGCACCACTCATATTCATTTGGGGGCCGATTCTCCGAACATCGCTAAACATCATAGCAACTGGAGAATTCGTGGCATTCAATCCTTGGATCAACCCCTTCCCAACGACCTTCACTATTCTTCAGTTGTTACGGTTTCGGAAGAAGATGCTCCGAAAATTCGGGCCTGTTTGGTGAAGGCTATTGAAGAGATTAGAAAGACAATCAAAGGTTCAAAAGATGAAGGAGCTTATTGCTACCTCATCGATTTCTTCAATTTGAAATCAAAGATCTAAGGTAAAGTCTGAAGAATCTGACTTGCTTGACCAATCATTTGTTGCAAAGAGGCTATTTCAGTTTGCAAGCGGGCCAAATTTCCTTTAGGCACCAATTTACTCGGGTCACTGACAGTATATTGTTCACCACAAAAACTGCCCAAGTACACTCCTCGCGGAGGAAGCTGAAGAAGAATATTGGCGGCCTTCTGCGCATTGGGATCGGGACTGTGAACCAAATCTCCGAGGCTGGGCTCCATAGCTAGAGTCATCGAGAGAATCTCTGAAAGATGACCCACATCAAAACAAATTAAGCTGGTTCCATTTGTGACTTCAGCATTTGTGTAGGCGATGTTTTGGCTCGCATTATTTAAAATTTTCAAAAGCGCAGTCTGAGCTGCCTGAACTGGCAAATAAGACATTAGGATAAAAGTTAAAAAAAGAATTTTCATAAACACCCCCCTCAAGGCTGAAACTGACAATGCCTAGGTTGAGGCTGGGAAGCAACAACTATCGATTTAGGTCGAAGGAAAGGGCCAAAGTGCCCTTAGGCTCACTGTGTGCGGAACTATCGCCTCAAAGACAAAAAACCTCTCAAACCAAAGGTGAGACTAATGGTGAGTGCTCCAATGAAAAACCACTCCACAGTCAGAGACGACAGGCCAAGAGTTAAGAAGAAAAAACCGAGGAACAGCAAAAAACTAGTTAGATCCCAACGCGAATGGGGAACTTCCAAATGAGAGACCTCAGAGTAATTAAGAAACACCAATTCCTGAAGCCGGACTTTCATTTTCAAAGCGATACTGTCTGAGGGATTGGCTTCCAGAATCCATCGATATTTTTGAGCTGCAAAAGCAATTTTATTTCCGTAAAGGCACTCACGAGAAAAATTTAAATGGGCTTGAAAATTTTCATAGTCCTCTAAAACCCCGAGCCATAAACTCTCAAGGGCTCTTGAGCCCGCGACTAAAGGACCTCGCTTGAAATTTTCAAATTTCTCAAAGACTAGGCCGCAACTATCGCAGCGAGAAGACCCTTGAAAATAAACTCCCCCACAAACTGGACATGGTTTCGTTGCTAAAAGAGTCTCATTAGATCCCGCTCCAAGCGAAGGGGAAAAGTTTAGATCCATGTTCAACTACGAACCCTTCAAATATTTCAGATCTGAATCCACCATCAAGTTCACCAACTCTTTAAAACTTGTTCGAGGCGTCCACTTGAGTTGTTTCTTTGCCTTGCTGGGGTCACCGATCAAAATGTCAACCTCTGTGGGACGGAAAAACTTTGGATCGATTTTCACATACTTTTTATAGTCAAGACCCAATCGCTCAAAGGTCAATTGACAAAACTCTTCAACAGAGTGAGTTTCGCCAGTTGCAATCACATAATCATCGGGTTTATCTTGCTGTAGCATCAACCACATGGCCTCAACATAATCTTTGGCAAAGCCCCAATCCCGTTTGGCCTCAAGATTTCCAAGTGTCAAAGTCTCTTGGCGCCCAAGCTTGATAGCTGCTGCGCCGAGTGTGATCTTTCGAGTCACAAAATTCTCACCACGCCTGGGGGATTCGTGATTGAACAAGATGCCGTTACAAACAAACATATTATAGGCTTCGCGGTAATTGACTGAAATCCAATGACCGTAAAGTTTTGCAACTCCATAGGGGGATCTAGGATAAAAGGGAGTGGTTTCCTTTTGCGGAATCTCTTGCACCTTTCCATACATTTCCGAAGATCCTGCTTGATAGAATCGACACTGGTGACCAGTATCTCGAATACTTTCTAAGAGTGCCAAAGTACCTAATCCCGTAGACTGCGCTGTAAAGTAGGGGATATCAAAACTCACTTGCACGTGACTTTGGGCGCCCAAATTATAAATTTCATCGGGTTGAACCTTTTGAATAAGCCGCACCAGAGAGCCAGGGTCCATGAGGTCCCCATAGTGCAAGAAAAAGGGCAAATCCCGGCGATTCAGCCCGTGAAGATGTTCAATCCGAACACGATTAACAGTGCTTGATCTTCGAACCAGCCCATGAACCGCGTAACCTTTTTCTAGCAAAAGTTCAGCGAGGTAACTGCCGTCTTGGCCGGTAATTCCAGTAATGAATGCTTTTTTTTGTGCCCCTGTCGCCATGTCTTAATTCCTTTTAAAATAGTGTCTCACACATCACGTTAACGTTGGCATTCAATCTCGTCAAGAGCCATAATTTAAAAGAATGAAGAGAAGAGAAAAATCGGAACTAGATCAAAGTGCTTTCCTAAAAAAAGAGATGCTGATGGCTTCAATTGCATCAGGAATTCTTATTGGCACAAGCTATATTCCATTTCCGCCCTGGGCTGTTTTCTTTTGCTTTGTTCCTCTTTGGAGCTATTGGCACAGACTTATAGACAGAGATAAAAATATCAAAAAAATTTTTTGGTCTGGTTGGCTCACGCAATTTATTTTTACGATCATTGGTTTTCATTGGATTGCCCACACCACTGTTGAATTTGGTCACCTTCCCTATTTCGTCGGCGTCCTTGCGGTAATTGGTTACTCTAGTTTTGCAAGCCTGCACGTTCCCATATCCGGAGTGATATGGGGCTTGATCCAAAAGCGTTGGCCCCTTAGGCCCTTGGTTTCTATTTTTACTCTCGCCCTCGTTTACGGATTTTGCGAAATTCTGTGGCCCACAATCTTTCCATGGAATTTGGGTTATATGTGGCTATGGAATCATTGGATCGGTTTTCAATCTGCCGACATCTGGGGATTTCAGGGCTTAAGTATTTTGACTTTAATCATGAACGGACTTTTTCTTGTGGCAGTGAATTTACGCCGCAAACCCTTGATGATGGCTCTGCCACTTTCGATGGCTGTTTTTCTCTTTCTCGGCATTCAATGGGTCGGAAGTTTCGAACTCGCTCAACTTCCAACGCCGGATCGAAAAATCAAGCCTCTTGTTGTGCAAGCCAATATCGGAAATTTAGAGAAATATCTAGCAGAACGCGGAAATCAGTTTCGCGATGGCATCATGGACAAATATTTTGATCTGACCCGTCGGGGCCTGCAGCAATATCCGGATTCAGATCTTGTCCTATATCCCGAAACTGCTATGCCCATTTCTCTGGACCCCTATTTCTTAGGCCTTTTCCATAATCGAAAGTTTCAAGATTTTGTTCTTGAAACAAAGAAACCATTTCTGACCGGAGCTTACTCCGAAGATCCCATGAGGCTTAAGGTCTACAACGGAATGTTTTTATTTGATGAGACCGCAAAATTTCTGGGCCTTTACCGGAAAACGATTTTGTTGGCCTTTGGGGAATACCTTCCCGGCGGAGAACTTCTGCCCTTTCTAAAAAAAGTTGTGCCTGAAATCTCAGATTTTAAACGAGGTACGGGCCCAACTATTTTACAACTTAAGGATCTTAAAATTGGTCCACTCATTTGTTACGAAGGTCTTTATCCCTGGTTCACAGGCGAACTCGCTCGCCGAGGCGCCCAAATTTTTGTGAATGTGACAAATGATTCCTGGTTCGGCACTGATTTCGAACCTTACCAACACATGACCATGACCTTTGCTCGCACTATTGAATATCGCCGCCCAATGGTTCGTGTGACAAACACCGGTATCACAACGGCTGTTCTTGCCGATGGGACAGTTTTAGAGAAATCTCCACTTGTGACAGAGTGGTTCCACCAATTTGACGTGGATTATAGTAGTACTCCACCAACAACTTTTTATGAGCAGTGGGGCGAATATTTGCTTTGGCTTGTGGGCCTCATTATTGTTACACTGGTTTTCTTAGGAAGACGAAAGACATGAATCCCTTTCAACATTTGGACTGGGCCGATCTTATAAATCATCTTGAACGCTTGGCTACTTGCGAAGTGTCCCGCGAAGCCATTCGAGACATGGGAGTTCTACCCAACGAAGAAATGGCTCTAAAGTCTTTTCAAGAAATTGAAGAGTCACAAAAAATTCTTGCCGTCGGACGACGGCCGACTATGGAGAGTCTAGATCTCTACTCCACCTGGTACGAGCGCCTGAAGCGGGAAGCGGTTTTGAAACCCCTTGAGCTAAAAGATGTGCGCCATTTTTGCATTGAAGTTTTGGATCTGAAAGATTCCTTGTCAGCCATGACCTCAAGGTGGCCTCGTCAAATGTTCGAAGACCTCATGGAAGCCCGAGGCCCCCTTTCTGCCATCGATCAGGTCATGACCGCCAGTGGAGACATTCGTAATGACGCCAGCGAAACTCTTTTTCTTCTCTTTAAGGAAAAACAAGATAAAGAACGCCACCTTCATGGATCTCTGGATCGTATAGTGAAAAAGAATGAGATGACTTCTATTCTGCAAGATCGCTATGTCACCAATCGCCAGGGGCGTTGGGTGGTGCCTGTAAAAAGCGGTATGCAACACGATCTCGAAGGAATTATTCACGATCAAAGTCATTCTAAGCAAACAGTTTTCATCGAACCTCAAGAAGTGGTGGCCTTCAATAATCAATTGGCCCACATTGAAGGTGAAATCGAAGAAGAAATTGAACGTCTGTTAACCGAGCTTTCTCGTTATTTGCAAAAACATGTTTTGGAATTTGAAAATTCGAAAAAAGTTTTGCAACACATGGATGTTCGCATGGCCCAGGGACAATTGGCGCAGCAAGTGCACGCAAGACCCTGCCGATTTAACAGCGAACGCATCTATCTTTTGAATGTCCGACATCCTCTTTTGATTTTACAAAATGACCGTGTCATTCCAAACCATGTCGAACTATCTACCAACCCACAGTCAGAAAAACAGCCGGCCAAACACATTTTACTTTTGTCGGGTCCCAACGCCGGAGGCAAAACTGTGCTTCTCAAATCCGTTGGGCTTGCAGCGCACATGGCTCGCTGTGGACTTCTTATCTGCGCCGATGAGGGATCTGAACTCCCCTTCTTTGAAGGCATTAGTGTCGCAGCCGGTGACGATCAAAGTGTCTATAAAAATTTAAGTACCTTTGCTGCTCACTTGAAAGCACTCACTCAGGCCAGCGAAAGAAAGGGTCCTCAGCATTTATTACTGGTGGATGAAATCTGCAGCTCCACCGATCCCGAAGAGGGCGCAGCCCTTGCCCGAAGTTTTATTGAACACTTCGACAAGAACAAAGTTTTTGGAATTGTCACAAGCCACTTCGGGACCCTGAAAGAGGGATGGAGCAAAGAAAGTGGCGTCATCTACGGCCGACTCGAATACGATGAACTTGCAGGACGCCCGACCTATCGCCTCTATTTAGGTCTGCCCGGCCAATCCCTTGCTTTAAAAACGGCTCAGTCCATCGGAGTCCCTAAAGAAATTCTAGACCGCGCGCTCAATTTTTTACACCCTGAAACCCAAGCCCGACATCGAAAACTAGACGAACTTGAATCTCTCAAAGGCGAAACCTTGGAACTTCGCGAACGCCTTCGCGTGGAAGAAAAACAAGCCAAAGACATGAAGCAAAAATATTTGGAACTCGTCACTCATTTCAAAAAAGAGAAAGAGACTTGGCTTGCTCGCGCCATTGAAAAAGGTGAAAAAAGAATTGATGAACTTATTGAAAAGGCCAAGCAAAGTGCCGAAAATCTTAAAGCCACCTTGGATTTTAAAGCTCAACTTCCGTTGATTATAAAGACGGCTGAAAAAACAAGTATTCAATCGGCAGAGGATTTTGCCAGGGCTTATCCCCCGGGTTCAGTGGTCTATGTCACTCAACTTCAACAAGAGGGGATTGTGCAGAGTGCTCCTGATTCTAAGGGACGCGTAACAATTTTATCTCAAAGCATGCGATTGCAATTGGGCTGGCAAGAGTTGTCCCCACCGACCTCAGCCCTCAAACGAAGCATTGGCCAATCCGTTTCGAAATTTGACGGCGGCCGTAGCGGGGCCGCCACGAGTGGACTGGGAGCCCGCTATGAACGCTCCATGGATTTACGTGGCCAAAGAGTCGAAGAGGCCTTGAGAGAAATCGAATCCCAGCTCGATATTGCCATTCGAAATGGCGAAGACCGTTTGAAAATTGTCCACGGCCACGGCACAGAAGCTCTCAAAAAAGCCGTTCGCACCTATCTCTCGCGCTCACCCTACGTCAGAAAATGGAAAGCCGGAGACGGACAAGCCGGAGGCGATGGAGTCACCTGGGTCGAACTCGCCGACTAAAAAAAGGTACCTGGTACCTTTTGGTAAAGGTTTGCGTCAAATCAAGTGGATCTTCTACGCATTCTTAAGAGCCTGGAGTGCCACCGACGCTCTTCTTTTCTCTCTTCAAGTTCCCCGCGCTGCTGCCAAAATCGAAAAATAAAAAATGCCGCCGCCGGTGCCAACCACACAGTCACAATGAAAAAAATAAGAATAGCCGCAAAATTATAAGGAGTCGGTAATTGCATGGCTCACCTCCTGACTTAACTTCAGCAGGCCCAGGCCCTTATGCCTAGGAAAATAATGTGATTATATTTCCATGTTTATTGGCTGCCAAATCCTGGCAGTGAGGGGCCCAAGGACTCTTTGGGCTGGCACATGGGATCTTTGATAGAGGGCCAATGATATTCCTTGGGGGATTCGAGTTCTGAAACTAGACAGGACTGCACGGCCACTGAACTTTCAGGGCCCTTCAAATTTTCTTGGCTGCGCATATCAGCCCAGACGACCATCCCGGCATTGACGGCAAAGAGAAGACGACCAGTCATTGTGCTTTTGAATGTGCCCGATTGAAGAGTTCCTTTGGCCATAAAAACCTCACCCGAGATTTCAATTTCAGCGCAGGTGTCACTGTTGCCGCAGGAATAAAATTCTTTGAGAATGCTCACTAAATCCAAAGTGAGAGGAAGACCGGAACTGTCACTGACCCAGTCGTGCTCCATCTCCCAGGTGTCGCCTTTTTTGACTAAGTCATAGGGAATTGAAATGGGAGGAATAAAAAACACGCTCTGCTCGGGATAATCGCCAGCCTTAAAAACTTGGGCCGTGGGACCAATGATCATTTCTAAAACTTCACCCGGCTCAGGGTAGGCCAAATCATGAAGTTCAACGGGGCCATCTTTTTTTATCACTTTCACTTCATAGGTCACGGACTTATCAGGCCCAACATTTTTTGCGATTGTCTGAGTGGTAAAATCCACAGTTTCATCTTTTTGATTTCGAATTTGATTGCTCTCGTGGCTTTCAGTGAATGAATCAAAATGGTGCCGCATGATTTCTTCTCGACCCATCACCGATTTCATCTCAAGTCGAAGGGGAGTTTCTAAAGTCACAACTTTAGGTTTTGTTTGCAGCAGAGAACATCCACCAAGAAAAAATATAAATACAAAAACGCCCCAAAAAGAGACACTACTTTTTCGACAGTTTTCAGAGTTGAGGACACTTCCTAAAAAAAGCCTTTGCTTTTGAAAGCTTATGTTACACCAAGACATCCATCCCCCTCTGAACTGTCAACAAAGTCGATCATGTCTCAATTTGAAGCTTTTAGTCCACCGAAAAGACTTATTGATTCAATGGGTTAGGAGGTCCATTCTGCCCCACCCGCTCTAAAGATGGCCCGCCTTTTGCTTTGATACTAGGTAAGGGGGAATTATGAATAATTCAAAATCTCAATCGTTCTTTTCAAGGTTTGGGTCCACTCTATTGGTGGGACTGGCCCTTTCTCTCTTACTTTTTGGATGCTCCCAATCAAATAGCCCGGTTGCAGGTTTTGATAGCGTCAGCCCAATTTCAATGCCGCCGGCCAATGGACAAACTCCGGGCACAGGATCTTCATCTCTCATCACTGAGTACAATCAGTTCAGCAATAGCATCCTTCAAGGCCACGTAAAAACCTACTATGACTCTACAAATACCTACAACGCAAACATGATCCGATTGAGATTCACACAAATGCCAGTCGGCCTCAATGGCAGCAGTTACATCAAATTTTACCACGGAGTTGTTAGCTCTACGGGCAGCAAATATTATGACTATAATTCTCCGCTACAAATCGTGGTCGAAGATCCCACGACTGGTGCGACTCTCAGCGGAGCATCGACAAATCTTTCTCAAAGTTTATTAAGTGCATTGACCCCTGCCATTGCGGCTTCAAATATTATCAACTATAATTTGATCATCAGCGGGACTGGTGTCGGCTATCAAACGATTCAAGCAGCTGTTTATTCTGGCTCAAACGCAACAAGCACCATCGAGTTTTTAATCCCAGCCTTTGACGTCAATCCAAACACCTATGCCACGGTTCATCCCGAGCTATTAACCCTGCATCCCTTTTACTCTTTGATGAATAACGGCTATACAACAGCTCAGTATTTGAGCCTTGCCACCAGCTTTCAGTTCTAAAGGAGAATCCTCAACCATGACTCGTTTTCTTTTCATTTTTACTCTCGTGGGTGGGATCTTTCTTCTCACTCGTTGCTCAAACCAAAATGGCAACGGAGGCACTGGCTCAGCTCAATGCAATTCCAATTTTCAAGGCAGCAGTCTTTCATTAAGCGTGGCCCATACCCATGATACGACCTACTCCTTCACTCTGTGCTCTGACATAAAACCAGCCGGCACAGTTTTCACAGTTTATGGTGTTTCAAATTCTTCCAATATTTCTTCTTTCAACACAGGCACCAGCGAACGATTAGCTCATATTGCCGACGCACAGAAAACCGGGGACCATTTTGAAGTGACCTTCCTTGATTCCGATGTTTGGTTTGTTATTGATGCAGATCAAATGTCTCAGAACAGCTATACCGATAGCACTTCAACGGAGTTGGCCCGAGGCGACCTGGCCAATGCAGCCATAGCTTCAGTGGCTCTCTTGGCGAACTAGTCCATCGGATTCGAGGTTTTGTCCATGGCGATAGCGATCCACCAAATTCCCATCACGTGTGGGGAATGAGAATAAAATAAAATGGCTGCCAGAGACAACATCTTCAACAGTGACAACGATATAAAATAAATCTCCAATATCTTCCGATGAGAATTCTCTAATAAAAGTGACTAGCGTGTTACCTTGTAAATCCGTGCTTCGCCACATTTCATCGCCGGCCTCAATGGTTTCTTGGCGAAATTTCAAATAGTCTGAAAAATCTTCTTCAGAAATATCTTGGCCATTTCTGAGTCTCATCATGGCCTGATAAAGACCCTTGGCCAACTCGTCACCTTCAGAAAGGGCATCACTTTCGCTGGCATCGATTTCAATTTCAGCCTGAGAGCGATCAAAGATCAAACGCCCACGCCGATAAATTTCCACCAACTTCACATCGCGAGTGGGAAAATGCAAAAACACGAAACTTGGGGTATCACCGGTCAAATAAACCACGGCCAAATAGTAAATCGTTTCTTCTTCCACTTGAAACTCACCAATGAAATTATGAACGGTGATATCGGAAAAGGTTTCAGTATCCTCCCAAATCTCAGAGGGCTGTTCTAAGAGTTGATCTAAACAGTCAGCATAGGCTTCGTATTTTTTTTCTGAAATATCATCCTTTGGGTGATGCTGCTCGAGCTCTTTAGCCAAAGTCTCTATTTGCGGGGCAAAGTGGGCCTGTAAACATTCTTCAGAGCAAAACACGAGATCGTTTTCTTCATTGATCACAAAAGCCGACTCTTCGGTTGTCGATTTTGAACACTGATAGCATTTTGTGGTTAGCCAATTACGACCGCTCATTAAAAAGATACTCCGACCTGTGTTCGCCAAGTCACCGCCGACACCTGCGGTGAATCCCAGTCCCACAGAGAAATTTCAGTTTCTTCAGCACTACGACTCAGTAGAACCGGAAAAGTTACCGTTGTCGACAACTCTAGTCCTTGGCTCAATCTATACTTTAGTCCAGGACTTACGCCGACAAGATCAGCGGCCCGAGCATAAACGACTCCATACCCAGTCACTCCATTGGACCGTAACCAATCAAGGCTTGCGAGCAAAGTCCAACTTCCAACCAAATGGTAGGCCGAAGAAATATTGAAATCTTCTTCATCGCCCACATCCACTTGCGGATCTTGCTCGTTGTTTCGGATTCGGTAACCAAATCCCACAGAATTCGAGAACTTTCCACTTATAGCCTTCAAAGAAGTTCCTATGCGATAAGTATCGTGACGATTGGCAATGATAGCCCCCTGTTGCGAGAGGCTGGCCCAAGTTTCAGCCCACCAATCCACATAGCCAAATTGAGCGATCCGAAAATTAATTCCGCCCTTTGGATTTCCGATTTCATGAGCGGGCGCGCCTTCGCGGTCTCCCCATAAAACGGGAATATCTAAAAAAAGTTTGAGATGACCCGGCACAGTGCCGCTGATGCCAAGGCTGTAGGCGATGCCTGAAGTTCCAAGAGTGTCTTGTTCAAAGCTTTGAACATTAAAAAAAGTTCCAACCGCCATTTCGGCCGTCGCAGGTAGGTAGGGAGCTTTATCTTCAACGCTCTCTTGATAACCCGGTCTCTCTTCCTGTTGTGCCATAGTCCACTGAGGAAGAGCGAGAAATGAAGTGAGAAAACCCAATACGAGGAACAATTGAACGACTCCTAAGAAATTTTCGATGGTCCTTTCTCTAGAATAGGAGCGCCGACAAATCATGTCAATGCACACTATTCCGGACTTGCCCCCCACAAAGTCCTGATTCACAATTAAAAATAGAGATCGCCATGATGGAGGTCTCATACAGGCAAGGAGGCCTCATGATTCAGATTGAAAAACATCAACTGGAACAGATCGAATACCTGCTTGACCAATCGGCACAGGGAATTCACTTTCTCTTCGACTCACCCTCAATCAGGAAAATTCTGAAAAATCCCACTGAGAATCTGGATTTTTTCACTCTTGAAAACAGGAATCGAATACAAGCCCTCTTAAGCCAATTCTTAGAGAAAAAGACCTTTTCAGACAAGGCTCGATACCTAGAAAAATTAGATCCCGAGACCTATGAACTTCTCTTGCGGAGTTATTTTAACATCGTCGACAACAGTGTTTTTCAAGCCACTAAATTAAAACACTGAATTTTGATTTGTCATGGCCTGGCTTTTTGAGATGCATTTCGTCTTCACTTTATTTTTGACAGCCCAATTTATTCCATTGGCTAGAGCAGAATACCGAGCCTTTCGTCTAGGTATTTCTAACGGCACGCAAACACGAGAGGTCATTTCAACCTTAGATAATTTGCAGTACCCGCAATATTATCCCGTCGAAGCCAATGAAAAAGTGAATTACATCGACTCATGGACGTGCCCGGGGCGAACTTCAGACTTTCTACCTCCCTGTGCTGCCCCACTGAGAGCCCCCGCCAACAGTAAGCCCAGTTCAACAGCCTCACCCGCCTCCGCTGTTCCGAAGTAGGAAATCTTCGTGCTATGATGGGTCATGGCTGACGATGTGAGTGCGACCCAAAATCAGCGCGAACTGGGTCGAATTCAAGAACATTATGAAAAGCGCAAACAAGAAGTCGCCGAAGAAGGCGAAGAAGAAGTCGAGCGCACGCGCCAAAAATACAAAGACAAAACCGCAGCCATTGAAAAATACGG
>Ga0207094_1097_pt1 | contig 12949 bp, 7 predicted proteins | sample Alteio_BWMinHeat_90_FD_153518 | JGI IMG/M metagenome (GOLD analysis project Ga0207094, IMG submission 153518) | Enriched cells from forest soil in Barre Woods Harvard Forest LTER site, Petersham, Massachusetts, United States -... | ecosystem: Environmental > Terrestrial > Soil > Temperate forest >... | reverse complement strand
AGAAAAAACTATGGCAAAGGAAACAGTAACTGAAACTAGAGTAAACGCCCAGGGACAACGAGAAACGGGCACCAACCTCACGCACGAAGGCGTTACCGAAATCACGGCCGTGCTGCGTCCCCTGCTCGCCGATACATTCGCACTGTACTTTAAAACCAAGAATTTCCACTGGCACATAACCGGGAAGCACTTCCGTGACTACCACCTTTTGCTCGACGAACACGCTGAGCAACTTTTTGCCATGACCGACGATATTGCGGAACGTGCTCGGAAGATTGGCGGAACTACTCTCCGATCGATCAGCGATATATCCCGACACCAGCGCCTGAAGGACAATAACGACGAAACCGTAGCTTCAAAGGAAATGTTGGCGGAGCTCAGCGCCGATAAGGCACTTATACGCTACTTCCGTTCAGCTCATGCGACTTGCGAGAAATACAACGATGTGGCGACCGCCAGCATGATTGAGGTTTGGATTGATCAAACGGAGCGCCGGACATGGTTCCTGTCGGAAATCGTGCAAGGCCTCTGACAACTGAAGATAAGGCGTGCAAAAGCGCCTATCTAAATGGCTCGGAGGCATCAATGAACACCATCGATGAAGCAAAGGCGTGGGACTTCCGCAATGAAACCGACAGCTTAGGTACAGTCCGAGTTCCCGCTGACAGACTGTGGGGTGCGCAAACACAGCGTTCTCTTGAGCATTTCAGCATCGGTCAGGATCTGATCCCGCGCGAGATGATTTCAGCCTACGCTACGCTAAAGAAAGCCGCCGCCATCGCGAATCACGTGGACGGGCGGCTCGATGACCAGCAGTACAAGCTCATTGTTCAAACCTGCGACGAGATTCTTGCCGGCCAGCATGCTGACATGTTTCCTCTCCACGTGTGGATGACCGGGAGCGGCACGCAATTCAACATGAACGTGAACGAAGTCATTTCCAACCGTTGCTGCCAGCTCGCGGGAACTCCGCTCGGCAGTAAGACACCGGTTCACCCGAACGATCACGTAAATATGTCCCAGTCCTCGAATGACTCCTTCCCATCCGCCATGAACATCGCTGCGGCCGTGAACGCGAACGAGCGGCTGATCCCAGCCGTGAAAGCTTTACGCGACGCGATCGGTGCGAAGGCCAACGAATGGCAACGCATCGTCAAAATTGGGCGGACGCACATGCAGGATGCCACGCCTCTGACGCTGGGCGAGGAATGGTCTGGCTATGTGGGAATGCTCGATGACAATCTGGAGCGTATCGGCGATGCGCTGAAAGGTGTGTCCCGCCTGGCACTCGGGGGAACGGCGGTGGGAACTGGCATAAACGCAGCTCCGGGTTTTGGCGAAGCCGCAGCGGCTGAAATTGCAAAGCTTACAAGTCTTCCGTTCGTGAGCGCGCCAAATAAGTTCACGGTCCAGGGTGCACACGATGCTCTCGTGCAGTTTTCTGGCGCCCTCCGGACATTGGCCGTCTCTCTCTACAAAATCGCCAACGACATTCGGCTGATGTCCTGCGGCCCCCGCGCGGGCTTCGCAGAATTGATGATCCCGGCCAACGAGCCGGGCTCGTCCATCATGCCGGGCAAGGTCAACCCCACCCAAGCCGAGGCACTCACCATGATCGCCGTGCAAGTGATGGCCAATGATGTTGCCGTCGGTTTCGGCGGTGCGGGTGGCTATTTAGAGATGAACGTATATAAACCGCTGATGATCTTTAACATCACGCATTCCATCACGATTATGAGCGACGGTTGCGCGAACTTCCGCAAATTCCTGGTGGAAGGCACGAAGCCGAACGTAAAGAAGATCAAGGAATACGTAGACCGCTCTCTGATGCTGGTGACGGCGCTTTCACCGCTGATTGGTTACGACAAAGCGTCGAAAATAGCGCACTACGCACTGGACAATGATCTGACTCTCAAGCAAGCAGCGTTAAAACTGGGCTTTGTAACGGAAGCGGAGTTCGACCGGGTTGTTGACCCGTCGAAGATGGTCCATTCCTACGTTGCAACGGCCAGCGCGGCGACATCCTAGTTCTCAATTCACTCCCCCCGTCGTAATAAGAGTTTGCACAAGGAAGGAGAAACGAAATGACCACGAATGCTCGCGGAATTGCGGTGCTTCAGGATCCAAAACTTAATAAGTCAACGGCTTTCACGGAGGCGGAAAAGGAGGCGCTCAGCCTTGTTGGCCTGCTGCCTGAAGTAACAGAAACCGAGGATCTTCAGGTCCAACGCGTGAATTTGCAACTCGCCCAAAAGCCAACCGATTTGGAGCGCTACATCTATTTGATGAATCTGCTCGACCACAACGAGACGCTCTTCTACCGCACGCTAATGTCAGACCCCGCACGGTTCTTGCCGATCGTATATGACCCGACCATCGGGGAAGCCTGCCTGAAGTTCGGACATATCTACCGTCAGGCTCGAGGCATGTATCTGTCGATCACGCGTCGCGGCAAAGTCAAGGATGTCCTGAGGAATTGGCCGGAAAACGACGTGCGGTTCATTTGCGTCACGGATGCCGGCCGAATCCTCGGCCTCGGAGACTTGGGAGCTAACGGAATGGGAATTCCGATTGGCAAGTTGCAGTTATACACGGCGTGTGCAGGCGTGCCCCCACAATATCTGCTGCCGATGTATCTCGACGCCGGGACGAACAATGAGCAGTACTTGCATGATCCGTTGTACCTCGGGATGCACAAGACTCGTCCATCCACCCACGAGCTTTACTCATTTGTCGACGAATTCGTACTGGCTGTGCAGGAGGTATTCCCAAAGTGTTGCATTCATTTCGAGGACTGGACGGGAGTAGATGCGGTGCATCTGCTGCAACGCTATCGTGAGAAATACTGCGTGTACAACGATGATGTGCAGGGTACAGCAGGAATCGTACTGGCCGGGATGATCAACGCGGCCAAAATCAAGGGCAAGAAGCTGAGCGATGAGAGGTATCTGTTTTTGGGCGCAGGATCGGCGGGTATCGGTCTTGCCGATCTTCTGTGCTCAGAAATGGTTCAGGAAGGACTAACGCTGAAGCAAGCTCAGGTCAGAGTTCACATGTTCGACATCAACGGCCTGCTGGAAGACACGCGCAAGGATCTGGTGGATTTCCAGAAGCCTTATGCACACAAGAGCGCGCCGACGCGAGATTTCGTCGACGCAATCGAGAGCATCAAGCCAACTACGATCATCGGCGTGAGCACAGTCGGTGGCACTTTCACCCAGAAGGTGATCGAGGCGATGTCACGGATTAACGAACGTCCGGTGGTCCTTGCCCTTTCCAATCCAACTGAGCACGCCGAATGCACACCAGAGCAGGCCTACACATGGTCGAAGGGAAGAGCGATCTACGCGGCCGGCGTGCAATTCCCGCCAGTGCACTACAACGGGAAAACGTTCTTGCCCGGGCAAGCGAACAATTTCTACATCTTTCCGGCGATCGGGATGGCCGTTTTCGCGACGCAAGCTTCTCGCGTGACAGACGAAATGTTCATCGAGGCTGCTCGCGCGGTCGCAGATCAGGTGCCGCCCGATTTGCTGAACCAAGGCCTCTTGTATCCGTTGCAGTCGAACATTCTAGAGACGGAGATTCAGACCGCTGCGCGCGTGGCCAAGCTGGTATTCGATTCAGGGCTCGCCCGCGTTGCGCGTCCCGCCGACATGGTCGCCTTCATTCGTGACCACGTCTATAAGCCGGAATACAAGCTCGAAACAGCACGAGGCACAGCGGCCTGAGACTGGTCGCTGCGAATCATGCGAGGGTTTTCGAGAGGACGAGTGTGTCTAGTTTCGGCCGTGTTGTGCATCTTCGCTTCCCGCGGGTCCTGCCAGAATGCACAAGGCGAGACCCTCAGTGGGCCTGATAGTCACGAGACGGGTCAAGGTCCCCACGGACATCTTTTTGGAGACTGGGACGGGGAGCGATCTCGTTTGCTAGAACGGGGCGTACGTTTTGATTTTCAGTACATCTCTGATTCGCTGTGGAACCTCGAGAGCGAGCAGCCACAGCGCTTCGCAAGTTGGAACAGATTCCGGTGGACCATAGATATCGATTTCGAGGCGCTAAAGGGTCAGCACGGGTTGTATTTCCACGCGACTGCACTCTGGCAGGCTGGAGGGAACCTCGGGAAGTACCTGGGCTTGCTGACGGGTCCTAGCGGGCTGGTCAGCGCAAATACGTGCCGGCTCGATTCCTGGTGGTTGGAGAAGCGCTGGCTCAACGAACGGCTGATCGGGCGGGTGGGCCAGTTCGCGGAGCAGGATTTCTACGGCGCAGATCATTATGCTGCGTCCTACATCTTGGAGCCAATGGGTTATGCCCTCGGCAATCTCTTCACCGATTTCGAGACGTTCGATCCTCCCTCGCATCCTGCGATAGAAGTTCGTGTCGCACCGCTCGATCACCTTTATGTCAAATCGATGGTCGCAGCATCTGTGAGTAAACCTTTCTCGATTAACCCCACCGGCTTGGTTCCACAGTTCCGCGGGGTTCCGGTGAGTGTTTATGAAATCGGTTTTACTCCCGGCCAGAAAGCAGCGGCTGTCCGCGCTTTTGACAATGTCCAAAGTCGGAAGGGCTATTCCGGACTGTATCAGTTCGGCGCCTCGTACAATCCGGCGACCTTTGCCACCGCAACCGGCCAAAAACGTTCCGGAAATTATTTGCTGTATGGGATGGCCAGCCAGGCCCTCTGGCGCGTAGACCGACAGGAAGGTAAGGGACTGGACGCAACATTCGCGTACGACTGGAGTCCAGCCGACATCAACCGCAACAACACCTTTCTCACTGCTGGGCTCCGTTTTAACGAGCCGCTGCCGCTCAACATTCACAACACCATGTCTTTGGGGTACGTGCGGAATAGCCTGAGTCCAAGATTTCTGGCTGCTGGCCTGACTTCTTGGAAGGTTGAAAACGGCGTCGAGTTCAACACGCTCCTGGACCCGTTGCCGATGCTACTCCTGCAGCCCGTTGTTCAGTACTACGCGAATGTAGGCGGAAGAACTCAGCGGGCTCTAGTGGTTGGTTTCAGATCAAAAGTGGAGTTCTAGATGAGCATAAGAAAGGCTTTTATGAGTGTGCATGGAGGATCAATGTGAAAAAACAGGTTTCGGGCAGAATTTGTGATGCTCATCAAGCCACCTCGAGGCACGCCCGCTTTTACGAGTGCCCGTTGGTAATCCAAAGTGTGAAGGTGAAATCTATCTCACTTCACGGGGATCCACTCCAGCTCCCGCGATTCGGCGGCACCTGTGATTGGTGGCTTGCGCAAACAAGGGCGTGAGCCACCTCCACCTCTTCAACTCCAGCCAATCTTGCATCCAGCGGAATACTTGTCATTGAGCCGGTGGTTGCACAAGGGTAAATTGGCGCGGTAACAAGATCTGGCGATCGTCTCTTTTCATATTCTTCGACTGAGCGGCTCATGCACTTCTTGACCCTACTTGGCCGAGACGTTGAGATCACCGTAAAGCGCGCTCCCCGATCACGCCGTCAGGGGCACCTCCGGGTTGTCGCGACAATATGATTTTTTCTCTTTGCTAGCTGCGAGCACTGTTCCAAGCGCGGGCGTTTCACTCCAACCCGAAACCGTTTGCAATTCGCTGATGTTTGGGGTGGTCGACGCCGCTCTAGAACTCCTTGGAGCACTCAATTCTGGCCCAGCTAGTTCAGCCGTCGTCGCAGGTTGGGCCGCTATGGAAGCATTACTAAACGGTCCTACTGACTCGGACATTCTCGCTGCGGACAGAATGGCCTCACTCGTTGCTTGCGCTTTTGTGCGGGCAGAGCTGACGTATTTGTCTTACCAAGTTCAAAAAGCGGGCGGTGCACTCGCCGCCACACTCGCAGGATGTGCAACAAACCGCGAACGATCCCTCGTCCTCGCGAGTGCAGTTACCGGAGGTCAGGCGATTTGCGACCTCTGACGATTCTGACCTTGCTGCTTTGGAGAGAATGCGGCGTCTTCTTGCCGCGCCTTTTGCCTCGCTGCAGGACATTCAGCAGCATGTTGCCTCGGTTTTTCGCCGGCTCTACCGAATTAGGAACTTGGTGCTTCACGGAGGACTGACCGATGCCGTCGCGCTGTCCTCCGCGTTGCGAGCGTTCGCTCCGTTGGTGGGGGCGGGTGTCGACCGGATTGCTCACGCCTACTTCGTGGATGGCGTGCGGCCGATGGAACTCGCAGCAAAAGCTAATATGGGTCTTTCGTTGCTGGGTTCCAAACACGGAGTTATCCCAGTCGATTTGTTGACCTGACAAAGTGCTGGATGCGCGTGTCCGAAGCTGCCATCGTGACGAACGACAGGAGCTTTCGTGTAGACTTTCACCCACTCTAGAATCCAAGAGGGAAATCCTGGCTCAGATAACTACAGTCGGGAATCAACAAGAAGTTCCAGATGATTGAAACATTCTTAACAAGTTATGACCCCTCCGACCTGCCCCGATTTAGTGTCGATCCGCTTGGCTTTGAAGCAAACTATCTATTCCTTGCCGACAAGATTCTGCCAGGCCTCACGAACGTAGCCTCACGCCCCCGGTACTTCGCGCTAATTTGCACCGGAGTCCTCCTGTGCGGAGATGTCACTAGTGCAACGCCACGCGAGACGATTCACCGCCGCCAGGAGACAATCCTTCGCCTGGAGAGGTTCTGGGCGCTAGCTAACGTGCTCGCACGTCCAGATGGGTCAGGGGGAGTTCGCGGCGTGACGTACGCAAAGACCTGGGCTGCTGAAATAGAACGACAGGGCCAAACGCGGGCCACCGCCAAATATCCACTTCTCTCACGCCAGAGCCAGTACGGCGCTATCGGTACCTATGCAAATGTTGCGGACGGTATGCGCTTTTTAAATCGCGAAGACTTCACACTTACCCCGGCACTAGGGGAAGTCACTGGCGAGGCTTTCCGGGATGAGACTGAACTGCCAGGCTCCCTCCGTCGCGCAGTCCTCGAGGACACAGACGTTCCTGTGGCAACCCTGGCAGCTTGGGGTGAACGAGCCCATGTCGAAGGCAAAATCAAACCAGCGGAAGCCAAGTGCCTTTCGGACGCTTTACACTCCAATCCGATCAGGTCTTGCATGGCTGGCTTGCTCAAGCTTCACCCCTATACGAGTACTAAGGAAACTGAGCTACATCGCCTTGACCGAATATCCAGAATGCTCAAAAGAACTGGACAGCACACGGATCTTCGCGAAGCTCTGACTTGCATCATTGAATTTGAATCCTGTTATCAGCTCGCGATCCTGACGCTAGAACGTCTCCTTTGGCTCTGCCGCCACCACGCAGCTGCCTCGGTTACATTACCCGAGTTGAACGGCGACGGAGTCTTGCAGCAAGTCAGGCATCGGTTTCCCAACCAGGTGCGCCGATTGCTGGAGATTCTCGATAACGGAACGGAACCAGCGTTTCGGCAGGAACTTGAGCGCCTGTCCGACGTGCGAAGATTTCTTGAGAAAGCTAGCGCTGCTGCGAACGACATAGAGGCTTTCATCAGTGAGGTCGTTACCCGCCACTCTGACGTTCAGCATGGAAAGTTCGATAGGGGACGCCGGAAAATGCCGTGGCTTGAATGCAACGGTTCCCGCATTAACCTCACCATGACTCGCACTGGTGGAATGAACCGGGAAGTCACCCTTCCCCAACATATCCCACCCCATGGCTACCGTCTCAGCGCTGCCGACGCATTGATCTTCACATCCTGTAAGGCTACCCAGTCATGAAAGATAACCAAGACATTAGCTCACGGAAGTTGATTGACAAGGTCGTTTCTCGCCCCGAGTTGGGCCCTATGAGAGGTCTGCTTACTACCACTTATGAACTCCAGCCTGATTTCTTGGAGATGGACTTTCTACCGTCAGCCTTCGGCTTAGGTGCGTGGGATGACCGCAGTTGGACTACACGCATAGCCCTTGAAAAACGTCTCTGTGAACTTGATGCCGCCGTCATCATCACCGAGGCACGCCGGTATCATGGCCGTCCACGTTCGCTTCGCCTTGCAGTTCAACCAGCCGTCAGCCCGCGCGGATCAGCGCTCCACGCCAAAGTTACCCTTCTTCTTTTTGATCGCGGTGTTCGCTTAATAGTTGGTAGCGCCAATCTAACTGACCAAGGTTATCGACGAAACCGCGAAGCCGTCGCTGTGATGACCGCATCACAGACTTCCAAGAAGGAGGCTGCACTAATTGTTCAGGCTTTGGTTGGCATGGGCGCCGCCTTGGCCTCCTGGCTCACTGACGAGGCTCGCAATCTTATTCGGTGCTCTATCGAAACGTTACAGCCTTGGCTGGACGAAGATACGGACCCCGACACTGTCATCCTCTGGTCTTATGGGCAAATGAAACTCTGGCGAGAATTCCTCGCACGGTGGCCAGATGGCGAGCTTATCAAACGCATCTCCATTCTTTCCCCTTTTTGGTCCGAAGATGCTGGAGTCACTCTGACGGCTTTCTTGGCAGAACTCAAAAAGTCTGGCGTTCTCGCCGCAGACGCTGAGGTCCGGCTCTTAACGGATGCCTTCGAGGGGCCGGATGGAAAATTCATGCCCGTCTTGCCTCTCGGGTACGCAGCCTACGACTGGCTTGCTCTCGGGGTGAAAGCCACCGCGCAGGCAGTAAGCCCTATCATCCAGCCCGAAGAACTTGGGGGGATGGAAGGCTTCACTGGCACACGCCCTCTTCACGCAAAGGTTGTTCTCGTGGAAGGAACTCGTACCGCGTTGGCATACCTCGGATCAGCCAACTTCACTGCCCGCGGCTGGGGATTTCTAGCCAATCACGCCGCCAATGTTGAGGCTGGGTTAGTCCTCCGCCGTTCCATGCAGGGAGCCAGCCTAGACAAGTTGATCCCCGAACTTGTGGGACAGCCGATTCTTCTTGGAGGTGGCAACACGCAGGCTCTTCGTGCCCCAGAGAATGGTGCTGGAGACGAACCATGGCCCGAATTTATCAAGCAAATTCTCCTCTCACCAGCCGCAAAAGGCGAAGACGAATTGGAACTTCGCCTCGAAGTTACCCCCGGCAGCCGGGCACTCTCTTGGTCCGCGAAGCTTCTCGATAAGGAAGGAATTCCAAGCGAAACTATCCTCCCGGTTGAAAGCACGCGGCTCACCTCAAAAACACTTCATCTAGTACCTTTGTCTCCTCAAAATCTCACTCGACTGTTAACGGAACAAGAAGTCTTGATTTGCTGGAGCGAATGTCCATCAGGCAAACCCGTCCCGCTGAACATCGAACCCTCAGCGCGAACTCTATTGCCCATTTCTCCCGGCAACAAGAACATCGAGGAATCGTCGCTGCTTTGCTACTACCAGGGCAGAATCTCGTGGGAACAGCTCTTTCCCGACCCCGACCTCGCGATGGGCCAGAATAACAATGCACCTCTACCTACAGCTCCCGGCGCTGGAGTGGACAAATCACGAATCCAGTCTTACCAAATCCGCGAATTCGTAGAGGCCCTAACGGGATTGCGCCAAGATCTCCAAGCCGCTACTCGAACCGAGCCATCCATTCGGTTGGCCCTGCTCGGCCCTGTCAGTCCCGTCGCACTCGCTCAAACAATCTTTGAAGCCACGAAATTAGGCCGCCGTACTCCAACAGCAGCAGCCTTCCAACTCGTGGAAATCCTTTCGTGTCTCAAATCTGCGCGCGCTTTTCCCGTTCCAGAAAAGCTCTTACAGGCATGGAAGAAGCACTTGGAGGAAGCTACCAAAAAGATTGCCCGCATTCTGGAACAGATTTTCTCCGCGAATTGTGAGCCCTTGCTCTCAGGCAAGGCCTTCGAGCGCTACCAAAAAGCCGTCCTCGCGGGACTGAGGCTCAAAGTATGATCTCGCGCTCCGAAGACTTCGACTTGGGCCTTGATCGCACTCGTATTAAGGACCCAAAAGACGCAGCCCGCCAGCAGTACACGGTCGACGCTCTACTAACGAGATTCTTCAATCCCCGGCCTAATCAGCGTTTTGAAATCCAAATCCTTGCCGATGAGGTAGGCATGGGCAAAACATATGTCGCCCTCGGCCTGGCGTACTCCATACTGGCCCACCTCAAGCAGACCCGGATCGAGGCGGACCTCGACGGCTGCTATCAGCGCGTACTGATACTCACGCCCAACAATCACGCCCTTTATCGCAAGTGGGTCCGCGAAGTCGATGAGTTCAAGAGACGCTGCGTTCTTCCAGAGCACCAGTCCAACGATCTTTTTTTCTCTCCATATCAGGTGGACCGATTGGACGATCTAGCTGTCGCACTCCGCAAACCGGGACGCCAACCGCAGGTGATAGTCGCACGCATGGGACTCTTCGGCGGGGACAAACTTCGTGATTACGATCTCAAACGCCGCTTTACCCTTGGCATACTGTTCCGTTTCTGGGGCGTGAGTTTCAACTACGACTATCGACGACGGCTTCTCAAGGGAGCACCATCTCAATGGCCGAATCATGCTGACGGCCTTACCGAACTCACTGAACAAGAAGACGAACGTCTCCCATTCACCGAAGAGCAGTTTCTTGGCATTCTCAATTCCTTCAAGACCGAAGACCTCGAACGGGTGGAATCTCTACTTGCGGACTGCCGCGAATTGGCTCAACCATTTTTCCGTAACCGTGAAAATGCTTTCGGCACGGTCGAGCGAAAGCTCATAGACATTTACCGCTTGGCAACCCATCGGAGCATCCTGCGCGACTTCCCGCTTCTTGTCGTGGACGAAGCCCACAATTGGAAAAACGGGCCACTGGCTGGAACGAACGGCTTCGAGAATTTCAGCCAATACATTGCTCCCCACGTCCGACGAGCCTTGCTCCTTACCGCTACCCCTTTTCAACTTCGGCCCGAGGAGATGATCGAAATCCTCAAAGTCTCGGACTTCATGCAGCCATGTGCAACTCAGGCCGAGTCATTCGCCAGACGTGACCGCCTCAAAAAATTCCGTGAGGAGATAATACGTCCCGTACTTGCCAATTCCGAAAAGCATAGCCACACCTTCAGCCGAACATGGGTGAGAATCCCGCACCGCGTTACCCAGGAAACTCTTGACGCCACTTGGGATTCGCCTGACTCGATTGCCGCTCGAAAAAAAATACGGTCTCTCGCCGGATTAGAAGGCACTATCAGCTCCCACAGTGCGGAGCTAGCAGCGACAGTCTCCAGTGCCATCGCCGGTGCGGACCCTGACATTCGCCACTTCCTCAAAGAAGCCTTGTACCTTGATGCGTATAACGCCGATCTCTCATGCGAACTGGGTAAGCTGGTCATTCGCCATCGACGCCAGACTGATCACCGCCTCTTTCGCGTCGGCATTGAATACGGGCAGTTCCCAGACTCCCTTTTTTCTAGACCGGACGGCCATATACTCCATGCTGCGCCAGGCCTGGACATTCGGGGCGAAGCCGAGTTGCCCCAATTCCTATTGATGCGGTGCGTATCCGAAATGAAAGAAGGCAAGGGGCGTTCCTCTCTCGGTAGCGACATCACAGGCTGCTATTCCACGCTCCACGAAAGTGCCGAAGGACGACGCGTTAAGCAGTCCCTAAAAGACTCGCAGGCAGGCCGCCTCTACTTGGATCTCCTCTTCGGTATGGTTAACAAGCGCCATGATCCCAAGCACCCAAAGGTCTCATCCGTCGTCAGCGAAGCACTCCAGCACTGGAAGCGTGGTGAGAAAGTTCTCATTTTCTGCTTTCGCATTAACACAGCCGAACGTCTGCGGGATATTATCAGCGACAAAATCCGAGGCGAGCTGGAGGCAGGCAAGAAAAAATGTCTTGGCGGTGAAGCCCAACTTAAGACGTTGCGCGCCCGACTCACCGGACGCGATCGCGACCTCATTGTTCTCGGGCTAGACCGCATGCTTTGGTCTTTCGCCTGGGCCAATAGAGCGCAGTTTTCACTCCGCCCCGAGCAGTTCATCCTCGATGACAGCGAGCTATCGCAGCTGGCACATCTCTCCCTTCTCTACGAAGTCGATGTAGCCGGTGAGCGCGTGGACCGCGTTTTCCTTAACCGAGCCACAGAGCACATCCTTGCCACCCGCTTCCTCAAACTCAATCCACAAGCTCCTGATCTATTCCGGTTGCTCAAGCAGATGAGCAATCCAGGCTGGATTGCTGATCCATACGGGCTTCAATATCGTGGCGAGCACGAAGACCAGAGTGAAGAAACCTCGTCCTTCGACGAGCGCGGATGTCACTACAAATACGCCGCAAGTGAGCGTGAGCCGGCTCCCGCTAGTGTCCGCGATCTTGAGGAAGCGCTCAGGTCCACACGGCGGCGGGCTCGCACCCAAAAACAAATCCCCCTGATCGACTCGTACGCCCTCGCCCCCAGCCTCTGGCTTGGTGCGGAGCCTCAGGGCCTTTGGCAGGACACCTCCTCCACTACAACTGCCGCCACCCTCCGTATGCTCCACGAGTATCTTTGGCAGCTCACTGACCCAGGTGAGACCGAAGAGTTCTTCCAAGTGCAAGCCGGAGAGTTCGACTTCTATACTAGGGCACTGGTTCTTCAGGCCCTCAGACGTGCCCTACTTCGCGAGTCTGTTCTCCTGCGTCTACTACCGCAGCGAAGTGACCTTGACGAATCCGGCTGGGGCGAGCTTTTGGCCAAGGCATTCTTTGCTGCCCTCCCCAACCAGCATGAAAGCATGGCTCAGCGAATTGCTGTTTTTCTTGAAGATCTTAAGGCAGCCAGCGGCAACATTGCCGAACCCAGTTCCGCTCGGGGTGCCCTCTACGAAGCAACCCGCCTGCGAGACCAACAGTTTGTGGCATTGGTTAAAGGCGGCGGGGGCAACATGCTCGCCACTCGGGATCGTATCTTCACTGGGTTTAACACTCCATTGCTGCCTGAGATTTTGATTTGCACTTCAGTCGGCCAGGAGGGGATAGACCTTCACCGACACTGCCGTCACGTTGTCCATTACGATCTTGCATGGAATCCGGCAGTGCTAGAACAACGCACTG
>Ga0207094_1096_pt1 | contig 12994 bp, 12 predicted proteins | sample Alteio_BWMinHeat_90_FD_153518 | JGI IMG/M metagenome (GOLD analysis project Ga0207094, IMG submission 153518) | Enriched cells from forest soil in Barre Woods Harvard Forest LTER site, Petersham, Massachusetts, United States -... | ecosystem: Environmental > Terrestrial > Soil > Temperate forest >... | reverse complement strand
CCCGCCGCCCCATACGATCACATTCGAAGAATTCATGGGGCGAGTCCACAGCGAAGACAGACCGCAGGTAGAGAGAGAAATATACGAGGCGTTAAACGAGGGGCGGAATCTACAACACGAATATCGAATCACGCTGCCCGATGGCACCCTGCGTCATCTGCAAAGCGTCGGAAGGACTGAAATTAATCATGCCGGGAAGCTGGAAATTTTCGGCTCAGTAATGGACGTTAGCAATCAAAAGCGGTCTGATGAAGCCTTGCGCCTGACACAAGGCGAACTTGCTCGCATAGCGCGGATCACAGCCATGGGCCAGTTTGCCGCATCAATGGCGCATGAAGTCAGCCAACCTTTAGCCGCCATCGTGCTAAATGCCGATGCCGGTCTATGTTGGCTGCGGCAAGAACCGGCGCAGTTAGCCCAGGTAGAAGATGCCTTGAACCTGATACTTCAAGCGGGTAACACTGCTGGGAACGTGATACGCAGTATTAGAGGTATGGCGCGCAAATCGGGACCGGAACTAGCACCTTGTATGGTAGACGATGCAATTCGAGAGGTGTTGCTACTGCTCCGATCTGAATTGCAAAGCCGTAAAGTGAGGGTCTACACTCAACTAACTCTTGGCAAGCATTTTCTCAATGCAGATCGAGCGCAATTGCAGCAGGTCATAATGAATCTACTGTTGAACGCAATTGACGCAATGAGCAATATCGAAAACAGACCACGTTTGTTAGAGGTCCGTTCAGCGATCATAGACACTTGCGGGACCCTACGACTCAGTGTTGAAGACAACGGCATAGGCATCGACACCATTTCGGCAGGATGCTTATTCGACCCTCTCTTTTCGACAAAACCCGACGGTATGGGCATGGGGCTGGCAATCTGCCGCTCAATTGTTGAGGCTCATGGCGGAAGAATTTGGTGCACGTCTCGGCAACCAAACGGCACTTCATTTCACGTCAATTTCCCCCCAGGCGGCGCGCAGGTTGAAGTGTCCAGCAATATAAAAATGTTCGGATCCGGAAAGAAATCTAGTTGATATGGAACCTATCTCTATTCTGATAGCGGACGACCATCCGCTGATACTCGCCGGCCTTACATCGCTCATTAATGCGACACCGGAGTTTCATCTCGTAGCACAGGCCTGCAACGGACGCCAGGCGCTGGAGTATTACAAGCAATTGCGTCCAAATGTGATTCTCATGGATCTCAATATGCCGGAAATGAACGGAGTCGAAGCGATCGAACGTATCCGTCAAATAAATCCCAACGCATGTATCGTGATACTTACATCGTACCAAGGCGAGGAGGATGTCTATCGCGGCCTGCACGCGGGCGCGCAAGCATACTTACTCAAAGATGCGGGTCTAGAGCAACTGATTAAATGCATAAAGACCGTCGCCGTAGGGGGTAAATTCTTGCCAACCGAAGTCGCATCGAAATTGGCCGAGCGAATGGAGACAAACAGATTATCGAAGCGCGAGCTGGAAATTCTGGTGCATCTTGCCACTGGAAAAAGTAACAAGATGATAGCGCGTAGCGCCGGAATTGAAGTCGGCACCGTGAAATTTCACGTAAACAATATTCTTGCGAAGCTCAACGTTTCAAGTCGAACCGAAGCGGCAACTGTCGCAGCAAGACGTGGCCTACTGAGCATGTTTTGAACCGCTGCTTTCCTATCCGAAGATGTGGCATCAAATTCCCCGTTACGCGACGCCATCTGAGTTGCTCAGATAAGCGTGAATTTGCGCAACCACAGCAGCCCCCTCGCCAACTGCTGAGGCAACACGTTTAACAGAACCGGCACGTACATCCCCTATGGCAAATATTCCGGGCACACTGGTTGCTAAACCAGAAGTGTTCCTGGCACTGGCTTTGGTGGCCTGGCCGGTGAGTACAAAACCTTTACGATCTAGAGTTAAGCCGCAGTTGCGCAACCAATCGGTCTGCGGTTCGGCGCCGATAAATAAGAAAAGCCTGGAAGCTGGAATGATTCTCTCGCAACCGTGCCGCAACAAGCTTACAGCGGCAAGCCCTTCCTCGGTGCCGTCTAACGCCGACACAGTCGAATGCGTATGAAGGTCTATGTTTTCCGTCATCGCGATGCGCTCTATTAGGTAAGAAGGCATGCTTTCCGTCAATCCAGGTCCACGTACGACCATGTGCACCTTGAATGCATGCGATGCGAGAAAAACGGCTGCCTGGCCTGCCGAATTTCCGCCACCAACCAGGGCAACTTCTTGCTCGAAACAGAGCTTTGCTTCGATGGGAGATGCCCAGTAATGTATCCCCCTGCCTTCGAAGCGCTCCGATCCTGCCAGACCCAAGCGACGATAGCGGGCACCAGACGCTATCACCACAGTGTTTGCCTGTACATAGCTTCCGTCATTTAATACCGCGCGGCGGGGAAACGTATCGCAGAGCAAGCCAACCACACTTAGTGGAACCGCGATTTCCGCGCCAAATTTTTGCGCCTGAACATAAGCTCGGCCCGCCAATTCCTGGCCGGATATTCCTGTCGGAAAGCCAAGATAGTTTTCGATTCTGGAGCTGGCTCCAGCCTGGCCGCCGAAAGCGCGCTGCTCAAGCACGAGGACCGACAAGCCCTCTGACGCCGCATAGGCTGCCGCAGCCAGTCCCGCCGGCCCTGCGCCAACGATGAGGACGTCATATACGTGAGAATTTTTCAACTGAGGCAGCATTCCCAGATTCCTTGCCAAGGCACTCTCACTGGGATTAAAGCCAACTCCTCCGTCCGGATATATGACCAAGGGCAAATGTTGTGGCGCCGGCGCATACACTTGAAGCAGTGCTGCCGCGGCGAGGTCCACAGCGGGATCAAGCACGGTATGCGGATGCCCGTTGCCAGTCAGGAAATTTTGAAGTCTTACCATATCCGGGGTTCCGGCCGTGCCGACAAGGGCTGGTCCGCATTCCCCGGTATCGAGAAGATTCATGCGACGCAAAATCAACGAACGCATAATACGCTCACCTAAATTTGCGTTATTGATGATCAACCGACGTAACATCAGTGAACTGATCTGCAAGGTACTTACTTCACCGACGGCAGTGCCTTCAACGAGCGACGGCCGGTCCGATAGCTGGCTAATCTCCGCTGTAAATTCCCCTGGCCCCCGATGCGCTACCGTAATTTGTCTATTCAGACCATCGTGCCGGCTAATTACAACCCAGCCTGATAGGATCACATGCATGCCGCCAGACGCTTTTCCTGCATGAAAAATAATTTCTCCTGGGTGCCAATGGCGCACGACTCCAAAGCGCATTATTGAGGCTATCTCAGCAATTGTTAGTACCGGAAAAATTTGGTCCCTACGACTATCGATATCAACTGGATTTGTTACCGATGTTCTCCCCGTATGCGGATCCAATGCGGAAGATTGAAAATTTTGCGGAGGAATATCTGCGGGATTGCCGCTGGCACCAAATAGATCACTCATAATTACTAAAGCCAAAGAAGGTTGGACGATCGGATGTAGATCTCTCACAACCTGAATGCCACCTGACCTCGATAGAGAGACAGTTCGCACAACTGCCAGATCGTCATTGGTGAATGATCAACATTTTCCTCTAAACGGCGGTTGCGAATGCGCAAGACCGCTTCCACTCGCAGACATCTCAACGACGAAAAATTCCCGCCGTAAGTCACAATGGCATTTCATAGGTAAGATAAGCATTTTTGCGTCTTCACACTGTGACAACGAGCAACCCCGCTGTCCCAGTAGTAAATACCAATCGACTTACGATGCAATCTTGCGCAAGGCTTCCGCCACACCGGCCCCGTATGCGGGGTCGGCTTTAGAGCAGTTGCCAACGTGACGAGCCTTTACCACATCGGATACTCCGCGCATCGCACGGGCTGTATTATCAAAGAGCGCCTGTTGCTGAACTGGCGTCATCAACCGGAACAGCGCTCCCGGCTGCGAATAATAATCCTCATCAGTGCGATGATTCCAATGGTCGGCGGCGCCGTTGAGCGCTAACGGAGGTTCGCGAAAGTCCGGCTGTTCCTGCCATTCACCAACACTATTCGGTTCGTAGGATGTGGTGCCGCCCATATTGCCGTCCACTCGCATCTGGCCATCTCGATGATAGCTATGGAAAGGGCATTTTGGCGCATTGACCGGAATCTGATGATGATTCACGCCCAATCGATAACGCTGCGCGTCGCCGTATGAAAACAACCGCCCCTGCAGCATCTTGTCCGGAGAAAAACTGATGCCAGGTACGATCTGAGCGGGATTAAATGCAGCCTGTTCAACCTCGGCAAAAAAATTCTCAGCGTTGCGATTCAACTCCATTACACCGACTTCGATCAGCGGATAATCCTTATGCGGCCAGACCTTGGTCAAGTCGAACGGATTGATATGATAAGTCGCAGCCTCTTCTTCTGGCATAATCTGGACAAACAGCGTCCAACACGGAAAATCTTTCTGCTCGATGCTTTCGTACAAATCACGTTGCGCACTTTCCCGATCGCGGCCAATCAATGCCTGTGCTTCGGCGTCACTTAAATTTTCAATTCCTTGCTGGGTCTTGAATGTAAATTTCACCCAGAAGCGTTCATTCGCTTCATTCAGGAAGCTGTAGGTATGGCTGCCAAACCCGTGCATGTGGCGGAAAGTACGCGGCAAGCCCCGATCACTCATGACAACGGTGACCTGATGCAAAGCTTCTGGCAGCATGCTCCAAAAATCCCAGTTGCTATTCGCATTGCGCAAGCCCGTGCGTGGGTCGCGTTTAATGGCATGGTTCAGATCTGGAAATTTTAGAGGATCTCGCATGAAGAACACTGGAGTATTGTTGCCCACCAGATCCCAGTTTCCATCTTCCGTATAAAATTTCATCGCAAAACCACGGATATCGCGCTCTGCATCGGCCGCGCCACGCTCACCAGCCACAGTGGAGAAACGAACGAACATCGAGGTTTTTTTCCCTACTTCAGCAAACAGCTTAGCTTTGGTATAGCGGGTAATATCGTGTGTCACCGTGAAAGTGCCGTATGCACCAGCTCCTTTCGCATGCATCCTGCGCTCAGGAATCACTTCGCGATCGAAATGCGCGAGCTTTTCAAGGAACCAAATATCCTGCAACAGAGCCGGGCCGCGTGGTCCCGCAGTCTGAATGTTTTGATTGTCAACGACTGGTGCGCCAGCTGCGGTGGTAAGCTTCTTCATGATCTCTCCGGGGTAAGGTTGCACCAGAATAGCCCCATTGATCAAACCTTCCCCCTGTCAAAAGCACACTTTTCTCCATGCATTTGGATCAGGCCCGCACGATTTTTCATCTGGCAAATTTATCAAATAAGAGTGCCCAGGAAAATCAGCTTACCTCAGACATATTCCGATCAGAAATTAAAATAGACTTGATTCGGAATCTGCAGCCCTGGCGTGCGCCCTTCACTCACGTCTCGATTCCCGCGCCGCGTCAAATCGGATCGAACATGCGCTTGTCGACATAACACCATCCCCAAGAATCACCCGGTTCGCCTGAACGCATCATAGCGTGCCCCGTGGACTTGAAATGTTTGGTCGCGTGCGTATTTTTCGATTGGTCGCAGCAGCCGACATGGCCGCAAGTCAGACAAATGCGTAGATGCACCCAACTGTCGCCGGTCTTAATGCATTCTGCGCAGCCGTCGGTTGCGGCGGCATGGGTCCGAATTTGATTGAAATGTTCGCAAGGAAAACTCATGATTGACTCCAGTCTGACGGTTGGAACAACTCAGAACTCATTTCATAAATAGCAGGCAGTATTGAGGCACTGCTCTCGCCCCACCAGTCTGACTCGGTCAAATTCGGCCGGTATGTGCGTAATAAGCACAATTCAAAATTGCTCAATAGTGCGTGTGGCGGATCGGTCGAATTGACGGAGGGTGTGTCTCAGGATACTCAAGAAAAAAGCCATCGCCGAACCAGTTTAGTATAGTGTGGCATAACGACATATATCATGAGAAATACGACTGCTCCGGTAACTATAAATGTGGTGAGAAGATGATTACTAGAAACGCCCAGCATTCGAAGTACCGGCGAGACAATGAGGGACATGCCGAGCACTAACGGGTAGATGGCCGACCATGTCACCAGATACTGCCTCCAGCGTGCGGGCACCTTTGCTTTGGCTCCCTCTGGTGTAAACCAAAAATCGAGGCCGCTACTAATAAAAAAATCGTCGCCACTCACAAGTAGCGGCTTAACCTTTTCTATCAGCTGGCTGCGAATCGGCGACGCCATCCACGTTTGCAAATTCGCTTTGGTGTCGAATCGGATAACGATAGTGTAGGTCGAAGTGAGGCCCTGGATCGGTCGGATGACGTGCCAGTCCAAATTACCAGTTGAAGATGTGCAAAGTGAACCGACTTCGACTAGCCATCTATCGTAATCAGCGTGCCGATCTTCACGTACTCTGTGGGTGATAACAACTGTTGCCCCGGTATCGCTGGAACCAATAGGTGCTGTGTCCGTATGCATAGAATCGATTTCGCTTTCGAACTATATGTGTAGTCGTGACGAATATATATGGGTCCTAACCGCTCAAGCTATCGGACGTGGCGTTTAAGCTTCACGATTCTTTTCCAAATCCTTCGATTCTTTCTTAGCCTGCATACTAGGCGGCTCAACGCCGGTAATTTTACTAACGCACTCAGTGCGCAGCCATGAGACAGTGACGGGCTCGCCAACAACGAGGCGCTTTACAGTCGGCACTACTTGTTCGCCGATCAGCATTCCCAACAAGCCAATGAGGGCAATAGCAGGTGGGGCAGGCGAGCGCACTTGCAGCAGGGCATATATTACGCCCACCAATAACCCCGCGGCCAAGGAAATAAGATAGACCTTCATGTATTTCTCCTTCTAACAATCATCGCAGCTGAGCAAGATTGCCTTAGCTGTTCAAGTATTTGCGCGCCGACGCCCACAACAAATTGGGCGCCGGCAGGGCTTTTGGGCCCTTACTTAGCGGGGACAGGACCCAAGGTTTCGTGGTTGCTTGTAATCCGTTGTGGCGCCTTATGCACCATAGTGTATGCATAATCGACACCCATGCCGTAGGCGCCAGAGTGCTCCTTCACTATCGCCATCACTGCCTCATAGGTATCTTTCAGCGCCCAGTCGCGCTGCCATTCGAGCATGACTTGTTGCCAGGTTACTGGCACAACACCGGCTTGTATCATGCGCTGCATGGCATAGTCGTGCGCTTCTTTCGACGTACCGCCGGAGGCATCGGCAACCATATATATCTCGTATCCCCCCTCAAGCATGGCGCAGAGAGCGAAGCTGTTGTTGCACACCTCGGTCCATAAGCCTGAAACTACAACCTTCTTCTTACCGTTAGCAGCGAGCGCATCGCGTACTTTTTGATCATCCCAGGAGTTCATAGAACTGCGCTCGAGGATATCTTTACCAGGAAAAACGTCGAGCAGTTCCGGATAAGTATGGCCCGAGAAGGCTTGGGTCTCCACAGTGGTGATAATCGTAGGTATATTAAAGGCTTTCGCCGCTTTAGCCAGAGCGACGGTATTGTTTTTCAATGCTTGGCGATCCATTGATTGGACACCAAAAGCCATTTGAGGCTGCTGGTCGATGAAGATCATCTGGCAATTCGTCGGAGTCAATACTTCAAGTTTCGGGTTCATCATGATGGGATCCATTCATTGTAGGTAAAAGCGATGCCTTACCGAACATGCAGCGCAGCTCGGGCGATAGACGGTCCACTCGAAGACCGGCAACTGCAGCCGGCGCGGATATACGTGCCATCACCGGTCATGTTATGTCTTCCAAAAGCCAAAAACCACTATCTAAATATATGACAAAACGTATTTGACGAGAATTTCTTCATGATTTTTAAGCTTGGATAATTCATGAGCACCGGATATTTTGGGACGAGAGTCAAATTGAGCAAGCTAATACAAGCCATGTGAATTTCTTACAGTCATTGTTTCAGCGTGCTGCAATGATCCGCCCCATGTGCACAATGAAACCAGGATCAAGGCTGGCTGAATTGATGTGCGAAGTTGATTGGTATAGTATATGCTCTGCCCCCAACACATCGAGGAAACAGCCTGATGATGCCAGCTTCGCAGCAACCGATCCGGGTGATGATCGCTGATGATCATATTTTAATGCGTGAAGGCATCGCCGCTGTCCTTTCCCGCTTTGACGGCATTGAGTTGGTTGGACAAGCGAGCAATGGGCAGGACGCAGTCGAACAATTCCTTCGCTTGCGGCCCGACGTAACGCTATTAGATCTTCAAATGCCGCTTTTAAGTGGATTCGATGCAATGATGTCGATCCGTTCTCTGGATAGAAACGCTCGTATTATTGTTCTCACCTCCTACAAGGGCGACGCCCAGGTGGGGCGCGCTTTAAAATCCGGAGCCGCGGGCTATCTATTTAAAGGTGCGTTACGAATGGACCTGGTAGCAGCAATTCAGGCAGTCCATGCAGGTGAAAAATATATTCCCCCAGAGCTGGCCGCTGAAATCGCAACCCACTTTGAATGCGACGCGCTATCCGGACGTGAATTGGAGGTATTGCGACTTGTTGCGCAAGGAAATACGAACAAAGAAGTCGGGCGGCGACTCGCGATCAAGGAGGAGACCGTCAAAGCACACGTCAGCGCAGCACTCGCAAAGCTTGGAGCCAATGATCGCACACATGCTGTTACTATTGCGGTACGGCGTGGATTTTTAGACCCTTAATACAACTAAAGGACATTCAATGTTACCTCGCATCATATGCTCGAATGTCCCGGCAGATCATGTGCCTATCCACTCTATATCGAAGAAAGAATAGCATGCTCTTGCCAGCTGCTGCAATGCGCGAATTTTCCCTACCTTTTGCTCAGTAGATCTCAATCAGTTTTCCTCGTATCGTTGAAAAAACTAGGAAATCTTATGACTACCTCTTTGGCACACAATCAATCCCGTCGCCGTTTTCGCGTTTTGGCAGTAGCCGGCCTGACTTGCTATTCATTGCTGCTATCCGCAATACCTGCTATTGCGGCAGACCAGAAAAAATCGATCCAGCACGGACGTCAACTCGCGCAATCCTGCGCCGCGTGCCATGGTATCGACGGCAACACAGCTAATCCGGCGCTATATCCGAACCTGGCAGGACAGGCGCCGGCTTACCTGGAATTGCAGTTAGCCAATTTCAAGAGCGGGGAGCGCCCTAACCCGATCATGAAGAGCTTTGCAGCTTCACTGAAAGACTCTGATATGCATGATCTGAGTGCGTATTTTGGAGCGCAACCTGTAAAAGCCCAGCCACAGTCAAACCGTGATCTGGAAGAAAGAGGAAAGCGCATATTTACGAAGGGAAGCGCAACCGGCGCACCAGCTTGCGCAAGCTGCCATGGCGCCCGAGGGCATGGCCAGGCAGCATTTCCGCGCATTGCGTCGCAGCCGGCAAGCTACACTTTAGAGCAGCTACATGTCTATCGTGACGCGCCGAAATTTAATAATCCTTTAGCGACAGAAATGAAGGGGGTCGCGGTCAAGCTGAGCGAGGATGAGATGAAATCGGTTGCGGCTTATATTGCAACGGTTCCCTAAGCGTGCCTGGCGGCTAGTCCGCATGCTCATTCCAACATAAATTTTAGTTCCAATGTAAATTTTCTATACGTCGATCAGGTACGAACCAAAAGACAGCAACGACCACATAGACAACCAAACCGGCAACCCCGTTCCACAGCGACAGCAATATTGCCACGACATAAAAGAAAATCGAGATATGGTTTTTCTTGCCGTTACCGAGCGCAAGAGCCAGGCGAGAATTTTCTCCCTCCTTTGCGAGCAAAGCTTTGCCTAGCAACATGAAGGCTACAGAAGACATCAATAACACAGTCCCGTAAATGGCCACTGGCGGGGAAGCGGATGGATCTACGCTGACCCAAGCGGTAACAAAAGGGATCAACGATAGCCAAAACAAAAGATGCAAGTTCGCCCACAGAATTAAGCCGTTTACACTTCGCACCGGTTGGATCAAATGATGGTGATTGACCCAGTATATTCCGACGTAAATAAAACTCAGCAGATAGCTAAAAAGCAGTGGCGCAATAGCGGATATTTCCCCCCAGCCGGTGCCACGGGGAATTTTAAGGTTCAGAACCATGATAGTGATCGCAATCGCAACCACCCCGTCACTGAATGCCTCCAACCGATTCTTATTCACGCGGCGTCAACCTGAATCTGGTCCAAATTCCATTGTGCGACAATCAAGCAGCATAAAATGGCGATGGGAAAAAGTAAGGCGCTAAACCCGATAGCCAAATAAGCGAATGCAGCAAGAATCGCTCCGACGCCGAAAGCTGCCAAGGGCCAGATGAACTTTGCACAACGCTCTCCGACCGTCTTGTCTGCCGTACCACGCAATACGTCCACAGTGTCAATGACAATTTGCGTGACATTCCCAGTCATCATCGAAGTCGGAGCCAAATGGGATAACAACAACCGGCTAGTCGCTCCATGCACCCCCATCGCCGCAGCGCCCATCAGGCCTGCAGCCATCGCCAGCGGCGTGGCTTCCCCCCCTATCGGCGAGGCGAGCCAGCCACACACCATGAAACCACAAAGCAGCAACATCTGTAACGCCAGTGACAGCGTCAAGCCTGGCCAGTCACGACTCTGAGAAGCTGAGATCAGGAGACGAGCAGCAGCGACTCCAAGAATAAAGGCTGGGAAAGCCAAGAACTTGAGAAGAATAGAGACATGTGATGGATCAGCTAGTCCCGCGCCAATCAACACAAAGTTCCCTGTGACATGGGCTGTGAACAGCCCAAACAGTGCAATGAATCCGAGGGTATCTACATACCCGGCGACGCAGCCAAGGCTCATTCCCTGCAATTGATTTCGACGATTTGGATCCATACTTCCATTCTCCTGGCATCTGCCTCATAAAATTCATCGGGCCGCCCTTATAAAAAGCCGCAGCATCAGGATATGGTATCCGATTGCGGCGTCATATCGCCCTGCCATGTGGCCAGTTTGATCAAGCAAGGAGCGCAGCCATACTCAGCTACCGGTAGAAAAACCTGATCCTTTGGTCCGTGTCCAAATCGATACCAACGACTAAACTACTCGATAGCATTTTCGCGTTATCGGCTATTGATGCCATTCTCGATCGCACATCTTCTTCCTTAAAGGCTGATATGAATCCGTCAGAACAACTATTAGATCCCCAAAACTGTGCGCTTGTCATGCTGGATCACCAGGCCGGTCTTAATTTCGGTGTGCAGTCGATTGACAGACAGCTGTTGATTAACAATTCTGTTGCATTGTTAGAAACGGCCCTGACGTTCGCTCTGCCGATAGTGGTCAGCACTTCAGCAAGCAAGGTGTACAGCGGCCCTCTGCTTCCGGACCTGCACGCGCTGATCCCTGATCACGATATCATCGAGCGCAAAAACATGAATATTTGGGAAGACGCCACCGGCGTGGCTGCCATTACAGCTACCGGCCGAAAAAAATTATTGTTCTCAGGCATGCTCACTGAGGCTTGCATCAGCTTCGCAGTGCTAAGTGCGATTGAAGCCGGCTATCAGTGCTATGTAGTGGCAGACACCTGCGGCGGACTCACCCAAACCGGTCACGAACTGGCTTTACATCGCATGAGTGCGCATGGCGCGCAGATGACAAGTTGGGTTCAGGTCGTACTAGAGCTGCAGCGAGACTGGACACGCAAAGAAACCTACGATGGAGCGCGTGCAGTGATCGAAAAAAATGCAGGCGGCTACGGCGCCGGCCTGCGATACGCACGCCAAATGCTACCGAAGTAAGCACAACGCAAGACTCTAACGCATTCGTTCTTTTCCTGTAGTTCATTAATGGAGTAGCACATGGAACAAACTATCTCAACATCGACGCCACAAGGCACTCCCGATATCCTAATTCTGACAAATGGTCACTTTCACACGGTAGATCGGACAAAACCACAAGCTAGCGCCATTGCGATCAAGGACGGCAAATTTTTAGCCGTCGGCGATATTGAGGAAGTGATGCGGCACCGGACCGCTTCCAGCCGAATAATTGATTTGAATGGCCGCACAGTCATTCCTGGATTAAACGATTCGCATTTACATCTGATCCGCGGCGGTCTTAACTACAATCTTGAACTACGCTGGGAGGGCGTTCCCTCACTTGCTGATGCCTTACGCATGTTGAAGGAACAAGCGCTGCGCACTCCAAATCCTCAATGGGTGCGCGTCGTCGGCGGTTGGAATGAATTCCAGTTTGCTGAAAAGCGCATGCCGACATTGGAAGAAATTAATCTTGCAGCACCTGACACGCCAGTGTTTGTATTGCACCTATATGACCGAGCATTGCTGAACCGTGCTGCTCTTCGAGTCGTCGGGTACACCAAAGATACGCCAAATCCGCCGGGTGGGGAAATCGTTCGCGATGCGTCTGGCAATCCTACCGGGATGCTGATCGCACGCCCCAATGCCATGATTTTATATGCCACCTTGGCAAAAGGTCCAACGTTATCGCGCGATTTGCAAATCAATTCCACGCGGCAGTTTATGCGCGAGCTGAATCGATTGGGTCTAACCAGCGCAATCGACGCCGGAGGCGGATTTCAGAACTATCCGGAAGATTATGCCGTTGTGGACCAGCTTGCGCGCGATGACCAGTTAACGATACGAATCGCCTACAACTTATTCACACAAAATAAAGGCAAGGAGCTCGAAGATTTCCAGAAATGGACGGAGATGGTCACTCCCGGACAAGGGACAGATTTTTACCGTCACAATGGTGCCGGTGAGATGCTGGTATTTTCCGCAGCAGATTTCGAGGATTTTCTGGAGCCGCGCCCGGACCTAGCGCCCGGCATGGACGACGAGCTGGAAAAAGTTGTTCGTCATCTGGTATCTAAACGCTGGCCGTTCCGCTTGCATGCAACTTACGACGAATCGATCGAACGCATGCTGAATGTATTTGAAAAAGTGAACCGCGACATACCCTTTGACGGTTTACATTGGA
>Ga0207094_1095_pt1 | contig 13076 bp, 14 predicted proteins | sample Alteio_BWMinHeat_90_FD_153518 | JGI IMG/M metagenome (GOLD analysis project Ga0207094, IMG submission 153518) | Enriched cells from forest soil in Barre Woods Harvard Forest LTER site, Petersham, Massachusetts, United States -... | ecosystem: Environmental > Terrestrial > Soil > Temperate forest >... | reverse complement strand
CAACGCTTGTCCGACGCCGGTTTTGCGGTGATTTCGGGCGGCGGTCCCGGCATCATGGAGGCGGCCAACAAGGGCGCGTTTGCCGGAAAATCCCCCTCCATAGGCTTGAACATAGAATTGCCGCGCGAGCAGTCGAATAACGCCTGGCAGAATATCTCGCTCAGTTTCCGGCATTTTTTCGCCCGCAAGGTGGCGTTCGTCAAATATGCCGACGCCTATGTGGTATTTCCCGGCGGTTTCGGGACGCTGGACGAAATGACCGAAGTGCTGACCTTGATCCAGACCGGCAAGTCGCGCCACATACCGGTGATACTGGTCGGCAGCAGCTTTTGGCGCGGCCTGCTCGACTGGTTTGAGAAAAAGCTGGTGGGCAAGGGCATGATCGCCGCCAAGGACATGAACCTGATCCAGTTGATTGACGAGCCGGCCAATATTGTCGATGCCATTTTTGCGTTTTATGAGGCCAGGGAGATAGAGCCATCGGAAGATGAGCGGCAAAAGATGCTGTACCTGTGACGGTGCTGTAACGGTGGGCCGTGGTTGACGCGCAAACAGGCCGAAACCCGGCTATGAATGATATTTCTGGGAGTCCTTGCCGCATTTGTTACAATGCTCGCAAGACTGTCAGCAAACCTAGAGTAAATTATCATGAAAATAATATCCAAGAAAATGCTTGTGCTGTGGATGCTTGCAGGTTTCGCAACTTTTTCTGTGCCAACCTTGGTGCTGGCACAGGCGGCATCCAAAAAAACTGCGCCTCCCCCTCCCGAGCTGGAAAAGCTGGATGAGGGGCCTGAGACGGGCGTTACTATCGTGAAGCCCGAGCCGCGCAATAAAATTATCGAAAAGCGCGAAAAAGGCAAGGTCAACGAAGTTGAGGTCAAATCCGGCAACAGCAGCTACACGCTGCGCGGCGATCCGGCGATAGGCAATACCGCCAAAGGCACCCCTAACGGCGACGCCAATCGGCCTGCGATGTGGACCGTCAAGGAATTCGGCGGACCCAAGGAGGTCAAGGAGGCGGAGCAGATACCGACTTTGCCGCCTGCACCGGGATCTTCCGCAGCCGCCTCCGCGGCCAGTGCGGCAGCGGCAAGCAAAAAATAAACTGTAAGGCGCGCGGAGCGGACCCTGGTGACAGGGCCCGCTGGCTGGATAACGGCCGATCAGCGCCCGATTACACTTCACCTCACCTGGCTTAAGACGTTTAAGGCGTTTCAAATAGACATGGCAGTATTTACATCGGTTAGCTTGGACGACCTGGGTCCATGGATGACGCAATTTCCGCTGGGAAAAGCGCTGGCAATCAAGGGAATTGCCTCCGGCATCGAAAACAGTAATTTTTTCATCGGCACAGAAGCGGGCGAATACGTACTGACCATTTTCGAAAACCTGGGTTTCGAGCAATTGCCCTTTTACCTGAAACTGATGCGCCACCTGGCCGATCGCGGCGTACTGGTACCGGCCCCGGTCGCCAACGCCCAAGGCGAACTGGTCGTGGCCTTGCATGGCAAGCCGGCGGCCATCGTCAGCAAGCTGGCAGGCTCGTCGCAAATGTCGCCGCAGCCTTTGCATTGCGCAGAGGTTGGCGCAATGCTGGCGCGCATGCACCTGGCGGCGCGTGATTTTCCTCTCCACCAGCCCAATCTGCGCGCGCTGGATTGGTGGCAGGCTACCACGCCTGTCGTCTTGCCCTTCCTGTCCGAAGCCAACCAGCAGTTGCTGCGCGCGGAAATGCAGTATCAGGAAGAATTCGCCGCGGGCGCCGCTTATGCGGCATTTCCGCGTGGCCCGGTGCATGCCGATCTATTCCGCAATAATGTGATGTTTGACGGTGACCGGCTGACCGGCTTTTTTGATTTTTACTTTGCCGGCTGTGATACCTGGCTCTTCGATGTGGCCGTGACCGTCAACGATTGGTGCATAGACTTTGACAGCGGCGCCTTGGACCATGCGAGGGCGGACGCCATGCTGCAAGCCTATCATGCGGTTCGTCCTTTCACTGAAGAAGAGCGCAGCGGCTGGCAGGTCATGCTGCGCGCCGCCGCGCTGCGTTTCTGGCTGTCGCGCCTGTACGATTACCATTTGCCGCGTGATGCAGAATTGCTGACGCCTCACGATCCCGGCCATTTTGAGCGCATACTACGCTTGCGCGTTAGTATCGCCTCGCCTGAATTACCCTGAGAAATAATGTATGGAAAAGTTGAATGCAATGACGGGCTGGATGTGGGTGAAAGAGGGAGGCCGGCTTTTCCGCAAGCAGCCTGCAGAATTATTGACGCTGTTTTTTGCCTACATGTTCCTGAGCATGGGTGTCACCTTGATCCCCGTGGTGGGAGATTACCTGCCTCTGGTATTGATACCCGTGTTTTCCATGGCCTTCATGCAGGCTTGTCGCCAGATAGAACAGGAGAAACGGGTTTATCCTAACCTGCTGCTGACCGGATTTCGCTCGCCGGCCTTCGGCAGCCTGCTGTTGCTGGGCTTGTTGTATCTGGCCGCGGCGGGAATTGCGGTGCTTGCCTCGAGCCTGGTCGATGGCGGCGAGTTCCTCAGTTTTGTCGTCGGGCAAAAGCCTGTGGATGCGCAAAATATCAAGGATGGCGTCTTGCTGCCCGGCATGCTGGTGACCAACCTGCTGTATCTGGCGGCAATATTGGGGCTTTGGTATGCCGCACCTTTGATCGCCTGGAAGCGCATGCCGGTCGGCAAGGCAATTTTTTATAGTTTCTTCGCCGTGAAAAACGCCGGCAAGGCCTTTACCTTGTACAGCCTGGTGTGGTTTCTGCTGATTATGGTGATTGCCATGATCAGTGTCATCATTGCGCTGATTATCGGGCAAGCCATTGTCGTGGTATTGATCGTGGTGCCAGCCAGCGTCGTGCTTACGGTGATCATTTACACTTCTTTTTACCCTACCTATGTCGAAATATTCGGCCGGCCGGACGAACAGGCATGATCGTACCGGGCCATGCTCAGGCATGGAATTTGAGGAAGCCTCGGGCGGCTGGAGGGTAAATACCATAAGGGGGCAAGGCCCCCTTATTCGTCAGCGCAGACCCCACGGCATCGGCGCTTCTCAAAGACCGGCAGGCTAGGACGACGCATGTTCCGACGCAAGCTCCTGGTCTTCCACGATCTCGAAACTGTGCGTCATTTCCGCCGTCTTTTCCAGCATGATGGACGCAGAGCAGTATTTTTCATGCGACAGATTGATCGCGCGTTCCACCATGCTGGGCTTCAGGTTGCGGCCGCGCACGGTGAAGTGGAAGTTGATCTTGGTAAATACCTTGGGTTCGGTCTCGGCGCGTTCCGCTGTCAGTTTGACATCGCAGCCGCGTATATCCTGTTTGCCTTTGCGCAAAATCAGCACGACATCATAGGCGGTGCAGCCGCCGGTGCCGACCAGCACCATCTCCATCGGACGCGGCGCCAGGTCGCGGCCGCCGCCGTCGGGCGCGCCATCCATCGTCACAATATGACCGGAGCCTGTCTCGGCCAGAAACGTCATGCCGGATAATCCAGTCCAGCGTACGGTAGCTTCCATGCTTTTCCTTAAGTGGTAGTGAGTTTTTTCTTATTGTAGCCCACAGCGGGAATGAACATCCTGAGGGCTTTGCATCCAAGAGATCTTGGTTTTTAAACAAAATGTTGCTTTCGGTAACAATTTTTCTGAAAATTATCTTGCACTGCACAATTTTGTGTCCTATTATTGACTCATCGGTTAGTTGATCCCTGTTGATGGGCCTAACCAGGCACTTTGTCTCCTCCACCTCCTCCTTTGGTGGATTAAACCCGAAGCCACAAGCCTCGGGTTTTTTTTATCCTCCGCTACGGCGCGATCTTGCTTTCTGCCTAATAATTAAACAAGCCTTGACACTAAGTCTTTGAAAATACTATAATTTAGGGCTCTCCTGTACGCTCAGGGAGAAAGTAATAAGGGCGAGTCCGGCAGGTGTAAGTGTCGGAACCACCGAAAGAGCGTTTTTAATTTTAATTTAGGATTCATCATGAAAACCTTTTCCGCTAAAGCACATGAAGTGCAGCGCGACTGGTTCGTGATTGACGCGACAGATAAAGTACTCGGACGTGTTGCCAGCGAAGTGGCACTCCGTTTGCGCGGCAAACACAAACCGGAATTTACTCCTCACGTCGACACGGGCGATTTCATCGTAGTTGTCAATGCAGGCAAACTGCGCGTGACGGGCACTAAAGCCCTGAACAAAACATACTACCGTCACACTGGCTATCCAGGCGGTATCTATGAAACCAATTTCCAGAAAATGCAACAGCGTTTTCCAGGTCGCGCACTCGAGAAGGCAGTTAAAGGCATGTTGCCTAAAGGCCCGCTCGGCTACGCGATGATCAAGAAGCTCAAAGTGTATGCAGATGGTTCCCATCCGCACGCTGCGCAGCAACCTAAAGTACTCGACCTGTAAGGATAAGACATGATCGGTAACTACAATTACGGAACCGGCCGTCGCAAGAGTGCAGTAGCTCGCGTCTTCCTGAAATCCGGCAGCGGCAAGATCGTTGTAAACGGCAAACCAGCTAACGAATATTTTTCTCGTGAAACTGGCCTGATGGTCATTCGTCAACCTCTGGAACTGACTAACCACCTCGAAACATTCGACATCATGGTCAATGTGCACGGCGGCGGCGAGTCCGGCCAGGCTGGCGCGGTTCGTCACGGTATCACTCGTGCATTGATCGATTACGAAGCAACATTGAAGCCAGAGCTGTCCAAAGCCGGTTTCGTTACTCGTGATGCTCGCGAAGTTGAACGTAAAAAAGTTGGTCTGCGCAAAGCACGTCGCGCGAAACAGTTCTCCAAGCGTTAATCTGCGGATATCTGTACAAAAAGCCGTCAGGTTATCCTGGCGGCTTTTTTTCATTCTTGGGGGGGCACTTGTTACTTGAAGCGATAAGCGTTGCTGCGGTCTTGCCGTGCTAAAGCACGGTCTTCGACCGCGCACCTTGTTCTCGCTCCAATTAACAAGCGCCAGAAGTTATAGTCGTTTTGTAAAGTACGGCGCGAGAGCCTTGTTTTGACTACAGCTGTCGCAATATCTCAATTTGTAAATCACATAGTCTGCATGCTTGGGCCGGGATAAACTCCTGCTAGAATACGGACAAAATTTCTTTCAAGTAATGTGGCGACAGCTACATTCGCTCACCCGGCTGGCCCTGAGCGGCGCGGCGAGGGTGGCAGGATAAGAGGGTGCGAGTCCGCTTATCGTCTTATTGTGAAAAGGACATATCATGATCAAGGTTGGCATAGTTGGCGGTACAGGTTACACCGGCGTGGAATTGCTGCGCATACTGGCGACGCATCCGCAGGTGCAATTGACGGCAATCACGTCGCGCAAGGAAGACGGCTTGCCGGTGGCCGATATGTATCCATCGCTGCGCGGCCGCGTGGATATTGCCTTTTCATCCCCTGACAAAGCGAAGCTGACCGAGTGCGATGTGGTGTTTTTCGCGACGCCGCACGGCGTCGCGATGGCACAGGCGCCGGCGTTGCTGGCTGCCGGCGTCAAGGTGATTGATCTGGCCGCAGACTTCCGGCTGCAGGACGTCGGCCAGTTTGAAAAATGGTATGGCATGCCGCACAGCTGCACCCAGATTCTGGAAGAGGCCGTGTACGGTCTGCCTGAGTTGAACCGCGAAGCGATCCGCAAGGCGCGCGTGATCGGCAACCCCGGCTGCTACCCAACCACGATGCAACTGGGCTTCTACCCTCTGTTGAAAGCCGGCGCGATTGATGCCGGCAACCTGATTGCGGACTGCAAATCCGGTGTTTCCGGCGCGGGCCGCAAGGCCGAGATCGGCTTGCTGTTTTCCGAAGCCAGCGACACTTTCAAGGCCTACGGCGTATCCGGCCACAGGCATACGCCGGAAACGGTAGAGCAATTGCAGCGCATGAGTTCTGAAAAGATCGGCTTGCTGTTCACGCCGCATCTGGTGCCCATGGTGCGCGGCATGCATTCAACCTTGTACGGCCGCCTGACCAAGGATATCAGCAACGACCAGTTGCAGGCCCTGTTTGTCGATGCCTACAAGGACGAACCGTTTGTCGATGTGATGCCCTTCGGCTCCCACCCCGAGACGCGCTCGACCCGCGCTTCCAATATGCTCAGGCTGGCCTTGCACCGGCCGAACGATGGCAACACGGTCATTGTGCTGGTGGTGCAGGATAACCTGGTCAAAGGTTCGTCGGGCCAGGCGGTGCAGTGCATGAATTTGATGTTCGGCCTGGAAGAAACGGCCGGCTTGATGCATGTGCCGGTGATGCCGTAATCCGCAGCCATGGCTAACTCGTCTTCCTGGCGGCGGCGTATCGCCGCGTCGAAAATGACCATCAGGCAGCAGCGGCCATGGCCGGTAACCGTGGCCATGATTGCGCTGATTATCGGTTTCGGCGGCGCCCTTGCGATGTGGACCTACGATCTGGGCCGCAGTTTGACCGGGTTTGAACCCAAGATCAGCAAGGAAAAAATACAAAACCTGCAAAAACAGCTGGATGACCTGACCGTCGAACGCGACAAGCTGGCCGTATCAGCCAATACGGTAGAAAGCCAGATGAATATCGACCGCTCGATGCAAAAGCAACTGGCGGACCAGATCAAGACCTTGACCGCAGATAATTTGAAGCTGAAAGACGACCTGGCTTTTTTTGAAAGCCTGATGCCGTCGGCGACCGGTCCGGTCGGGATCACCGTGCAGCGCCTGAAGGCGGAGATGAGTTCGCCGAGCCAGTTGCGCTATCGCATCCTGGTCATGCAGGGCGGCAAGGGAAGCAGCGATTTTGTTGGTGAGCTGCAATATAACCTGACTCTTGTGCAGGGAGGCAAAAGTGTTATGATGCAATTCCCCGATCCCAAGGCGGGCGATGCCGCCAAGCTGAAATTGTCATTCAAGCACTATCAGCGCCTGGAAGGACTAATTTCTTTGCCGGATGGTGCGACGGTCAAGGCAGTGCAGGCAAAGGTAATGGATCGTGGCCAGATACGCGCTCAACAATCGATTAATCTTTAAGGAAGCTTGTCCATGTTCAGTCGCAAAAACAAGAGCACGATTGATAGTCTGATTGGCGTAGCCACGACCATAGAGGGTAATTTGCACTTCAAGGGCGGCTTGCGTATCGACGGTTATGTGAAAGGCAATGTGATAGCCGATGCCGGGGAGGCCAGCATGCTGGTGATCTCGGAGCAGGCCAAAATAGACGGCGAAGTGCGCGCCGGACACGTCGTTGTCAATGGCGAAATTAACGGTCCGGTATTTTCTTCCGAACTCATTGAATTGCAGCCAAAAGCCCGCATATCCGGAGATGTACATTACAAGGCGCTGGAAATGATGAGCGGTGCGCTGGTCGCCGGAAAATTGGCACATGATCAACTTCCTGAGCCCGTATTGAAACTGGCGTCTTCCAACTGAGGCCGCAACCGAGGTCTGCTGCTTAATTTCTGAGCGGTAAAACATGCGATATCGAATTAAGGTCTATAATATGACCTGTCTGAATTGTAGGAGCAAGAAATGAATGCCATAGCCGAAATGCCAGCACCAATTATTTTTACCGATAGCGCCGCCGCCAAGGTTGCGCAATTGATCGAAGAGGAAGGTAACCCCGACCTGAAACTGCGTGTGTTTGTGCAAGGCGGCGGATGTTCCGGCTTCCAGTACGGTTTCACTTTCGATGAAATCACCAATGAAGACGATACAGCCATGACCAAGAACGGCGTGCAATTGCTGATCGACTCGATGAGCTACCAATACCTGGTTGGCGCCGAGATCGATTACAAGGACGACCTGGAAGGCGCGCAATTCGTCATCAAGAATCCAAACGCAACGACTACTTGCGGCTGCGGCTCTTCTTTCTCAGCCTGATCGTAGAATATGCGATAAAAAGGACGCTGCGGCGTCCTTTTTTTATGGCCTGAAATTAATTCAGCGCCGATATCCATAACAATTCACCACTGCTGCGCCAACATTCATTACACTGGAATTCTAAAAAGAAGGAATGAATATGGAGCAGGCAAATTCAAGCGATATGTACCGGCAGCGCCAGCGCGAAGTGGTAGCCGCGCTGCGTGCCGCCATTCCCGGGCACTGCGTGCTGTTTCAGGAAGAAGATACCCGTCCCTACGAGTGTGACGGCCTGGCAGCGTACCGCCAATTGCCGATGGTGGTCGCCCTGCCCGAAGACGAAGCGCAGGTTCTCGCGGTATTGCATGTCTGCCGCAAGTTGCAGGTGCAAATCGTGCCGCGCGGCGCCGGCACCGGCTTGTCCGGCGGCGCGATGCCGATCGCCGACGGCGTGGTATTGTCTACCGCAAAGCTGAACCGGATAGTCAAGGTTGACCCTTATGCACGCACCGCTATCGTCCAACCGGGCGTGCGCAACCTGGCGATTTCCGATGCGGTGGCCCAGCACGGGTTGTATTATGCGCCGGACCCGTCGTCGCAGATCGCTTGCACGATAGGCGGCAATGTCGCCGAAAATTCCGGCGGCGTGCATTGCCTCAAGTACGGCCTGACGGTGCACAATGTGTTGCGGGTCAGGGTGGCCACGATAGACGGGGACGTCATCGAGCTGGGCGGCGGCGCGCTGGATGCGCCCGGCCTCGATTTGCTGTCGGTATTCATAGGCTCGGAAGGCATGCTGGGGGTGGCGACCGAGGTCACCGTCAAGTTGGTGCCCAAGCCGCAGGCGGCGCGGGTCATCATGGCCTCGTTTGATGACGTGGTGAAGAGCGGCAATGCAGTAGCCAACGTGATCGCCGCCGGCATCATTCCGGCCGGGCTGGAAATGATGGACAAGACCTCGTCGCGCATGGTCGAGCCTTTTGTCAAGGCCGGCTACGATATCGATGCAGAGGCCATCTTGCTGTGCGAATCCGACGGCACCACCGACGAAGTGGAAGAAGAGATACAACGCATGACGGCGGTGCTGCAGGATTCAGGCGCCACCGCGATTGCGGTCTCGCAGTCGGAGGCGGAGCGCCTGAAATTCTGGTCCGGCCGCAAGAATGCCTTCCCGGCGGCGGGCCGCATCTCGCCGGATTATTACTGCATGGACGGCACGATACCGCGCAAGAACCTGGCCCAGGTCTTGATCGGCATCGCCGGGATGGAACAGAAATACGGACTGCGCTGCGCCAACGTCTTCCATGCCGGCGACGGCAATCTGCACCCGCTGATTTTGTTCGATGCCAATCAGCCGGGGGAATTTCACCGCGCTGAATCATTCGGCGCCGAGATACTGGAACTGTGCGTTGCGGTCGGCGGCACCATCACCGGCGAGCACGGGGTCGGCATAGAAAAAATCAACTCCATGTGCGTGCAGTTTTCCGACACCGAGCGGGAAGCCTTCTTTGCGGTGAAGCGCGCGTTCGACACCCCATTCCTGCTGAACCCGGACAAGGCGATTCCGTCGCTGCACCGTTGTGCGGAATACGGACGCATGCACGTGAAACGCGGTACATTGAAGTTTGCCGACTTGCCGCGTTTTTAACGCGAATGATGGATAGCGACATGGAACAAATACTGGAACAAATGCGTCAACGCATTCTGGCGGCCGGCGCGGATAACACCGCGCTCTGCATACGGGGCGGCGGCAGCAAGCAATGGTACGGACAGACACCGCGCGGCACGGTATTCGATACCCGCGCCTATGCCGGCATTGTTGCGTATGATCCGACCGAACTGGTGATCACTGCGCGCTGCGGCACGCCGCTGGCCGAAATAGAAGTAGCGCTGGAGCAGCACCAGCAGATGCTGGCATTTGAGCCGCCGTATTTTGGCGACGGCGCGACGATAGGCGGCGTGGTGGCAGCCGGTTTGTCCGGCCCGCGCCGCGCCACGGCCGGCGCCGTACGCGATTTTGTCCTCGGTGCGGCCTTGCTGGATGGGCGGGGCGATTTGCTCCATTTCGGCGGCCAGGTGATGAAGAATGTGGCCGGATACGATGTATCGCGCTTGTTGACCGGTTCGCTGGGCAGCCTGGGATTGATCACGGAAGTGTCGCTGAAGGTATTGCCGAAACCCTTTGCAGAAACGACGCTGGTGTTTGCGTTGTCGGAGACCGATGCGCTGTCGCGCCTGAACCAATGGGGCGGGCAGCCTTTGCCCATCTCGGCCAGCGCTTGGCACGTAGGGCGGCTGATGCTGCGGCTGTCCGGCGCGGAAGCCGCGGTGCGGGCCGCCAAACAGAGACTGGGCGGCGAGGCGGTGGAACATGCCGACGCATATTGGGCCTCGTTGCGCGAGCACACGCACGACTTTTTTACGCAGGATGAGAATCGCGCCCTGTGGCGCCTGTCGGTGCCGGCCACCACGCCGCCATTGATGCTGAAGGGAAAATCCCTGATAGAGTGGGGCGGGGCGCAGCGCTGGCTGTTCAGCGATATGGACCCGCAGGCGATATGTGCCGAAGTCGCCAAGGCGGGTGGTCATACCACGCTGTTTCGCGGTGGCGACAAAGAGTCGGGGGTGTTTACACCGCTGGCTCCGGCAATCGCAAAAATCCACTATAAGCTGAAAAGCGCATTCGATCCGGCGGGCATATTCAATCCTGGCCGTATGTATAAAGACTTCTGATCAGCAAACCCGATATCCCCATCGCCAAGCCGGCGAACGCCCCCATCTCTTCACTAAACTGGAACGCCCTGGCTGTGCCTATGCCATGCGCGCTGACACCCAGCGCAAAGCCGCGCACGATGTCATCCTCTATCTTCAGCAGGTTCAACAGTCCGCGCGCCATCGTCGCCCCCAATATCCCGGTCAGCATCACCAATACCGCCGTCAGAGAAGGCAGGCCGCCTATCTTTTCGGCGACGCCCATCGCGATTGCCATCGTCACTGATTTCGGTGCTATCGACAATATGGTTGCCGGTGTTGCGCCCAACAGCCAGGCCAGCCCCATCGCCGTTGCAATCGCCGCCGCACTGCCGACCAGCGAACCGATCAGGAAGGCAAACCAATTGCGCCGCAATTTATTCACTTGCTGATACAGCGGGATCGCCAGCGCCACAGTGGCGGGACCAAGCAGAAAATGGACGAACTGCGCACCCTCAAAGTAGGTCTTGTAAGAGGTGCCGGTCAAGCTCAATACCAGCACCAGCATCGCAACGGCGAGCGCCACCGGATTGGCCAGCGAATTGAATTTTGTCTTTGCGTAGATCGCGTAGGCCAGCTGGTAGGCGATCAGCGTGGCGGTCAATCCCAGCAGCGGCGACGCCGCCAGGTAGACCCAGATATCCGTCAGGCGCCCTGTCATTTCTGCAGCCAGCGCACAACCAGTGCAGTGACGACGATGGAAACCGCAGTGCTGGCCAACAGCGCCACCGCCAGCGGCAGCCATTCGGCCAACACCTGCCGGCCCAGCACCATGATGCCTACGCCCGCAGGGATAAACAACAGGGAAAGGTGCTTCAGGAATTCCTGCACGGTAGGCGCCAGTTTTTGCGCCATGTCTTTTCTCAGGATCAGGAAACAGAACAGCAGCAGCATGCCTATCACCGGGCCGGGAACCGGCAGCCCGAACAGATGCGCAAGCCCCTCGCCCAGGCTCTGGAAGATCAGCAAGATGGTGAACGTTTGTATCATCTACTCAAGTTGTCGTTCTCAAATTAATATAAAAGCGGCCCATCCTTCAAATTACATCGGCTTGATTTGGTGTTGAAGTTGTCTTTGACGTTCATCCGCTGGGGACGCAGCATTTTGTGCGTTACAGAAAATGGATCAGAAACAGACGTTGTCTGAGCGAAGCGAGTTTCGGCTGTTTCCCATTTTCTGTAACGCACAAAATGTGATGACGCTATGCGTCATCACCCAAAGGGCAAGTCTGCGGTCGCCTTCTTTTTGCTTACTTTTTTCTTGGGGCCGCCTAGGTGGCGAAGCAAGAAAAAGTAATTCGTTGGACTATAGTCCAACCTATCGGGCTACCCTCGACCAGCGACCCAAAATTTACTCAACAATCTCAGAACAAGCTCGACATCATCGCACTAATGCCTGATCCACCAACTCTATCCAATGCCTGACCGGCACCTCAGTCCCCGACTGCAGATGCGTCAAACACCCAATATTCGCCGACAGGATCATGTCCGGCTTGGTATCGAGCAGGTTGCGCAGTTTATTGTCGCGCAACTGGTAAGACAGTTCGGGCTGCAGCACCGAATAGGTGCCGGCAGAGCCGCAGCACAGGTGGCTGTCGGCGCATAGCTGCACGTCAACACCGGCGCTGCGCAGCAAACTTTCGACCTTGCCGCGTATCTGCTGCCCATGCTGCAGCGTGCAGGGAGGGTGCCATACGATGCGCTGGCTGATTTTGCCGGCCAGCTTGTCCGCCAGTTCCGCCTCAAATTGCGGCAGGACTTCGCACAGGTCTTGCGTCAGCGCCGAGATGCGCGCGGCCTTTTCCGCATACGCGGCATCGTGCGCGAGCAGATGCCCGTATTCCTTCACCATGGCGCCGCACCCCGAGGCGGTCATCACGATGGCTTCCGCGCCTGCCTCGACCAGCGGCCACCAGGCATCGATATTGCGGCGCATGTCGTCCAGCCCCGCCTCCTGCTGATTCAGGTGATGGCGTATCGCGCCGCAACAACCGGCTTTGGGGGCGACGATCAATTGCACACCCAGAGCATCCAGCACCCTGGCAGTCGCCGCATTGATATTCGGCGCCATGGACGGCTGCACGCATCCGTCCAGCAGCAGCATCTTGCGCGCATGTCCGGTCTGCGGCCAGGCGCCTGCAGGCTGTGCCAGCGGCACCTTGTTCTTCAGCGCTCTCGGCAGCAAGGGCCTGAGCATCTGCCCGGCTTTCATGGCGGGCGTGAACAGCCATTTGCGCGGCAGCAACTCATACAGGGCCTTGCGCTGGATGCCTTGCGCCATCGTGCGCGGCACCTGCTCATCGACGACCTTGCGGCCTATATCCAGCAGGCGGCCATACTGCACGCCCGACGGGCAGGTGGTCTCGCAATTACGGCAGGTCAGGCAGCGATCCAGGTGCAACTGCGTACTGGCGGTCGCCGGCTTGCCCTCCAGCACCTGCTTGATCAGGTAGATGCGGC
>Ga0207094_1094_pt1 | contig 13080 bp, 13 predicted proteins | sample Alteio_BWMinHeat_90_FD_153518 | JGI IMG/M metagenome (GOLD analysis project Ga0207094, IMG submission 153518) | Enriched cells from forest soil in Barre Woods Harvard Forest LTER site, Petersham, Massachusetts, United States -... | ecosystem: Environmental > Terrestrial > Soil > Temperate forest >... | reverse complement strand
GCCTTGTTTACACTTCTTTGGGCCTGAGTCCCCGGGATTTCACACCCATTTTCGCGGTGAGCAGAATTTCAGGATGGACCGCTCAAGTTCTTGAACAGTACGCAAACAATCGGATCTATAGGCCAAGGGGATTTTTCACAGGCAAAACGGATAATAAGGTTTTGCCGCTAGAAAAGCGTTGAATTATTCGTGACCGGCAGGTGGGAATTCATCGAGACGGCTCTCTACCTGAGCCAGTAGCTTTTGGATTTCTCCAGAATTATCTTCCAAAGATTTACGGATGTCTAAACCCAGCTCATCTTCAAATCTTGGAAAATCCGGAGCTGAATATTGTCCGACGCGGCTTAACGCAAGCTGCAAATTCTTCCTTGCACTCCAGAGGATTTGAGGGTCTCGAGTGATTGTTTGAGCCTGTAGTTTGGCCAACGCCATTAATCCAAGCAAATGAAAAGGCTGGGCTTTGGAATCATCGTCTAATACTTTCATCGCGGCTGCTTTTTGGCCCAACGAGGAGAGGGCTTCCGCTAACCAGACTGGGGCGAGCTCCGAGCTGGGTAGCTCTTCAGCTACCGCCCGTAATTCAGCCACGGCTTCTTTTATTTCTCCTCTTTGATGCAAAGCCCTTCCTAGCCAAAGTCGGACTTCGGGCTCAAATGGATTCAACTTCCGGGCTAAACGCAAGCGTTCCGCCGCGCTGTCAAAATCCCGATCCAAAACTGAGCATTGTCCAATTCTTGTCAAAACTTCCACATTGTCGGGCTCAATGGACAAAGTTTTTTCAAAACGTTCACGCGCGGCACGGTATTTCCCCAAAGCCACTAAGTTAAGGCCATCTTGATAGGTCTGAAAAGTCTCTTTAGTGAAAAAAAGCCGGGAAAGCACACGAACTCTACGAATCAGAGTGTCCCGTTTTCCTTTTTTTTCCCGCCCCGTCGACTGAATCAATACATCCAAAGCTTCTTCACGACGTTCCGTTTGTGTCAGAGCGATAGCCAAGTCTATTGCGGCCGGGGTGAACTCGGGGCTTTTCCGATGTACACTCCTAAGAACAATTGCGGCTTCCTCCCACCGATTTTTTTTAATAAACTGTTTGGCTTCGAAATAATCGGATGTGGTCAATATGCCAGCGGATTCGGGCAGCGGCTCCGGCTCTGGTTGGCTCAGTCCCACGCCTGGAACCTGCGCCCGAGCATTCCAACTGGAGAGAGCCAATAGGCCAGCAAACGCCAGGATGCTGGGTAAAATTGACCGACCTAGTGCTGGCTCGACACTCTTAAACAAGAGCGATAGACTGAGAGAACAGCCGTATGTGGAATTTTCAGATAAAATTCTCATTTCCAAGGATTAAACCGAATGGGCTCCCAATTGTCAAATTGGCATTGTTCTGCCTTTCTCTTGCTCTACCTACCGGCATGGCGAGGGCCGAAGACCTCCCCGCGCCTCCTCCCGAGCCGTCGGCTACCCCCGCCGCCGAGCCGGATGCCCTGCCTCCAATCGAAGCACGCAGTTATGACGTTACCATCCAGAAAAGGAGTTCTTCGAAGAGAACTTATCTTTTCGAAAACCTGGCTGAGGTGCCACCTTCTGAGGGCCGAATTTTGCTCCTAAAAAAGAATGAAAAACCGATTATGGCCTTCCGTGTATTAAAGCGCTACGAAGACCGTAAACAAATTGTAGCGAAACGGGTTCACCGCTACGGAGAAATTCAAGTTTTGGAAATAGGAGGTTCTTATAATGCAATTGAAAAAACCGCTGACCTCAAAGCCGAGCCGTTGGTTCAAACTGCGCAAGACAAAGCGGATTTGAATGAGCTGGAAAAAGCCGGTGGTTCAGAGGGATTGCCCGACTCACCTGGAGGAAAAGCCCCGAATAAGGCGGATTCCTTCGACCCAGAACTGGATGCTGCCAGCTCCCCAAAGCCCGCGCCAGATCCAGCGCAGGCTGATGCGTTGGGAATGAAAACCCTTGACGAAGGCGACGAAGACGAAAGTAAAATCGGAATTTCCGTGGAAGAAGTGAATCCGCTGGACCCCAATTCCCAATGGCTAACCGCTGGATTTGGATACCTTACCAACTATGGGGCATCGCCTGCTTTTCAATATTATAAAGCCGGCGGAGTTCGTTACGGCATTACTCTAGGCCAGATGCTCTTCCTGAAGCGCCCCCATGTTCAAGACTCTTTAGTACTGGAAGCAGGGGCATACTTTTACAAAGCAATCAACGTCGTAGGCCCGAGCGCGAATGACGCCTACAATGTTGTTCCCATAATAGGCACATTGCGTTATAACTTGCTTTTCGGCGAAAATTTCGGAATTTTCATTTATGGCGGGCTCATGAAGAATTTTGTGGTTTCCTCTAATATGCCAGATCCCACAGTACTGGTGAATTTAGCTTCGACTCTCCCGGCTGCAGGCGGAGGACTACTTTTTCGAGTTGGACCTGGTTGGGACCTGCGAGCCGACCTCGGATTTGATTTCATCGGAATGTCATTACTATTAAGGTTCTAAAAATCATGTTAAATCGATGCCCTTTTTCTATTTGGTCTATATTGGTCAAACTTTGCTTTGCCCCGCTAGTCTTACTCAGCCTCGCCTGTGGGGTTAAAGGCCCTCCGCTCCCCCCCATTCCCGCGAGTCCTCAACAATCAGACCGCGGCAACAAAGTCGTTCCGGAACCTAAAGTACAAGCATCCCCGCTACCCGGGAAAAAGAAACCTCCGGGAACGGAAAGTGATCCAGGTGAGTAAGCCTTTTGATCACTTCAAATACAAGAACGGCGAACTCATGGTCGAGTCTGTTTCAATCGAGAAAATTGCCGATTCCACGGGCACGCCGGTCTACATTTATTCTACTGAAGCTTTTTTAACTCCGTTGAAAGAATTCCAACGGGGTTTAGCCTCCGTTGATCATTTGATTTGTTTTGCGGTAAAGGCCAATTCGAATATCAACGTACTCAAACTTTTGGGGGACGCCGGCGCGGGAATGGATCTAGTTTCCGGCGGTGAACTACATCGGGTAGGTTTGGCAAAGATCCCGGCGGATCGGGTGGTTTTTTCGGGAGTAGGCAAAAGCCCTGGGGAGATGGCTGCTGCTATGAAGATGCAGCGCCGAGGAATTTTCTGTTTTAACGTAGAGTCGACGGCAGAAATTGAAACTCTAAATGCGGTCGCCGAATCGCTAAATCAATGCGCGCCCGTGGCTCTGCGATTCAATCCGGACGTCAATCCAAAGACCCATCCTTATATTTCGACCGGTTTGAAAAAAAACAAATTCGGAATGGATCGAAAAGAAATTCTAGAAATCGTTCGCAATCTGAAAAACTATCGTTTTATTGAAATAAAAGGTCTTAGCATTCATATCGGCAGTCAATTACTGAGCTTGGACCCTCTGGACGACGCGTTTCAAAAGCTGGGGCAATTAATTGACGAGCTTAACACAAAACTCCCCCGACCTTTGACCCACGTTGATTTGGGAGGGGGATTAGGAATTACTTATTCCAAGGGAGAAAAAAGCCCTCCCATTCGAAAATATTGCGAGCTGGTGCTCAAACATTTTGGCCCCAATGCGCAGCAGAGACTTCCTTTCAAAATTTTGATTGAGCCGGGCAGAATCCTTTCCGGCAACTCAGGCATTTTGGTTACTGAGGTCCTTTACCGTAAGGAACGACCGACGAAAGATTTTCTAATTGTGGATGCCGCTATGAATGACCTCCTCAGGCCTTCGCTTTATGGCAGCTTTCACGATATTGTACCGGTGAAAAAGCTGAATGGCAGGCCAAAAAAAACTGATATAGCGGGACCGGTTTGTGAAACCGGGGATTGTTTTGCTCATGATCGAGCGATGACCACCCAGCTGAAATCTGGCGATCTTTTGGCTATTCTTTCTGCGGGCGCATATGGGTTCACCATGAGCAGCAACTACAATAGCAGGCCTCGTCCCCCCGAAGTGCTTGTTAGCAACGGGAAATTCACGGTGATTCGGGAACGTGAAAATTACGATGATCTCACCCGTGGAGAAGCTGGATAAGGCTCTTGTGATGTCCAGAAAAGGGCTTTTGGTTCCAGACTGGTTTGTGGTACCCAATTCTTATGCAAGGCGTCTGGACTGCGTTGGTTACCCCATTCAATCCTAAGAATGAGCTGGATCTTCCCGCTTATAAACGAATCCTCCAGGATCAAAAAAAGGCTGGAGTGAGCGGTGTTATTCCCTGTGGAACCACCGGAGAATCGCCGACGTTAAGTTTGATCGAAAAAAAGAAATTGATCCAAATCGCACTCGAGGAGCTCGAAGGCTCAAACGTGAAAGTAGTTGCCGGAACGGGAACCAATGACACGGAGACGACCAAGGAATTTTCAAAATGGGCGTCAGATCAGGGAGTAGCAGGCGTGCTTTTGGTGACACCCTACTATAATAAACCTTCTCAAGCCGGGCTAATTCAACATTACAGATCGGTGGCGGACCAGATTGACTGCGAGATTATACTTTATAACGTGCCGGGACGTACCGGGGTTTCACTGACCGCGGAGACGGTTAGTACGCTTGCGGCTCATCCCAAAATCAGGACCTTAAAAGAGGCCACCGGAAATATCCCATTTGCCAGTGAGATTTTGGATCAATTAGCTGCTGACCATCGAGAGCTGGATCTGCTTTCAGGTGACGATGCTACCTACCTTGCGCTTCTTTGCATTGGTGCACGGGGCGTGATTTCGGTGGCTAGCAATTTATTCCCCAGAGTAATGGTGGCCATATTTGATGCCGTCAATCGAAATTCCCTAGAAGAAGCTAGGCTGATCCATCGGAAGTATAGCCCTCTTTTCAGGGACCTTTTTATCGAATCCAATCCCGTTCCGTTGAAAGCAGCGATGTCTTATGCCGGATGGTGTTCAGCTGATGTTCGTTCGCCATTATCTGCTTTATCCAAGGGTAACGCTGAGAAGTTACGCCAAAGCCTAGAACAATGCGGTGTATCCCATGGGGCTTTACTATGATTCAAATAGGTGTGCTGGGTGCCAGGGGCCGGATGGGTAAATGGGTGACGCAGCTCTTGGAAAATGAATTTCCGTTAAAAGCAAAGTTAGCCGTCAGCGTGGATCAGCTCGACAAACTCGAATCATTGCTCTCTGCTACGGATGTGGTGATTGATTTTTCTTCTCCCAATGCGGTAGTAAAGCTTTTGCAGATCGCTGTGAAAACTGAGGGAAAACTTCCCGCACTAGTAGTGGGAAGCACCGGATGGAAGCCCGATGATTTAAAACGGCTCGAAGATTTTGCCAAACGCACGCCCGTTTTCATGACTGCGAATTTTTCGACCGGCGTGATGGCGCTTGTTGAAGCTCTAAAAGCAGCCTCCCCTCTTTTGGGAAAGCTGGGATATGTTCCAGTCCTTACCGAAACTCACCATTGCCATAAACTGGATTCTCCAAGTGGGACTGCAATCACTCTCCAAAAAACTTTGGCTCCCCATGATCCGATGTCCATTCAAACCCATAGCATTCGGGCAGGTGAAGTGATTGGGGATCATGAAGTCAGTTTTTATGGACCAGGAGATCATCTAGTTTTTGGCCATTTTGCTCAAGATCGTTCCATTTTCGCGCGCGGGGCTATTGAAGTAGCCCTTTGGCTTGCCGACACCAAGAATCTTCCACCCCCAAAAGCAATGTCTCGGATTTTCGGGATGGATTCGTACTTTGAAAGCCTAAAGGAGTTAAAGTCATGACAGACTTCCTAGATACTACGGACAGGCTTAAGCAAATGCCGCCGTATCTTTTTGCGCGGATTGATAAGATCAAACAGGAGGAAATAAAAAAAGGCAGGAAGCTGATCTCCTTGGGCATCGGGGATCCCGATCTTCCGACGCCGACATTTGTGATCGACAGGCTCACTGCTGCGGCAAAGCGGCCGGCAAATCACCAATATCCCTCCTACTGGGGAATGTCAGAATTCAGAAAATCGATAGCCAAGTGGTATCGAAATCGGTTCCATGTGGAGCTAAACCCGGAAAAAGAAGTATTGGCTTTGATCGGATCCAAAGAAGGCATTGCCCATATTCCTTTGGCATTTGTGAATCCGGGTGAAGCTGTACTTATTCCCAATCCAGGGTATCCTGTTTATTTTGCGGCGACTTTATTCGCGGGCGGAATCCCCCGTCATTTTTCACTCCGGGAAAAAAATCAGTTTTTGCCTGATTTCTCAGAAATGGAAGCATTGATTAAGAAAGGTCCGCGCGCGAAGCTGCTTTACCTCAACTATCCTAACAATCCCACTTCAGCGAGCGCGAGCTTGGAGTTTTTTAAAGAAGTGGTGGCCTTCGCGAAAAAACACCAGATTATAGTTTGTCATGACAATGCTTATTCGGAGATATATTTTGAGGAGAGAAAACAACTGAGCTTTCTTGAAATCCCGGGAGCCAAAGAAGTAGGTTGTGAGTTCCATAGTCTCTCTAAGACTTTCAATATGACTGGATGGAGAGTGGGCTTTGTCGTGGGTCACGAACGGATTATTGAAGGCTTGGCTCAAGTAAAAACTAATGTGGACTCCGGCGTTTTTAACGCGGTTCAAGAAGCGGGAATGGAAGCGCTGGATCACTACGAGAGTTTTTGCAATGAGTTGCGAGCTATCTACCAAAAACGTCGGGATATTTTAGTCCCCGCTCTGCAGTCCGCTGGACTTCATTGTCGTAAGCCGGATGCGACATTTTACGTTTGGGCGCGACTGCCCGAAGGGATCAAATCAGAAGACTACGTCTTGGATCTGATCCGTAGCAAGGGTATAGTTTCTACCCCGGGCAATGGATTCGGGGATGCCGGCGAGGGTTACGTGCGTTTTACGCTCTGTTCTGATGTTTCCGTATTAAAACAAGTTGCAGAAGCACTCAAGTCCTCTGTATAAATAGATTCATACTATGAACATCTACGTTTGCATCAAGCAGGTCCCGGATACCGAAACAAAAATTAAACTAACGGCCGATAATAGCTGGATTGATACTTCAGGTATCAAATGGATTATGTCGCCCTACGACGAATTTGCGGTAGAAGAGGCATTAAGACTTAAGGAAAAAAACGCTGGCAGCACAGTGACCGTAGTTACTGCGGGCCCTGCTCGAGCGGTGGAAACTTTGCGAACGGCACTGGCGATGGGTGCAGACACCGGAATCCATGTCGAGATTCCAGAGAACGCTGATAATAATCTTTCAGCCAAGGCTTTGGCCGGCGCTTTGAAAAAAGAAGCTAAAGTAGACATTATTTTTGCTGGCAAAGAGGCCATAGATGATGGCGCGGCACAAACTAGCCAATTGTTGGCCGAGTACTCTGGAGTTCCATACGTTACAGTGGTTTTAAACGTCGAATATGGGGCTTCATCGATCAAATGTAAGAGAGAAATTGAAGGGGGCTCCTATGAAATCGTGGAAGCTTCTCTTCCTGCTCTTGTAGCGGCTCAAAAAGGTCTGAATGAACCACGTTACGCCAGTTTGCCTAATATTATGAAAGCAAAGAAAAAAGAGGTTAAAGCATTGAAGCTCGCAGATGTCGGCGCTTCAGATGCTGATCAGAAGATCCGTTTCAAAAATTTCCAGCTCCCGCCTCCCAAACAAGCGGGTAAGAAAATTTCGGGAGAACCCGCAGCTCAAGCCAAGGAATTGGTGCGTCTGCTGCATGAAGAAGCGAAAGTGGTATAACTAAAATGGCAAAAGTAATTGTCGTAGTTGAACATCGAGATGGACGTCTTAAAAAATCTTCGTTTGAACTTTTGGGTGCGTCATCGGCCGCTGGAAACGAAACTCATGCCTTGCTTTTAGGGGATGGGGTAGCTGAACTTGCCAAAGAGTTAGGAAGCTATGGTGCATCAAAAGTCCATCTTGCCGAGAATCCTGCTTTAAAATTCTATACTAGCGAAGCTTATGCCAAAGTAGTCGGCCAAGCTGCTAAAATGGTTGGAGCCGACATTATATTGGCGAGTCACACTCCTACGGGGCGGGACTTTATGCCAAAGCTTGCAGCGATGCTCGGGGTAGGCTTAGCCTCCGATTGTACCCAGCTCAGTTTTGATGGAACTAAAATCAAAGCTCGAAGACCGGTTTACGCTGGAAAAGCCTCAGTTGAAGTAGAGTTTTTGGGATCTGGACCGCAAATGGCCACCGTACGCCCTAACTCTTTGGGGATTCCTAAGCCCGATCCAGCTAAGAAGGCTGAAATCGTGAACCTGACGGCTGATCTTGGTGCGCTCAAGACGAAAGTGACGGAAGTGATTCAAGGCTCGAGCGGCAGGCCCGACGTTACGGAGGCCTCTATTGTAGTATCTGGGGGCAGATCATTGAAAAATTCCGATAACTTTAAGATTCTAGAAGAACTGGCGGACGTGTTGGGAGCTGCGGTGGGTGCCTCGCGAGCTGCTGTAGATGCTGGCTATAGGCCGCACCGGGACCAGGTAGGGCAGACCGGGAAAGTGGTGTCACCTACCTTGTATATTGCCTGTGGAATCAGTGGGGCGATTCAGCATCTAGCGGGAATGAGAACTTCCAAAACTATTGTCGCTATCAATACCGATCCGGAGGCTCCTATCTTCCAGGTGGCGGACTACGGCATTGTTTCCGATCTGTTTACGATTGTTCCGCTTTTGAAAGAAGAGTTCAAGAAGATCAAAGAACATTGATCGACTCTGCCCAATTAGAGTATTATATCTAAGATCGCATAAACTTCGTCCAATCGAGGGCAGCTATGACTTGGCAAACCCCACTTTTCCTGTTGGTTGCAACGGCTACATTCGCCTACTCCGCGTATCGTTTCTCTATCTTATTTAAGATGATGCGGGCCCATCGCGGCAAAGCCGATCCTCTGGATCATATTGGCGCCCGAATCATGGAAACCATCACTAACGTGCTGGGGCAGAAAGCAGTACTTAGGAAAAAAAGCGCGGGTATCATGCATGCGACTATTTTCTGGGGTTTTCTGATTATCACGCTGGGCACCCTAGAGCAGTTCGTTAGCACGATCTATCAACCTGCCAACTTCCAATTTCTGGGTGATCCACTTTATCCTGCGCTGGTATTACTACAGGATATCTTCACCTTATCTGTACTTTTGGCGGTCATTTATGCCTTTTACAGGAGACTGATTGTTCGACCCGAGGGCCTAGGCAAATCCAAAGACGCCAATATTATCTTGACCCTGACTGGTTCATTGATGGTTTCTATTCTTTTGATGAATGGCTTCCACCTTCTAGGTGAAGATCCCTGGTACCGAGCGGCAATGCCGGTCTCAAATATCATCGCCTCGCTGCTCAATGGGCTAGGATTCACTCCTGAAGTCAATTCCGGCCTGGGTACTTTTTTTAAGTGGATCCATATGAGCATTGTATTGGGCTTTGCGATTTATATCCCTAGCTCCAAGCATCTTCATATCGTCGCCGCGGGGCCCAATACCTTTTTGAAGAACCTGCCTCGCGAACGGGCGATGAGACCCATTCGATTCGAAGATGAGTCGATCACTCAATATGGAGCAGCTAAAGTGAGTGATTTGAGTTGGAAGGACGCCTTGGATTATTACTCCTGCACCGAATGCGGAAGATGCCAAGACTTATGCCCTGCCCACAATACGCAAAAACCCCTCAGCCCAAAGATGCTCATTCTTGATTTGAAAGAAAATATGTATCGGAATAAGCAAAAAATCTTAAACGGAAAGCTGGAGGAAGTCTCGCATGTCATTGACGAAAACGTCACCGAAGATGTGATCTGGGCCTGCACTTCCTGTCGAGCTTGTGAAATCGCGTGTCCTGTGTTCATCGGCCATACGGATAAAATCTATGAAATCCGTCGGAATCTTGTGATGATGGAATCCCGCTTTCCCGCCGAAGTGCAAACAGTTTTCAAGAACATGGAAACCAATGCCACCCCTTGGGCGTTCAGTTCCTCGGACCGTGCCGGATGGGCCGAAGGTTTATCGATTAAAACTATGGCGGAAGACTCCCATGTCGATGTCCTGCTCTGGGTAGGTTGCGCAGGATCTTATGATGATCGTAACAAAAAGGTGCTGAGAGCTTTTGCAAGCTTGATGAAGAAAGCCCAGGTCAAATTCGCCATCCTAGGAACCGAAGAGCAATGCACCGGTGATCCAGCCCGCCGAATAGGAAATGAATATCTTTATCAAACACTTGCTAAGGCGAATATCGAAACGTTGAACCGCTACCAAGTTAAGAAAATAGTGACCGCCTGTCCCCATTGCTTTAATACCATCAAAAATGAGTACAAGGATTTTGGCGGGACCTACGAAGTCTATCACCATTCTCAATTTATCGCCCGAATGATCCAAGAGGGAAAGATCAAGCCTACTAAAGCTTTGGAAGAAACGGTCACTTTTCATGACAGCTGTTACTTAGGACGTTGGAACAGTGTTTATGAACAACCTCGAAGCGTCATCCAAGCGCTTCCAGCCGTGCGAATGGTAGAAATGAAAAGCAATCATGATCAGAGCATGTGTTGCGGCGCGGGCGGCGGTCGAATGTGGATGGAAGAAAAAATCGGTAAACGCGTTAATGTGGTCCGCACGGAACAAGCACTTGCTACTAATGCCGGAATTGTGGCGTCAGCGTGCCCTTTCTGTATGACGATGATGACGGACGGGGTTAAAACGAAAGACATGCAGGATAAGGTCCGTGTGATGGATATTGCGGAGCTGATGGATCAGGCTACGCCTTGAACTTCTGCGGGGAGCTCGGAAAAAATCGATCTACTATAACAAAAACGGCGATGACGGAAATCCAATAACTCGCGGAGTAAGTGTTTGGCCAAAAACCAAATCTTAAAGCGATTGACCACTCTGCTACGCTAGATAAAAGAAAGATAAGGGCAGGCACCAGGCCCAGACGCCAATAAGTAAAACAACTCATTAATATCGCGACAGAAGGCAGATAATACCGCCAGTCTCTCAACTGAGAGTCTATTTGAATTAAAGGGCTATGAAGAATCCAATAGGAAAATGGAGTGATATGAATGTGTTCCATCATTAATGCGAGGGCATAGATCGCGAGAACCGGGATTAGAATTCTCCGATCGGGCAAATAGGTTTTAAATCCCTCTATTACTCCAATACACAGAAGCCCGATTTCCGGAAGAAAGGCGGCTCCAGGCACAAACGGTGAGAAGTGCATCGAAGGTTCATGCAACCCGAAGGTAAAATAGGAGGGTATGCCGACTATGAAAAATAATAACAGGGAAATGCTCAACGCTTTAAAAATCCTGAGGACGGACCAACCCAGATCAACTTTCGGTTGAAACCGTTTTATCGCAAATCCTACGAGAAGAGCAAATAAGATCACCTTTAAAATATCAATGTAAAGCCAGGAAATCTCATTTGCCGCCATTGATAAAGTGGGATCGCCCTCTTTCGAAATACCGAATTGGCCAAATACTAAAACACTTCGGACATCAAAAGCCAAAAGCAGCGGCACCAAAATTATAAATATCGGAGCCAAAATCTTCTTGATCAGCTCTTTCTGCATTTGCCAGGTAGAATAACAGTTTTGAATTCTTAGTGAAAAAATTCTGCCGAGATTCAACCCAAAATCTGCATACGCAGCGTCATTCTATAACTATTCGCAAAATAAAACTTTTGCGCGCCGAGTTATCAAAATCTCGCAAAATCCCGATGTTGCATTCAAATTTTCTTTAAGTTAGACCCTGATATAATATGGCAATCGAAATGATGTTTCTAGGCGCTGGCGTACTCCTCACAATCCTCCTTGGCTGTATCCTCCTCCCTATCATTTCCAAGTCACTTAAAGAAAAATCCTAAGAAGCCTGCAAAGCGGACGTGGTGAGAGCAGGAGCCAGCCCCCCGGCTGATTATTTCCGTTGACTCACGGGGTCGCTTATGGAATACCCCGCCCAGCCTATGATTCGTAAATATTAAACTTACGAATTTAAGAAAATATCCTAAAGGGGGATCTCATTATGAATCGATTGATTTTTGCCGCAGCAGCGATGGTATCTGCTTCGGTGGTTTTAACAGCTTACGCTGAAATACCACAGCCGCCTGAATCTAACTTTGAGGCCATCACCTTGGATGGTGCCGACGCGCACGATCTATATCTGAACCTCAATGTCCCTGCTAATAACGAGTCGGCTAACCGGACATTTGCGACTTCATACAAATTAATTCGAGACACTCAAGGTCTATCAGAAATTCTTTGTAAAGTGACTGTCAGTGCAGCGGTAGAAAATAATAAGGGACCCACCGACGCATTTTGTTCCATAACAAAATCCAAAGATGGCAAACCAGTTCCAACCTATGTTCCACATCGAGTAGGGGGATAAATCCAATGAAATATCTAATTTATTTAATAACAGCTTTTAGTTTCTACGGAATCTTGGCACGAGCGGAAATTCCTGTTCCCCCACCACCTGCTGCTCCGAACTATAACGAAATCGTTCTCCAAGTAAACGGTGCGGCCCAGCTCTATAAGGCCTTGCTAGGTGTTGAGCACTTAGAAAAGAGCCTCCATACTGCAACCTCTTCCATTATGGAAAACGGCAAGGTTTGGAGAGCTTCATCCGGACTCTCTCAGATCGTCTGTCACCATACCCATCAGATTCACCGAGCCCCTCCATTACCTGCAGGCCTTCCTCCTCCTCCACATCCACTTTTACCGACTGACACTTATTCTTGCAGTGTTACTCAGTCTAAGGATGGGAAGCCAGTTCCGCAATATTTCCCTCACGGGGTAGCAGGGTAATTCCTTAAGAGCCTATCCACAATGCAGCCCTAGGAGGATCTAAAACCGATCCTCCGGGGCTGCTTCTTTTAGTGAATTGAACTGGGGGCGGGTATCATGGAAAAGCTCATCATCAATTCAGCCGAGATCTTAGATCGGTTCAGGTCGGCTATACTGCGAAACACCATGCAGATTGCCTTATTCCGCTCGATATTCTGTCACCGGGCGTCGCGGCTTTTAGCGCTTTTTTTAGCTTCGGCTTTTTGTAGCTTGATTTTATCTCTTTTATTTCCGCTTTGGGTGCTAATGATCGGTCCGGCCCTTTACGGACTCCCGCATCTTTTCTCCAGCCTCAGATTTGTTCATTCCCGATTAG